>Ga0210402_10005769_pt1 | contig 11042 bp, 9 predicted proteins | sample IncBWC7MmetaG_FD_161055 | JGI IMG/M metagenome (GOLD analysis project Ga0210402, IMG submission 161055) | Forest soil microbial communities from Barre Woods Harvard Forest LTER site, Petersham, Massachusetts, United States - Inc-BW-C-7-M | ecosystem: Environmental > Terrestrial > Soil >... | reverse complement strand
ATAGCGACGAGGTGATCACGGACGCGGCGCTCGAGGTGCGCGGGATCACCGCGCACCCGGATCTCGCCGTCACGGATCGCCACCGGCGGCGCTGCTGGGTTGTCCTCGCGCCGGATGCGATGGGGGACGCCGAGCACCGGTACGATGACCCCCTCGGCGAACCGCACCGGTTGCGGGAGGGCCGCGAGGCGAGCGGCGATCCATCCCTGCTTGGTGGCGAGAAACCGCAGACCATGACTCGGCGGCACGCCGGCAGGCAGAACCAGCTCGACCGTACGTTCGGCGGCATCAATCCGCAGCGAGATTCGCCGCGCCCGCGGGCTGACCCGGATCCTTACGCGAGCGTCGGAACCGTACGCCGCCACAGAATCCGCTCGGATATTTCCGAATGCCATGCCCTACCCAACCCGCCGTGAATTAGCCTAGCGCGGCGGCGGCGCGTCGAGAACTATGCGGTCGAAAAGCACGGGTGCCGGTCTTTACAACCTCCACTCGGGAGGATCCAGGCGCCGAATCGGTTTGATCACGGGGTTTCCCGATCGATGAGGTGGATAAACGAGCCAAAGACGGATCCTTGCCGTAAACCATAGGCGCCGAGATGTTCGTCTGCCGCATCGAACACCGTAAAGAGCGGCATTGCGGTCGCTTGCCGGGTAATCGTTGCGTAGTGAAATTCATGTCCTCGAAAGACGGTGCCGGCACTACCGAGCGGAGTGCCGGTGCGCAAGATCGCCCGTCGGTAACCAAGATGCAGCCGTGTTTCGGCAAAGCTCGTCACCAGCGGCAGCAGTCCCGACATCCGCCGACTGCGCCCTTCTCGATCGATCAGGGCGTCGCCGAGAACCATATAGCCGCCGCATTCACCGTAGACCGCCGCCCCGTTAGCCGCAGCCCGGCGGAGGCCGGCGATGAAGGTCTCCGCCGATGCGAGCCGATCCGCGCAAAGCTCGGGGTAGCCGCCCGGCAGATAGACGGCATCGGCTTGGGCGTCGGGCGGGTCGTCCGCGAGCGGAGAGAAGAACGAGAGTTCGGCGCCCTTGCTCCGCCACCCCTCGAGCGCAGCGTGATAGGAGAAGCAGAACGCCTCGTCGCGGGCTACCGCGATGCGCCGACCCAGAGGCGGCACCGGGGCGGCTCTCGCCGCGGGCGCGAGAACCGAGCCGAGGGCCAAGCTCAACAGCTGCTCGACATCGATGGAGGCGCCGATACGGGCGGCACAGCGCTCGATGACGACGTCGGCACCGCCGTTTTCGGCCGCCGGCACGAGGCCGAGATGACGCGACGGGAGAGCCAATTCCGGATCGGCGGGCAAGGTGCCGAGACAAGCAAGACTAGGCAGATGCCGAGCCGCCGCGCCTGCGAGCAACGCGCCGTGGCGTTCGCTCGAAACCCGGTTGAAGATGACGCCGGCAAGCGGCACCAAGGGCTGATGGGTGGCGAAGCCGTGCAACAAGGCGGCGACCGAAGCGCCTTGCCCTCGTGCATCGACGACCAGCACCACCGGCCAGCCGGTAACGCGGGCGAGTTCGGCAGTCGAACCGGCCTCGCCGTCGCGGCCCGTCCCGTCGAACATTCCCATGACCCCTTCGCAGAGGATGATATCGGCGCCGGCTTCGAGGCCTGCGACGAGCCTTGCGAGGGTAGCCGGCCGCATCCCCCAGACATCGAGGTTCACGCAAGGCTTGTCCGAAGCCGTAGCGTGGAAGGTCGGATCGATGAAATCAGGTCCTGCTTTTGCCGTCGCGACGCGCAGCCCGCGGCGGCGCAAATGTCGCGCCAGACCGGCGGTAACCAAAGTTTTCCCGTTTCCGGAAGCAGGGGCGGCGAGGATCAGCCCGCGCCCGGTCACGACGGCTCGCCGCGCTCGTGCCGCGCCAGCACGCCAACCCAATCAAGGGAAGCGCGCAGGCCCACGACTCGGCCGATGACGACGATCGCGGGAACCTGAATATCGACCGGCACCCTCACGATCTCCCCCAGGGTTGATACCAGCACCGATTGTGCGGGCGTGGTTGCCTTGCTGATGATGGCCATCGGCTCATCGGATCGCCGCCCGGCCTCCAGAAGCCGCTGGGCGACTTTTGTCAGTTGCCTGGATGCCATGTAGAGCACCAGAACCGGGGCGCCTCGGGCTATGGCATCCCAATCGAGCCCCCCGGGAACGTCGCCATTGCTGTCGTGACCGGTCAGGAAGGTGACCGCGGAGTTCGTGTCACGATGAGTGACAGGGATGCCGGCATAAGCGGGTCCGCCGATCCCGGCCGTGATTCCGGGCACGATGCGGAACGGGATGCCGGCGCCGGCGAGCGCCAACGCCTCCTCTCCGCCGCGCCCGAACACGCAGGGATCCCCGCCCTTCAAGCGCAAGACGCGGTTGCCGGCCTCGGCCAAGCGGATCAGCCGCGCCGAGATGTCCGGCTGGCTCGGCGAGGGTCGGCCACCGCGCTTGCCCGCATAGTCCAGCATCGCGCCAGAACGCGCCAAGCGCAGGATGCGCGGATCTACCAATGCGTCGTAAGCGACAACATCGGCACGCGCCAGCGCATGCAGCGCCAACGCCGAGAGAAGCCCCGGATCACCAGGGCCGGCCCCGACGAGCCATACGCTGCCAGGCTCAAACTCCGGCAAGTCAAGAAGGGCGCTGTCGATCACTTTGAGACCGCTCCCGAAGAGACGGGCAAGCCCCGTCTCCATCCCTGTACGCGAGGAGGGGTGGCACAAGGGCAGGCCAGGAGGTAGTCATCCTAACCGGTTTTGCTAAGATCGGTTTATGGCACCGAAAGTGAGCCCAGCGCTGCGCCGAGGTTGGACGACGGGCGCCTGTGCTGCCGCAGGCTCGCGGGCAGCCTTCGCCGCGATGCTCACGGGCCGCTTCCCCGATCCCGTCACGATCCGGTTGCCGCGCGGCGACGCGGCGACCTTTCCGCTGGCCCTGGCGGAGCTGAGCGGCATCGGCGCCCGCGCCGGCATTGTCAAGGACGCCGGCGACGACCCCGACATCACGCACGGCGCGCTGATTATCGCCGAAACCGCGTGGGCCGCGCCTGGCTCGGGCATCTGGTTCGTTGCCGGGGAAGGTGTGGGCACGGTCACCCGGGCCGGTCTTTCACTCGCGGTCGGCGAGCCCGCGATCAATCCTGCCCCGCGTGCACTGATCCGCGACACGCTTATCGATGCGGCCGCGGAACTTGGCGCGCCCCGGCCGGACATAACGGTGACGATCTCAATTCCCGGCGGCGTCAGCCTCGCCGAGAAGACGATGAATACGCGGCTTGGGATTGTCGGCGGCCTCTCTATCCTCGGCACGACCGGTATTGTGGTCCCCTACTCGTGCTCTTCATGGATTCACTCCATCCACCGCGGGATCGATGTCGCTCGCGCCGCCGGCCTCAACCACATTGCGGCCGCGACCGGAGCGACCTCGGAACGCGCCGTTCAACGCCTTTACGATTTACCCGATCATGCATTGATCGATATGGGCGACTTCGTCGGTGGTACATTGAAGTATTTGCGTCGTCACCCGGTCGAGCGGCTGACAATTGCCGGCGGCTTTGCCAAGCTCGCCAAGCTCGCCGCCGGACATCTCGACCTGCATTCGGCGAGAAGCCAGGTAGATATCGCTTGGCTTGCCGGAATGCTCGGCGAACTCGGTGGCGAGCCCGCGACCCTGGCGACCGCGCGCACCGCCAACGGAGCGGCCGAAATCCTTGGCGTTGCCGGCGAATTGCGGGAAAGACTGGCCCGAGCCATCGCCGGGCGCGCGCGCGAGGTGGCGCTGGCGACAATATGCGGGAAGACCACCGTCGAAGTTGCGATCGTTGACCGTCAAGGCGGCGTCCTTGCGCGGGTCGGCACGTGACGAGAGAGCGGCTCTTGATCTTGGGAGGGACCGGCGAGGCAGCGGAACTCGCCCGCGCTGCCGCGACGCGCTTTGGCGATGCGCTGGAGGTCATGACCTCGCTGGCCGGACGGACCGAACGCCCGCGCCCTGTGGCAGGCCTTGTTCGAACCGGCGGCTTTGGCGGCCCGGCAGGCCTTGCCGCCCACTTGACTGAGCACGGCATCGGGCGGCTGATCGACGCCACTCACCCGTTCGCCACCCGGATCTCGGCCGCGGCGCGCCTCGCATGCGAGCAAGCGAATGTCCCTCGGCTGTTATTGAGGCGGCCCCCTTGGCAACGTCACCCGCACGACCACTGGATCGAGGTCGATGGTATCACGGCCGCCGCCGCGATCGTCGATCGCGCGGGGCGGCGCGCCTGGCTCACCCTCGGTGCCAGCGAGATTGCCGCCTTCAGTGGCGCGACCGCAGTCCACTTTCTGGTGCGCCTCGTGGATCCGCCGCGCCATCCCCTGCCGTTGCGCTCCTACGAGGTGATCGTGGGCCGTGGGCCGTTCTCTGTGGCGGAAGAGCACAGCCACATCGAGCGCCACGCGATTGATGTGCTCGTTTCCAGGGCGAGTGGCGGCGCGGCGACTGAGGCGAAAATCATCGCCGCCCGGGAGCGCGGTCTCCCCGTCATCATGGTTCGGCGCCCGCCGCCCGAGCCCGGCGAAGCGGTGGACACCGTGGAGGAGGCGCTCGACTGGCTCGCCGGCTCCTACCGCCATTCCGAGGCAAGGAAGGTGTCATGAAAACTCCTCTGATCGCAGTATTCATGCTGGCCGCGCTCGGTACCGCTGTGCTCGGCCCGGCGGCGCATGCGGATCTCAGTATTTTTGGGGGGTATTGGGAGAACGTGGCGCGCGCTGCCCGCCAGAACGATGCAGCCCAGGTCAGATCGTTATTAGCCAATGACGGGAACCCGAACCAGACCGACGAGGAGGCGCGCACCGGGCTGCATTATGGCGCGATGAACGGCAATCTCACGATCATCGCAATTCTGATCAAGGCGACCGCCAAACTCGATGCCAAGGATAAGCTCGGCAACACGCCGTTGCACTTGGCGGCCGATCTCAATCAAGTCGAGGCAGCAAAACTTCTCCTCGATGTGGGTGCCCCGGTTGATGCGGAGAACAAGAACGGTATGACACCGCTGATGATGGCCGCCAATCGCGGGAACATCGATGTCGTATTGGCTCTTCTCGCCAAGGGCGCCAGCGTCACCAAGACTGATTTTACCGGCCGTGACGCCGCCGGATGGGCCGTGGAGAGCCACCGCCCGGCGGTGGTGCAGGCGATAAAACGGGCGCAGACCGCTAAACGATCATAAGGGACCCGCAACGGTTTATATTTTTTCGAATACGGCGCAGGTGATCCGGTACTCGGCGCCCAGCCAGTATAGTCGCGCCATCGAGCGCTTCCATCTTTCGAAGGACAGGAACGGCACGGGAAAGCGGCAAAAATGCCGAAGTAGAATCCATGGCCGCTTACGAACCGCATCGCGATACGATACCCCGGCCCCGAGGATTGTGGCTTCGAGCGGGCGGGCATCGGCGAAGAGCTCGCCGAGCTCCACGGGGCTCGGCCGGTACATCGTATCTATCGGGTCGCGATGATAGGGATAGCTGAACGGCACCGTGACAAAGACGAGTCCGCCTGCTGGCAGAAGATCCAGACAATGCTGCGCCAGCCCTCGGGGCTCGAGCACGTGTTCGAGCAGGTTGCAGCACAGCAGCGCCTTTGGCCCAAGCGCGCCCAACCGGCGGACATCGGCAGCATCGGTCAGATCCGCCCGGATATCGACGCCCGGCAATTCGCGCATGTCGACATGGAGGGTCTCGACACCGCGACTGCGCAATGGGCAAAACACTTCTGAGTCGATCCAAGGTTGTACCGCGTTACGCACCACGGCCGAGCTGCTGCCTAGGTTTAGCACCGGCGACAGCCGCTCGGGCGGGAACGCGTCGAGCGCGCGGCGGAGCCAGCGGGCTTCGGCTTCGAACATCGCGATCTCGATCGCTCCCCCAAAGCGTAACGATGCCTCAATCCGCGATCACTGCGAAAGAGCGATCTGCGTCATCCGGCTTGCTTGAACGGCGCACCCGGTCGCAGGCATTCTTCCGCAAAGTTGGTGGCCATCATCGTTCCGTGTTTCAGCCGATAGCACCGCTGCCGCCTCGCCTCGACGCGAGCGCCTTTCCGGCGGCTACGCCGCTCAACGCGTTTTTTGCCTGGAACGAGGCGCGGTATTTGCGTGACCGCCGATACCACATCGCCCGCGATATACACAGGCTGCTCCAAAAGTACGAGGGCGAAACCGAGATCTGTCTCGCTCACCTGGTGTATCGGCCGATGATTCGCTGGCGCTTCGGCCAACGAATCGGACTGTCCTTAACCAGCCTCCGCGCGGCTCGTGAACTCGTCGAGCAATTCCGAGATTCCCCAGCCGTGGCGGCCGCGAGCCGCCTCGTCTATTCGCTGATGGCCAGCATTGGCGCTGTCGATCCGGCCTTACACGCCGCGGTATTCCGGGCATTCGAAGATCTGGCGAGCCATGTCGATCTGGACAGGGTCGCCGGATTGCGGCCCTCCCGGAAGCTGGCTTCCCGGCCACCACAGGAGATCCTGATCATAAAGCTCGGCGCGCTTGGCGATTTCATCCAAGCACTCGGCCCGATGCCGGACATTCGGCGCCATCACGCGCGCGACCGAATTACCTTGCTGACGACGCCACGCTATGCAGAGCTTGCTGCGCAAACGAAATTGTTCGACGACATTCTGATCGATCGGCGACCAAAGGCGTTCGATCTCGAAGGCTGGCTCGCGCTCCGCCGAACACTGCGGCGTGGCCGCTTTGATCGGATCTACGATCTCCAGACCTCGGATCGGTCCGGCATTTATGCTTGGCTACTACGGTCGGGGCGCATGCCCGAGTGGTCTGGGATCGTTTGGCAGTGTTCTCACCCGCACGCCAATCCGCAGCGAGACCGGCAGCACACGATGGACCGCCAGGCCGAGCAATTGCTGATGGCGGGAATTTACCCCGTCTCGCTCGTGCCCTGGCTGCCCGCTGAGGGATCTCTACCTGCTGCGCTTGCCGGCAAGCGCTTTATTATGCTGATTCCGGGCTCGTCGCCTCGCCACTTGGCGAAGCGCTGGCCGGCAAGTCGTTATGGCGAGCTGGCGATAAAACTAAAACGCGCCGGCTACCTGCCTGTCCTGGTTGGTGTCCATGGCGAAGCGAATCTCGGCCGCATGATCTGCGATGTTTGTCCCGATGCCGTGGACCTCACCGGGCGCACCGACGTCGCCGCGCTCGCCGCTCTGGTAGGGTCGACCGCCCTGACGGTGGGCAACGATACCGGCGCCACTCATGTCGCCGCCGCCGGCGGGAACCCGGTTGTTGTCCTGTTCTCTCGGGCCTCCGATCCAGGCCTGTGCGCGCCGCGCGGCACACTCGTCCGTGTCCTAATGGAACCCGATCTCGGCGATATCTCGGTCGAGACGGTGTTCGCCGCTTGCATGGCACTCGCCACTACACCGGCCAAGTGATCTGACCAGCGATATAGTGGATCCCTACCTTCCACATTTGAGCGATATTCTCGCGCTCTGTGTAACCTGGGCGGTCGGCGGATTACTTCTCTTGGCCGGAGCCGGCCTGACCGGCAATCGCTGCGCGCCCGAATTTCATGTCGCTGCAGGGTGGGGCGCCTTATGCCTATTGCTGACGAACTGGGGTGTTTTCGTGCCGTTGAGCATGCGGCTCCCTGCAGTCGCTTTTGGTATCGCGGCCCTGACCATCATTCTGCTGCCGAAACGGCGGCCGAACGCGGACGCGTGGCTCGCGCTGGGTAGAATGCTCGCGCTATCTCTGCCGCTGTGGCTGGTAATCGCGCCGCTCAGACCGACACAGCCGGACACGTTTCTCAACCTTTTGCCGAATGCTTTTTATCTGGTCGACTATGGCTTGCTGCCGACCGCAACCCGCCCGCCGAGCTATTCACTGTTGCCGGCAGCCCCCTACAACACACAGTTCTTAAGCTTTCTCGGCTCGTTGCTCGACGCCGACTATCCCGCCCCGGGCATGTCGCTCGCAAATGTCATGCTCCAACTTGTGGCCGGGCTTGCAATTGCTCGCGCACTCGGTCCACCGGAGGCCTCGTCTGGAAGGGCGCCGGGCTGGGGCCTCGCAGCGCTCGGCTTTTTGCTAGTGACATTATTCAACCCCGGTTTCGTCCCGCGCATTCATTTTGCCGCCTACGGCGAGCCGGCGCTCGCCGCAACGGCGGTTCTTGCCGCTTGGCTCTTCGTATTGGCACAAGGTGAGCTGGCCGAGGAGAACCGGCCATCACAGCTCCTGCCGCTCGCCTTGATCATGGCGGCAATCGCTAATACGAAGCAGACGGGTGTCGCGCTTGTCGCTTCGCTCGCCGGAGCCGCCTTGATCAGTGCCTGGGCCGAGCAAAGGGTACGGCTCAGGGCAGCGGTCAGGGGTACAGTGCTCGCGGTTTTGCCTGCGCTGTTTCTTTTTGCAATCTGGCGGTATCACGTCGGCCGTGCGGCGGTCGACGAGCTGACACTGCTGCCTTTTGACGATTGGAACTGGACCCATCTCTCCGACACGGCGGCGAGCGTTTTCGGCGTCATATACGGAAAACCATTATACTTCGGCTGCGTCGCCGCTGCGATCCTGGCCCTACCACTAATGTGGTGGCGACAGGGCTGGACGGCGACCTCTCGACTTCTGACATTCAATGCAGCGCTGTTCGGTCTGTACAACTTTTTTATTTTTACGACCTATCTCGCTGTATTTCCGACCGAGATGAGCAGTGCGGCGCATTCGTATTTCCGCTACAATACTCAACTGTCGCTGGTTCTCGCTCTATCTCTGGCATTGACGGCCCGTGATCTCGGCGCAGCGGCCCGGATCTGGGAGAGGCCCTTGCGGGCTGCCAATGCAGCGGTCCTGGGGCTTGCCCTTTTGGCGCCCATAGCTTTTGCAAAGCGGCTGCGCTTTGACCTCGACATGCCGCAGCCCTTGGTGTGGGACCTTGCAAAGAAACTATCGGCATATCTGAGCGATGGCAACCGCCTGGCGCTGCTGCTGCCGGGCGATAATGACAGTGTCGCCACGATGATTGCCGGGGTACTGGCTGACACGCCGCCGCGCCGTCATACGCTGGACCTGCTGCGCCGCAATACCGCCGATGCGGCAACACTAGATGAAGCCGCCCGTCTCGGCTACCCGCTCGCCTTGATTTCATGCACTCCGAACGGATTGGGGGATCTGCCCGCCGGCGAGGCGGTTCTTCTCCGCCATGATCCTGACGGATGGCATCTTCTTGCGGCTTGGCCCTACCCTCCGCATGCCGCCCAGCGCCGCTGGCAACACATCCTGTCCTGGCCTCCGCTCTGCCGCAGCCAGTAGTTCTGCACGCCTCATCCTTCTGGGCTCTCACAGGCGCCATCGTGAAGGACCGTGAATATCTCGAACGTCGGTTGCTTAAAGAAAGGCCACAGACACCGGGTGGTCGGGACGTCTAATGCCTCGCCTCCGGTCACGGCGACAAAGTCGTATTGCTGGAGCGCCTTTGGCAGCCCTGCCGTATTTGCCGCGCTGCGGCCTGGCACGACAACGCCCCACAAATCCTGCGGCGTCGCCGCGTACGCGAGCATATCGTACGGCGGTTTCAGCGCAATCGGCTGCTGTCCTGCATAGGCAAACAGGGTCGGCACAAAGGCCTCGCGCCGTGCCACGGCCAGCACGGCCAGATGCACTTCCGGGACCGGCGCAAAATTGACCGCGCTGGCCGGATAGGCAACGGCCAGCCTGGCGCCGCGCGGCAGCATGTCGATGCCGGCCAACTCGGCCGAGTAGACGCGGTCGGCCCGCAGCCAGACGTATTCTATGACGGCAATGCGGGCGAACAGCAGCACTGCCGCCGCAGCGCCTATCGCAGCCGCCGTACGCCGATTGGGGAATTGTGCCGCGCTCGCGGCGATCAGCAGCAGGAATATCGCGACCGGCAGCCGGTGGTCGGCGCCCGAGCCGCCAAAGATTTGGCTCGGTAGTAATAGATAGGCGGCGAAAACAAGGCCGACGGCTCTAGCTAGTCGAGGCGCCAGCCGGAGCAGGCGGGTTGCGGCTAGCCACACTATGAGCCCGAGGAACAGGGCAAGGCAGATGATATCGAAGGCGCGATCGTAGTTGTCGAAGACACTGAACAAGAGATCGGCTTTGCGCCAGAACGCCGCGTAGCTGATCCCGCTGGCCGCGGCCAGGCTCCAATAACCAAAAAACAGCACTCCGGGAATGGCAAACTGCGCTCCCGCGATCGCTATTCTGCGGCCTAGTACCGGCCATCGGCGGGTACACAGTTCGTCCCAGGCCGGCGACAGCTCAATCCCGATAATAACCAATACGTAAAAGCCGAAGGCAGCGATATGGCTGAGATAACAGGCGAGCGCGACGAGCGAGGATGCGAGGGTCCTGAGCCACCAACGCTGGCGTTCGAGGGCCAGCCACAGCGCGGCGCCGGCGAGCGCGACGCCGATCCCAAAGAGATAGTTCAGAAATCCCCACAAGAACGTCCGGTTGTAGAGCAGCAGGAACGCAAGCAGAGGCCACATTCTCCACTCGCCTGTGCCCAGGCGATTCAACCATATCGTTCCGCCTGTTATCAGGCCGAAGATCGCGACCAGGAAAAGCTTCGACGCAATGTCCAGTGGCATCAGCTGTGCAAGCGGCGGCACGATCAGATCCTGCGCGAGGTTGGGCAGCGGCTCCCAATGCACGGCGTAGAATTGATTGCCACCCTCGCTGAGGACGTGCATGCGAGCCAGATGATTGGGGTAGTCGAAGAGCGGCGGCAGCACCGTCGAGAACAACGGCACCGCCATCACCATCAGCAGCAGCGCAAAGGCACCCCAGACGCGAAGAGGTGCGCGGTAAACTGGAAAGAGGCTGCGTCGGGTCAGAACCGCTCCACCCAGGGCCGCAATTCGACCTCCCAGGTCCAGGCCGAGCGTGGCTGCTGCAATAGGTGCAGATAGGATGCGGCGATCGCGTCAGGATCGAGCATGCTGTCGGGGCGGTCCGGCGGCTCCGTGCGGCCGGGATTGCGGATCGCACCGTCGATCACGAAGTGTCCGATATGGA
>Ga0210402_10005763_pt1 | contig 11048 bp, 7 predicted proteins | sample IncBWC7MmetaG_FD_161055 | JGI IMG/M metagenome (GOLD analysis project Ga0210402, IMG submission 161055) | Forest soil microbial communities from Barre Woods Harvard Forest LTER site, Petersham, Massachusetts, United States - Inc-BW-C-7-M | ecosystem: Environmental > Terrestrial > Soil >... | reverse complement strand
AAAGAAGTCTAATAGACCTCTTTCGAAACGTGGTGTTAGTCAATTTCATTGTTGAACGCCTGGCTACGGTCCTCATTTACCCGCAGTAAACTCCGGTCCTCGCCAGTCGTTCGCCGCGAACTTGACTAAATTTCTGAGTTTCGAAAGAAGTCTATTCATTGAGTCGGTCAGGAACTAAAATTTCTCGATTGCCGTTATTTTCCATGGCGCTGACCAAGCCTGCTTTTTCCATGTCTTCCATGAGACGTGCAGCACGGTTATAGCCAATCTTAAGTCGTCGTTGAATACTGGAAATAGAAGCACGACGAGTTTCTAAAATAATTTGTACCGCTTGATCGTATAAGGCATCTTTTTCCCCCCAACTATTATCTGCACATTCTGTGTCAGCGTCCGGTGCGTCAGGTGATACTTGAGATAGATCCAGGCTGTATTCAGGTGTGCCTGATTGCTTTAGCGCGTTTACAACATCGTGGACTTCTTGATCAGCGACAAAAGCGCCGTGAACTCGAATAGGTAAGCCAGTTCCTGGCGCTAAATATAACATATCGCCATAACCTAGTAATTGATCAGCGCCTTGTTGGTCGAGAATTGTACGTGAATCAATTTTTGAGGAAACTTGGAACGCGATGCGGGTCGGAATGTTGGCCTTGATTAATCCGGTAATAACGTCAACAGAGGGTCTTTGCGTTGCTAAAATTAAATGAATGCCTGCTGCCCGTGCTTTTTGTGCAATTCTCGCAATCAATTCTTCTACTTTTTTGCCCACAACCATCATCATATCGGCAAATTCATCGATCAAAACAATAATATAGGGGAGTTGTGTCAAGAGCTCGGCTTGCCTCTCTTGATCAGATGTCCAGAATGGATCGCTAAGAGGCTGCCCTTTAGTCTCTGCTTCTTGTACTTTCTGGTTGTAGCCTACTAAGTTTCGTACGCCAAGATTTGCCATTAATTTATAACGGCGATCCATTTCTGCAACGCACCAGCGCAACGCATTCGCTGCTTCTTTCATATCCGTAACAACCGGCGTTAAAAGATGAGGGATCCCCTCATAAATAGCAAGTTCCAACATTTTAGGATCGATCATGATCAATCTAACTTCCTGAGGCGTTGCTTTGTAGAGAATGCTGAGTAACATAGCGTTCAGGCCCACAGATTTACCAGAACCCGTTGTGCCAGCTACGAGTAGGTGTGGCATTTTTCCAAGATCAACAATGACAGGATGGCCAGCAATATCTTTACCTAAGGCTAACGAAAGAGGAGAACGTGCTTGTTGATAACAACTTGAAGTTAATATTTCACTTAAACGAACTATTTCTCTATGTTTATTAGGAACTTCTAAGCCTACGACAGATTTACCAGGAATAACCTCAACTATCCTCACGCTAATGACAGATAAAGAGCGGGCGAGGTCTTTCGCAAGTCCCGTGATCCGACTTACTTTAATACCGGCGGCAGGTTGCATTTCAAAACGTGTAACTACAGGGCCTGGATGTACGGCAACAACATGTACTTGTATGCTAAAATCTTTCAAACGAAGCTCGACGTTGCGTGAGAGTTGTTCCAGTTCCTCTCGGGAATAACCTTCTTTGCTCGATGTTTCTGCAGGGTCTAATAGGCTTAATGAAGGTAGCGAAGCGTTAGCGATAACTGTTTTGTTGGGATTTATTGTCGTAGGAGGCGAGTAAGGTTTAATCGGAACAGGGGGACGATGGGTAGAAAGTGCAGCCTCATAAAGCGGTGGTGTGACTATTGTATGCGGTTGTAATTGTTTGTTATTCGTTGAGGATATTGGGTTGAGCTTGCTAGCGATAGTGATACTGCTTTTTTTGATGAAGCGTTTTTGCAAATTGTTAAAAAGCTGTTTTATCGCCTCATAGCATTGTGTGGACATCACACTAAATTGGTGAGCTAAGCGATGCAAGTTGTTCATCCAAGAAAATCCTGTGGCAAGGGTGGTGCTTGCTAACAACAAAGCTAATAAAAACACAGTGCTACCAACTACGTTGAATTGCGTAATAAAATTTTTTGTGACAACGACTCCTAAAATTCCTCCAGGGGTATAGCCGTGAATCGCGTGCTTGCTATGCAGGGTAGCGAGACCGCAAGCCGCGGTAAAAACAACGATAAATCCTATTGATCGCAAAACTAAGAAAGGATAGTTAATACGCGTGTGATTATAGGGTCCTTTAAACCCCTGCCATCCACAGTACAGGAGTAAAGCGGGGAGTAGGTACGCTAAAGAGCCAATCCACGAAAAAAATAAGCGAGCGAGCGCATCACCTAAATGGCCGGCGACATTCATCGATGCTGTACGATGCGCATTTGGATGATAAGTCCATAAAGCAAGGAATAAAAAAATCGCAATTGCTCCGCTGGTGATGAGTAGTCCTTCACGTAGGCGTTGTTTGAGATTTAGGTGAGTGGTTTCCTCAATTCTGGTTTGTCGTTTCAAAGCGGCTCCTAGTTTATAGTGGCAAGCGCATAAAATGCGCTAGGCTTGCCGATGTACAGTAGATACTATTTTTAGCATTTGTTGTTATACTTCATTCGCTATTCTAATTATAACAATGTTTTTATTATCTGGAATTTTGCCCTAAAGTGGTTAGGTATGAGTACAATTCAAAAACATCGCCTAATTATTTTGGGTTCTGGACCCGCCGGCTATTCGGCCGCCATTTATGCAGCACGTGCCAATCTTAAGCCGCTTGTTATCACAGGCCTGCAACAAGGTGGTCAATTAATGACTACTACCGATGTTGATAATTGGCCAGGTGATGTGGAAGGATTGCAGGGACCAATATTGATGGAGCGCATGTTAGAACACGCTAAGCGCTTTGATAGTCAAATTGTTTTTGATCAAATCAACGCCGTTGATCTTAGCAAAAAGCCTTTTGTCCTGGAAGGCGACCAAGCGATTTACCACAGCGATGCCTTGATTATCGCTACAGGTGCTTCAGCTAAATATTTGGGTATAGCGTCAGAAACTGAATTTATGGGTAAAGGGGTTTCAGCGTGTGCTACCTGTGATGGCTTTTTTTATCGTGAACAAAAAGTAGCGGTTGTGGGTGGTGGTAATACGGCTGTTGAAGAAACACTCTATCTAGCTAATATTGCGAAACATGTGACACTAGTTCACCGAAGAGATACTTTTCGTGCTGAAAAAATGTTACTTGATAAATTAATGACAAAGGTAAAGACAGGGAAGATTACGTTAGTGTTAGATAGTGTCGTGGAGACTATTCTGGGTGATGAACGAGGTGTTAATGGGTTAAAGATAAAAAATGTTAAAACAACAGGTTTAAAACAATTAGAGGTGCAAGGTGTTTTTGTTGCTATTGGACATACACCCAACACGCACTTGTTTCAAGATCAATTAAAAATGGAAAATGCTTATATCCTCGTTAAAGGCAGCGGCCAGGGTGCAACAGCGACGAGTATAGCGGGTGTTTTCGCCGCAGGAGATGTGGCCGATCCTATTTACCGTCAAGCGGTGACTTCGGCGGGTACTGGCTGTATGGCCGCTTTAGATGCAGAAAAATATTTAGATGAGTGCTAGCAATAAAATTATAAATTATGGTTTAGGGGTAAGTACATTTATGGTTAATAGAATATTGGGGCTGTACCTGCTACTGTCGGTGGCTTCGCCAATTTTTGCCGAAAACAATGATGATCCTTATGAAAACTTCAATCGCCATGCTTTTAAACTGAACCAGACTTTAGATAAAATTTTTTTTAGACCCATTGCTACCGTATATAAAACCGTTTTACCCTGGCCCGTAACCAAGGGTGTTAGTAATTTCTTTAGTAATTTAGAACAAGTCCCCACTGTCATTAATAACTTATTACAAGGTGATTTTTATGATGCGACAGGAAATACATGGCGGTTATTAATTAATACGACTGTGGGCATAGGTGGTTTTGTTGATGTGGCAAGTAAGATTAATTTACCCTTGCATCCACAGGATTTTGGCTTAACATTGGCAAAATGGGGTTATCGATCTTCGGCTTATTTAGTAATGCCTATTTTGGGTCCGCGTACGGTGCGTGATGCTGTTTCTTGGGGTATTGATTATGGTGTTTTTTCTGTCTACCCTTACATCTCTAATGTGGCATGGCGCAATGGTTTGACTGCAGGAAGCTTCGTGAATTCCAGGGCGCAATTGTTGGATTTTGATCAAACGATTAAACAGGCTGCGTTTGATCCATATGTTTTTCAACGCAATGCGTACTTGCAGCGTAGGAATTATTTAATTCGACAGAATGGTAATGTAGTTGCTTCCTCTGACGACGATGACGATGACGATGACGATGTTGAAGAATAAGAACGAAGGCATTGGGATCTATACTCACAGCAATTGAGTTTTCGGCAAGGCGCCACGAAGGCGAACAACCGGAGTGTATGTTGATACATGAGGATTGCGAGCCGAGTGAGCAACGCAGACCGAAAATTCAAGTGCGAAGAGTAGACCTCTTTCGAAACTCAGAAATTTAGTCAAGTTCGCAGCGAACGACTGGTGAGGACCGGAGTTTACTGCGGGTAAATGAGGACCGTAGCCAGTCGTTCAACAATGAAATTGACTAACACCACGTTTTGAAAGAGGTCTAGTATACAAACCTGCAGCTTTAGGTATACGACTGTAACTGTTGTTGAGGAGAGAGAGCGGATGACAGAAAAACTTCACATAGGGTTAACGGAAGCAAAACGAAAAGAAATAGCAGAAGGATTAACTGCGTTATTGGCCAATAACTATGTGCTGTATTTGAAAACGCATAATTTTCATTGGAATGTAGTAGGGCCTATGTTTCAACCCTTGCATAGCTTATTTGAAGCGCAATACATAGATTTGTGGAATGCGGCCGATAAAATTGCTGAACGTGTTCGTGCACTTGGTTTTTTTGTTCCCGCTAGCTATGAAGATTTTTCAAAATTAAGCAAAATTAAAGAAGCGGTGGGGATTCGCTCTGTAAAAGCCGAGTCCATGATAAAGCAACTCATGGAAGATCAAGAGATTATCATTCGTTTGGCGCGAGAGTTATTGCCCCGAATAGAGGAAGCAGAGGACCAAGTGACGGTCGATTTGCTTTCAGAGCGTATGGAAGTCCATGAGAAAAATGCCTGGATGCTACGTAGTTTCTTAGAGTAATTTGGCCAGAGGTCTAGAAAGAGGGATGGTCTAGGTTTTGCGCACCGTATACCCTAGTTGATTCTCCTGTGTTACTATGAGGGCGTTTAGTTTATCTCTGCCACAGCCTAGTTAGAAGCGTGCAAGCGATGCTATCTTAGAGAGTGGCCATTTTTAGCCTTTTGGAGGTTTTGCGTGAATAAAAGATTGTATGTAGGTGGTTTAAGCTATAGCGTCGATGACGATGGCTTAAGGGCGCTTTTTGAACCTTTTGGTGAAGTAAAGTTTGTTAAAGTCATTCGAGACTTCCACAGTGGTCGTAGTAAAGGTTTTGGTTTCGTTGAGATGTCTACACCTGAAGAGGCAAAAGAGGCTATCGAACGCTTGCACGGTAGTATCCATGAAAGACGTACCATTACGGTTTCTGAGGCAAATCCTCCCGACTCGAATGGCGGGGGCGGTAACCGCGGAGGCGGTAGTCGCACAGGCGGAGGCGGTGGCGGAGGCGGTGGAGGTCATCGTCGTCGTTCAGGCGGTATGGGTGGTTCTGGCGGCGGTGGTAATGGTGGTCGTCACCGTGAGCGTGAAGAGCAATATTAAAACTTGGTCCCTTTAGATTTGTAATAGGGTGGGTTAGGGGCTTCTGTCCAAGTAAGTGCGTGCGCAACACCACACATCTATTCTTTTCACGCCTGCATCGCATAAAGGGCGACTTAACTCGATGAGCGTATGGCCCGTGGTTATTACGTCGTCGAGTAGCGCTATGTGGTGACCGGATGGATTTTTTAGTGCAGTGAATGCATTTTTCACGTTGTTGGCGCGTTGCTTAGCGGGCAATGTACTTTGTGCTACTGTACTGCGAATTCGGCTACAGCTTGTGTAGTCGATGGGGATCTTTAGTTTTTTGTTGATTGGTCTTGCAAGTTCCATCGCTTGGTTAAAGCCGCGTTCACGAAGGCGTTTTTCGTGTAAGGGCACGGGGATAATTAAATGAGGAAAGTGCTCTTTTTGGTAGAGTAGTTCTAATTTTTCTGTTAGTAGGGTACCTAAAATGTTTGCATAAAGTAGGCGTTGTTGAAATTTAAGTCCGGTTATTAATTTTTTTATGGCGTGTGTATAGGAGAAAAGTATACAAATTTTATAAAAAGGAAGTGGTTTTTTTAAACAAGCTCCACAGACAGAGTTCGTTTCTGACGGTAAAGGTGCTGCGCAGTGAATGCAAACTTGGCTTAACCAAGGTAATTCTTTTTCACAATCAATACATAAATCGATTTCCCGCCTTGTTTTTTCACTACAAAAAATACAAGTGTAGGGAAAGAGCCAGTGAGCCATTTCTGCTTTTGTTAGTTTTATGAGAGAACGTATGTCCATTTGCGGAGTATACCTGAAGCGTATGATACTTGCTTCCGGCACTCTTGCTGCTGAATTGTACTATGGATAATAGACCTCTTTTGAAACGTGGTGTTAGTCAATTTCATTGTTGAACGCCTGGCTACGGTCCTCATTTACTCGCAGTAAACTCCGGTCCTCGCCAGTCGTTCGCCGCGAACTTGACTCCATTTCTGAGTTTCGAAAGAGGTCTAATGAAATTGACTTAAATTACCACGTTTCGAAAGAGGTCTAATTAATATGTGTGGAATTGTAGCCGCTGTCGCGCAACGTAATGTCGTGCCTATTCTTATACAAGGCCTAAGACGGCTTGAATATCGAGGCTACGATTCAGCGGGTATCGCACTACTTGATTCCCACGCGCAATTACAACGGTTACGTACTGTTGGTAAAGTAGAAGCCTTAGAGCAAGCAATAAGGCCTGAAGTCTTATCAGGAAAAATTGGTATTGCGCATACACGTTGGGCGACTCATGGTAAGCCTAGTGAAAGCAATGCACATCCACATATGTCAGGAGTCGATATTGCGTTAGTTCATAACGGAATTATCGAAAATTATTTACCTTTACGTCAGACTTTAGTAAAAGAGGGCTATCAATTTGAGTCAGAAACTGATACAGAAATCATTGCTCATTTGTTGGATCAACAATTAAAAGGGGGTAAGGATTTTTCGTCGGCCGTATTACACACTATTCAACGATTAGAAGGCGCATTTGCTATCGTTTTCCTCTATCGTCATGCGCTGCTGCACAGCTTAATTGCTGTGCGTAGAGGCAGCCCTTTAGTCATTGGCTTGGGTATTGGTGAGAATTTTATTGCGTCTGACCAGTTAGCGTTGCTACCTGTTACACAACAATTTATTTATTTAGGGGAAGGCGATGTTGCGCACATTAGTGCCGAAAAAGTGACACTGTACGATAGTAAAGGACAAGTTGTGCATCGTCCTCCTTATTATTCTGAATTACAAAACGATGTCATTAATAAAGGGAGATATCGTCATTTTATGGAAAAAGAGATTTTTGAACAACCTGATGCAGTCAATGCCGCGTTAGAAGGGCGAATTAAACAAAATCAAATTTTGGATGAAATTTGTGGTTTTCAAGCAGTCGATAGTCTGGCCAGTATTCGCCGTGTACAGATAGTCGCTTGTGGTACAAGTTACCATGCAGGTTTAATTGCACGTTATTGGCTAGAGAACTGGGTAGGACTTCCCTGCAAAGTAGAGATTGCCAGTGAATTTCGTTATTATTCCCCGTTGGTGGAACCAGATACTTTATTTATCACCCTGTCCCAATCTGGTGAAACGGCGGATACCTTAGAAGCATTGCGACAAGCAAAGACAAAGGATTACGCGGCGACGTTGGCTATTTGTAATGTTCCAGAAAGTGCGATGGTACGTGAATCTGATTTTGTGTTACTAACGCGAGCAGGACCTGAAATTGGAGTGGCTTCGACAAAAGCTTTTACTACGCAACTAACGGTCCTGTTGTTGTTAACAGCGCTTTTGGGTCGATATCATGGTTGGGATAAGCAGCGAGAGGCTGCATGGGTTTCACAATTACGCACACTTCCAAAACTTTTAGAAGAGACTTTAACGTTAGCGGCTCCCATTAAACGACTAGCAAAAATATTTGTAGACAAGTCACATGCATTATTTATTGCGCGTGGTATTTACTATCCTGTCGCTTTAGAAGCTGCGCTTAAACTTAAAGAAATTTCTTATATTCACGCAGAGGCCTATCCTGCAGGTGAGCTCAAGCATGGGCCTCTTGCTTTAGTCGATAATAATATGCCTGTTATTGCCTTACTGCCATCCAATTTTTTAGTAGATAAACTAAAGTCTAGCATTCAAGAAGTACGCGCACGAGGTGGGCAAGTTATTGTATTTGCACAAGATCCATTAGAAAAATCTGAGGATATAGAGATCATCCTATTACCTAAGACAACTGATGTAATTAGCCCAATAATTTTCACACTTCCTTTACAGCTTTTGGCCTACTATGTGGCGGTTTTAAAAGGTACAGATGTTGATCAGCCTAGAAATCTCGCAAAAGCAGTAACCGTAGAATAGACTTCTTTCGAAACGTGGTAATTTAGTCAATTTCATTGTTGAACGCCTGGCTACGGTCCTCATTTACCCACAGTAAATTCCGGTCCTCGCCAGTCGTTCGCCGCGAACTTGACTAAATTTCTGAGTTTCGAAAAAAGTCTAATAGGCACTCGTTTTTAAGTGGTTAGTTTGTAAATGTTCCGTGAACGTTTACTATTTGATATTTTTTCTTCTAACTTCGCATCCCCAAGTGCGAGCGGTATAGATCTACAGTTTGCTCAGTAGTGGTGTTAGCTGTTTAGTCTCGGAGTGTTGCTGGAGTATGCTGGAGTTAACGAGGCTATCTGGAGAAACGCGCCGAGTAATTTTCCCAGCGTACCGTTGCGTCGTAAGATAGGGTACTGCTGTTGTAATGCTAATACATCCTCTCTTGAATAGTCTTTGGATTGGATTTCTTTCAATGCGGTAGCTCCCTGCATTTCTTCATATGTGGGATCATCAACCGGGCATCCAAAAAAACAATTACTATGCGGCGTAATCCCTTTATCTGCTCTAGTGCTAAGATTATTTAGATAGTATTCAAATAATACAGGAGTAATTTTAGCTAGGCACGTGGGTGTCCGAACACAATCTTTATCAAAAAAGCTTAACAACAGCAAGGCGGTATTAGATGGCATTTTACGGCGTAAATCTTGCCTCTCCCACTCGTTAACCTGGGCAAATAGAAATTGGGCTATTTCTTTTTCTTCTGACGTTTCCGACAACGGGTATCCATTAAAATCAAAAACTAGGAAGTTAAAAATGTCTCTACTTATTTGAGGACTAGTGTGCTCTGCCAAGATCAATACATTCCAACCTATGCCATTTTTTTGTAGAAACAGCCGCAGGATTACTGCAGTAGAGAAGCAATCTTTATTTTTAGTAAAAAGCTGTAATATTTGTCCCACTATGTCGGGTTTAAAACGCGCTGCTAACATCAACGCATTATAATCCGCGGAATTTTGTTGTAGAAACAGCTGCTGGATTGTATCAGTAGGGAAGCAATCTTTCTTTTCAGTAAAAGATAGTAATATTTGTTTTGCTAGAGCGGGCTGAAAACGCGCCGCCAACATCAACGCACTATCACCATCGGAATTTTGTTGTAGAAACAGCTGCTGGATCAGCTGCTGGATTGTATCATTAGATAACCAACCTTTATTTACAATAAAAAACAAAAACCATAACATTCGTGTTGCTTCGTTTAGCTGCAAATGTACTGCCAACATCAACGCATTATTACCCTCGGAATTTTGTTGTAGAAACAGCTGCTGGATTATTGGGATTGTTTCATTACAGTACAGGTCTGGCATTTCAACGAAGAAGTCCACAAGTGCTGCTCTATCTTTTTTCAAATTTTTACAGAGATAATGGGCAAGTGCTATGCCTTTTTCGAAAAAAAGCTGATTTTTAACTAATTTCTTACAATAATCAGGAAAATTGTTTTTAATAAATAATAGCTGCTCAAATAGCTGTGGGTAATTTTTTCCCTCAAAAAATACAGCGATAAAGTTTGCTTCATGAGCACACTCATCAAGATTATCCGGGTATAAGCTGCGATATGCCGGGTAATCCAGCAAACGCCGGCATTGTGGTTTTTGTAAAAAATAGCCTTGCTTGATTAAGGCTTCAAAAAAGTATTGGCGAACCAATTGCCAGTTGATATCGAGAATAATAGAATTTTCATCCTCAGACGCGAGGATAAAATATTTGTTCCAAGTGCAAGCATTTTCATCGTCAACATCTCGGTGGAGTAAAAAGCGTTTAAGCAATTTTGTCATTTGCTCGGTTTCAGACACCACATAGCCACCGCTATCAACCGTTTTACGGCCTACATAACCCACCGTAACGAGAATGCCATGCAGTTGCTGCGCTAATAAATCGGGTATAGAAAAAGGAGTATATCTTGTCTCAAAGACTTGTTTTAACTTGTCTTGAACTGCAGAATAGTGATTATCACCATACGAGTTATGTCGACCATGCGGGTCATCTTGAAAATTAGGCTGAATGCCTAAGCCTGCCATAAAGGCAATGTAGGTAACGCTATTCAAAACATGAACCCCATCATGGACTATATGGGCTACAAAGCTGGGGGCTACCTCTTTTTCCACTAAGCATGTTCGCACTTTATAGAGCAAGTGGTCTATAGATTGTGGCCTGTGCAAAGCGGAATAAATGTTATTGACGCGGTTAGTAAAGCCTGCTGTACAATATCCTATATCATCTATTAGAGTACAGACGATGACTGCTCGATCATCCGCTGTCAGCACACCAAGCTGTTTATTCAAATCGCCGTTCAAGCGGCGGTAAATAAGCTGCATCTTTTCGCTCAGTTCCGACTGAGGGCTTAGGTTCAATAAGTGCTGGTTAAAGGGATTTTTGTAGCTTGCCTCTTTAGCTGCATCACCGTAACATAGAATAGCGAGTTCGTTCAGCCAATTTTCAGGT
>Ga0210402_10005762_pt1 | contig 11050 bp, 13 predicted proteins | sample IncBWC7MmetaG_FD_161055 | JGI IMG/M metagenome (GOLD analysis project Ga0210402, IMG submission 161055) | Forest soil microbial communities from Barre Woods Harvard Forest LTER site, Petersham, Massachusetts, United States - Inc-BW-C-7-M | ecosystem: Environmental > Terrestrial > Soil >... | reverse complement strand
CGGTGATCGACCTCGGCTCGCGCCGGCTGCGTTACGCCCAGGCCGGCCATCCGACGCCGTTGCGTTGGGATGCCTCGGCCCGGGCCTTGCGGAAGGTGGCGTGCCGGGATGAACTCGCCGGGCCGGCACTGGGGCTGATCGACACTTTCAGGTTTACCACGGTCGAGGAAGATTTTGGCGTGGGCGACCGCCTGGTGCTTTTCACCGACGGCGTGTTCGAGGCGGCCAATCCCGGGGGCGAGGAATTTGGCGCTGAGCGGCTGGGTCGGGAAATCGAGCGCGGCGTCGCGCTGCCGTTGAATGACTCGGTGCAAACCCTGCTGAACGAGGTGGGAAAGTTTTGTGCCGGCGCGCCCTTTGCCGACGACGTCTGCGTTATCGCCGCGGAGCTGACGTAAAAGTGAAAGGGGTTGGCTATTGGACGTTCAGGGCGGCCCGCCTTCGCCCGTTGGGCTACGGCGTGGCATGCATCGCATTGCGATGCATGGTGGACTCTACTGGACTCGAACCAGCGAAATAAAATTTGAGGGGCGAAAAATATTTTCTCCTCTGAGAGAGGCACAAAGAACATCAAAAAATGTCGGTGCCCGTTGTCAGTGTCGTTGTCAGTGAATCCCTCCGTTTTTATGGCCTCGTTGAGAAAAAAATTTGGTTCGGCCTACTGGTGGGCGTGCTTCTACCGCGAGGACGGCGCGCGCGGGCAAAGATCGACCCGTTTGATCGCAACCCAGGCCAACCGGAAGGCCGCCCAGCGCATGGCCGATGACTTGGAGGACGCGCACCAAAAGAAATACACGGAGGCCCAAATGCGGCGGATTCTGAACGACCTCAACGAACGATTGGTCAGCCAGCCGCTCGCGTCAGCTACGCTCAAAATCTACGCGGCGCAGTGGCTTGCCCGGAAGAATGGCGAGGTCGGGGGCCTGACTTATCTCGCCTACAAATCTGCGGTCAACGAGTTCGTCGAGGACACTCCCGGCAAGGCCAATCTGGCCCTGCAATACGTGAACACCGCCGACGTGGCCGCTTTTCGTGATCGCTCGGCGGCCAAGGCCAGCGCCAAGACGGCGAACAACAAGCTCAAGATCGTTCGGACGATGCTGCAAACCGCATGGCGCGACGGCTTCATCATTGAGAATCCGGCGGCCAAGGTGTCCACGCTCAGGACGGAGGATTCTGTCCGTCGCCCCTTCACCTTGGCGGAACTTAAAAAACTGGTGGGTGTGGCGACTTCCGAATGGCGTGGCATGGTGCTGATCGGGCTCTATACCGGCCAGCGGCTCAAGGACGTTGCGACGCTGCGCTGGAACAATGTCGATTTGGCTCAAAACGAAATTGCGCTGACCACGAGCAAGACCAAGCGCCGCCAAATCATCCCGCTTGCCAAGACGCTGCAAAACTACTTCACGGGAATTTCTGCGTCGGACAATCCGCACGCGCCAATCTTTCCCAAAGCCCTTGCTTTGGTGAGAAAAGACGGCGGTGTCTCCCGGCTCAGTCAGCAATTTTATGAACTGCTGGTCACTGCTGGCCTCGCCACGGCACGCCTGGGCAAAGATGAGGCGAAAGGCGTCGGTCGCAAAGGCCCGCGTCAGCGGAGTGAAGTCACGTTTCACTCGCTGCGCCATACCGCCACGTCATTGCTCAAAAATGCCGGCGTTTCCGAAACGGTGGCGCGTGACATAATCGGGCACGATTCCGAGGAGGTGTCGCGGCAGTATACCCACGTTGACCACGAGTCAAAACGCGCAGCTGTGGAAAAATTGCCGGACATCCTCGCGACGTAAGCGGACGGCACCGGATTACCTGGTTCTGCTATTGAACCAAAAGTGGCGGAGCAAGCGGGGTGACCTTGACTGGGGCCTGGTTAAACTGCCATACGTGTAACCGATCCCCGATGAAACCATTTGCTTGGAGCACGTTGCGCGAATTTAGCCACAACAAGGCTGTCATGGTTTCCGGAATAGCTCTCGTGCTTGTGCCGTCGCTGGCTCGGCTCTCGGTTGCTCTCCACTGCCATTTGCAGCTCGCGATCGATATTCCAATCAATCTGACCTTGCTTTTCATCGCGGGAATTTGCTTTTTTCCGGCAACGGTGATCCTGGCCGTTTTCTGTCCGAAACTGACCCAGGAGTTGCCAAACTACGGAGCACTTGCGACGGGCAAGCATTCGGAAGTCGACCTGCGGAATTGGTTTCACGATGTCATTCTGGACAAAGCCAAGAATCCCGACCCTAAAAAGGTTCTTCACTATCTTTCGATTATTCGCGGGGCCGATAACGTGACGACTGCGCAGGCTGCCGAACTTCTGGAGGGGAAAGCGGGTCACGCAATTATGGACCCATTCTGGATCACTCCAGCAGGTGACCGCCTTCCTCTCGTGTATGATTTTGCGTCAAAAACCGCGGATCAAATCCGTAGTGGCTGGAGGTGGACGGCGTCATTTTTGTTTGCTGCTGGCTGTTTATGCCTGATCGCAGTGGAAGGTTGGCGCTCTTGATTTTTTGCGCTCCGCGCGTGGCTATCTACTGCAGCTTGATGAATAACTTAATTAAGTCCGATCCCGGTCGGTTGCGATTGCCCACGGTGGGGAAATTGCTCTAACACTGCGCAATGGCCTCCATTCGCGCAGTGCTGGACACAAATGTGCTGATCGCGGCATTTCGGTCGAGACACGGCGCGTCCTTCGAAGTTTTTCGCCGGCTGCGGCGGGGGGAATGGACTGCGGTGGTCAGCAACCACCTGCTTTTCGAATATGAAGAGGTCATGAAGCGCGGCGCGGCCGCACTGGGTCTCGGCTCGCACGATATCGACGAACTCCTAAATGCCCTTTGCGCCCGTGCCGAAGAATGGCCCCTAAAGCACGGGTGGGAGCCGATTCTTCCTGATCCGGATGATGAGCCATTGGTGCAATTGGCACATGAATCGGGAGCTTTGCGCCTTATCAGCCACAACATCCGCCACTTGCGGCCTGCCGCCGAAATGGGCATCCAAATCTTGAAACCGGGCGAATTCCTCCGCATATTGGCCGCACAAACATGAGCACCCTTCAGGCCAAAGTCCCAGACCTGCTACTTCAGCAGGTCAACGAGCTGGCGGCGAACGAACACGTCGCGGTGGATCAAATTGTGTCCGCTGCCCTGGCTGCGCAGGTTTCTGCCTCGAAGGCCCGGGAAAGCGTTTCGTCGCGTGCTGCCCGCGTGAATTGGAAGAAGGTAGACGATATCCTCAACCGCGTGCCGGACGTTCCGCCAGTGCCAGGAGACGAACTTTAGTTCACGCGGATATGTTGCCCTCGGGCGTATTCATGGCCCGATTGATGTAGTCGAGGACGGAATCGTACACGACCAAACGCACGCCGCGCAGCGCGTTCCGCTGGCGCAGGGCAATCATTTTGATTTCGCCGTGGGCGGCGGCTTTGTAATACCAGCCGCGCGACAGGCCAAAAAATGGGTCGCGTTTGCCGGGTGAGGGGAGGCGGAAGAATTCGACACGATGCGCGGCGGCATCGGTGGGCGTGGGTGTGTTTGAGTTCATGATGATTCCTTTCATCGTTATTGTTCATTCGTGTCCCGGCCGCCGACAACAGCGTGCATCTACTGAATTTACCGTAGGTCATCTCAGGTAAATTCCGTAGGTGAAGCCGTCGGCGGGCGAGTTCATGTGTTTTCATTTTCATCGCCATTGTTCGCCCATGCTTTGGACGCCGACAAGGGCGTGCTCATACCGAAAAAAGGGTATGCCGAATACCCTTTTTAGGGTAGGCGTGGCACTCCGCCTGCTGTCGCAGCGGTCTGCCGGGTGTCGTTCGCAACTGAAAAAACGGCCAGTCCCCTGCGCGCCCCATAGCCGCAAAGAATTTTGGGCGGTCAAGGTGGAGCGCAGGCAAAGCCGAGCAATACCTTGACGGCCTAAAATACAATCGGCGGCGGGGCGGCAGTGACACCCGCCCGTCTATTTCGAGTGCCGCATGCGAAAAAAACTTTCGTAAGTTCGAATTGAGGTGACTGGGCGCGACTGATCCGTGTGTTCATGGATGACGTATTCGCGCAAGCGATACGTTACCGTTTAGGTAAGGGGTAATGTGTCGCAGGGAAAAAGAAACGCGGAGGCGTTTCGGATTGGGGAGCGCGGTCGATGAACACTTACGCAACTACCAGATTTTAGGCAGAGGAATTCGCGCACTTCGGCAAAGGCAACGTGTCTGATCGGCGCTTTCATTTGAGGAAAGCGCGGCAGCCAAAAAATTCTAAAACAACGGCCATATGTTGAGACCAAAGGCACAATTGAGTTTGCAGAGCGCGCGGGAGTATTTCCGGGAGCACCTCTGCGTCGGCGACTACTATTCCGAAGGGCAGAAGGTCACGGGCGAATGGTTGGGCATCGCGGCGAAAGAGTTGGGGCTGACGGACACGGTTTCAGAAAAAGATTTTCTGGCATTGTGTGAAGGTCTGAATCCGCAGACGGGGCATCGGCTGACGCAACGACGGAACACCATTCGTTACGAAAATGGAAAGCCGGCGGCAAACCGCCGGATTTTCCATGATTTCACCATCAGTCCACCGAAAAGCGTTTCAGTCGTCGCGTTTTGCGAGGACAATCGGATTGTCGAATTGCACGACCGGGCGGTGCGTAACGCGATGGTCGAACTGGAAAAGTTTGCGCAGACGCGCGTGCGCAAGGCCAAGCGGAACGATTCGCGCGTGACCAGGAACTTGGTGGCGGCGTGCTTCCGGCATGAAACGAGCCGCGAGCTGGATCCGCATTTGCACACGCACTGCGTGGTCTTTAACGCGACATTCGACCCGGTTGAGGGTCGATGGAAGGCCCTGCAAACGGAGGGCATGTATCGGGCCCAGAAGTTCGTCGAGAACCTGTATTTTCACGAGCTGGGCAAGGGCTTGCGTTCGCTCGGTTACGAAATCGAAAACAACGTGCGGAATTTTGAGATTAAGCATGTTCCGAAAAGCGTCATCGCTCTTTTTTCCAAGCGGCACCAGCAAATCGAAGCCGAGGCGCAACGTCAGGCAGCGGAAGGATACATCGGGGACATGGGTGAACTGCGCACGCGCATCGCGTACGAGCGCCGCCGCCGGAAAATGAAAAATTCGACCGCCGAGGAATTGCGGTCGTATTGGAAGCAACAAATCACTGTTGAGGACTACCGTGCACTGGAAAACTTGTGCCAGCCGGCCGAGCGGCAGACACAGGCCGCCGATCTGCGTGCCATCGTTGCCTGGGCTGACGAGCATCTATTTGAGCGCCGTTCAGTCGTGAACGACTATGAACTAAAATCGGTGGCACTGGCGCGTGGTCGTGGTGAGGACTTTGACCTGGCCGACATTGACCGCGCGATTGCGGGGCGGAATTATTTTCATCCGCAGAACGAGCCGACCAGACTAGCCGCACCGGAAATGGTGGAATGCGAAAGCGAAATCGTCCAGGCGGTGAAGCGCGGGACGGCTGGGTTTTACGCCTTTCGCGACGACTATGCGCCCGGCCCTAATCTTTCGGCGGAACAAGCACGAGCTACACAAAAGATTCTGGCGAGTCATGATTTCGTCACACTATTCCGTGGCGGGGCCGGCACCGGGAAGACTCACACGCTGACGGAGATCGAGGAGGCGATCCGGGCGACCAGGCGGCATGTGCTGGTGCTCGCGCCCCAGCGCCAGCAGGTGCAGGACTTGGAAGACGCCGGGATGCGAGCCCAGACCCTGGCGCACTCACTCACGACGAAGCAGTTTCCGCCGTGTTGCGTGGTCATCCTCGACGAAGCGGGACAAGTCGGGGTGCGCGACATGCGCGAGCTGATGCGAGCACTACAACCGATCCAAGGCCGTCTCATCGTCTCCGGCGACACCCGGCAGCATGGCGCGGTGGCCGCCGGTGATGCGCTGCGCTGGATTGAGCAGCACGTTCCGCGGCAGAATGTCGCCGTGCTGCGCAACATTCGCCGGCAGGATGTCGAATTGGCTCACTCGGTGGAAGAAAGGCGGTTCATCCGGGGCTACCGGGCGGCGGTAAAGCAGGCCGCCGCCGGCAAGATCGCTGAGTCTTACGACCGGCTCGAAAAACTCGGCTGCATCCGCGAGCTGCCCGATGAACCACGCCGCGAGGCTATCGCCGGGGAATACCTTACGGCGTTGCAGCGCGGCGAATCCCCGCTGGTCGTCGCGCAGACGTGGGACGAAGTTCATGCGGCCAACGATGCCATCCGCTCGGCCCTGCACTTGGCCGGGCGGTTGGAAGAGGGCGAATTGCTGTGGGCCTACCAGTCGGTTGGCTGGACCGAGGCGGAAAAACACGATGCCCGCTATTACGAGGAAGGACAGTCCGTGTTCTTCCTCAAGGGCTATGGCCGTTATGCGAAAGGCGATCTGTGCGAGGTCGCCGGGGCCGATGAGCACGGCGTCAGCCTCGTGAAGGATGGTCGCCGTTCAACTGTCAGCTATCGTTACGCCGACCATTTTGCGGTCGTAAAGGCGGTGAAAATGGAAATCGCCCCCGGCGACCGGCTGCAACTTAAGGCCAACGGCCGCAGCGTCGAAGGCGAACGCCTGCATAACGGCGAGCTGGTCACGGTGGCGCGTATCGACCCAACCGGGGCCTTGGTGGTCAATGATGACCGTGGCCTGTCGAAAACCCTCGCGCCGTCGCAACGGTTATTTGTGCACGGTTACGCCGTCACGTCCTATGCATCGCAGGGCAAGACCGCTGATACCGTGATCGTAGCAGATGCGGGCAACCGGGCCGCGACGAATCGGCAACAGTGGTATGTCAGCATCTCGCGCGGACGGCGGCGCGTCGTCGTTTTGACGCCGAATGAATCGGAGCTGCGCGAAAACATCCAGCGAAGCGGCACGCGCGAGCTTGCGCTGGAGGAGTCGCCCCCGCTGGCCCAAACTCAGTGCGAGGTAATGGCGTGGCGCATGCGGCGGCAACAAGTGCAGCGTTATGCCATGATGCAGCAGGAATTCCAGGCACGGCAGAGACAAGAACAACAGATTCGTCACCATCTATGACCTTTCGAGAAGAAATGGAAAAGGAGTGGGCGGCGGAGGGCTATATTCCGAGCCACGAAACCGGCAGCCGGGGCTATGTCGAGATACTTACCGTCGAATGGCGCAATGGCACCCGCCACGGCTTTCCATGGGTGCGGTTCACGGAATGCGCGCTGGAGGAAAACGGCAACTTGGTGCTTTCCTTCGGGGAGCGCGAGATCGTGCTCCACGGGTTGAACCTCCGGGAGCTGTGGGACCGCTTAGACGTGCGCGATCTCCTCAAGGTACGGGAACTACCGGCGGACTACGTCCCGCCCCCGACCTTGAGACCACACCGGGTATGCATTTTCAAAATCGAACTTCGGGATACAGCCGGCCATTGCGCATCGAGCCCGGCCAGCGAACCATCCAAGCGCAGCGAGTACCAGATGACGATACCGCGGCTGCGCCCGTAGTCGGAAGCGCCCGGTGCTTGGCCTTTTCTGTCACCCACCTATCACCCGTAAGGAACACCGCGAGACGTTCTCAACAAAATCAGGGCAAGACCAATACAATTCTGAATCAACTAGCCATTGGGCGCGTTTTTTGAATTACTCGGTTGATGCCAGATTCAACTGCCAGCAATCGGGCGCCGAGTCCACGATACTACATCGGCGAATGGTATGGATATGACTTTGTAACTTTGTCTGCTAAAAATCGCAGCAGATGGGGCGCGACTCCTCCCGTCGATGCGATATGTCCTTTTAAGGCCGGGCTGCCGGGGATAGCCAACAAGAATTGCAGCAAAGAGGGCGGTGTTTGCTCCCTTCGGCTTTACGCGAAAGACACCAACGGAAATATCACACCTCAGGAAAAGCGTGATACACTTTGTCCGCACAGATTTTTAGAGGATGGCAAGATTTTCGGGTGGATCGGCGAACATGTGTTAGGTGATCCAACAGCGCTCGTAGTCCCCGAGGTTCCGTTTCTGAATCCCAGCTTAAAAAATAGCGGTGCGACTAGCTCACGAGCCATCGGCAAAATTGATCATGTTCTCGTTTCTCAAAAAAACGGTGGATTCGAGTGGTGTGCCGTAGAAATTCAGGCCGTATATTTTTCTGGCGAAAACATGCAGCAGGATTTTGCGCGGCATTCTGAATTTGGTTCCGGACTGATTTGGCCTCTAATCGTGCGTCGCCCGGACTATCGGTCGTCAGGACCGAAAAGGTTGATGCCTCAACTGCAAACTAAGGTTCCAACGATTAGCCGTTGGGGAAAAAAGACCGCAGTCGTGATCGACGAGGCATTCTGGAACTCTCTCAGCAAAATGAATGAGGTGGATCACATTTCGAATGCAGAGGTGGTTTGGTTTGTCGTGAAGTATTCCGCGACTACCACTGGTAAAATCACGCTAGAGCGTCACAGTGTTCATCACACGACTCTCGATGGTGCCGTAGTAGGATTAACTGGCGGGACCCCGATGCCTAAAGATCGATTTGAGTCTGAACTTCGCGCACGTTTGAAGCCTCGCGTAACCAAGACAAATCTCGACCAATGATCAGCTCGGTCATTTTGGCATGATGCGTGTTTTTCATGGATACGGTTTCAGATTCGAAGCCAAACTCTTCTGCGAGGACACGAATTTCCCGGGTGTTGTCGTAGGTCAGCAAAAAATCCCCCTTAACGCCTGCTAACGCCTTAAATAGCGCAGCATGGTCGATCTCCCAATGGGAGTAGAGTCGTCGGGCGGCTGCGGTGTACGGAGGATCAACAAAAAATGTTGCGTCTTCGACGTCAGCATACCGCTGAATCATCGCGAATCCATCACCTTCAAAAAAAGTGAACCGCTCACGTTGAAGTGCGATTTCTCGGATTCGCCTAGCCAATGTGTCTGGGTACCAACGTGAGTGCAGGCCACGTCCATTTTCACCCTGTTTAACTAATCCGGCACCCGGTGCCATGATTCCGCCTCGTTGGACACGGTTGCGAAGGATAGTCGCGAATGCCAAATCCCGCTGGGTTAAACATGGCTGATCGAGAACTGCTGCAACATTGCGCTTGCTCAACACAAAATGTTCGATACGCGTTGCGAGCCACTCAGCCTGTCCTCCAAAGATAGCACCCCAAACAGCACTGACATGAGGATCGAGCTCGGCCATCACCACGTGGTCGGCGAGATGTTCAAACCCGGAGGTTAGGCTCACAATCGAACCGCCGGCAAATGGCTCCACGAGAACTGAACTCCGTGTTTCTTTTGAATGAAGCCATGAGCGCACATACGGAACAAACCAAGTTTTTCCTCCTGGGTAACGAAATGGCGACCGCTGCGGAATCGCTGAGACGTTGACTGGCCGCTCACGCGAAACATCTGAAGCAGTAAAATATTCTCCTTTCGGTTCCTCGACCGTAATGTCCGCAAATTTGTCGTCCAAATCCTGCACGTAATTCATCAACTGCGGCACGAGCTTCTTGGGAACACGCACGACAGTGGTCGGACCGCACCTCCATTTTCCGCGATATGTCGTTGAGGACGCTGCCATGCCGTGAATCTGTTACAAGGGTTAGTGTTCCAGCAAGCTGAAACTGTAACAGATAATCATTTTTATTGTGCTGCCCACCGTCACGGACGGCAGCACCTCTTGTATTTTTTCCTGCTCCCATAGGGACAAAGATCGTTTGGGCCTAGTTTCCGTTTGCAGGATGTCGATTCGATCCGCTGCACTCTCAATGTTTCTACTATTAGGGCAAGCTGGGTTGACCGGACTCAGTCAACTCCGCGGCCTGGTCGGACGTCTTCGCCGTGCTTGTCCTCGCGTGGGTTATCTTGAATATTGGGGGAAGAAAACCAAATGGACCTTCAAGCTGACCTCAAAAGGATTGTTATCGAGTCGCTGAATGCCGCCGGTGTGACGTTTAACCCAAGCGCAGAGGTTAATGAACTACTGATTGCCGCGCTTACCATTGAGGAACGCCAAATCCCTGCTCAACCGCGCAACGTGCATGTTGCGCAAGAATTTAATGCCGCCATGACGACATTGTCGGCCGATTGTCAGGCGGGAGTCACCGAGATTCAGCGAAAATTGAAAGCCGGGGAGGATGTTAATCCACACCTAAATCTACGCAGCCTGCAGCCCACTAAAGATGACGACCTTTTGACTGACTGGGGTATTTACCATTTCCATCTTGGGCTGCAACCAATCCACGGCGGTCGTTTTTTCGAGCGCACTGGCCCGTTGGCATTCGCCCATGTCACGCCAAGCGATGTATTTTTGATCAACATCCTCGAGCACGGAAATTTTGCCGAACCCAAACTCGTCGAGACCCTAATTCGCCGTTTTCCAACCGTGGCGGAAGCGCATGAGATGAAGGGTATGAAGGTTACAGCCTTTCCTCCGCCCAAAACAGCCATCGACATCGAAGCTCTCCGGAAAGTCCATGTGAACTCGCCGTTGTGCGTCGACGGCAGACTATATTTCGGTCCTGGCAGTGGATTTGTTTCCTCTGGTGTCAGCTTCCGGGCCGTTCATCGCGCCAACGCAACGCAGAAAATAATCAGTGAACTAAACCGAGTAATGCAGATTGAAGAAGACTCGGTACGTCGGCAGGTTGCCGCCAATCACCCCGGCACAAATCCGGCGCAGCTCGATTTCGAACTTATCTGCCACGAAAAACAATGGTCGTTGTTTGAAAAAACAACACAGAGTCTCCTCCGGTTTGGCCCATAGTTCGAATGGATGGTTGGCCGTCAATCAGGTTGACGACCCGGTTCGGATGCACTTTTTTTGGAAAAGATGGGATTTGGAACCCGCCGGACGACACACCAGCCAACATCGAGAACATCCATGAATATCGATACTCCCGTTGTCAGCTACGTTGTCAGTTGGGCCCTGTTTTTGAAATCAAAAACCGCTAATCTTTGTGGATTAGCGGTTTTCAAAAATGGTGGACTCTACTGGACTCGAACCAGCGACCTTTTCCATGTCAAGGAAACGCTCTAACCAACTGAGCTAAGAGTCCCCAAATGCGGGGTGGTCAGTGAGCACGAAGACCCCCGCGATGGGCAAGAA
>Ga0210402_10005761_pt1 | contig 11051 bp, 7 predicted proteins | sample IncBWC7MmetaG_FD_161055 | JGI IMG/M metagenome (GOLD analysis project Ga0210402, IMG submission 161055) | Forest soil microbial communities from Barre Woods Harvard Forest LTER site, Petersham, Massachusetts, United States - Inc-BW-C-7-M | ecosystem: Environmental > Terrestrial > Soil >... | reverse complement strand
TTCACCGGCTCATCCGCCAGATTCGCATCGCGCCACTTGGCGGTAACGGCCGGATTCGCAGCGATGCCGAACTGCACGACGAAACCCGGCAGCACGCGAAAGAACCGTGCGCCGTCAAAGAATCCGCCTTTCACCAGCGTAAAGAAACGATCCGCGCCAAGCGGCGACCAGTCGCGCGTCACCGTCACCATAAAGTCGCCTTTGCTGGTCTCAAACTTAACCTTATAGGAATCGGGCGCATGCTCGTCACCGGTTGTGGTTTCCTGCTTGTCGCTCGAACAGCCGGCGCAGAGCAATAAAGCGAGAATCAGCGCGGCAGCTTTCACGCCACACCATATTTCTTAAACCACTCCTGCAGGCGCTTCCAGCCATCCTGGGCGGCCTCTTTGTTGTAACTCGGCCGGTAATCGGCATTGAAACCGTGGCCAGCCTCGGGATAGACCACGATCTCTGACGGATTCCTAGCGGCCTTCAAAGCCGCGCGCATCTTCTCGATGGACTCGATCGGGATGCCCTGATCCTTGCCGCCATAAAGACCCAGCACCGGAGCCTTGAGCGAACCGGCAACGTCAATCGGATTCCTGGGTTGCAGTTCATTCGTCGGCCCCACCAGCCGCCCGTACCACGCGACGCCGGCCTTCAGCTTCGGGTTGTGCGCTGCATACAACCAAACAATGCGTCCGCCCCAGCAGAAGCCCGTGATGCCCAGCCGGCTGGTATCGCCCTTACCGCTCTTCGCGGCCCACTCCGCTGTGGCGTCGAGATCCGACATTACCTGCGCGTCCGGGACCTTGCTCACCACTTTGGAGATGATTTCTTGAATGTCGGCAATTTTGGAAACGTCGCCTTGGCGCGCATACAACTCCGGCGCCACGGCCATGTAGCCCAGCTTGGCGAAGCGGCGGCAGATGTCCTTGATGTGTTCGTGTACGCCGAAAATTTCCTGCACCACGAGAACCACTGGAAACGATTTCCCAGATTTCGGCATGGCGCGGTAGCCGGGAATGTGGGCGTCTCCAGTTGGAATCGAGACCTCACCGGCGTCGAGCCCTTCCGTATCGGTCGTAATGGTTTGCGCCGAGACCGGCAAAACCGCCAACGCAAATCCGGCAGAGAGTTTGGTAACAAGAAACTGGCGGCGATCGAAAGCCGCGAAGGATGGTTCAGGCATAGAGGGATTTTAGCGCAGGTTGACGGTGGTGCTATCCGACCCGTTCCGCCGCTTCGCCCGCGTCCTTGTAAACCTCTTCCCGAATGATGCGTTCTGTGGCCTCGTTGAGATAGGAGTGCAGAGCCGCCTGTAGCTCGATGTATTCCGGCCAAAGCGTATTGTCAATAAAGGACCGCGGCGCGCGTACTATCACCGTGGTGTAACGCTGGCCTTTGTAGCGATACGGTTCGAGCCCGTATCTCCGGCAAAGCGCAGAGAATAGGCGCCTTTGCCATTGATCCGCCATGGAAAACTTCGTTTCGGGCACTGGTTGCGTTTTGGCCGCGGCGTGAAGCGCTTGCCGTATGCGCTCAATCGCAGCCGCCGCAGCCTGGCGTTCGCCCGCGGTCGCGGCGCCCTCGAATAATGCAGTAATCTTGCGCAGCTTGTCGCGGAACTGTTGTTCGGTTGTCACGAGTTCAAACGATGTAAACCGGGAATAGGGCGCGTCACTTCGACCCGGGGCCCCCACCACGATTTCGAAAGGCATTACGCATTAACTTCACCGCAAGAAGAAGCAACCCGAATGAAAAGATCATCAAAATCAATGATCTTTCACCTTTAGCCAAACTCGAAAAAACCAAACCGCAGATTAGGAATACCAACCCGTAGAGCACCATGACAATCCTTTGAACGGTCGTGGCGTCTCGAGAACCCTTCCACAGGAGGACGTCTACTGCGCGGCAGTTTACGAGAGTATCCGGCCAAACGATATTCCTCTGTTTAGCCCTGATCTCATCAATGAATTTCGTCTCGTCCCCTGCCGTGGTACGTGGCAAGTCGCGGTTTTTCAAATTGAGTCTCACCCGCCTGCTAACACCTGGCACATAACACCTGGCACCTGCTTTTCACACCCACTCCAGCGCGCCTTTTTTCCAAGCCCAGATGTAGCCCACGATCAGAATCGCCAGGAACACGGCTACCTCGGCCACGCCGAACCAGCCCATCGTGCGGTATTTCACCGCCCATGGAATCAGGAAAATGGTTTCCACGTCGAAGATCACGAAGAGAATGGCGATGATGTAGAAGCGTACCGTGTAGCGGCCGCGCGAATCCGACGCGGCCTTGATGCCGCACTCGTAGGCTTCCAGCTTGGCGAGAAACGGCGCCGACGGCCGGATCAGCTTCGCTACCATGATGGTAGCCACTGGAAAAACTATCGCAATGGCCAGAAAAATGAAGATCGGGATATATCCGCTCGGCATCGCTGAGATCATATCAGAGCAACGTGGGACAGGTCTACGCGGGTGCGCACCGCGTTCTCCAATTACTCCTCGCGGAGCGCCGCAACCGGATCCAGCAGCGCTGCGCGCCGTGCCGGAAGGAAAGTCGCGATAAGACCCACCAAAAGCAGCGCCGCGGCAGCCGCTGCAAACGTTGCCGGATCGTGCGCCGGTACTCCGTATAGCTGGCTGGAAACAAGTTGTCCGCAGGCCAGCGCCGCCGGGAGACCGGCAGCGAAGCCGATCAACACCAGAACCATGGATTCGCCCATGACCGCACGCATCAGATCTGCCGGCTGCGCGCCGAGGGCCATGCGGATTCCAATCTCATTCGTCCGCCGAGCCACCGAATAAGCAATGACGCCATACAGACCGATCGAGGCGAGCAGCAGCGCTACCAGGCCGAAGAAACCAGCCAGCTTGGCCAGGACCATCTCCTCTCCGAGTGAGCCATCCACCTGCTCGCGCAGCGTCACCACGTGCGCAATCGCGAGATTCGAATCTTCTGCGTAGATCGCCGCGCGAATATCGCCAATCAGCGCCTCGGGCCGGCCCTGCGCCCGGACGGCCAGGTCACTGAACCCGTCCGTAGCCTGAGCCTGGCCGTTATAGAGGTAAAACATACCGCGAGGCTTCTCGCGAATGCTCTCGTACTTCGCGTCTCTTACCACTCCGATGATTTCGAGGTCCCCACCACCCTCCAGAGCAAAATGCTGCCCCAGCGGTGAAATATCCGGGAACAGCGTCCCGGCGAAGGTTTCATTCACCACAGCAACTGGAGGTGACTTGAGCGTGTCCTGGCGCCCAAAACCGCGCCCCACAACCAGCGGCATGCCGACTACATCGAAATACTGGGCGCCTACATGGCTTCCGCTTTGAGACGTGGCATTAGCCTCCGTTTGCGGCACGCCCTGCGGCCAGACCAGAGCCACCCAATGCCCCTCATTAAATACCAGTTCAGTGAAGCTCGCCGCTTGCACACGCGGTAAAGCGCGGACCCGGTCCTCGATCCGTTGCAGCGCATGGATCCGCGCATCCCCTTTTGCCGTGCTGGAATCAATATCCAGCTGCAGCATGAGAACCCGATCTTTGTCGAATCCAATCTTTGCGTGGTCCAGGTTCTGCAGCGTCCGCACAAACAACCCCGCGCCAATCATCAGGAACAGGGCCAGCGCCACCTGTCCCGCGACCAGCCCTTGTCCTAGCCGGCTATGCGATGCGGATCGCGCCATTCCTTTGCCCTCCTGAAGGGTCGGCCCGGTATCCACCCTCGTCATTCGCAATGCCGGCGCCATCCCGAAAATTATCCCCGTCAGAAGCGACAGGCCGAGCGTAAACAACAGCATGCGGCCGCTTGGTCCCACTTCCAGGGGCACCGGGCCTGCGCCGGCTGAAACCATCGACAATAACAATCGTTCTCCATACAAAGCGAGAAGCACGCCCAGTAATCCGCCCATCAGCGCGAGAAACAGGCTCTCGGAAAGCAACTGCGCCATCAGCCGTTTGCGCGGCGCGCCCAGCGCCATCCTCACCGCAATCTCCCGCCGGCGGCCCGCTGCGCGAGCCAGAAGCAAGTTCGCGATATTGGCACATGCGATCAGCAGGACCAGACCGACAAGCACCATCAGGATTTCAAGCGGACGCGAAAATTCCCTGCGCAGGCGGGACATGCCGGTCGCGGCCGGTGTCAGGTGTACGGCGGCCTTTCGCATGTGCCGTATTCGTTCCGGTGAAGGCGAGCTTCCAGCGACCTCGTGAAGCCATGCCTGGTAGACAACGTTAGTGCTCGCTTGCGCCGCGGCAAGGCTGACACCCGGTTTCAGCCGGCCTATCAACCAAAGCGATTGCGTCAGCGTGCCCTGCGGATCACCCAGCCCCGGCTGAACCTGCGCCTGCATCGATAGCGGAATCCATAAATCCGGAGACTCCCCGACGACGGTCCCGAAGAACTCTCGCGCCGCTACTCCAACAATCGTGAAAACCGTTCCGTTGAAGGCCAGCGAGCGGCCCACCACGCCAGTATCTCCCGCAAAACGGCGTTCCCAGTAAGCCCGGCTCATTACCGCAATGGGATTACCGCCCGGCCGCCGGTCATCGTCCGGCGTCAGTACCCGTCCTGCTGACGCTGTCACACCCAGCATCGTAAAGTAGTTGCCGGACACCACCCGTATCCGCACCGGCTCGAGTTCGGCGCCCGCTCCGGCAACTCGAGCGTGAACTAGGGCCGCCATACTCTCGACAGCGGCGATATCCGTGAATAGTTCATTGTTCGCTCGCATTGCCTGAAAGCATGGTTGCGAAAAGATGTCCGGTGAATTCTCAGGAAACCCGCCGTTCACTCCGGATGCATGACCGTCGCCCAACAGCACCAGTTCCTCTGGGTTCCGGACCGGCAGCGTACGCAGCATCAGCGCGTCCATGACGCTGAAAATGGCCGTGTTGGCGCCAATGCCAAGCGCCAGCGAGAGTAGAGCGGTGAGCACGAAAGCGGGGTTCCGGCGAAGCGACCGTGCCGCATAAACCAGGTCCCGCCACAGATTTTCGATCAACGTGAACCGCCACAGATCGAGCGCTTGTTCGCGGATCACGCCTGCGTTGCCAAGACCGATCGGGTTGCCGTGTGCCGCTCCCATCTCGCGGTGAAAGGCGAGCTCGGCTTCAAGGTCCCGCCGGAGCTTGCGGCGGCGGAACAGTTTCAGAAGAATTCGACGCATGCGCTCACCTCGCCAGGACGCGCTGAACCGCCATCGACAGCCGGTCCCAAGTCTGCTGCTGCTCTGCCACCAGCTTTTTCCCGCGTGCCGTGATCTTGTAGTACTTGGCCTTGCGGTTGTTCTCCGACACTCCCCAACTGGCAGAAATCGCACCGTCCAGTTCGAGACGATACAATGCCGGATATAGCGAACCCTCTTCCACCGTCAGAACTTCATCGGATAACAGATGGATGGTTTGCGCGATGGCGTACCCGTGCAGCGCTCCGCGCTGAAGAGCGTGCAGGATCAGCAGATCCAGAGTGCCTTGCAGAAGATTCGGCGAAGACGATTTCCCCAAGCCCTAGCTCTCCTATGATGATCTAGGGAAGTATGACACTAGCTCCCTAGACTGTCAAGGGGTAAACACAGAGCCCGTACAGCTGTTTCTGGAGATACCGGTGATACCGAGGTGTGTGATCGCCGGCGCTAGTCAGCGTAACGGTTCGGCAGGAACTCGGAGTTGGTTTAAGCTCCCCGGCGATGGGCTCAGCACTGCGGCCGCCGTCGTGCCCGTACCGTTAAGGGAGACACTCTGAGGGCTATTCCCCGCGTTGTCTTTGAAAATGATCGACGCCGTCCGGGTGCCCAGCGCCTTCGGCGTGAATTTGACACTGATCTGGCAGCTGGCACTAACTGCCAAGGTAGCCGGACAATTGTTCGTCTCGGGCGCAAAGTCGGAACTGTCCGCGCCGCTAAGAGAGATGCTGACAATCGACAGTGCCGCCGTCCCGGTATTCTTCAGGGTTACAGCCTGCGCTGCGCTGCTCGTCCCTAGCACTTGACTGCCAAACGGGATACTGCTTCGAGAGAGAGACGCCGCGGGAGCGAAGACCGCATGATAGAGGACCGTCGACAGCGGAAAAGCTGCGTCGCCCAGCTCGCCCGTAAGATATTCGTACTCCACCGTAAAGGTCATGAAACCGCCAAAGCCCTTGGATTTTTGCCACGATACCGCATCGCCAAGGAACTGTGTTCCGGTGTACGAATCGAACTCTTTACGGCCGGAGACATTAATGCTGAGGTAGTTTGCCTTATATGTGTTGTCGAAGAACTTGAATTGCGGCTGCCAGCGTGTCGCATCGGTCACCAGCTCTCTGTAAGTGAAGGTGATGGCGTTGTTGAAGTTCGATGTTTCGAGCGCCTGAGTCACTCCTGGCCACCTCCTGCCGTAAAACGGAACTCCCACGCCTATCTTGCTGTGAGCCACGCCGGCGCTCGTGAATTCTCCCACATCCCAGTCGCACGTCAATGCATTGGGATTCCCGTTCTGCAGCAGCGAGTCCACGTACCAGGAAAAGCTGGAGCCCCAGTCCAGGTCGTAGCACATGACGTTGATCTGGTCGAGCTGGGCCTGGCTGGCGGCGGCCACGGCCGTGAGCCTCGGATTGACGGCTATGGTAATCACTTTTCCCGGCAAGAGCGCTCGCAGCCTCGCGATCAGTTCGTCGAACTGGGTGACGTTGATATTTTTTTCCCAATCGATGTCCACGCCGTCATACCCATTGCCGACAACGAAGCCGACGATGTTGCTCACGAACTTGGCGATGTTACCTGGGGAGGCGCTCTGCGGAAAAGCGTTGTAGTTATTGTCGTTGTCTTTGATGCACACAAGCACTTTTTTTCCGATGGGCCTGGACGCCGTCAAGGCATTGATCTCAGCTTGGGTGAGGTAGTACATGCTTACCGTTCCGTCGCCCGGAGTTGACGCCGCGAAATGGACTATGTGCGTGTAATGATTCCACGGAATGCTGGCGACAGGCAGGATCCCGTTCTGGGCAGAATAATATCCTGTGATCCATGGTCCCGCATAGAGACTGGCAGCAGAGGGCGCCACCAGAGCCACGGCCGCACAAAGGAAAACACGCAAACGGCGAAAGACGAATCGATACATGGCTGAGACCTGAACTGCCACAGTATCGTTTCGCACGGCGATCCAACCATGGGGAATTCGCCTTAGGGGTTTTAGTATTTCACCCTATTGCCGCTGATCCGCGCCCAACCCCGGTCCCGCTCTCTCCCCGCGAAATCACGCGGAACGGTCGGTCAATTGCTCCAGCAGGGTTGACGATCCTTTAACGGGAGCGTATAACTCGCAAGCTTGCAGGTCTTGCGCCAAATTCTGGCTGCCAAGCCTCGGCTCTACGGTCAACCTGAGAACGTGAATTTATCTCTGGATCTCGCGGGCAAATACCAGCGCGAACTGAGGAAAAACGCGCTGTCACTAGGGGATCGCATCTACGAAGAGAAGCCCGGCCGGTTTAGAAAACAAATCGAGGACTTCTATGAGGCATGGCAGTCGCAGCCCAAGAGCCTTAAGCAATTCGAGAAAGAGAAGCGAAAAACCGCGTAACTAGCAAACCGCCTATTCTTTCGGCTCGTCTCCACGTTTATCGCGATATTCAGGTGGGACGTCGTCTTCTGCAACCTCTGTGGTCCTGACTTCGGATACGTCGGGGTCGGGTGCATCCTCCACGCCGGCTGTCACCGCCGCCTCAAAGAATTGGCCTTCTTCAACTAATTCACGAACACTCTCCGACTCTGCTTCAGGAACGCCCGACAATCCTTGCAGGTCACCCGACTGCCCCGCTTCCGCTGGATCGTTATCAGGCGTGCGCATAATCGACGCGGTCGTGTCCATGGGTCGCGCCTTTCTATTTCTACGTGGCATGGGAAGCTCCTATCCTGAGTGTAAAGCGCTCCTTAGGCCATCGGTGATTAATCGGGCCCTAGGCTGTGCGTTGGTTCACAAAACACGGGCTGCAATTGAAAGCAGGTCTAATTAATTGGCGAGCAGGTTGGTTACCCCAGCCCCTCCACGCAGGCCTCGACCTCTCACCTTAGGTGAGGAGCAGGATGAAATCAAGTTCCCGCTCCTCCGCTGTGGACGTGCCGACTATTGGACAGTTAACGTAGCCAACTTGGTCACGCCGCCATACTTCGCGATGATATTCACGATGGTGCTGGAGGCCACCGATTTGGTATTTACGGTAGCACTGGCCGTCGTAGCGCCGCCAGGTACGGTAACACTGGCGGGAACGGTGGCTGCGGCGATGTTGCTGCTCGAAAGCGCAACAACTACACCGGCAGCAGGGGCAGGGCCGCTCAGCGTTACCGTAGCCGTCGAATTAGTACCGTCCGGGACGCTGGTAGGATTGATCGCAATCGAAACCAGAGCAGGGGCCTTGACGGAAAGCGTCGCCGTTCGGGTGACAGTGCCATACTTTGCATAGATGGTGACCGAAGTGGTCGTACTCACCGGTTGAGTCGTCACCGTGACTGTAGCTGTGGTTGCATTGCCGAGCACCGTCACACTGCCCGGAAGCTGCGCAACGGATGGGTTGCTGCTTGAAAGCGTGACCACATCGCCGGCGGCAGGTGCTCCGCCGCTGAGGGTCACCATGGCGGTCGAACTGCTGCCGCCTGTCAGGCTGGCCGGGCTCAGCGCAACCGAGGTCAAGCCGGCTACAAGCAGCGAAAGCGTAGCAGGTTTCGTGACGCTGCGATACGTGGCGGAGATCGTCAGGGAAGTGGTCGTGCTCACCGGTTGAGTCGTAATGGTACCTGTAGCGGTGGTTGCGCCGCCCGGCACCGTAATGCTGCCTGGAGATGGCACGGAAGCCACGGCGGGGTTACTGCTGGATAGACTCACCACCGCGCCTCCTGCGGGGGCGGGCCCGCTCAGAGTCACAGTGGCCGTGGAATTCTTGCCGCCGAACAACGTTGTGGGGCTGAGAGCCAGCGAGGCCAGTGCGGCGGGCTCTACAATAAGCGTGGCCGTCTTTGTGATATTACCGTAAGTCGCTGAGATGCTAACCGAGGTCATCGTGGTCACGATCTGAGTCGTAATAGTCGCCGTGGCGGCGGTTGCGCCGGCGGGTACCGTGATGCTGCCTGGCGCCGGAACAGAAGCCACGGCAGGGTTGCTGCTGGATAGACTCACCACCGCACCGCCGCTGGGAGCGGGGCCGTTGAGGGTTACAGTACCGATCGAATTCTTGCCTCCAGTGGGATAGGCAGGGTTCAGTGTCAGCGACACGAGTGTAGCTGCCTGCACCGTGAGAGTGGCCGTTTTTGTAACACCTCCGTAAGTCGCGGAGATCGTCACCGATGTAGTCGAACTTACCGGCTGAGTGGCCACGGTAACGGTCGCGGTAGCTCCGGAAATCGTGACGGTGGCTGGAACGGAAGCCGCACCTGGGTTGCTGCTGGAAAGATTGACTACTGCACCGGCGGGCGCGGGTCCACTTAGGGTAACGGTACCGATTGAATTTTTGCCGCCGATGACGGTAGTCGGACTTAGGGCGAACGAGGTCATTGTGGCTGCCTGCACCGCCAGCGTCGCCGTCTTCGTGCTGTTGCTGTATGTTGCCGAGATGGTCGCGGAGGTGTTCGACCCCACCGGCTGGGAGTTTACGGTAAAAGTTGCCGTTGTCGCGGCCGCGGGGACCGTAACGCTGCCTGGAGCTGGGATGCTAGCCGCAGACGGGTTGCTGCTCGATAGTGTAACGGTCGCGCCTCCGGTGGGCGCTGGCCCGCTGAGCGTTACGGTGCCAGTCGAGTTACTGCCGCCGAGCACACTGGCCGGATTCAACGTCAACGCCGTCACCGTGGGCAGGGAGACTTCGTTCTGCAACATGATCGCGACGGCAGTGCCACTGCCGACCGCAAAATCGAGCTTGCCGTCCCCATTGAAATCGCCAGCTAGGATACCGACAGGCCCTCCGATCGTCGCAATCTGGGTGGAATTAGGGAAGGTTCCGTCGCCCGCGCCCTGAAGAATATAAATTTGGTTGGAATCCAGGTCCGCGACGGCAACGTCCAGTTTGCCATCTCCGTTGAAATCCCCGGCGATGATCGTGTAAGGAAACCATCCCGCAGCGTAATCTACGTGCGTTTGAAAGGTCCCGTCGCCGTTGCCGAGAAGGATCGAAACGGTACCCGGCCTTCCGCATTGAGCGGAGACGCCGCAACTATTGTCGACGGCCAGGTCCAGCTTACCGTCCCCGTTGAAGTCGGCGGTAACAATTGAGAGTGGGCCGCCGTTGGTAGCATAGTCTACCTTCGGCTGGAATGTTCCATCCCCATTACCCAGGAACACGGAAACGGTGTTGCCGCCGAAGTTGCCGAAGTTCCCAACGGCCAGGTCCAGAATGCCATCCCGATTGAAATCTCCGGTAGCGATGGAGCGCGGTTCGGTATCCGCCGGAAGATCAGCGCGGGGCTGAAACGTGCCGTCGCCGTTGCCGAGCAGGATAGAAACCGTATTGCCGGTGTTATTCACGGTGGCGAGGTCCAGTCTGCCATCGCCGTTGAAGTCTCCTGCGATTAGCGCGAAAGGACCGCCGCCGGTGGGGTAATCGGTGTGTGTTTGAAACGTACCGTTGCCGTTGCCGAGCAGAATGGAAACCGTATTGCCGTTATAGTCGGCCACGGCAATATCGATGTTGCCATCGCCGTTAAAATCGCCCGTGACCATGTACGAGGGATTACTTCCGGTGGCGTAATAAGCTGGAGACTGAAACGTCCCATCGCCATTGCCAAGCAGCACCAGGATCTCGTTATTGGCGCCGTCCGCCACTGCCAGATCGAGTTTGCCATCGCGGTTGAAGTCTGCTGCGACTTCGCGCTGTGGCGATGAGCCTGCCGGCACGTCGCTCTCGCTCAAAGTGATGCTCGGGACTGGAGAGGTGATCTCGAAGAACTGAACGTTGGAGGCGCCACCGCCAGGAGTCGGGTTGACGACCGTGACCGAGGCAGTACCCGCCACCGCGACATCGGAACTCGCGATGGTAGCTGTCAGCTTTTGACTGCTGTCGAAAAAGGTCTCGCGCGGGCTGCCGTTCCAATACACCAATGCGCCAGACA
>Ga0210402_10005760_pt1 | contig 11051 bp, 13 predicted proteins | sample IncBWC7MmetaG_FD_161055 | JGI IMG/M metagenome (GOLD analysis project Ga0210402, IMG submission 161055) | Forest soil microbial communities from Barre Woods Harvard Forest LTER site, Petersham, Massachusetts, United States - Inc-BW-C-7-M | ecosystem: Environmental > Terrestrial > Soil >... | reverse complement strand
GAAAACAACCTTGAAACACATTTAAGCTAGTAGTGCAAACCCAAAAATGGATGTACAGATCTCACAGACGTGTTTGCAGGTCAGTTTTGGTCAGTTTAACCACTGCTGCTTACTATTTTTGGGCAGAGCACATGCAACATTGCCTTATTTGGGAGGATAGCACGTGGTTTTGCCAAATTCAAAATGTGCAAAAATATAACTTGCCCAATTTTGAGTATTATTTAAAACACTCTAGTACATTTGATCCTCTCATCAAAAGGAGCATTTTGGCTAGAGGATTAAGAATTTAGGCCAAAACTGAATGTGCCATTTTGGATGTCATAAAGTAGCGGCCTATAGGTCGCGGGCACCATAGTTGGACAGACCTGTCACTCATCACCATTGTGACATAACGTGACACTCACAAAAAAGAAAAAAGGCCACATTCGGCGGATCACCTGACTCATGGGCCACTGAAATCCGCAATCGATAGACCTTTGTGCACACTCCTGACGCTAGCCCCAAATCCGCAAAAATCCGGACAGACATACAGAGGAGCTTCCGGGGGCCTAGTCAATGTTTGAGGGTTCCAACTTTGTTGACTTCCGTTGACCATACTTCAGCGTGCGTGTCCCACCTTTCTTAAACCGTAGGCAAAATAGTGACTCCAAGTCAAAGCTTGAAGCTTGATGTGAGTGTTTTTGGTTGAATCGGGTCTCAAATTCACCTAAATCCCTTTAGCTGTCACCCCTTGAATGTCACCTCTGTCGACGCAGACGCATGATCTGAACACAGGATCTGGTGAGTTTCTCCGATCTAAGTCAGCACCACTCCTTTCCAACATTCACCACATGATCACAGGGCAGCGCTTTTCGTTCTTCTGTGGGACATAGCGATAACTCTTGATGACGAAGTAGCCTACATATGGCCGTAAGTCCACAGGGAAGCAGACATCGACTTTGACCGTAATGTTTGACGTAGGAAACCTCGGAATTCTTGGCCTAAATGGGTTTTCTTTTTCATAAGATACTTCGCGCTGGCCGCGGAATTGTGAGTTGAAACCTGCATTAATCCCCCATCCGAAGTGTCATAGTGCAAATCGGTCAATACACATGGCTGTCATTTACCACTATGACTTAGGAGTCAACGCAATCAAAGCATGGTACATTTTCCAAGTTGTCGTCGCGCATCTATCGATGGTTGGTGTAGAGGTTGTTATGATGGCCAGAGGCGAGTCTACACTTCTCCGTGACTGGTTGCCATTTCAATTGACAAATTTGGGCTGTCTATGCCCTCTACAATCAAAATAAACGCATTGGAATGGGGTTCTTCTGGCAGAAACCCTAACAATCATTATTGGCGCAGTTATGACTCTCCCGGGTTTTGACTCTAACCTCTTATACGTAGTGACTCGGACACCACATTCGTTCACCTATTTTGCGTTCGTCGATCAATCACTACCCTATTATTGCTCAGAATTGAAGTGTATTTCAGCTGTCGTCGCCCAAATTACTATTTTGGCCTCGTCCGTCCTCAAGTACAATCGTAGTGGCTTGGGGAGAGCTCCCATTGTAACCCTCATGAGACGGGATGGAACTCTTGCTTTTATAGTGTTGTTTAGTGAGTGTTATGATCACCTCGGCTCATTCTGGGCTAAATTTATACGCAGTACGATCTTTGAAATTCGTTTGCCGCTACCGGATATGCGTAGGTCTTCGTCTTTTCCATCACGCTACTATTCCATGACCTTCCCTTCCCATTCCCCAGATGGCTTCTCACTATCGTTTCAATTGCCGTCAGTACTTTTCTAAACCCGCCTCAGAAGTCATTGAACAATATATTGCAGGGCTGTTGACTTAAACTCAACATGGAGCGCCTGCCATCTTCACAACGGTTCACCGCCGCAGAATCACTTCAACTAACGACAATATGTTTGGAATCAACACGAGGCGTCAGTAACAGTTAGAATATAATCGCGGATCGCATGGCCCCAAGTGCATTCAAGTTATGATTTTAGGTTCACCGATATCCCATCTCTGGACATTGCATCGCAATGACAAATGCAATCCAGCTCTACAAGATGGATGAGGACCCAACACTGTACGGTGTAATACTGCTGACCCGCGGATCATCTCCGTAGTATTCAAATAATAGCACTGCTACCTGGATGTATTTGTCCTTGTTAGACTCTGAGGCCAATGGCCTCTCCCAAAAAATGAAGTCTGTACACCACTCATAATCACGTAACGGAATTAGAAAACCATCTACGATGAGTTCAGTTGGTTCACCAATACTGGAATGACAACCTGTATGGTACATGCTGAGAACTCGCGAGGTCGCAAAGTTTGCTTCCGGGGTCCCGGGTGCCATTAAGTCCGCATTTGGTCAACATTGGTTTTGCTCTTTCAGCTGGACCCTATTATGAATTCTAATCCAGATCGCCAGTATCTAGACTCAATGAGCTTGGAAGTAGGTATCCACAAACCTACGCCTATTTCACCACCAATACGACCATCGACATCCAATGTTCTCCGTGCTTCGTCGGTTCCTCTCCGTCACCCAGAATTCACTGTCGGTTATGTGTACTCTGCTGAGATGACCCAGCACTTTTCTCTTAACGGTCACCCGGAGGCGCCTGCGCGTATCTCCCGTATATGGGAGTCCATCGTCTCAGCTCACTATCATTTGAAGATGAAGTGTTTACCCATTCGACCTGTACAAAAGGATGAAGCTTTACTCGTTCACACCGAAGATCACTGGGATAAAGTGCAAACAATTCAGTGTGAGTATTTGGGGCGCCTGAATTGTGATGTAGATACCTTTCGTGGTATCTGCATCCAACTCCCAAACAAACACGCTTACACTTCTGCTTCACACTGGTTTAGATATGACTGATCAACAGATAGTCGACTCAGAGGAGTACTATGAACAGCTATCGCTTTATGTTATGCCGGGCACCACCCGTTCGGCGCGTCTGAGCTGTGGAGGTGTCATCGAGGCTTGTCTTGCTGTGGCACGTGGCGAGTTGAAGAAAACATTTGCCATAGTCCGACCTCCTGGTCACCACGCAGAACCAGACGAGCATATGGGCTTTTGTTTTTTCAACAATGTTGCTGTCGCTGCCAGAGTAGTGCAACAGCTAACTCCCCTCAAGAGGATCTTGATCTTGGATTGGTATGTCACACGAAGATTTTTATTACTCTGGATATTAACCTTAGAATGGCCGACGAAGGGATGTTCATCACGGTATGTAAGCTAGAAGGCATCTTGTGCATTCCACTGGTTCATCATCCCTCCCAAGGCAATGGAACTCAACGGGCTTTCTATGATGATCCTTCTGTTCTCTATGTTTCCCTGCATCGTTACGAACAGGGCCAGTTCTACCCATGTGGCCCATTCGGAGGCATGCTGTCTTGCGGAGATGGACCTGGGCTTGGATAGTGGGTCTTTTCCTCGATCGCTCAACTATTTGGTATTAAAAACAACCAGCTCGGTGAATATTCCCTGGCCTGAAAAGGGTATGGGAGATGCAGACTACATCCATGCCTTTCAGAAGGTAATCATGCCAATTGCCCTGGAATTTGCTCCAGAATTAGTCATAAGTGTGTTCTATGCACTTGCACAGTTAATTCACCAAGATCAAAGTTTTGTTGTTCCAGTTTCTGCAGGATTTGATGCTGCGGCAGGCGATGAGCTAGGAGAGTGTTTTGTCACTCCCGCTGGATACGCCCATATGACGCACATGTTGTCAGGGCTAGCTGGTGGTCGACTTGTTGTCGCGCTCGAGGTTTCATTCTATTTTCATATCTCCTTCGCATTCGTTGACATAAATCACCTAGGGAGGCTACAATCTTGATTCTATTTCATCTTCTGCGTTAGCTGTCACAAAAGTCATTCTCGGAGAGGCCCCTGATGAATTGCCTCCAATGACTGCTGGTGAGTCCGCCTCAGAGACCATATGGCTAGTCGCACGGGAACAAAGTAAGTACTGGAAGAACGTGGATCCAAAGGCCTGTGAGCTGCGAGAAGGTACAGTCATAGCCATCATGATAGCCCTTCCGCCATCCTGATTTTTCCCTTCTAGGCCTGGAACAGATCAGTTTCTCCATCCCAGGTAGACGCAGTGTTATTTTTTGTTCCCCGGATTTGAATACATGTCTTTTATTACAGAGATTCTCAAGGCGCACCGACAACATTACCTGTATACGCAACACAACATGATGCAGGTGCCACTGATCAATCCTGAACTCGAAGAGCGCTTTGCAACACAAATTATGTGCACGTATGTAGAGAGCAATCTATCGCTACCTGCGTCAAGCTGGAGTTATTACAGTCCAGATATCTTTGACAACAACACGATGGTCGTCCTTGTGCATGAATTGTAAGCATATTTCGTTCCCGTTTGTCTCTACTTCTTTTAATTAAAGGTATACCTGTATCTCAGCGGAAACCTCCGTCTGGAATTAGACTCGTCTGCCACTTGCGATGTACAATTGGAGCGGTCTTATCTAGTAGGCCCTCTTCATAAACACTGACCATCCCCTAAATTGTCCTCTGTTGATCTAGCTTGACTTTTCGAAAGAATTGATTGGTTGGATCAAGGAGGAAGGATATTCACTATTAGATGTAAACCTCTTCCCGAGGCCATTTGCTACACCCTTAATGGTGCGAGAATCTCTCTCACCCTTTGCCAAACAATCTAAACCGTTCAAACTGCAGCATCCCAAACCTGCGGATGAACTGGGACGGGATGTAGTTACATACTTGTGGGACAACTATGTCCAGTATGCTCTGACCCTATGCTTAACCGTCAACTTCTAACACATTCTTTCCAAGACTTTCCAATTCGCAACGCATCATTTTCATTGGTCATGGGCCTGGCTGTCAACCGCTCATGGAGCTCATTGATAATCGATGTATGTCACATCTGTAACTGAAGAATAACTTGTTATACTGATTGTTATATCCAGCCATCAATGTTATGAAAACTGTCAAGGCCGTTGTTCAAATTATAGGTCATTCTAAAGTACCGATGGTCCCAAAATACTCCGATGATCTCCGTGCTTGGTATCAAAAGGTACATTCCAACTGTATTGAGGCTGTTTTTGTTCAATTTTGAATGTTCCCAAGCATTCCTATGTGGTCTTACCATCAACTCACCGCATACTCAGCCCTGAGACGAAGAAGAGGGATCTCAGGAGGCACGGGAACTTGTCGCCAATCGGTATGTGATTCTTGGATAAATTGAGAGGCATTCGCAGCTTACTGTCTTGTTCATCTTTCACAGATGAGCCACAGCCAGTCAAGCTCATCATACGAGCGTTGCCTGCAATTAGAGGATTCGTCAAGCAGGAATTAGAGCGTCACCCACTGCATAACGCCACGGCTCGCATGAATAATATTCATCTTTCATAAAATTCTACTCAATGTCGTTTTTGCTATCGACGCGTTTTATTTATTTATGCTGCATCGTTCCATTCATTCTCTTCCCCGGGTTAAATTAAACCAACCCAACAAAGAACCACCTTTCGTGACATCAAGATCGCCCTGAGTTTCGTCGGCGTCCACTCCGAGAAGATACTCGATTTAAATTAACATAACGAACTACACGAATGTCTTCAGATTTAACATATCTCAAGTGAGTCTTTGACCAAAGTAGTGAAGCATACTTCATTTATCTCCAACGAGGACGATGGGATGGGTCACGTCGGGTCCGTTGAGGGAATACGGAGGTTCCAGAAGCATGGATGGTGGTGAGCGTTCCGCCGTTGGCCTTAATTTTATTGGGAAAGCTTGTGCTCCCGGGAAAACTCTAAAAGCACTGACTGAAATCCAGGAAATGAGTTGACATACTTGCATTGGCAGATCCCGGAAGAACATAGTACACCGCAAGATATTGAAAGGCATTAAGCTCCATCATGTGAGTTGAGACCATGATAGAAACTACGAAGCCAAGGAACGACCAGCCGTTTTATAGAACACAGTCGACCCCATGGTGTGAATGGAGGTCAACAATTCTGGTGGTGGAAGGTAGTAAAAGTGAGTACCACCCGTCAGCACGCTTCAGCGGGTAATGACATTGTCACATACCCAGGTGAACCCAGGCACCCCCAACATCAAATGTGATGAGATTGGTATATTTATCAGCCTCCTTAGTTTGATATTTCCTACGGCCTTGATTCGATACTTTGTCAAGAAGAAAGCATGTCTCCCTTGATTATTTTCGAGCCCAGAAACTCGTCCAGTCTGAATAGAGGCGTTCCGGGGCAGGGTTGGCTTGGTTCCCACCACGAAACGGTCTAATTGCGACCTATAATTAAAATCTGCGGGCGTAGCTTTACCGTTTTACGCTAAGGAGGATACATCACTACAAAAATTCCGACGCATAAAGTGGAACTAACTCTAGATGACCTGTCATTCTGCCAACCGAGCACATCATTGAATACCAGGATCAGAACCCCAGCGCTAGCTGGAGGGCAAAGTTTACGCAAGCTTTCCTTTTTTACGTGGTTCAATACACCATGAAAGAATGGTACTTCAACTTGAAGTTGGGCTCGGAATGGCAGGAGGTAGCGGCCCGCGATATCATGATAGCGTCGAAAGACAAGTTACTGAACACAACTGTCAATGTTGGTGATCGTCGAGATTTTATTGTATGATTCTGAGAACGATTGTCTTGTCAGGATTTTTTTTGCGACTAGTCTTTGACTAGTCTGGATTTGGTTGTAAGTATTGTCTCGGCCCGGTCACGGTGCAACTGAGCATAATGCCTCCTGGTTCAAACTTGAATGCGCCTGCGAAACCACCAGTCGTTTTACCTGGAACTGGGAACAATATTATAATCAATCCTCTCCAGGTGCTGTTGTCTTAACGACATCCATCATAGTAATTCCCAGTCTGAACCACCTTGTAGAGAGGAAATTTGGTATTGGAATGCATTCGAAATGTCGGGAAGGAATTTGGCGACGTTGTTGCAGATTATCAAGTCGGAAGGACAACAGGTGTTTTGTTCCTGAGGTGTGTTCATTAATCTTGGTATCCTCTTGGGAGTAGTTTAAATGTCCACAGTCTCAAGTATCATCGGCTCCACCCGGAATACATCCACACTCGCATCGAGAAGCTTGGACATTCGTACAGTCTTAGGATCTTGTTGATTTTGAATGACATCGTGAGCTACCATTTTAATCAAACATTAGACACCTTCGTCATTTTTGCCCAACAGAGCGAACATCGAGATCCAATCCGTGAACTCACAAAGGTTAGTCATCTTTTTTCACCCAATGTCCACTTCATTATCCCGGCGACTCCAGACTTGTTTAATCAATAACATTACCGTCATAGTGGCTTTCTCGTAAGTGTACCTTCTCACTCCCCCTGCTGCTATTGAGATACACAGCTATGACATCAGTTTCGAAGACGCTGGACATTATCTTTCCACGTTCAAACAATTTGAACACAAACCCCCCGATCTGATCAAGGAACGAGTCGATAAAGATTACAATTCGATACTGCGCTCATCATTAACGAGCATCAGCAAGGTGAACAAAACGGATGTCGAGACCCTTCGCACGTCGTTTGGTGTACGTTGTTGCCTGTATTTTGTGTGTGAGACGGTAATAATTGACCATTTCCAGAGCTTTTCAAATATAGCAAAAGCCACCTCAGACCAATTGCAGAACCTACCAGGATTCGGACAAATCAAAGTCAAGAACATTAAAAACGCATTCGAAAAACCAATCAGAAACAATTCTACGAATTCACTCTCCTTCACTGTTTCGCAATTACAGAATCCGTCTCCCAACGATCAAGTGGTTGCGAAAACTCAAGCGAAAGGGAAAGAGAGGCCGGAATCAACCTTGAAAATGTCATCGTCGTCCCAGCTGCCAGAGCGACCTCCACGAAGGCCTAGCCCAGTTTGGGACATTGAACTGGATTCACCTCCATCAATGCCGACGGCGGAAAACGGACCTGATCCGGAATCTACTAGCGAGGGTCCATCCAGCCCAATACCAACATGGGACATTGAGCTGGATTTAAATGCGTCCGAAGAGGAAGATAATGCTCAGGCCAGCGCCTAAGAATAACAAAGACATGAAATATGATGTACATGCCAGATGGCAAGCAGCTCACTTCATTTATCCCACAAAATGTGGACTTTGATAACTGTCAGTTGTAATAGGAGATCGAGTATACGTACGGTCTAAGCAAATGTAATGTACGGGTAACAAAGGAAAACTGGATGTAATGACTTCGGTGGAGCAAGGAAAAATAGTCTTGCAATTGGGGGGAGGACAAAATGAGGAACTAACTATTTTTTGGGAATGAAGTACTGCTTGATGTTTCTAGCTATGCCATAGCCCGACTTCAAAGCCGCTAGACGCTGGTAGTACATCCTCATTGATACCTGTTTCAACGCCGCCTTCGTGCGGGAACGATCAAGATGTGCTGCGCGGGTGTCGGCTACAGGACGGGAATAAAGACTAAGAAGACGAGGCATATCAACAGAAGTCAAACGTACCAATTTTAGAATGTAGGTTTTCAACAGCTGTCCGAACAAGCTGGAGTGGTGTCTCAGCCTTTTCAGCAGCCTGTTTACTTGGGCTTCCTGGGGGTTTTGGGAAAGCTGCTCTAGGGTGAAGAGATTTATGTTCCTCGACAACATAGCCATCGACATTCGATATTGCCATGGAGAGGATTTCGACGTAGAATCCCATATCGACATAATCAGCTTTATCGTGCAGTTCGAATATCCCTGGCGTGTCATCGAGTTCGAGATCAGGTTCTGCAGCAGGGGACAGCGGCTCGAGCAAGCTCAAAAGTGGAGGCAGGTCGGCATACGTCTCCTGAGGTCGAGCAGATCATATTGAGATCAGAATGGTGTCAAATGTTTAGCTAGTTGACTTACTGCATTCAAGGTATCTATACCGACGATGATGGAATGCGCGACCCACCTGGCGATACGTTTTGTGCGTCCAGAACCGCCAGCCAAGAAGGAAACAAAGTGCGCTTTGTTGATAGGTTTCAGCGAAGAGATGAATTTGAGCAACTTCGTGCAGATGGCTGACTCCTTAAAAATTACACTATGATAGGTAAAGTAGTGAAAGTCACCTAGGCAGGACTCACAATTTCCGCCGAAATATCAGTACCTTGTGCGAGAGACTGACAAACTGCATCGACGGCGAGCATGATGTCTCTCTGCAGGTCGACCGAGCTCGAAGGATCAATGGCGATGAGCAGTAACACAAACAGGATATCAGGGATATCTTTGTTTGATAGTCCACCAGACCTGGATATTCCCGACATGAGATATTGAATCATGATAAAAAAGCTTGTTGTTAAACCTCACCGTGCCGATAATGTCGCGAAAGCAACTAAACGGTAGAGAATATCCTCTCGCCTCTGCGCTCCCACGTTCTCGGTACGCACGCCTGGTCCAATCGTCCACGCCATAGCCTCGACAACGGAAGATGTCGCACCAAGCCGGACGAGGGTGGATAAGACGCAAGGCAACGCGATGCCCACCGACGGGTACTGTGATTGGCTCCAAATGAGGAACAACGAATTGAACGCGGATGTGCTGAGGATAGTTTCGCGAGAGGAGAGCGCTATGTGACCTGGTCAGAAGAAGAACCACTGTGATCAGCACGAATTCTAACCTAGGTTGCACAGGTATGGAATGATGCCCTCGTGTTTCGTGAGGTCAATGGTAGCCAGGATGCTCGAGCCCAACAGCAAAGACGCCTGAGCCATGTCTGCAAAACATAAAACAATGAAACCTATAACACGGATGAGAAGTTGCTAGACGCACCACCACGATCTACCGCACTCTTCAGTAAGGCAAGAACAGGATGGCCACCCGTATCGCCCAACGGTGCAATCGGTGTCTTCGTTTCCATTTGATGATCATTATCCACACCTGTCTCGGTCCACAATGGCACTCCCAGCACCTTCTCCTTCTCTTTTGCGCGCTCCATCTTCTCCCTATCACTCTCCAGAATACCCACAATTGCCTTGCCACCTTTCTCCCCAAACAAACGCTGTCTGTCCTCCTCGTCTAATATTACCCCACCGGTCCCGCTCCCAGTGGCAAAGGGGCTTGCAGACTTCAATCCCATCCGCTCGCGTTCCTTCACAGCCATCCTTGCGGCATTCTCGTTTGTCCAATCTGCGATATATTTATTTTTACCCTCCTCACCGTCCATCTCCGACCGCATGACGTTCTTACCCGCCACAGCGTCCTCCGCAAGCTGGAGTGCTTCTGTTCCCTTCCCCCGCTTGTCCGCCAGTTTCTTTTCCTTCAAGAGAATCTCCAGAGGGTCTTGCACAGGCGAAACCCTTCTCTTGGCTGGGCCTTTCCCCTTGTTCTTCTCGACCCCCTTCGTGAGAATATTCGGACGTCTGCTTGGTACGGCCGTGGAACGTCGTGTGGAGCTGGGAGAGGTGCAGAAATGCTTCGACGTGGAAGATGAAGATGACGTCCCACGACCCCTCAACTGGTATCGCGCAGTACGGCTGGTTGAAGTGGAGGACAAACTAAACAGATCATCATCTGTCTTCGACCTATATATTGAGGTCGAGGAGCTAACGTCGTCAATATGGTATATCCCATAGTCAAAACAGAACGGAAAACATACCTCGCTTTGTTCCCTTTATTCGGTGGCTTCCATAGTTCCATATCATCTTCATCGCTACTCCCTTCTAGCTCTTCCTTGAAATCAGCCAGAGGGATGTTCTCAGGGCTCGACAAACTCGTTTCATACGCCTTTGCTTTGATCTGAGCGATTATTTGAGCAGTTTTGGATGCAGCGTCAAGGGCTATAGGGGTGGCTGGGAGGGGTAGGGCCAAAGTGGTCGGCGGCGGTGTGGCTGGTCGTGTATTTAGTTCGGCATTGCGTTCTATTTCGGATTTCGAGGTCGAGAAGCTGGAATTTGAATGAGTAGCGGGTGGTAAAACAATGTCTATGTCCATTTGTTTATTGTTGACATCCCGCTGAGACGTCAATGACAGGCCCCCAGAGGACGGAGAAAGACCCTCCTTCCGCCGTTTATCAACACTTTGTTTCGCCGACTCG
>Ga0210402_10005759_pt1 | contig 11052 bp, 10 predicted proteins | sample IncBWC7MmetaG_FD_161055 | JGI IMG/M metagenome (GOLD analysis project Ga0210402, IMG submission 161055) | Forest soil microbial communities from Barre Woods Harvard Forest LTER site, Petersham, Massachusetts, United States - Inc-BW-C-7-M | ecosystem: Environmental > Terrestrial > Soil >... | reverse complement strand
CCCGTTTCTCTTGCTCTCTTGACTGCCGGGAGTAGCGCGCCCCGGCTGCGCTGTCCGATCCACCCCACGACTTGGGGGGATCGAATTCGTTGTTGTTGAAATCCTGTTTCACGGTGATTAAATAAAAGGCCCGGCGCCGGCCTGACCTTTCTATCGCGGAGCGTTGCATCGGCCGCATCATTTCCGCCCCTAATCCCAGCTCAGCGCGCCGCCGGTCTGATACTCGATCACCCGCGTCTCGAAAAAGTTCTTCTCCTTCTTCAGATCGATCATCTCCGCCATCCACGGGAAAGGGTTGTCGGCCTTGTCGAACAACGGATCGACGCCGATCTGCTGGCAACGGCGGTTGGCGATGAAGCGCAGGTACTCCTTGAACATGGTCGCGTTCAATCCCAGCACGCCGCGCGGCATGGTGTCCTCGGCGTAGGCGTACTCGAGGTCGACGCCTTTTTTCATCAGCGCGCGGATTTCCTCGCGGAATTCCGGCGTCCAGAGATGCGGATTTTCCATCTTGATGGTGTTGACGAGGTCGATGCCGAAATTGCAGTGCATGCTCTCGTCGCGCAGGATGTACTGGTACTGCTCGCTCGATCCCATCATCTTGTTTTGCCGGCCCATCGCCAGGATCTGCACGAAGCCGACGTAGAAGAAGAGCCCTTCCATGATGCACGAGAACACGATCAGGCTCTTCAGGAGCTTCTGGTCGTTCTCCATGGTGCCGGTCTTGAATGCAGGGTCGGTCAGCACCTCGATGAACGGAATCAAAAACTCATCCTTGTCGCGAATCGACTTGATCTCGTGATAGGCGTTGAAGATCTCCGCTTCGTTGAGGCCCAGGCTCTCGACGATGTACTGGTAGGCGTGGGTGTGGATCGCCTCCTCGAACGCCTGGCGCAGCAGGTACTGCCGGCACTCCGGCGCGGTGATGTGGCGATACGTCCCCAGCACGATGTTGTTGGCGGCGAGCGAATCGGCGGTGACGAAGAAGCCCAGGTTGCGCTTGACGATCAGCCGCTCGTCGTCGGTCAGCCCGTTGGGGTTCTTCCACAGCTCGATGTCGCGCTGCATGTTGATCTCCTGCGGCATCCAGTGGTTGGCGCACGCGGAGAGGTACTTGTCCCAGGCCCACTTGTACTTGAACGGGACGAGCTGGTTGACGTCGGACTGCGCGTTGATGACGCGCTTGTCCTCGGCGCGCACGCGGTGAAAGCCGTTGGAGAGCGCCTGCGCCTCGGCGTCGAGATCGTGCACCGGCTCGCGCGAGAGGATGCCGCCGTAGACGGCCAGCGAGGTCTGTGCGCCGACCGCGTCCACCGATTCCGGCATCGGGCGTGGCGCACCCGGTGTCACGAAATCGTCTTCGAATGTCAGCATACTCATCTCGCTTCCTGTCCTGGTAGCGGCCCGGGTAGTGTGCTCACGGGCCTTTGTCTCCGCACGGCTCACCGATAGAGCCGGCGGGGATTTTCTTCGCTTGTCGTCCGTGTCTACCTAAGTTGCTGCTTTTGCTGAAATTTCAAGTCCTTTTAAGCGGAAGAAGTCGCCGACGCTTTTCCCTTTCCGCGCGTGAAGGGAATGGATGGCGACGCCTTCCCGAGTTTTATCAATGCACCGCGTTCAGCCTTTCATAGAGGTAAGCCGGCGCGAAATCGACGCCGTTTTCCCAGGCAATGGTCGCGAGTCCGTAATCGAGCACGAACGCCGCGAACCGCTCCCGGTCGCGCAGCGATTCGAACTCGTCGCCGTACAACTCGTCGGCGAGATCGACCACGCCTTTACGACCGTCGTTGAACTCCAGCCACACCTTGTAATCTCCTAGATAACGCGCATCCACCACATGACATGGAACATGCTCGTACTGGGCCATCGACTGGCTCCTCTCCGTTGGTTGCCAGAACAACGCTGCCGTACTGCACCTGCCTCACTGCACACTTCACTTGCTGGCATGTCGCTCCGCGAGCATTGCAACCGTTCCTGTCCGGGTCGCGCGGGCGCTTGTTCGACGCTGGAGGCGGGCTCATCTTGAGGAGCTCTCGCACGCTGACGTCCTGCCGTTATTTGTTGCTGTTTCGCTTTTCTCCTATTCGATATTGGCGATTGCTCAACCGATCAGCCAGCGACGCTGCCGTGCGCTTCTTGACCGCGCGTGTCACTACCCTGCGGCGCGCGTGCGCTCCAGGCATTGATTTCGTCGCGATGCGCCGCGTCGTGCTTGGCCATCATGACCGGGATGTCGCGTAGCGATACCGGCCCGACGCCTTCCTGCACGCCACGCCGCGTCCATTCCGAGGGCGTCACGCGCGCCAGCGCCTCGATGTTGTCCTGTCGGGCGCGCGCGAACGCCCTCATGCCTTCGCGCAAGGATTTGCCGCGGTAATTGCGGCGCTGCGCCACGGCCGCGCCGTCGAAGTCGGGAAGCTCGGCGTCTTCCTCGTTCAGCAACCGCTCGATGCGCACGCCGAAACCTTCGCGCTCCAGGTCGGCCAGGTGCCAGACCTGCTCGACCGGCGAAAACAGATCGTCGACCCGGTGTGTAGCGTCGTCTTCCGCCAGCGCGCCGAAACGCTCGGCAAGAAACGTCGACATCGACGCCAGCTGCTCCAGCATCTGCTGCTGACCTTCCGGCGGCAGCCGCATGTATTGCATCGGGTCGCGCAGCGCCGATTCGCCTTTGCTCGAGCGGATCATTGGCAAGACTCGCAGGTCGGGTCACCGATGCCGCAGAACTGCGGCGTCTCGGGCTCCTGAGCGGTGTGGGTGGCGTGAGTCGAGGCCGCCGGCGTCGCGCTCTTGGCGGCAGTCGCGCGGCCCGCGCCGGCAGCGCTTGCCGCGCCGGACGAGGACACGGCGTTCAACTCACCGCCCTGGCCGGTCGACTTTTCCGCGCTGGTCGCCGCCAGCGTGCGCAGGTAGTAGGTGGTCTTCAGTCCGCGCACCCAGGCGAGCTTGTAAGTCTCGTCCAACTTTTTCCCCGACGCGCCGGCCATGTAGATATTGAGCGACTGCGCCTGATCGATCCACTTCTGCCGTCGCGCGCCCGCTTCGACCAGCCACGTCGCGTCGACTTCGAATGCGGTCGCGTACAGGCGGCGAAGATGCTCGGGCACACGATCGATCTTGGCCAGCGAGCCATCGAAATACTTCAGATCCGAGACCATCACGTCATCCCACAGGTCGAGCCGCTTCAACTCGGCGACCAGGTGCTCGTTGACCACCGTGAACTCGCCGGAGAGGTTCGACTTGACGTAGATGTTCTGGTACTCGGGCTCGATCGATGCGGCGACGCCGATGATGTTGGAGATGGTCGCGGTCGGCGCGATGGCCACGCAGTTGGAGTTGCGCATGCCGTGCTCCTTGACGCGCGCACGCAGGCTCGACCAGTCCATCGCGACCGACTCGTCGATCTCGACATAGCCGCCACGCTCGTCGCGCAACAGCTTGAGCGAATCCTGCGGCATGATGCCGCGATCCCAGAGGCTGCCTTTGTACGAAGCGTAGCGGCCGCGCTCCTCGGCGAGCTCGGTCGACGCCCAGTAGGCGTAGTAGCAGACCGCTTCCATCGAGCGGTCGGCAAAGCTCATCGCGCCGTCGGAGGCGTACGGGTGCTGCAGCAAGTGCAGACAATCCTGGAAGCCCATGATTCCCAGGCCCACCGGACGGTGCTTGAGGTTGGCGTTGCGCGCCTTGGCCACGGCGTAGTAGTTGATGTCGATCACGTTGTCGAGCATGCGCATGGCGGTCTTGATGGTCGCCTTGAGCTTGTCGTGGTCGAGCTCCCAGGACGTGGACTGGGTCGACTTCTCGGTCTTCTCGCCTTTCTTGCCGACTTTCTTCATGTGCGCGAGCAGGTTCACCGAGCCCAGGTTGCAGACCGCGATCTCGGTTTCGCTGGTGTTGAGCGTGATCTCGGTGCAGAGGTTCGAGCTGTGCACGGTCCCGACGTGCGATTGCGGCGAGCGCACGTTGCATGCATCCTTGAAGGTGATCCACGGATGCCCGGTCTCGAACAGCATCGACAGCATCTTGCGCCAGAGCTGCACCGCGGGAATCTTCTTCGAGAGCTTGAGCTCGCCGCGCGCGGCCTTGTCTTCGTAGCGCGTGTACGCTTCCTCGAATTTGCGTCCCCACTTGTCGTGCAGGTCGGGCACGTCGGCGGGAGAGAAGAGCGTCCAGTCGCCGCCTTCCATGACCCGCTTCATGAACAGATCCGGTATCCAGTTGGCGGTGTTCATGTCGTGCGTGCGGCGGCGATCGTCGCCGGTGTTCTTGCGGAGCTCCAGGAACTCCTCAATATCGAGATGCCAGGTCTCGAGGTAGGAGCAGACCGCGCCCTTGCGCTTGCCGCCCTGGTTCACCGCCACCGCGGTGTCGTTGACCACCTTCAGGAACGGCACCACACCCTGGCTCTTGCCGTTGGTGCCCTTGATGTGCGAGCCCAGCGCGCGAACGTTGGTCCAGTCGTTGCCCAGCCCCCCGGCGAACTTGGAGAGCAGTGCGTTTTCCTTGATCGCTTCGTAAATGCCGTCGAGATCGTCGGCCACGGTGGTCAGGTAGCACGACGAGAGCTGCGAGCGATGGGTGCCGGAATTGAACAGCGTCGGCGTCGAGCTCATGAAGTCGAAGGTCGACAGCACGTTGTAGAACTCGATCGCGCGCGCCTCGCGGTCGACCTCGTTCAGCGCCAGGCCCATCGCCACGCGCATGAAGAACGACTGCGGCAGCTCGAACCGGCGGCCAGACCCGCTGAACTGCGCGTACTGGTCGATCAGGAAATAGCGGTCGTAGAGCGTTTGCAGGCCGAGGTAGCCGAACTGCAGATCGCGCTCGGGCTTCAACGCGGCGCCGAGCTTTTGCAAGTCGAAGTGCGCGAGCGCCTCGTTCAAGAGGCCGATCTTGATGCCGTGCTTGATCAAGCGCGGAAAGCTCTCGGCGTAGCGCGTCGCCATGTCGGCGTGGGTCGCTTCCTCGCCGAGCGCCTCGAACCGGATCGCGTCGAGCAACAGCCGCGCGGTGACGAAGCTGTACGCGGGATCCTTTTCGATCAGCGTGCGTGCGGCGAGAACCAGGCATTTGCGCACCTCGTCCATCGGCACGCCTTCGTACAGGTCCTTGAGCGTCGCTTTCAGGATGCGCTCGGGCTCGACGCCGGGCAGGCCTTCGCACGAGGTCTTGATGAGCTCGGTCAAGCGCGCGAAGTCGAGCGGCCGGGTCACGCCGTTGTCGACCACGTTGATCGGCGCGCCGTCGACTTTGCCGCCGCCCTTTTCCTGCTTCTCGTGGGCGCGCTCCTGCGAGCGCTTTTCGCGATAAAGCACGTAGGCGCGCGCCACTTCGTGCTCGCCCCCGCGCATCAGCGCCAGCTCGACCTGGTCCTGAATTTCCTCGATGTGGATCGCGCCGCCGTCGGGCTTGCGCTTCATTAGCGCGTTGACCACCACGTCGGTGAGATGCGCGGTGAGCTCGCGCACGCGGGCCGACGCCGCGCTCTGTCCGCCGTTGACGGCGAGAAACGCCTTGGTCACCGCAATGGCGATCTTCGACGGCTCGAATGCCACCACCGCGCCGTTGCGGCGGATGACCTTGTATTGGGAGAGCGTCGGGTCGGTGCTGGCCGCAAGCGGCGAACTCGCCTCGCCGGTCATCAACTTGTGCTGCGCTGCAGAGGATGCGGCGGCGGACGGGCTGGCGACTTGCATAATGATTTCTCCTGTAGAAATCTTATATTTCTTGGTCTCAACCGCGCGGCCCGGCGACGTTGCGCAATTCCGGTGCCGGCACGGGTTTCCGGAGGCCGGCCCGGCGGGCGCTGGCAGGCGTCTAGCGGGCGCTTCACAGAGGCTTCCGGATTTCCCTTAGGAATCAAAATCTACCACATCTTGTGTTCAAGTGCTGAATCAACACTAATCATAGTAGCTTGGCCAAACCTGCGCAAGCGCTTTTTGATGTTTCTCGGAGGCCTTTTAAAACCGCCGCGAAATCAAAGTTCTACCGCGAAAGTTTGCTGGTTGCTGGCAGAGAATCCACCGTTTTTCCACGCTCTTGTCCACAGAGGCAGTGGACAACTCGATGCGAGCAACATGACAAGGGTATGACCCTATGAAAGCCCTAAAGTGCGAGCGCCGGAGGTCACCAACTCGATGCCAGCGTCATCGCCTGGGGGACTAGGCTGGGGCTTACCGACGATTACCGAATTGGTTGACGGATTCCACAAGACTCGTCGTCCCGGCGAAAGCGGGGACCCATTTTGACTTTGCGTACCGGGATGGATTCCCGCTCAGTTACCAAAACGAGCGGGAATGACGATATTTGGGATCCGAGCGTCACGCATTTTCGTAATGCTCAATAAGAGTATCGAGCGAAATTCCGACCCGTTACACTGAATGTCTGTCCAAGCGGCGCGCGCCGGACTGCACGCACGACCGGCGCGCGGTCGCCGCACCAAGCCCTGCTGGAAGCCGTGCCGGAAACCATGCCGCGATTCGCCGCCAATCTTTCATACCTGTTCAACGAAGTTCCGTTTCTCGACCGGTTCGAGGCTGCCTCGCATGCCGGGTTCAATGCCGTCGAGTTCGGGTTCCCATACGAGCATCCAGCGCGGGAGCTGGCGTCGCGCCTGGCCGCGAATGGCCTCGAACAGGTGTTGATCAACACGCCGCCGGGAGACTTGAAGGCCGGCGATCGCGGGCTCGCCGGCTTGCCGGGCCGAGAGCAGGAGTTCGCCGCGAGTCTTGTCGCCGCGTTGCGCTATGCGCAAGCCTTGTCGTGTCCGCGAATACATGTCATGGCGGGCGTGCTTCCGGCAAGCGCAGACGACGCGCAGCGCGCGCTGCATCGGTCGACGTTCGTGGGCAATCTCCGCTTCGCAGCCCGGCAGGCGGAGGCAGAGGGCATCACACTGACCATCGAGCCGATCAATCCGCGCGACGTGCCGGGCTATCTGTTGACGAAACAGGCGGACGCGCACGCGATCCGCGAGGAAGTCGGCATGCCGAACGTGAAAGTGCAGATGGACTTCTATCACGCCCAGATCGTCGAGGGCGATCTGTCGACCAAGCTGCGCCGGTGGCTTAACGACATCGGCCACATCCAGATCGCCGGCGTTCCCGACCGTCACGAGCCGGACAGCGGCGAGCTCAACTGCTACGCGCTGTTCGATCTCCTGGATGAGCTCGGCTACAAGGGATGGGTCGGGTGCGAGTATCGGCCGCGTGCGGGAACGGTGCCGGGTCTGGCGTGGCTGGACAAGCTTGGTTGGCGGACAGCGGGACGGTAACAGACGAAGTCGAGCATCACGGTCGCACCGGCTGGCGCGGGAAGACATCCGGCATGCATCGGCGAGCAAGACGGTGGCGCTCGCGGTTTGACACGCCGCACCGCCTCGTCGATGATCGCGACCAGGCACCATAGCCGGTAAACGCCGGCAAGCTCCGGAGGAACCATGTCCAAACGCATTGACCGCAGTTTTGCGGTGCTGCTGGCGCTCGCGCTATGCGGGCCCGCCTTCGCCGACGTTCCCGTACCAGCGCCGGGCGCGAGTCCACGGATCGACGCCATCAAAAAGGCCGGCGTGCTCCGCATCGGCGTGCTCGCGAACGCGCCCTGGCTGGTGGAGAACACGACCGGGCAAGGCGCTGCCTGGAGCGGTCCCGCGTGGCTGCTCGCCAACGAATACGCCAAGCGCCTGAGCGTGAAGCTCGAGGCGGTTCCGGTAAGCCACGAGACCAAGGTGCCCGTGCTCGCATCGAACCAGGTCGACATTTCGGTGACGCCGCTCGCCGAAACGGCCGACCGGCTGAAGGTCGTCGACTTCGTGATCTACTCCAGCACCAGCGTGTGCATGTTCGGTCTTGCCTCGAATCCGAAATTTGCGAGCGCGAAGAGCGTCGACGAGCTCAACAAGCCCGAGATCACGATTGCCTACTACACCGGCGGCGGCGAGGAGGGATGGGTCAAGGAGCGCTTCCCGAAGGCACAGTTGCGCGGTGTCGCCGGCTCGGGCGTGGCGCCGGTCGAGGAAGTGATGGCCAAGCGCGCGGATGCGGTGCCCATCAACCGCGTTCCGTGGGTGGCGATGGGGCGGAAGCTCAAGCAGCTCGCGGTGCTTCCGAAAGAGAACAACTGCCAGAACAGCACCGAGAAGGCGGCGCCGGTCGGCATGGCCATCGACAAGAACCAGCCGGCCTTCCTGCAATGGACGCGCGCGGTCGAAAAAGAAATGGAGCCGCAGCTCAAGAAGGATGAGGCGCGCGTCATCGATACGATGAAGTAGGCGGCGCCGGCGACTCCGCCGTCATCCGATGGAATTCGACCTCGCCGTTATCGGCGACAACTGGCGATTCCTCGCCTACGGCGTCTGGATCACGATTCTCTTGTCGGCGGTCTCCGGCTTCGCGAGCCTCGCCGCGGGCCTGTTCATCGCGCTCCTTCGCCTGTACGGCCCTCGCTGGTTGCGCGTGCCGATCGTGCTCTACATCGACTCCATGCGTGCGATTCCGGTGCTCGTGGTGCTGGTATGGACCTTCTTCGCATTGCCGATCGTCGCCGGCGTCACGATGTCCCCCTTCACCGCCGCGCTGATCGGCCTGACCATTCATCTAGCGGCCTATGCCGCGGAGATCGTGCGCGCCGGCATCGAATCGGTCCGGCCGGGACAGACCCGCGCAGCGCTGGCGCTCGGCATGTCCCGCGCCCAGGTCGTGCGACGGATCCTCCTTCCGCAGGCGATCGTGCGCATGCTGCCAGCCTTCGGCTCACTGCTGTCGATCACCATCAAGGACACCGCGATCGCTTCCGTGATCGCCGTCCCGGAGCTCATGCGCCAATCCGAAACGGTGGCGGGGCAGAGCTTTCAGCCGATCGAGGTATTCAGTTTTGCGATGCTGCTGTACTTCCTGATGCTCTTTCCCGTCACGCGCGGCGTCGACCGCTTCTACCGCCGCGTTGCCCATCTGGGGAGGTCGTGACATGGGCAGGCGCTGCCGGCGATGACGCTCGATTGGTCCGTGGTGTGGCAACACCGCGATGCGCTGATCGCCGGCACCGCGACGACCTTTCTGCTCACCATTGCCACGATGGCCATCGCGGTCCCCTGCGGGATCCTCGTCGCCGTTCTTCGCCTCTACGCCTGGCGTCCGGTGCGCGCGCTTGCGACCGGTTACGTCGAGCTCTTTCGCAACCTGCCCCTGATCCTGGTCGTGTATTGGGCGTTCTACGTGCTGCCGATCCTGACGGGCCTCGGGCTCTCGCCACTCGCAACCGGGCTCGCGGCGCTGTCGCTGAACGTGACGGCGTACAACGCCGAGACCTTTCGCGCAGGCATCAACTCCATTCGCCGCGGGCAAGTCGAAGCGGCGATGGCGCTCGGAATGACGCGTGCACAGGCGTTGCGCAGGGTCATCGTGCCGCAGGCCCTGCGACGAATTCTGCCGGTGCTCGCGAGCACTTGGGTGTCGCTGTTCAAGGATACGTCGCTGGTGTCGGTGATTGCGGTGACCGAGCTTGCCTACGTCTCGATGCAGGTGCGAGCGCAAACGTTCCGGGTGCTGGAAATGCTGACCGCCATGGCGGTGCTGTATTGGCTGCTCGGGTATCCGCAGGCCAAGCTCGTCGACTGGATGCAGCGGCGCATCAGGGTGACGGAATGAACGCACCCGGTGCGGGACGCGCGAAGGCTGCCGGGGCGAAGATCATTCGTTACTTGGACGTGGTGAAGCGCTACGGCGATTTTACGGCACTGCTGGGCGTGTCGCTCGACGTCCATGCCGGCGAGGTCGTGTGCCTGATCGGTCCCTCGGGCTCGGGCAAGTCGACGCTCCTGCGCTGCACCAATGGCCTCGAGACGATCGACGGTGGCGACATCGAGTTCGAAGGCGCGCGCCTCCCGCGCGACGAGCGCGCGCTGCGCGCCGTGCGCCAGCGGATGGGCATGGTATTCCAGAGCTTCGAGCTCTTCCCGCATCTCACCGCGCAACAGAACGTCGCCGAAGGCCCGCGCACCGTGCTGCGAAAGCCAGCAGCGGAAGCCGATCGTCGCGCGACCGCGATGCTCGCGAAAGTCGGGCTCGCCGACAAGGCACCCAATCTGCCCGCCGCGTTGTCGGGTGGGCAACAGCAACGCGTGGCGATTGCGCGCGCCCTCGCAATGGAGCCCGACGTCATGCTTTTTGACGAGCCGACGTCCGCGCTCGATCCCGAAACGATCGGGGAGGTGCTGAACGTGATGAAGATACTGGCCCAGGAAGGCATGACCATGGTCGTGGTGACGCACGAGATGGCCTTCGCGCAGCGCGTGGCAGATTGGGTTGCGGTATTCGACGCCGGGCGGATCGTCGAGCAGGGCCCGCCGCGGCAGATCTTCGAATCTCCTGCGACGGACCGCACGCGCGACTTTCTCAGCCACCTCGGATGGTCGGGCTGATGTGCGCCCGGAGGCCTGCGCCGATGCGTCGCCAGCTGCCAGAGCCCATCGATACTCGCGCCCAGGGGATGGTAGCAATCGCCTGCGGCCCGAGCAGCTTGCGCAACGCGCTTATTCGAGCCTCGGGCAGCGATTGCCGCGAACCTACTCCGACGTCCGCGCCTTCAGAACGTGTTTCAGAACGTTTAAGCCCGGCTAAAGGACTGAAGCGGCCCGCCAGTAGGAAGGTACGTCCGAGCAGCACCGGACCCCGACCGAAACACGACCGTAAGGAGACTGCCATGAACGCCGCCAAGCCCACGCTCGCCCGCCCCCACGTTGTCAGGACCATCGTCGCCGTCGCACTGTCGGCCCTCATCGCCATCGGGCTTCTGGCAGGCGTCACCGAACTGTTCCAGCGCGACGGCACCCCGTTCCAGCAAGTCGTGATCGCCGAGGATGCCTGCGCCAATTATGCGTTCGTTTCCGAGCGCGAGACCTGCGTGCGTCTATACCTTGCCGCCTCACGCTTCCGGAACGTCGCGAGCCGCTGAAGAGCCGATACCGCTGATCGCGGTCTTGACGGCAAGTACTTTTACAACTTCTGGCGACTGGCCACGGCGATTCGCAACGGGGACATGGCGGGAACTGCGATG
>Ga0210402_10005758_pt1 | contig 11052 bp, 14 predicted proteins | sample IncBWC7MmetaG_FD_161055 | JGI IMG/M metagenome (GOLD analysis project Ga0210402, IMG submission 161055) | Forest soil microbial communities from Barre Woods Harvard Forest LTER site, Petersham, Massachusetts, United States - Inc-BW-C-7-M | ecosystem: Environmental > Terrestrial > Soil >... | reverse complement strand
TCATGGTCCGGTGAAATATCACATGTTCCACCATGGTGTCTGCCAGGGGGCAATGGCAGGCTTGTGATGGTTACCACTACATCATCACACCCCTAGATGACATGTTGATACACAGCCATGTCCTTGTCAATGGAAATATGGGATGAATATGTTGACAGTGCATCCAGCATTTGTGAAAGGGGGAAAGGCCTCCATTGGCTTTAGCAAATGGCATGTGGGTAGGCAATATTCTGCATTGACTGGCAGTGTAATGCTGCCAGAGAGACTTCTCATTGCTTGTTACTTCCCAGCAGCCTACCTTGTGAAGTTGCACAGCACCCTAGAGACAATCAATTAGAAGAGTTGATGGAGGTGACCAGAATCAAGTTTGAGCAAGGAGACTATGTAGTATGAGTGAGGTAGCATAAGCCATAGGCCAGTAGACATGATGATGTAAATAAGAATGAGCTTTGATACTATTTGTTTTTCACAGCTAAGCCACAATTATCACAGGACAATGACCTTTCAAGAAAGGTGATTGAAGTTGAAATCTCTACTTTGATGAACCCCATTGCTTTATACCAACCAATAATATAATCTCCATAACAATCCAACTGGACCTTTTATCCGTCCATCCCTCTCCTCTTCATCACTCTTATCAACACCCTCCTCAGTGTACTCATCCTTGTTCAGATCCACAGTCTTCACATCCACCAGATCATTGTGCCACCATTTCCAAAACAGTCGAGGTTGAATCTTCCGATTTTCGGATGTGGAAAGTGGAATAAAGGATGAAGAGGGGGTTTGTGATTGAGAGAAATGTGGCAATGAAGAATCCACAGATGGGTGTCTTAGGAGCATCCAAGCAACATACATGATGAACATTACTGGAACCTCAATGTAGAAGGATACAAAGTCAATGGCAGAAAATGTTGGGATGACTGATGGCCATCCTTGTACTAGTTGGTATTTGGGTGTTAGTGAACTGCCTACTGCAATGAAGGAACTTACTGATAATGAGTGTAGCAACAGTGATCACCTATTGTGTTTAAAATCATGACTGCAGATTCTACATGGTAGTACGAATCACTCACAACAAAAGGGGGTCCCCATGGCCAAGTCCAGGCAGTGTGGAACTTCAACTGATCCAACGACCTTCCTTGTACCACCCACGCTTTTCGAAACCTCCAACTGGCCAATCCTATAGAAAACCATGCGATCTACAGCACAAAATTGATGCACAAAGCAAGATTCCCAAAAGAACAAACATACCTGATTTGACACTCCCACTATGTTCTGCAACCACCCCCATAATTTCCCGCTTCCAATATAGCTACTACCAAAACACAATGCACTGATACTGCTTGTCAGAAATAAGGCAGGCAATGGCACACCACTTGGGGTTGTCCACGAGAAGATACGCGGTGCTTGGGCTGGTGTGGTGACAGAGAGCCCTGGAAACACCTGAAGTAAGTCAAGTGTGTCAACTTTAATTGGGTTGATAAGTTTCCTTACCATAGAGAACTCGTGTACCCGCGAACAAAGCATGGTTTCCAGCAGAGAGGACGGAGGAAAGGATGACAGTGTTCATAAAGGATGCGGCAACAGCTGGGATCAGGATGAATGATCAAAAACAAAAAGAATAAGAACGAAATGCACATACGCGACCCAACTTCTTTGAACACTAATGTGAAAGGAGAAGTGGTCGTGCTTCGGTTTGATAGATTTGGATAGTCCCAGGGAACTAGTAGCAATAAGACACAGTTATTACACACGGCTGTCACCACAGAGAGGCAAATGATATGCACCATTAAGCCCAATTAAAAGGACACTCAGGATGTAGAAGAGCAAGATTCTATAGACATTTGAGATCATGTTCGAGGGATGTCTTGAAGATTTGCATACCGCCAGAATACAAATTTTACCACCCTTGGCATGTTTCGAGAAGGGTTTTTTGTTTCTCCGGCTGTGATACCCAAGCTCTCCGTACCACCGTCTATAAAGAGTAAGAAACCGCAGTTCAGCACAGGTTGAAAGCAATCCCGAGAAAAGAGTAGAGTTCTTGGAAAGTGGTTGATTATCTCAATACATACACGCAAAGCTGGCTGTAACAAACACTCTGGCAAGGCCTCCGAACCCGCCTACAAAAGGGGCTCCAGGGATGCGCCAGTAGCTTCCCCCGATGTACCTGTGTTCATGATTCACACCAACATTGACGAGAATCCCTAAGATGATGAAGATGACGATGGTGATAACTTTCAATGAGGCAAGCCAGTACTCTGTCAAAAATGTTAGTTTATTTACAACAACGGAGATAACGGATTGAAAGACATTTACCCAACTCGCCATATGCTTTCACATGAACCGCATTGATCCCTACCAGAAACACCCAAAATATGATGCTTATGACCCAGGGATGCCAGGGAGTCCAGAATTGGAGAACCAGCTGGGCTGCTGTGAGGTCTGATGCAACGGAGACGGCATCGTTGAACCAGTAGTTCCAAGAGAGGGCGAAACCGTAAGAAGGGGAAAAGAATCGCGTTGTGTATGCATTAAAGGAGCCGGCCACTGGATACTGAGTAGCCATCTCGCCCAGTAACAAGAGTGTGATATACACAACAAATCCAACGAGTCCATAGGAGATGAGCATGCTCGCCGGTCCACCCTGCGCAAGAGATCTCCCGGTGCCTAAGAACAGACCAGTGCCTATTGTTCCAGCAATCGCAATCATATGGACCTGGCGCGCAGAGAGCTCTCTGTGAAGACCATGTCTCTCGTTTGGTGGTGAGACGAGCGAGACATGTGCAGTCTCAGACGGCTCTGATTCAGCCTGAGGTTTGTGAAAAGTGGCGTCGACGGGGTGTGCTATAAAGCTGCCGGAGGAGTATGATGCCTGAGTGGACATGTCACCGTAAATGAATCAATAGTTTATTTCGTTTATTTTGTAGCCGCCAGCATTACAGTGCATGTGAAATAGTCTGAGACTGTCAGCACTTTTCCAAATTTGGGTCCCTTGTGAGCCAAACAACCGTAACCCATGCGTCTCGCACTATCATTACTAGTCGGCAATAGCTGACAAACTTGAACTTGACTTGAACAACTGTGATATTCTTGAATCCTTTTATTCCAAAAGAGATACTCCTGCATTCTTAATATTCAATGTTCTAGTTCCTTTTCACCTTTCGTTCAAAAGCACAAACATATTGGCGTGGCCGAGCTACAATCTCTGTGGTGGAATTTGCAGCGGAAACGGCTCATAATCTATACTCTCCGATCTGACGGGCAGTATTTGTAAGGTTTCTTTTAAGTTGTATTGTGTTGGTTCATAAATAACTCACGCGCGAGCGAAACCAACAGTTTAATGATAGACATCCCCCGGGCCAACGCATACATAGACGAATCGTCCCTACCCCCAATACCACTGGGAAGGTCATCGACCGACAAATCTCGTAAAACCGGCCGATCATTTTCAGATCGCCGAATCAACGCTGTGGAACGCGTCCCAAGCTCGAGTCGGGTCCTAGCACGTCTGCTCGGATATGAAGAACGAGAAGCAAGGGAAATGCTGTATAATGCCAACGAACAGCTTCGATCCAAAAACAGCGGGCAGATGATGCTGAACAAAGGCTACAGGACCTCACTACTCGTTTGAAGGTCGTGAACGATGCTAGATTGATTGCCCTGCAAGAATCTGCTAGAGCTAATGAGGAGTTGAGGTGCATTCATACATGTCATTATCCATGAATGTATTTCTAACTATGGTCTATTTATAGGCTTTACAAGGTCCAGTTGGAGACGGCACAGAAGGAGATTTTCAGGGCACAAGATGTGTTGCATGTCGTGGACGTACAGAGATATCAGGCAGAGAAGGAGGCAGCAAGGGCGAGAACTACGGCGCGGACGTTGAATGAAGAGAAAATGATTCAGTTGGCGAGCGGGGAAGGAAGGAAGATCGGGATCCTGGAAGGCCTAGAAAGAAGCAGAGATCCTGATGTCTACCCGGGGCCCGCTGCGAGTTATGCACCAGCTCGGTTTCGTGCTGAAAACCCTGTGGAAGAGCAGGAAGAGGAATACTTGGGAGGAGAGGAAGCAGATAGCCGAACTCCTTCTCCTCACAGCCTTAATGACTCTGATTCCCATTTCAACGCTCCGAGTGTAATATCTGCCACCTTCCCCACCTCAGGTTCGAAATCCACCGGACTTTGTCGCCGAGATCACTCAAAGCGTCCCATCAGTTAGCCAAATCCATCCTACCATTATACACCGTATAACCCCGTCTCCACGACATCCTCATGTGAACATCCCCTCGGAGGGCTACAGCCCAGCGACTGGACTGGACTCCATTATTCGGTTGCCACCACCACATGAGCTATCGCGCCCACCGCCCACTTCACGACGTTCACCGTCTCCTCCACTCCCTCCCATTCCGCAGGACGAGGGAGAGCCGCTTACGATACCAGCCTCTTCACCTACCCCTATTCTTCCCCGACCGATAAATCCGACTCCGGTTCGCCCGCATGGAGTAGGCCGTCAGTCTTCCCCTGAGTCCAATTCCACGACCATTTCCCAATTCGATATGGTCAAGGATCCTCCCCGTTTCAATGGGGACGTAGTCCGATGAGCGTCATACCCGAAGTTCGCAGTGTCCATACGAGTCCGAACCCTCTGGCAAATAAAGATCACAGTCTCCGACCTCAACCTTCCTCCTTGGTAAGTCACTTTCGCACCCTCTGCAACAAAACTCATTCACGAAGACAGAGTGACACAATAAGCCTGCCACACACGACAATGACGTTGCCAACACCGCAGACCAAAAACAATAATATTATTGGCCTGGAGCAACACGCTCATCGGCATTCCGTGTACAGCCGTCCTCGTACCTCGTCAAATTTTCCGGATTCCTCTCGAATATTGTCTGCTTTGATACTCGGCAGGGAAGACCGTCGGACAATCAGTCCATCGATTGGTAGCGTCAACATCAGCATCCAACCCCCGGTACGTAAAGTGCATTCCACTGGACACTGTAGTAGCTTCAATGTCTCCTTTCACAGTCCCGACCCCCCTCTACTACTTCGCGAGAGAGCACCATGTTACAACCAATTGGCAACTTCCTCAGCTCTATAGATGCCCATCAGCCCATGCCGATGCCTGACAGATCTCGTGAAATGCGGAACAACACCCCGTTTTCCCCTGAAACGAGTACAACGAATGCGGATACAATAATTTTGTCCGATGGCCAACTACCAGCGGGGTTCATAGCTACCGGGTTCAACCCGGTCATCTCACCCAATCCTCTTCTGCCGGGTTTCGACCACTTAACCCCAATGCCGGGCGGATATAATGACGTGCACCTCCAAACACTGGGAACCCAGCGTTCGAACGACATAGTCATCCCAGACTTTCGATTGTATGAGAACGATCTTGATTCTAATTCCGATGATGCCATTTCTTCGGGCATGTCAACCAGTGACGCCAGTCAGCTCACAACTCCTCCCAGTTGTCGACGGGACCCCGACGTCGTAATATGAGTAGCAGCAGTGTTTCGCAATTTGGGGTAGCTGGAGCTCCACCTACGGTTGGTGAGACTCCACAATCAGGTTTAGGGATCGGGTATTTGTATACATCAAATACTATATTGCTGATGATGACGCTGGGGCGATGGATAAGCCTTTTCTCGAAATAGTAAACATACTTGTGCGCTGCAACGTTTTCTTTCCTCTAGCTTCTAGTTGTGCCTAGTGTGTACGTAGCTATTGCCATGTTATGGTTGGATAACTTGTAGATTGAAAACGATGTATTTCGCTTGACAACTATGGGAGTCAATGAAGCAAATGAATCGCTCTAAATCACATCAACCGTCCAGCTCAGCATAGTGAATAGAATCATGCAAGAGCAATGCGTTACAAAACTTGAGAGGATGTCGCCAGGGACTCCAAATAAGCGACACCAATCGGCGGAGGCACACTCCATGGCCAGGAAATGTGTGTTCGGCAATTGACAATAATCTCGTTCTTCTTTACAGGTCTTCGAAAGCTTCAACTTCCTACGATGACTAACTTCAACCGAGCGTGTCCATCCATGGCCACTTCAGAATTCCGACCCTGCCAAAAGACTCGGACCTGGAGAACCTCATTGTTTGTATTAGACACCATTAAAAATGTTGCCAGTGTCGGATGTGATAACTCCATAATATATCCGTCCACGGAGGCACTAGATGTAAACTTCAACTTCTGTCACTAGTCCCGTCTCCTCGTACTTGACTCCCTAGAACGATCTCTTCGTCGTTCTCGAGGTCGGTCTCTATCAGAGTCGCCTTTCCGCCTGTCCCACTCTCGTTGTCTTAAATCGTTCCGTCTATCATCATAATCCCGATGCCGGTCCGGCGACCTCGAGCTCTTTCTTGATACTGGCGCTGAACCATTCCCCCGTTTTGGCGAACCCGACCTCTCTCTTCTCTTCTCCCAGCTCCCCGATCCAGATCCAGAACCAGGGGTTCCACCCTTCTCCCTTTCCACAGTAACCTCTGCCCCTGCTCTCTCCTTCTTCACAACAGGGATATACCTTCGTTCGGGTCTCTGGTTGGTACTACCCCTCTTCTTCGTTCCACCACCATCATCAAGCACCTCCCTCTCCTTGGCCCCGATGCCCAACAGCGCGGGTCTGGCCTCGGGGAGATACGGCTGTATCATCCCGTTGCCTGCCCTCCTCGAAGCGGCCGTACCCTCCTTCCACCCCATTCCCCTCAGCAATGCAGCCCCGAATTGGGACACTGGCACGCGAGCATAGTCTTCGAGTGTAGCCATATCAGGAAGTTCCTCCACGTCTTGTTTGTATGCATCAGCCTCAGACACGGGGGTTGGGATGATATCGATGATGGGACCGTTATTGTTAACGCCATCGCTTCCCGCAAGAATTGCGCGTAAGGCTCTCTGATCTTCCGTTTCTTCATCTGCCTCCATCTTTACTCCCTCCGCACTGTCGCTCCTTTCCTCCATCTCGATGTCCTCCTGCTTTACATCAATCTCCCTTTCCTTCGCCTGCAGTCCGACCAAAACTGGCCCCGAATTGATCGTGTCCCTTACCCCCAACCCACCCACACTTCCATCCCTCCCCGTTTCTACTTTAGCAGACGAAGGAACGTACTGCGTAGCGCTTCTCCGTTTCCGTGCCAATTCTCGCCAATCACGGTTCTGGAGGGCCGGGATGACGAGTGGACCCCGTGGCTTTGTCTTTTTCTGTAGACTACGAGAAGAGTTGATAAGTGGGACTGTTGTGAGTTGAGATTGCTGCAAGTGTGACGAGATAGAAACACACCGCTGAATGCCGAATTGGTCGAATCCTGTTACCAGCTCGTCTTGGAATTTATCGTCTTCATCACTTGAATCAGGATCTCTACCGTAATAGGCGCTGCCCCTGGATGCAGGTTTGGGGGACGAAGTTGTGCTACGAGCCAGAGGGCTGCCCGGTGTAGAGTCGTTCTGGTTGGGCAGATGGCGAGGCAAAAAGGGAACTTTGAATGATGAGCCACTATCGGAGTCAGCACCTGATGAAGCTGCTCGAGATACCGGAGTCGGTCTACGAATCGTAAAAGACACCTTCGATGACATTAGGAGACGGTTGAGAATGAGAAAGGAGGTGGATTGGTCCAGGATTGGTTTTGAATCCGTCTCACCACCGCCACAACGACTTCCAAATACAACCAAACTACAGTCATTAGGGTACCCACACACACACAGTTACTTCCATTCCAATTCCATTCGAGAAATTGACAATAGTAAATATCATTGCCCTCCTAATCATCAACTCTGCGAGGCACGCAATGGCATTCAGTATAAAGTAAACAATAATCGAACAATATCCATTTGGGATCATGTACATAAAGCCACAACGAGAAAGGCACACTGGCAACAACATATGGTCACGAACGATAAGAAGAATGAAAGTCTGAGACCGAGCGAAAGCCTAGCGCTTCCTCTTCAACGGGTTCGGAGATTTTTGGGTGATACAGAGCGGACCGCGCTCGACGGCGGTGTGTTCCGGGGTGTCTAATTCAATCCCAAGATCTTCTGCGAGGCTTGTGGCGTCTTGAGGCGGGAGGGCATCTGTTGCTAGTTGCCAGAACCTGTGTCCATTATTGATAAGTATGGCGAATGAAGAGGTCGGTGAGCCGAACTCAAAGTAGCAGTTGAAAAAGCGAACGGGTAGAAATCGCGAAGAATTGAAGCAGTCCTGACTGTCAACATACGTGGAAAAAATCTTCTTTCGGCGGACCCATTCCACTCGCCAATTGGTCCAGTCTGCATCTACTTGGGCGAGGTCTTCTGAGGAGACCAGGGGAGCGCCAGACCGAAGTGGTTGAAGGTGCGCAGACGTTTTCGCGATCTAGGAAAGTTACGCCAGAAGGAAAATAACCATGGCAAATATTGTCATGGGGTGAGACGCTTACTTCTTCAGTGAGCGCTGCAATCTGAGCGTCCAGATCAATATCAGTCAGGGTAGTCTTCTGTTTGGCTAGCTCTGCAATACACGATCTATATTCAAGCCAAATGTAGTTCCCTTCGTGGGGTGTCCTTACCGGAAGTTAAAGTCTTGAACTCGCCCGCAAGGAGCTTGTTCTCTTCGTCGATCGACTTATGCTCAGCCTCAAGGGCGGTAAGTTTCTCAGCCGGTATGGAATTGATATTTGCCTGATTTGCAACGAAGAATGTGGTTTTGCCTGATGGCAGCATTATGGGCCGATAAGAAAACAGTAAGAGTAGGTGAGGGGCAACGCGCATGAATAAATATCAAGTTGAGCGACAAACTGACCGTATACTTTCTGAACAAGCTCGCCCTTGTCAGCTAGTGCCAGAAGTATCTTTTGGGTTGCAGCCTTTGGGACAGTACCCTTGAGATTTGCAGATACATCGACGGCGCCGTATGGACGGTTCATCTGGGGAATGAAAGGGAGGTAAATGTAACATGTTGAAAGTCCAGGAAAGGGTCTAATTCGGACTCTCTTGACATATTCGAGAACCCTATCTTCAGCTGCGTTGATAAGGAGTTAAATCAATCCTAAGTTGAATACTGATCTTACCTTCCTGGCCCTTGAGAATCTTGACATCGATTTTCGCTTTTCCAGACATGAATGCGAGCTGAGAGCGAGATATAAGTTCAAGTTATCGATTTGTGGCGCCATCGAAATGCGTGACCTTGTCACTTCGCGAGTTGCCGACGTTGAATACTACTTGGAACTTTGAAGCTCAGTTTTAATAGCTTCCGTCAACTTATACTATCCGTCTCTCAAGTTGCATATTCCGATTCCCGAATCAACTGATTGTCAAGCCTTTTATATCTGAAGCCATTTCGGAATTCCGTTCATTCACATGAGCCTCATCTGCTCGCTCTGCGAATGAGTCCGAATGTCTCCACCGAGAGACACCCCCGGAGCTTCGACTTCATCATTCGTTCTGGTCTGGCAGGCGGGGTAGCGGGGTGTGTCGTACGTGCCGAGTCATTTCGTGAAGTATCGGAATATTAACCTCTTACTATTAGGCGAAGACAGTCGTTGCACCCCTCGACCGAGTCAAGATTTTGTTTCAAGCCTCTAACCCCGACTTTCAAAAATACGCAGGTGAGTAGCGTTAAATAATCCTTGGTCTTCCTTCATGTCCTCTATCTGTTTCAGGAACATGGAGTGGCGCGTTTAGAGCTGGCAGTGCAATATATCGAAATGACGGAGTGTGGGGGCTTTTGCAAGGCCATTCTGCGACCTTACTCCGCGTATTTCCTTACGCGGCCATCAAGTTCATGGCTTACGATCAGGTCCACCATGTAAGGAAAACCATATTTTGTTGTCGTCATGCTGACGGTACGTCTACAAAAAGGTCCTGATGCCAACTAGAGAACAAGAGACCAATTTTCGCCGTTTTTCTGCAGGAGCAATATCAGGTCTGTAAACTGCTATCCCTGTTTTTAGTTTGATAAAGTTGACAGAAATACAGGGATGACATCTGTATTTTTTACTTACCCTCTCGAGGTGATACGTGTACGAATGGCCTTCCAGACTAGATCCCCAGCCAAGTCTACTAGCTCCTTGCCGCCCTCATTCTCTCAAACTTTCTTTAAAATATACCACGAACATTCAGCAGTGCTCCAATCATCTCCCGCCCAGATTGTTCCTACCAACCCGAAACACTATTTCAATCGCTTTCCCCTACTGAAGTTCTATCGTGGTTTCACCGTCACCCTAACTGGTATGATCCCTTACGCGGGCGTGGCATTCCTAAGCTGGGGCTTTCTCCGGGCCCGGTTTCTTTCTCCTTCTAAGGCCGGTCACGCGAGTCCTACACCCATCGCGGACCTCGCCATTGGTGCCGTCTCAGGTGCTATCGCCCAAACCATGTCATATCCCTTCGAAGTCGTTCGCCGAAGAATGCAAGTTGGCGGCCTCACGTGCCCCGATCGATGGCTCCGCTGGGGGGAGACTGTCGGTGCCGTGTGGCACTCTGGGGGATGGAAAGGATTTTTTGTGGGATTGAGTATTGGATATTTGAAAGTAGTGCCGATGACTGCGGTCAGCTTTGCTGTATGGCAAGGTGGAAAACGGGTCTTGGGCGTCTGATGTAACAAAGTGGAACTCCATTCAATAATGTTACAATACCTGTACGGCTGTAACATGTAAGGCCTGCAGATCTGGTACACGTTTCTATCGTTGAGATTATGCATACGGTTGCGGCAGTAGCTGGCAGGCACTGCACGCGCCCATGGGGTTTTTTTCCCCAGGCAAAAATGGGTAGGGAAACTGGGTAAAAAAGAAGGGGAAAAAAAATGCAAAAAAGGAAAGATTTGGGAAACTTCCCTCATTGCTTGCTGTCCTTCATTTGATCTTTGAACAGTTAGAAATACAGCTAAAAAGTAAAATTATTATTGCAATGATTACAGCACTTCCTGAAAATCATGAGAATTGCAAAAATATTTTCTGTGTCCCAGAAAGGGAATTGATGACATTTGCATCTGTAGTGGCTGACCCTGACATCACTGGTTTTGCTGAAAACATCACAAATTCCCTTTCTGGGAGAATAAATTTTCTGC
>Ga0210402_10005757_pt1 | contig 11053 bp, 11 predicted proteins | sample IncBWC7MmetaG_FD_161055 | JGI IMG/M metagenome (GOLD analysis project Ga0210402, IMG submission 161055) | Forest soil microbial communities from Barre Woods Harvard Forest LTER site, Petersham, Massachusetts, United States - Inc-BW-C-7-M | ecosystem: Environmental > Terrestrial > Soil >... | reverse complement strand
GCCTTTGCCGCGGCGTTATCCTGGTTGAATTTGGTCAGCAGATTGGGATCAACGAGGGCCATCTCCAGCGCACCACCGGCAAGCTTGGTCAGATTGTCGGCGGAGCCATAACCACGGGAAAGCTGCGGCTCGACGTTCTCGCCAGCGAAGAGTCCCGTGTCCTCGGCATAGGTCCAGATCGAATGATTTCCTTGCCACACCCAATCGACCGCAAACCGTACTCTCGGCCGGGAAGCTTGCCCCAGGGCGACGAACGGAGTTGCAAGAGCACCGGCCGCGCCCACGACAAAGGCGCGACGCGAGGTTGTCTTCGTCATCCTTATCTCCTGAACGGCCATCGGCGAAACTGAAGCCCCGTCCGCCGAGCCGGCTGTGGGCGTTTCATTGTGCCAACTTAGCGGATTTCCAGCGGGGCGGCCAAGCCAGCGGCAGCGCCGCCGCCCCAACCGTAGGAGCGACGCATATGCGCGCCCCAAGGGGGCCAGGCAGTGCCTTGCCCCTACGTAACGGCGCGTTCCGTTTCGTTTTGAGCCAGCCGTAAATGCTCTAGCTTATCAGGTCCTGGCTGCGGAAAGCCCAGCGCGTCATTCGGTGCTCGAAGAAAACGCACACCGCATACATGCCAACTCCCATGGCGCCTACAATAAGAAGGCCGGCAAACACCAAAGGTACTTCGAAGCGTGAAGAGGCCGAAAGCATAAGATAACCGATCCCGATGTTCGATGCGACTGTTTCTGAGATAACCGATCCGATGAAAGCCAGCGTTATCGCTATCTTGAGGGAGGCAAAGAGGTAGGGCATTGACCTGGGCAGTCCGACCTTGGTGAGAATCTCCCACCGGTTTGCTCCGAGCGAACGCAGTACGTCGCGCATCTCCGGCTCGATTGTCGCAAGGCCCGTCGCAATGTTCACTGTTATCGGAAAGAACGCAATGCTGAATGCCGTGATGATAGCCGGAACGGTGCCGATACCGAACCAGATCACGATCACCGGGACGAGCGCCACTTTCGGGATCGAGTTGAAGGCGATCAGGACCGGATAAAGCCCGACATAGACGAAGCTCGATGCACCCACGGCGAGCCCGATCGCCGTCCCGCCGGCAACGGCAAGGACGAAGCCGACGACCGTCGTGAAAAGGGTGTGGACGCTATGCTGAAGCAAAGGCCCGCGATAGTCGAGCATCGTCGCGAAGACGAGGCTGGGGCGCGGCAGAACAAAGGGCGGAATGTCGAAGAGGCGGCAGACCGCCTCCCAGACCGCAAAGAGACCTATTCCAACCAGCCAAGGTATTGCGATCTGGAAGCGCCGCGCGTTGGTCATACGTTCAGTTCTTGACTGATCCGTTCCCGCAGCTCGTGAACGATCGCGATAAAGCTCGGCTCAAATGTGGTATGCAGGGTTCTCGGTCGGGGGATATCGGTCGTGGCCTCGTAAATCACGCGACCCGGGCGCTGGCTGATCACGAACACTCTGTCGGCCAAAAACGCCGCTTCGCGAAGATCGTGCGTCACCAGCATTCCGGTAAAACGCTTCTCGATCCAGAGCTGCTGCATGACGCTCCACAATCCTTCGCGCGTGAACGCATCGAGCGCGCCGAAAGGCTCATCGAGCATCAAGAGCTGCGGCTGATGTATGACGGCGCGGCAGAGATTGGCGCGCTGCTGCATGCCGCCGGAAAGCTCCCATGGGAACCTGCTGCCGAATTGTCCAAGACCCACCGTGGCCAGGAGTTGTTCAGCTTGCGCGGTGTATTTAGCGCGGTTCCGGCCGATGAGCCGTTTATGGGGTTCCACGATCTCAAACGGGAGCATAATGTTGTCGAGAGTTGTGCGCCAAGGCATGAGAGTAGGGTTTTGAAAGGCCATGCCGACGCCGCGAATGGGGCGGAGTACCTTCTCGTCGCCGACATGGATTTCGCCAGCGGTGGGCTGCAGCAACCCAGTGACGAGCTTCAACAGCGATGATTTACCGCAGCCGCTCGGGCCGACAACGGCAACGAACTCGCCCTTTTCAATCTCCAGCGAGAGATCCTGTACGGCCAGTATCGCTTCCTCTGCCTCCCCATAGACAAGGCTGACGTTTCGAATCGAAACAAAACTGCCGGTGTGCATCGAGGCCAGGGGGCTGGTACGCCCGCTACCACCGGCCGGGGGCGAACGCCTCGACGATCTCCCCGTAATTTTCCGACAACGGCAGGATGACGGGATAGGAGATTCCCGCTTGGATCCACTCGCAGGTACGATCCTTCACCTTCGTGACGTTGCCGGAAATGGTGAGCGAATCCGTCACCTCATCGCTCACAAGCTTCATGGCATCCTCAATGCCGCCTGGACGCGCCGGCCAGCCCCCCATGGTTTCCTTGATGCGCTCGATGAGCTCGGGCTCAAGACCTGAGGCTTTGCCGATGTGAGGCTGCTGGCCAAGGTATTTCGTCACGACATAGCGTGACAGGTTTCGAGCTTCCGCTTCGTCGTTTCCCAGCGAGACATTGATCAGTTGCGGCTGCTCGAATGCGGCCAGCGAGCGGCCGGCTTTCGTGGCGCCCATCCTAATCCATTCGACCATCTGTCGCGTATAGCTTACCGAGAGCAAGCCATTGAGGAGCGCGCCGTCGGCTAATTCGCCGGCGAGCTGCGTCATGAGCGGCCCGGTCGGCCCGATATACAGCTTGACGTCTTTCGGTTCCCGCTTGGAGTGGTGCCCAAGGTCCAGGCTGATATTGCGGAGCTTTACAAACTCTCCTTCGTAGCTGAACTCATCGAGGTGCAGGAGCTTGCGCAGTGCGGTTATATACTCTCGCATTTGCTTCAGCGGTTTTGAGCGATCAATGCCCTGCTTCCAGGCCAGCGGATCCCAGTATGCCCCCAGGCCGCAGATCACGCGCCCAGGCGCAAGCTCGTCGAGGGTGGCAAGTGTCATTGCCATGAGTGCCGGGCCCCTGGTCCAGGTATTGACGATGCCGGTGCACAGCTTGATGCGCCTCGTGAGTGCGGCAAAAGCGCCTAGCACCGAGAAGCCTTCATGCGCCAGGCGTGTTTCGCAGACCCAGGCCGAGTGGTATCCGAGCCTCTCGGCATGCTGGACCAGCTCGAGCTGATGGGCAATTGCAGGCCGGTCAAGAAAGCAGAAGCCGACTTTGTCCATTGTTCTATCTCCGGTCCAGGACGGGGTAATCGCATATGACTGTCGTCCAGGCCAAGTGAGCCCGGCTTGGCCGGGCTCACGCGAGCGGGACCCAGTAATCCATGGCTGGCGTGAATGCACGATGATTACTGGATTCCGGCTCTCGCCCTGGTCAAGCCCGGGGTCGCCCGGAAGGACCGTCAGCGGCGGCCCTGCCTTTCAGGGCCTTGCGTAAGGAGATATCACCGCGTGTGCGGCACTGTTTGAGCTCGCCGAAAACTCATCGAGGCCGGAGCTGACTGAATGACCGGACCACGGAGTTCAAAGGTGGCATCGCTCGCGTTCGAAGAACGCATCGATCCCGCGAGCACGGCGCTAGTTGTAATAGACGTACAGAATGATTTCGCGGTACCGCAAGGGGTCTGCGGCGCGGTGGGCGATGACGTTTCTCCGGTCGCGCCGATGATCGATCGCGTGAAGTCACTGATTGCGGCGGCGCGGCAGGCAGACCTCTTCATCATCTTTGTGCGCGCGATCTATGACGAGGTTGTTCTGAGCCCAGCACTCGCTGAGCAGTACTTGAGGAGGGGATACGCGAACGGGATCTGCCTGACCGGCAGCCGCGGAGCCGAGCTCGTCGAAGGCATTGGTCCGCGCGATGCGCCGAATGAAATCGTCGTGACCAAGCACCGCTACAGCGCGTTCTGGGGTTCGTCGATCGATTTGTTTTCTGCGCACGAACGGCATCCAGACCTTGGTCCTGACCGGGATTGCCACCGAAGTTTGCGTCGAGTCTACAGCGCGCGACGCATTCTTCCGCGACTACAACATTGTCGTTCCCGCCGATTGTGTCGGCTCTTACTCCGAAGAGCGTCAGAAGGCCTCATTAGCGGTGCTGGCGCGATCGTTCGGGATCGTCACGTCTTCGACCGAACTCACGGCTGTCTGGAAGAAGCTAGGAAACGGCCCGCGCAACTGGCATCCGGACCGCCGGGCGCAACGAGAGTTGACGACCATCGCAAAAAGGATAGCCCCGGAGCACACAGCGTTGTTGCTGGTGACGGGCCGCTGTTCCGCTGCGTTGCCGGCCAGCATTGGTGCGCGAATCCGCGGCATGACTGACCATGCGCGGCGGGCGGGATGCCCGGTTCTTCACGGTTGGTCGGCGCCGCAGGCAAACAAGCCGGCAGCGGGCGTGCTGGCCTCCGAAATTCCACCGTGCCGCGGCGAGCAGGTAATTCTGTGTCACGGCGCGAGCGCATTTGCGGATACGCAACTCGAGATACTATTGCGCAGCAACGGCATTCGGACCGTCATTCTTGCCGGAAGCGAAACGCACATCTCGGTGGAGTCGACGGTTCGGGAGGTGTTTGACCGGAATTACCACGCAATCGTCGCCGAGGACTGCGTCTACGCTCCTCAGTCTGAGCACCACCTGCATACAAACTCTTTGGCGATCATGCAGCGTCACTTCGCAGATCTGATAAGCTCCGATCAGATTCTGTCGCACTGGCTGCGTTCGGAATAATTGGAGCGAGCTCGGCCCAATGGGCACGCTGCTGGTTCGGAATACGCGCCTGCTCGTCACCATGGATGATGCCCGTCGCGAAATTTCAGGCGGGGAAATGCTGATTCGTGACGGCTTTATCGAGGCAATAGGGGAGAGGAATAGTCTGGCGCAGCAAGCGGACAAGGCCGCTGACCTCTCCGGCCACATCGTGCTGCCAGGCTTCGTCAATTCTCATCATCACCTCTATCAATCGCTCGACCGCGCCTATCCTGCATCGCAAAACAAGAGCATGACCGGGTGGCTCGGAGGTCTTTATGTGCGATGGGAGAAGTTGACGCCCGAGGCAGTCATGCTTGCGGTCGAGCTCGGGTTGGCCGAGATCGCGCTATCGGGGTGCACCACCGTTGCGGATCACCACTATCTGTGGCCAAGCGGAGTGGCCGCCTCCACCTTGTTCGAAGCCGCAGCCAAGCTAGGTATCCGCTTCCATCTGGGCCGGGGCAGTCAAAACATTGGCAGGGACCACGGCGGCTTTGCCCCACAGTCCTTGGTCGAAGACGCAGATCGAATCCTTGCCGACACGGCCGAACTCGTGGAGCGTTTCCATGACGTGCGGCCTGGCTCGTTTCGTCAGGTATTTGTCGCTCCAAGCTCCCTGCGCTCGGCGACTACCGAATTGATGCGCGCCTCTGCCGTTCTGGCTGCGCAAAAGGGGGTGCAGCTGCATTTCCACCTGGGTGAAACCAGGGCCGAAGCCGATTTTACGCTGCAAAGGTTCGGTAAGCGGCCGGTGCAGGTGGCGGATGAGCTGGGCTGCCTGACCCCTCGCACCTGGCTCGCGCATGGTGTGCATTTCAACCCCGATGATGTCGCAGTCCTGAGGCGTTGCGGGTGCGGGATTTGCCACTGCCCGTCATCCAACATGCGCCTCGGCTCCGGCATCGCCCCTGTAAGATATTATTTGGACCAAGGGGTTGCAGTGGGACTGGGAGTCGACGGATCGGCATCCAACGACTCCTCAAACCTCTTGACGGAGATACGCACATCCCTTCTTCTGTCGCGCGTTACAGCGGAAAGCGACGAAAGCTTCCTCGGCGCGCGCACCGTGCTCGAAATGGCTACCCGAAATGGAGCGAAGCTCCTGGGGCGCAATGATATCGGTCAGCTGGCTCCGGGCTGTGCAGCAGATTTTATCGCGATCGACAGCGGCCGGCTCGAAATCGCCGGCTCGGAAGACACCGTAGCTGCACTCGCGTTCTGCGCGATGACCCGGATCGATCATTCCTGGGTCCATGGCAGCCCTGTCGTTCAAAAAGGTAAACTTGTCAGAGTGGATTTGGAAGACCTTCTTGAACGCGTATGTCGGATCCATCTGGCCGACAGCGTGGCCTAATCGACGAAACTACCTGGTCCGGCGCAGTTCATTCGATGAAGGTCGTGAGCGTGGCGCCATCATCGGCCACGAAGACGGCGATGAGCTCGGCCGGTTCAGTCGAGCTCGCGTTCTCGGAAATGAGATGGATTGCGCCGGGAGGCTCGAAGAAGCTTTCACCCACCTTAAAGGTCTCGACCGGACCGCCGGCCAGCTGCGAGCGGATCGTCCCGGCGGTGACGTAGGCCATGACCGAGCCGGCATGACGGTGCGCCGGCGTATATCCGCCAGGCACGTAAGTAACTCGCACGATAGTCACCCGCTTGCCGGGCACATTCGGCAAAGCCTCGGATGAGATCGGCACAGAACTCCCAAGCGGCCGAGCGGCATCCGCTGGCGTAACGGCGGCCGCGCAGAGTGGCTCAAATAGCAAGGAAAGATCATCGCCGATCTGCTGGCTTGGAAGCCAAGCCAGAGCCGCCAAGACCGCTGCCGCAAATGCAAGACGGTTGAACACCATCATGTCGAGCTGGGCAGACCCATCGTACGCCGCTGTTGCCATCGAAGATCCCTCCTCGCGTTTGAGCTCAATTCCTGCGTGTTGACATAGTCAACCCAAATGTCACGGCTCAGCTTGTCATACGATTGGGCCGGTTCTCAGGGGCCCGGCTCAAGTACCTCAGCCCTTGTAGCAATCGTCGTGGTGGCGCCTTACAGAACATGCCGATGGCCAAAAAAACCGTGATCGTACACGTCAATGACAAGATGCAGCGGGGTTACACTTATGTGTTGACGGCGCGGTTAGGGCGCAATTTCGATCCCGAATTTCGGCCCGAGCTCACGCCGAAGGAAATGCTTGCACTTGGCGTCTTCTGCGGGAAGTACATGACAGATTGCCGCGACGAATTCCCCGCGAGCTGGTTTGCGCGGGCGCGGCTCTCGCCGTCAGGTCGCGATTGCTCGCTGAATTATTTCGGCGTCGATGCCAGCCAGCCGCTGGCGGTCTGGCGCAGCAAGGGCTGGATTCATCCGGACGATCCGCGCGGCTGGTTCCAATGGTACTGCCGCTACTACATTGGGCGCCGCATGCCGGAGGAGGACGCGCGGCAGATCAAGCGGTGGAAGGCGATTCGGCGCCACATCCACCAAATCAAACGGCACTGCGAGCCTGGTGATGCCTGTTGTCGACCGCGCCAGCGCCAAGCTTTGCTGCACTGGGCCTATGACAGCCGGAAGATTTGAGGCAAACGGCAGGGTCCGCTTGGGGGCGCACACGAAGCCGATCCTGCTGGTCGGACCGGGCTGCAAACCGCTGCCGGCTGCAACGTTGGAGGACAAGTTCAAATCGCGCGACCGGGCTGGGCCGTAGCGCCGGCTGCGCCCATCTTTTTCGCCGATGGAGCGATGGTCCTTACGCCTGCCGCGCACACAAACTGGAGGCAATTATACCCGTCGCTGATCTTCAAGAATGCGTCGGTTTGCGCGCTGATCAAAGGCGATGCGTGCCGAGCTTATTATTGTTGCGGCTGGTACCCGATCAACTTCACGATCTCGGCGTTGAGGTCGCGTTCGTTCTTGATGAAGGCGTTGAACTGGTCGACCGACATGATGTCGACCTCGCCACCGAGCTGTCTGATCTTTGCTTTGATCTCGTTATCTTGCAGAGCCTTCGCGGATTCCGCATTGAGGCGCTCGATAATCGCTCTCGGCGCCTTTGCCGGCAAATACGAGCCCATCCAGAAATCGTAGTCTGAGTTGGGACAGCCAGCCTCGATCGTCGTCGGCACATCAGGAAAGAGCGCCGATCGCTTCGGTGTCATGACGGCCAGCACACTGATCTGCCCGTTCCTTGAAAGCTCCCCGGCATTGGGAAACGCACCCGAGTAAAAGTCGAGCCGGCCGGCGACGACCTCCGTCAACGCCTCTCCCGTACCGCGGAAGGGCACATTCGTAGCCTCGAACTTGCACGCGCGCATCAGCCGTTCGGTGGCAAGGTGGCCTGAGCTTCCCAGGCCAAGCGTGCCGAAGTTCACGGGTGAGCGCTTCTTTTGGCCGGCGGCGACTAGATCCGCCAGAGTCTTGTATTTCGGGGACGCTCCCACCACGAACGGGATATGCGCCAGAAGCGCGATGCCGGTCATGTCGTCATGCGGGTCGTACGGCAGCTTGGCGTAGGTCGACGCCACCACAACGTAGGACGTTGAGTTGACGAGAATCGTATAGCCGTCGGGCGCCGCATGCGCGACGGCGGACATGCCGGTTGTTGTTCCCGCTCCGCCGCGGTTTTCGACGACGATCGATTGCCCGAGTTGTCGTCCGACCTGCTCGTAGACAATTCGCGCCATGACGTCGACGGTGCTGCCCGCGGTGGCCGGCGCGATCACCCTGATCGGCTGCCGCATCGGCCAATCCTGGGCGCCGACAATATTCGCCCCCAGCAGCCACATCAGAGCGGCGCAAAACCACCACGCCTTGCAATAGTCTGAAATACACGTCATGACGCTGCTCCTCACACGGTGGGTGACCGCCAGAATGATCGAAGCTACGTCAGCGTCTGCACAATCTGCTGTGGCTCATTGTTGACCGCCTTGGCATAGAGCGCGCGGATATCATCGGCGAGCTGTCGTGCCGCGGGCAGCGTTGGTTTTTCGATGGGGTCCTCCTATCCGCCTGCGTCGCTCAACTGCGCGCGGCGTGAACTTCGGCAAGGTCGCCGCTTCGTTGATATCCTCGTACACCACCTGAACCGGCATATCGCAGACGACCTTGTCCGACGGTATGCCGATGACATTGCTGATCATCCGCGGCCCTTCCTCAAGCTCAACCAACGCGACCGTATAGGGCACTTCATTGGCAAAGCCAGGATGATAGACGCGATGATAGACGACGTATGAGAAGATTTTTCCGCGTCCGCTCACTGGTGTCCAAGAGAAGTCCGCAGAGCTGCAGTTGGGACAGTGCGTGGAGGGAGGAAACCAGTGTTGCTGGCAGGAGTTGCAGCGCTGGATCAGCAGCCGATGTTTTCGCAGGCCCTCCCAGTACGGCTTCGACTCGATCGACGACACCGGAATTGGCTTCTTGTACTCGGCCATATCACGCTTTTCCCAGGATCAGCGTCGAGTGACAGACGTAGTTGCCTCCATGACCGCTCACCAGCGATATCTCGGCGTCGCGAACCTGCCGGTCCGGTCCGTAGACGCCCTGCAATTGGCGGACGCCTTCGACGATCTGAAGCATTCCCTCGACATGCGCTTCGGAAAGTTGGCCGCCCGACGTGTTGGCTGGCAAAGCCCCATCAATCCGTAAGGCGCCAGAGCGCGCAAAAGCGCCGCTCTCGCCCTTTTTGCAGAAGCCGTAGTCTTCAAGCTGAGCCAACACCATGTAGGTGAAGCAGTCGTAGAGTTGCACGACGTCGACGTCCTTGGGACCGAGTCCCGCCATCCGATAGGCGCGCTCGCCGCTTTCCTCGCCACTGGTCGTGACCATGTGATCATCGACGTGCCAACCCTTCGTATTGTTGAACGTGGCGAAGCCCTTGATCAGCACCGGACGGGCCTTTAACGAGCGGGCCCGCTCCGCCGAGGTCACGATGACGGCTCCCGCGCCGTCGCTCATCAGGCTGCAATCGTAAAGACCAAACGGATCCACGATCATGCGCGCCGCCATGTAGTCATGGAACGTGAGCGGCTTTTTCATCATGGCGTCTGGATTGCGAAGCGCGTGCTCGCGAAAATCGATCGCGACCGCGGCGAAATCCTCGCGCGTCGTGCCGTACTCGAACATATGACGCCGCGCTCCGAGACCATGCGCGGCGACGGCGCCCATATGCCCGAATTCCGCGCCGTGCTCGCGCGGACGCTGGCCACCGGGCACGATCTCGTTTTGCATGTGAGCCTGCGAGGAGACCCGGGTGCGCGACCAGCTGTCGCGGCCGAAGCCGCAGACCACGGTGGTCGCGAGGCCGGCGTCGATCGCCATCACGGCAAGAATGACGGCGAGGATCTGGCTGGCGCCGCCGTTGTCGAGACTGGTGCTGAACGCCGCGTTGATGCCGAGCCGAGCGCCCATCATCTGATGATGGGCATAGATGTCGTCCGCGCCGCGGCAGACCAGTCCGTCGACGTCCCGGATGATCAGCCCTGCCTCGTCGAGAGCATTGTTGATGGCCTCTTGGAGGAGGCCTAGCGAACTGACGCCGCTCAGATGTCCAAGCCTGCTCTTGCCAGTTCCGACGATCGCGTATTTGTCTCTCAAGTGTGACATCAACGCGCCTCCCCGCACGTCGGCTCATCGGAACGTTGGCATAAACAGCAGTACCGTTCAAATTGTCGCATCTTCAGCTCGTCGCGCAGCAGCGCTAGTTGTAACGCTTCATCACCTCGCGCAGGAATTTCGCCGCCGCCGGCCCCTTGAGCGCGCGCTTCCACATTTCCTCGGCGGTCTGCTGATGAAGCGCAAGCGGCTCGGGCGCCGAGGTCACCATGGCGACACCGGTGCGCACATTCGGTTGCTCGCCGAGACGGAAAGGACTGATCATCAAGACATGACGATCAGGCTGACGGAAAATCTGGAAGCCGGTGTGAGGCAAGGTATCGCGCACGATCCCGATCTGGACGCCGATGCGCTCCTGCTCGACGACGCCGGCGAAGTGCGCCATTTCGGTTCGTGCCAGCGTGCGGCGCTTGATTTGAAGGCTCTCGGGCAGGTCGAGCCGGCCGACGAAGCCGTTGCGCAGGAAATTCTCGATCTCATAGGCGGAGATCAGGTTGGCCATGCTGAGCGGCCTGCGTTGATAGGCTTCCTTGCGGCCGCGCAGGACGACGGCGAGCTGCCGAATTTGCTCCAGCGCGCGCGCGCGATCGGTTGAGTCATCGGGAATGCTCTCGCTTAGCACTTCGATCAGCTTTTCGTCGAAGGCGGGAGAGGACAGAAGGTAGGGAAGGGGCCCCGCGAGAAAAATGACGTGGTCCGACGTCTCTTCGAATTGGCGCACGCGTTCGAAATAGGCGATGGCGGACGAGATGTATTCGACCCCGACTCCCAGCAAT
>Ga0210402_10005756_pt1 | contig 11053 bp, 10 predicted proteins | sample IncBWC7MmetaG_FD_161055 | JGI IMG/M metagenome (GOLD analysis project Ga0210402, IMG submission 161055) | Forest soil microbial communities from Barre Woods Harvard Forest LTER site, Petersham, Massachusetts, United States - Inc-BW-C-7-M | ecosystem: Environmental > Terrestrial > Soil >... | reverse complement strand
TGCGCAGCTCGACCGCCCCGGCGCGGGTCTCCCAGATCCGGTCTCGGTAGCCATTGCGGTAATTGATGCGGTCCGGGCTGCGCTCGCCGTGCGCGGCGCCCGTCAGACCTTCAACTTCGAGCTCCATTAGACGCTGCGCGGCAAAACCCACCATCTCGCGCAGCAAATCGGCATCCGAGCTCTTCTCCAGCAGCGTGCGTAGGCTCATCATCGCGTCGGTCATCGTGCGGTCCTCGGTCTCGGTTGAGGTTTGCCGACCAAACCCTACCGGAGATCCGCGATGACCACCGCTGTGGATAAGCGGCCCGCCGCCGCCAGACTCGTGGCGGTCGCTGCGGCAGGCCACTTACCCACAGCTCCTACACCACCTCAAGGGGCACGACCGGGGCGATTACCGGTGCGGCGGCAGGCCTCATGGTTGGAACGCGGATCAATCCACTGTGGATTCTGGGTACCGCCGGCGCCATCGGCGGGCTCGGCGTAATCTGACGCAGACGTTGGCGCCGTGTCGCGATTTTTGCTGCGCCCGTAACGCTTTCGAAGGAAGCAAATCTTCGAAATACGTGAACCGAAGGTGATTAAGGCGGTCGGCACTTTTCGGATCAGAGAAACACTACATCGACCGTGACACGGCCGCCCCAGAGGCGAGAATCTATCGGCGGCAAAGGACGATACGTCAGAGAATATGCCTAGTGACACGAAATAATTCGAATACTATTCATCAGTAATTCACCTTGAACGTCGGGCTGTCCTCCGGGCGCGTCTTGCGGTGATCGTAAATGCGAGTGGCGGCGATGTTGGCGTGGCAGAGCCCCGACGCCAGCGATAGATCTGGCCGGGGCAAATCTCCGCCCGCCGGGCGATCTCCGCGACCACCGCTTCCGGCGCCAGCTCTCGGCAACAATCGCCCGCTTCTGCTCGGCGCTCCACCGACTCCGGCGTTCGGGGCCGGTGATGACTTCAACCCTCGCCATCGCACCGTCTCTAGCACCAGTGCAAACACCGTTGCTTGCACCGGTGCTTACCAGCCCGATACGCCTCCGCTATGCAAGGCGGCCATCACCGGACGGTTACACCCCAATGACCTGATCAGACCTTACTCGGGCGCCCGCTTGCAACCTTCACTTGGCGGCACCAGCAACTGCGCTGTTCGTCGCTCCAAGGCAAAACGATCACACATTGCAACTGTGACCATTTCGTGCCGATCCGAAGTCGAAGCGTAACCGCGATCCCCCAGATTCCTCTCTGCTTGAGCCAATTAGCCGGACTGCTCTACGGACGAGTGGCCATGGCTGCGCTCTTTCGACAATCAGAGTGCGAGGATCGCGTGAAAATTCTCATTGCTTCGACGCCAGCGACGGGCCATCTCAATCCGCTGCTTACGATTGGGCGCATCTTGATCGCCGAAGGCCATGAGGTCGTCGGCTTATCGGGCAGTGCGTTGCGCGAGCCCATCGAAGGCATCGGGGCAGAATTCCGCCCCCTTCCCGGGGGTGCGGATTTCGATCTGCGAGACCTCCTCTCTGTGGTGCCCGGACTGAAGAACATACCTCCCGGGCCAGAATGGTTGCGCGTCGCGATAGAGCGCGTATTCGTCGACACCATCCCGGCTCAGCACAAGGGCCTACACCAGGTTCTGCGGGACTTCCCGGCTGACATCATCATCGGCGACGATATGTTTTTCGGCGTGCTGCCGATGCTGCTCGGTCCGCGCTCGAAACGGCCCCCCATTGTGCTTTGCGGCACATCGATTTTGCACTGGCGCCGTGAGGACGGAGCGCCACCTTTTGTTGGCTTGCCGCCCGCGACCACCCAGGCGCAGCTCGAGGAATACGCGGCCATCTCTCGAGAACATGACAGGGTTGTCAATCAGCCTTTGGCCCGTCGCTTAAAGGACTTGGGCGTTGGGCCGTTGTCGATGACTGTTTTCGATGCTGTCGTAGAACTTGCAGATGCCTATATGCAGTTGACGGTTTCGAGTTTCGACGCGACATCCCGCCCTCGGTGCATTTCATCGGTGCCCTTCCGATCATTCCAAATCAAGCCCCGCTCCCGGCCTGGGCATATGAATTGGGCGGGTCGCGCAAGGTTGTCCTGGTAACGCAGGGAACTCTGGCAAATCACAATTTCGGCCTCTTGATCGCCCCGACGCTGGCGGCGCTCGCGAACGAGCCTGATCTGCTTGTGGTCGTCACCGCAGGCGGCCGTCCAATAGACGCCATACATGGCCCGATTCCCAGCAACGCGCGCCTCGCCAGCTATCTGCCGTTCGAATGGATGCTGCCGAAGGTCGACGTATTTGTCACTAACGGTGGTTATGGCAGCGTCAACCGGGCGATGAGCTTTGGAATTCCCCTTGTCACGGCGGGGCTGACCGAAGACAAAGCCGACGTGAACGCGCGTGTCGCATGGTCTGGCGTCAGGATCGATCTTGCGACTAACGAGCCCACCCCGCAGACGCTGCGCGAAGCCATTCGAACCGTGCTCAACAACCCGAATTATCGTTTGCACGCGTCGTTGATGGCTGAGGAGTTCGACGGGATCGACACACGATCCGAAATCCTCCGGATCGTCAACCAAGTCTCGCATATTTCGGATGAAGATGGTCTGCGGCGAGGCGCAGTTGCGGAAAATAAAAGCACCCGGGCGCATTTGAACGCAACTCACCTCGCGCCAATCGACTGAGCCCTTTCACGCGTCATCAAATCAGAACGCCTCCAGAATGCGCCCGGGATGCTCGATGCCAATCGCAGATCTCCGCGCATTCAGTTGACGCTGACACAGATCGCCCGACCATAGGATCTGCGCTGGTGCGAATTCCGCCTGCCTCCATGGCCTTCACCTTGCTGTTGAGCCTTCTCGTCGCGCTGCCGTCGTTCGGCATCGACATGAGCCTGCCGGCCCTCACGGTTACGGGTGCCGCACTCGGCGTCGCCCAGCACAGGCCGGCATGATGATGAGCCTCTTCATGCTCGGTTTCGCTGTCGCGCCGCTATTCTACGGGCCCGCTTCCGATCGATATGGCCGAAAGCCTATCGTGGTGTTCACCTGCATGCTCTTCATCGTCGCCGGGATCGGCTGCGCGCTGGCTCGCTCGCTGCCGACCCTCCTGATGTGGCGGCTCGTCCGGGGTGCCGGTGCCGACGCGAGCATGACGATCGCTTTGGCCATTATCGACGACCTGTTCGAGGGCCAGACTGCGCGTACAAAGCTCTCCTATGTGGCGATCGCCACGACGATCGTCCCGATGATCGCGCCGACAGCGGGCGCGGCCCTGCTCGCCCTCGGCGGCTGGCGCGTCATCCATGCGGTGCTCGCCGGGATCGGCCTCCTTTTGCTGCTAGCAATGTTGCTGGGCTTCGCCGAGAGCGCGCGGGTCGACCCCGCCAACCGACTGGTTCCGTCCGTCATCGCTCGCAACTATCTTCGCGTCCTGATGCATCCCCTCTGCCTTGGGTACATCCTCGTCAACGCCGCCGCTTTCGGGGCGCTCTTCGCTTATGTCAGCGGCTCCTCGCTGTTCTTGATCAATGTCGTGGGGTTGAGGCCCGGACAGTACGGCTTAGTCTTCGCGGCAACCTCGCTGGGCATCATGGGGGGCGGCTTTACCAACAGCCGGCTCAGCGCCTGGGGCGTCTTGCCCAGCTATCCGCTCACGATCGGCTTAGTGCTCGCGACGGTTTCCGCAATGTCGTTGCTGGCAATGACGCTGGCCGACCGGATGCCGCTCCCCCTCGTTATCTCACTTCTGATCATCGGCTCTCTGGCCTTCGGGCTGATCGCGCCCAACGCGATGCAGGGGGCCATGCAGCCCTTGGCGCAGATTGCCGGTGCCGTTGGTGCCGCGACCGGCTGCATCCAGATGACTATGGGTGCCGTTGCCAGCGGGCTCGTGACGGCGCTTTATGATGGACACTCGGCGCTCTCGATGACCGCCCTCATGGCACTGTGCTCGCTTCTCGCCTTGGTCTCATATCTCCTGCTTGCCCGGCCCGCCAGTGCGTCGTCGTGCCGTCTTGAGGGGGCGATACCACCCTCCCGTCGCTTTCCGATTTTCGACATGTTGCCCGACGAATGCGAATGACGAAGCTCACGGCCTCTTGACCGGATTAGCATGCAATCAGACATGGAGAGTCCTTCCGAATTCTTGAGTATTACTTGTTATTTAGCCAAGGAAGTTTACTGCATAGCGATGAACTCTAGAGTTTTGTTCGACGAACAATTTGAAGAGATCACGACACCATCAATCAAGACGTTCTCGCGCCGTCCGACGAAGGAGCACGCGCCTTGGCGTGGCTCACTTCGCTCCAGGACCGAAAACTAAACGCCGTAGAAATAGGGCGGCCATTTCGGTTGGGCCTTGAGGGCTGCATCGTCGATTGCAGTCAGGATATCGTTTGGCAGCGGACCTTCGGCCACGGCCGTAAGATTGTGCCGGAGATGCTCCAGCGAAGAGGCCCCGATGGTGATGCCATCATTGCATTCGGCGTTTAGTTGGGAGTGATGAACCAGCCAGCGCAACGCCACGGAGACCTCATCGAGCCCATAGCCTCCGCACGATCGGCGAATTTCCGCCAAAGCGTCGAGATAGGCGTCGTTCCAATAGCGCTCGCGATATAGCTTGCCTTGAACATGTGAGATGTCGAAACGCGAGCCGGCGGCTACCGCATCGCTAGCGCCAAAACTCTTGCTGAAGGCGCCGCCGGCCAGCGGATTGTAAGCATGGAAACGGATGCCGTAATTGCCGAGGCATTTGAATAATTCCGGTTCCACCGCACGCGTGATCGCGTCGTACATTCCTTGGTAGACGCTCGGCCTTATCCATCCATCAGCGCATGGCAGGTGGCGGAGGCATCGGAAATAGCCGCGCGCCATGAACGGCCGACAGTGTCGATTCGATCGGCGTGGTACTGTCGCGCATCACCAAATAGAGGATCTTAACCTTGCCGGTCTTGAGGCACGCCAGGGACTCCTTGAATCCTGCCCAGGCGTGGTGAGGTATACCGTCCGTTCCGGGCGCTTCACGCGCAACTTGCTAAGTTGCGGCGAAGGACCAGCTATTTTGGATAGCGCCGGCCGCTGAAACGGCGCGCGACGGGACTCAAGGGGCGGTATGGCCATCCACCCACCGCCAAGGCGGCGAGGGTGTGGCAGCGTGTTTGTCGCGATGTGAAGGCAAAACGTTCCGCGGGTCCAACTGAAGAGGAACTATCCGTAACACTACACCCCCTTTCCTCGGACCTGAGATGGCGGACTTTTGCCCGTCATGCAGATCCTAAGCTCGGGTGAGCTGCGTTAACGGTACATTGCTATTCACCGAAGATGATATGAGGTTATCGTCAAGCGCTTTCAGGGCAAAAAACCAAGGACAATCGTCCGCAATTTTCTGACGCCTCTGACGGTGGTGCTGCACCATGCCGCGAAACAAGGGTGGTGCGACATCCCCAAACCCTTCACCCGGCCAAAATTCAAAGACGCTCGGAACCGTTGGACGAGGCACGAGGAAGCCGATCGAATCCTCCAAAATTCAGCACCGCATGTCCGCCCCTTATTCGTGTTCGTGATGCTGACTGGCTGCCGGGTCTCCGAAGCGATCAATCTAAAATGGCGGGATGTCGATTTGGAGGTTCGTTGGCTGGTCTTGCGAGACACCAAGAACGGCATCGATCGCGGTGTGCCGATCCACCGTCAGTTGGTCAAGGTGCTCTCAGGGCTCCCTTCGGCGGCGACAAAACAAGGCCCGGTCTTCCACCGATCGCGGTAACCCCTACAAAAACCGCAACCGCGAAGGAGGCGGGCAGTGCAGGAGCGCCTGGACCTCGGCGTGTCGCCGCGCCGGTATCGTGGATCTGCATCATCATGATCTGCGCCACACCTTTGCGACGTGGGGTCTGATCGCGGGCATGTCTGATCGTGTCAAAAAGGAAATCATGGGGCACTCGTCGAGCGAGATGAGCGACCGTTACGCCCACGTCCTCTTGCATGAAGCCATCGCAGCAATCGATCTCATTCTGTCCCGTTGGTATGAAGAGGAAAGCCAACAGGCATGGCGTTCCCGGTGTCAGCCGAAAACAACGCGACCTTGGAAAGACCCTGTTCCGCTCCCGATCCTTGCTCCTTTCGGATCAAATCAAGGGCGCCCGTAGAATTGCACCTTTCCACAGTGTGGGCTGATATCCAGAAGACATTAAGCAGCTCGGCTTCCTTCTTGGGCCAGACCTCCTGCCCTTACCCGGTGTGTAGTTGCTTGCAATCACGCGCGCGATCTCGCCGAGCATGTTCCCCGCCACCCAGGTTCCTGCCGGTCGGCACCTTCGCAACCGCGGTGAATGACAGGGCCGGGTGCACGGTGGAGCACGAGCGCAAACCGACCACAAACGAGGCTCCGAATATACCATCGCGAGCCGGGAATCGGGCTCGAGATCCCACGCCACTGGCAGCTGGGGTACCAGGCTCTGGACGGACCTTGGCGCTCTTCCGAGCAACAGGCCCTCGTCCATCTCCCGCCGATAGGTTTGGCGAATAGTGTAAACCTGCGGGTCTCGGAGGCAGATTTGTGTTGACCGAAGCTTGAGCATGCTGGCAGAAACGCCTCCACGGTTTTTCCACTGGTGGGGCCGTTTTTTGCTAGTATGTTTATGGTCTGATCCGTCGAGTTTTGGTCATTTGGACGGTCTGAAACCTCGGGAATACAAGGGCTTAGGCTAATCTAAACCGCCCCTCACACGGGTGGGGTCACAGGTTCAATTCCTGTCGCGCCCACCATCGCCCGAGAATTGCGACAGGCGCGTAGCTCAGTGGCAGAGCGCTCCTATCACATGGGAGAGGTCGGGGGTTCGATTCCCCTTCGCGCCTACCACCCCCTCGGCGTACCCTTCCGGCGCAGGAAACTCGGAGGGGAAGATGCAGTCGACGCATATCGGCGATTTCGAAGTTCATCGCGTGGCCGAATTCGAGGGGCCGTTCTTTCCTCCGTCTGAGTTCTTTCCCGATTTCGACCCAGAGATCGTGCGGGCGAACGCTGATCTTCTCGGACCGCAACTGATCGAGCCGGGCAGCGGCAAGCTGATATTCAGCTTTCACACCTTCATCGTCAAAACCGGCAAGCACACGATCCTTATTGATTCCTGCCTCGGCAACGACAAGGAGCGCCCGAGCCGGCCGCAATTTCACCGGATGCACACGCCCTATCTCGCCGATCTCGCTCGCCTCGGGGTCCGGCTGGAAGACGTCGACTATGTCATGTGCACGCATCTGCACTGGGATCATGTCGGCTGGAACACCCGGCTCGAGAATGGAAGCTGGGTCCCGACCTTCCCCAATGCGCGCTATGTCATGGCCCGCCGCGAGTTCACCCATTGGCAGGGAGTGCATCAGAACGGCGATGACACGCCGCATCGCCGCGCCTTCGAGGACAGCGTGCTGCCGGTGGTGCGCACCGGCCAATCGGTGCTGGTCGACGACGATTACGCCTTCGAGGACGGGCTGTGGTTCGAGGGCGCACCCGGCCATACCCCGGGGAACGTGGTGATCCACGCCCGCTCGGGCGGGGAGACCGGGGTCTTCATGGGCGACGTGATCCACCACCCGCTGCAGCTTTTAAAGCCGGAGTGGTCGACGCTCGCCTGCACCGATCGCGAATTGTCGCGCACAACGCGCACCCGGCTGATCGAGGAGCACGCCGAGCGCGGCACTCGGCTCTTGCCGGCGCATTTCCCGGCGCCGACGGTCGGCCGGATCGTCCGGCGGGGCAGCGCCTATTGGTACGCGTTCGAGTAGCCCTCGCCTCAATCTAGCGCGCCGTAACATTAATGGGTTCGACCGAGCCCGAACGCCTTCCACCGCCGCCTTTCTGGCGCACGCGATATTTCGCTTTTGATATTCTGGCTCGGCGCGACTACCTCGATCCGATCGAGATTCAGAGGATCGTGAGGCGTCCGGAGCGCCGCCAAGTACAGGCAAACGGCCGAATACGCCTATGGGGCTACGCCGCGAGCCTCGGCGGTTACCTCCGCGTCGTGCTACTCTCGGACGGTCAGACCGTCCACAATGCCTTCTCGATGAGGACTATCGCCCGTGAGCGTCAGCCTTTCATACGATAAATCGACGGATAGTCTTTACATCGAGCTCAGACCTTTGCCGGCCCGGCGAACACAGGAGATCGGAGAAGACGTGATGCTCGACCTCGGCGAGGACGGCGAGCCGGTCGGTTACGATGTACAACACGCCTCGACGAAACGCGACCTGATCATGTCGATCATTCTGGGGCGCGAGCCGAAGGTCGCGGCGGAATGAGGGCCGCTGCAGCCGACCGAAGCAGCGATGCGCAGGAGGAGACACCGATGGCGAGGATGACGGGCGGCGGCGCACTGGTCGAGATGCTGCGCCGGCACCAGGTGGACACGATCTTTGCGCTGCCCGGGGTGCAGAACGACGCGCTGTTCGTGGCCTTCTATGACGCCGGCGAGGCGCTGCGGGTGATCCATACGCGCCACGAGCAGGGGGCGGCCTACATGGCCTTTGGCTATGCCCGGGCGAGCGGCAAGGTCGGCGCCTATGCAGTGGTGCCCGGACCGGGCTTCCTCAACACCACCGCGGCCCTCGCCACCGCCTACGCAACGAACGCACCGGTCCTATGCATCAGCGGCCAGATTGCTTCCGATCTGATCGGCCGCGGCTTCGGGCTGCTGCACGAGATTCCGGACCAGCTCGGAATTCTGCGGCGGCTCACGAAGTGGGCCGCACGCATCGAGCACCCGACGCAAACCGGCAAGCTCGTCAACGAGGCGTTTCGGCAGTTGTACCACGGCCGCCCGCGCCCGGTCGGGCTCGAGGTACCGCCCGATGTGCTGGCGCTCGAGACCGAGGTGGTCTTGCCGGCTGCAGACATGTCGTCGGACGAAGCAGCGATTGACGGCGAACAGATCGACAAGGCCGCCGCCCTCCTCGTCGCCGCGAAGAAGCCGCTCTTCTGTGTCGGCACCGGCGCCGTCGGTGCAGCCGAAGAGGTGCTTGCCATTGCGGAAATGCTGGAAGCGCCGGTCGTCAGCTTTACCGGCGGCAAGGGCATCGTTAGCGACCGCCATTATCTTGCCCAGCCGGCGCTGGCGGGCCACGCATTGTGGCGCGACACCGATGTCGTGCTGGCCGTCGGGACCCGACTCAACCAGCCACAGATGCGCTGGGGCTTCGACCGCGACTTGAAACTGATCCGCATCGACATCGACCCGGTCGAGATCACCCGCGTTCAGAGGCCGGCCATCGGCATCGTCGCCGATGCCGAGCCGGCGCTTGCCGCACTCCACCGGGCACTCGAGGGCCGCAACACCAGTCGCCCTTCGCGTAAGGACGAGCTCGAAGGATTGAAGGCTCGTACCCTCGCCGACCTCGCCGACAAGCTCGGCCCGCAATGCGAGTACCTCAAGGCGATCCGCGCCGAATTGCCCGAGGACGGGATCTTTGTCGAGGATCTGACCCAGGTCGGCTATGTCGGACGGATGGCGTTCCCGGTCTACCGTCCGCGCACCTACATCCACAGCGGTTACCAGGGCACCTTGGGCTTCGGCTTTGCGACCGCACTCGGCGCCAAGATCGGGCGGCCCGATCTCCCGGTTGTTTCGGTCTCGGGCGACGGCGGGTTCATGTACAACGTCCAGGAGCTGTCGACCGCGGTCAAGCACGGCATCGACATCGTTGCCATCGTCTTTGCCGATGGCGCCTTCGGCAATGTCCGCCGGATGCAGAAGGAGGATTACGGCAACCGGCTGATGGGGGTCGATCTGTTGAACCCGCAATTCCCCAAGATGGCCGAGAGCTTCGGCGCCGCCGGGGTGCGCACAACGACCCCCGAAGGCCTCGGCCGCGAGCTCGCCGCCGCACTGAAGCGGCGCGGCACGACCTTGATCGAGGTCGCCGTCGGCGAGATGCCCGACCCGTGGAAGGTGATGCTGCCGCCGCGCGTCCGTGGGGTGCGGTAAAGTCTCAGCATCATCATGTTCGACAAGACCAAGCTCGAGGCGCTGCGCGCCAAATACACCGGCGTCAAGGAAACCGAAGTCGCGCCGGCCGACTTCAAAAAGGCACTGTCGTTGGTCTTCGGCCAAGACTACCGGCGGGCGATGCCCTATGCCGGTCTGTCGACCCTGTTGGACATGCCCTACCGGCCCGAGGCGCCGGATCTGCCGGATTTCGGCGGGCTCGAGGTAGCGCTCGTCGGGGTGCCGATGGATCTCGGCGTCACCAACCGCGCCGGCGCCCGCCTGGGGCCGCGGGCGGTGCGCGAGATCGAGCGCATCGGCCCCTACAACCACGTCCTCAAGGTGGCGCCGCGCGGCGAATGCCAAGCCGCCGACATCGGCGACGTGCCGCTGCGCTCCCGCTTCAGCCTCAATGCCTCGATCGAAGATGTCGCTGCGTTTTACGCGCGCATTCGCAAGTCCGCCGTGCGGCCGCTCTCGGTCGGCGGCGACCATTCGATCACCTTCCCGATCCTTCAGGGCTTGGGGCAGGATCGCCCGGTCGGGCTCGTCCATATCGACGCCCACTGCGACACGATGGGGGAGATCGACGGCTCCAAATTCCATCACGGCGGACCGTTCCGCCAGGCGGTGCTCGCGGGTGTGCTCGACCCGGAGCGGACGATCCAGATCGGCATCCGTGGCCCGGCCGAAGCCTTCTGGGGGTTCTCCTACGAGTCGGGGATGACGGTGCTGCACATCGAGGATGTCGACCGGCTCGGCATCGCTGGGGTCGTCGAGCAGGCCCGCGCCGTCGTCGGTGACGGTCCGACCTATATCTCGTTCGATGTCGACGGCCTCGACCCGGCTTTCGCGCCGGGCACCGGCACGCCGGAGGCCGGCGGTCTGACCCCGCGCGAGGCGCAGGCGATCCTGCGCGGCCTCGTCGGCATCGACATCATCGGCGGCGATGTCGTCGAGGTCGCCCCGCAATTCGACCCGACCACCAACACCGCAATGGTCGGCGCCCAGATGCTGTTCGAGCTCTTCTCGCTGATGGTCCTCGGCCCGCATTTCAAGCAACGCTAAATCCCCCG
>Ga0210402_10005755_pt1 | contig 11055 bp, 10 predicted proteins | sample IncBWC7MmetaG_FD_161055 | JGI IMG/M metagenome (GOLD analysis project Ga0210402, IMG submission 161055) | Forest soil microbial communities from Barre Woods Harvard Forest LTER site, Petersham, Massachusetts, United States - Inc-BW-C-7-M | ecosystem: Environmental > Terrestrial > Soil >... | reverse complement strand
AAGGGTTTGTGGCCGAGCAGGCTCTCGTCGCGATCCTGCGGGCCGGAGCCAGTGATGAGCACAACCGCAGGGAACGGACCTTTGCCCTGGGGAATGGTTAGCGTCGCAGCCAGCGTGACATTCTCCCCTTGGTTGTCGTAGGCGACTTCCTCTTCGCGATAGGGATATGGCTTCACTGGATTCTGCGGACGCTTCAGTTCGAGTTCAGCCTGATCTTTCACCCGCTTCAGCAACAACGGCAAGGTGCCGCCGCCCTGAGACCATTTGCCGTCGATCGAGGACAGATCGGCAGAGATCGTACCGTCGAAGGCTCCGTGAATCTTTTCTACTTCGATCCTCAGCGATGAGCCCTCGCGTGTGACGGAGGTGGTGGGCAGGCCAATCATGCCCTGGTCGAGGCTGTCCATGGTGGCGGTCAGGCCGTCCGCGGTATTGATGATATGGAAGGCGACACGCAAATTGATGCCGCCGGTATCGAGAGAGCCCATCCACGCGCCGTCGATGTCGGAGGCGTTGGCCGGCTTGGCGGCTTTGGAGTCGACCTTGGGTTCGGTCTTGACGGGCGCGGTGGCGCGTTTGAACTCCAGCAGGAAGTCCTGCTCCTGTTGGGTCCACGTGCCAGAAATCGAGTTTCCGTCGGGCGCGACTTTGGCTTTATAGGCGCCGTGAATGACCTCGACGCCCAGGCTCAGCTTGGAGTCTTTCAGCGAAACGGAGCTGACTGGGATGCCGTTCGCGCCTTCCTGGTCGAGGCTATCGAGCGTGGCTTTCAGGCTGTTGTCGGGCGCTTTGCTGATATGCAGAACGAGACGGAGTTTAGAGCCGGCGGCGTCGAGAGTGCCCTGCCAGTCGCCGGCGATATCCTGCGCGTTTGCAAAGCTCGCGGCCAGAACGAGTGCTGCCACCGCAATGAATCTCTTCATAATTTGCTCCCTGCTCTGTTTTCAAATTCAGTTCAACGGCGCCGCTGCTTTCGGCTGAGCGTTGCTCGACTCTTCCTTAGAACGCTTGAGCTGCAAAGGAGTAGCCGATCCCTGGCTCCAGTCGCCGGAGATGGTATTGGGCGCTTTCCCGATCTTGCCCTGAAAATATCCGCTGACTTGCTTCATCTCGATCTTGATCGATGAACCTTTCCGGATCACGGAAGTGGCGGGCCATCCATTCAACTTCTGGTCCGGGCTATCCATCGTTGCCCTGAGACCGTCTTCGGTATTCTGCAGGTGGAAGACGAGCCGCAACTTGCCCTGGGGAGTATCGAGGGCGCCTTCCCACTTGCCATCGATGTCCGATGGAGCGGCGGGTTTGTGCACGGTCTTGAGGGGCGAGGTGGTTTTCTTGAAATCGAGCGGGAGTTTCTGCCCCTGCGTCCACCTTCCGCTGATTGAGTCGCCGCTTTTGAGCGTGCCCTCGTATGATGCCTTCAGGGCGGCTGAGGAGAACCGCACTTTGTTCGCAACGAGGGTGATCGAGTCGATGGGCACACCCGGGGCGTTTTGATCGGGACTATCGACCAAAGCCTTGAGAGTTCCGTCGGCATTCTTCGCGACGTGCACGACCAGGCGCAGTTCGCCCATGCCCGTCTTGATCGTACCCTGCCAGTCGCCGGCGATATCCTGCGCATTTGCCAGGGTCGCCAAGAGCGCGAGTGCTGCAAGAATCAAATTGCGTTTCATGCTGTGAACCCCTCCTTGGGCGAGTTTTCCGCGGGAGCCGAGCCATGGCGCCCTACGTCACGGCGAAACCCGGTCTCTACGAAACCAGCGATTATGGTTCGCCGCGGCGCTCTAACTGCTTGTAGAAGACGAGGGAGTAAACCGCGGGAACCAGCGCGGCGACCAAGATTGCAGCCATCGGCAACCAGAATGGTGCTCGCAGTATCACGGCGACCAGACCCAGAAGGCCTCCAGCAAAAAAAGTTTTGGCGGCGAAGCGGTGGGTGGCGTTCCACACTTGTTCGTTGGCGATGGTCCACGGCGTTCGAATGCCGACGAAGAAGTTTCGCCGCACCTTGCCCATGACGTTTCCAAGCAATGCAATGAGCAGGCAGATTCCGCCCTCGAGGGCCCGGCTGACGTCCAGTACCACGCTGAGCGCCGCGATCACGATCAGCAACTGACAGTAAGCCAGCAGGGCGACGATGACGATCATGATGTAGAGGTAGGTGGCACGGAAGGAATCCATTTCAAACTTCTTGGGCGAAAGCCAGGGAAGTGCCGCGAACAGGAGCACGATGGATAGCATCATCCCCGGGCCGTAGAGAAAGAGCGCCCACTTCGGACCCCAGCCATTGACCTGTCCCTGGATGTCCCAATGCACGGGGACGATGGCGGGGAGTTGAGGATAGGCGACTATGGTTCCGGCGAGCGTGGCGAGAATGACCGCGCCGGCGCCGAGATAGTATTTCTGATTGCTTGTCATTCGTTTGGTCGTCATCGGATTGCTCGTGATTGAATTGTTCGTCATGATATTGCTCGTCGTTTCGGGTCCACGTTCGGCGGACTCTGTTTTTCAGAGGTCTCTTTTTCCGTTTCTGTCGGGTCGTTTTCGGGGGGACCCGTTCTCAGTTCGGCCATCGTTGCTGCGAACCAGGTCGAGGGCCCAAGCCATCAAGTCCTGCACTACGGTTGTGTTCAGGCCATACCAGATCTGCTGGCCGTCGCGGCGGCTGGTGAGCAGGTCCGCATCTTTCAAAACCGAGAAGTGGTGAGACATGGTGGGCTTGGTCATGTCAAAGCGCTGGGCCAGGTCGCCAGCAGTCATTTCGCCGCGTCGCAGCAGGCGCAGTATCTCGCGGCGGGTGGGGTCGGCGATTGCCTTGAACGCTTCGTTGGAGGACGGGGCCATAGTTAGATCATCTTGTAATTAGACAACGGTCTAACTATAGAAAGAGAAGCTTGGCTTGTCAAGGGATTTATGTTTCCGGGCTTCTCAGGCTTCTTGCTGACGAGGTCATCACACTGATCCGACTTGGACTGCAGGCCCACAGCAAAGCCGGTTTCCGCATGGCGATCACTGCCAGCCCGATCACGTGGACCGCGGCGAGTGCTCTGCATAGGAAGCTGCGCTTCTTTTGGGTGTTCCCCATTCGATGTGGTTGCTGCGTGCATCGTCTGCTCTTGCGTTATACCCAGGTATAGGGTCCACAATATCGGTATGCGCATCGGAGAGCTGGCACGCCACGCTGCCGTAAACATCCAGACGATTCGGTTTTATGAGCGCCGGGGACTGCTTCCGGCACCCTCGCGCAACAGTTCGGGATATCGCTCTTACGAGAAGAGCGATCTCGATCGAGTGACGTTCATTAAACGCAATCAGGAACTGGGTTTCACCCTGGAAGAAATCAAACAGATTCTAGACCTGCACCGCGTGGTCGCCGCCATGACGTTCCCTCTCCGTCACAAGCCCAGCGAACTAAGCGCGATCATCGCCATCGGCCGCGAACGTCTCGAAACCATCAATCAGAGGATCCGCACTCTTCGTGACATGGGACTCCGGCTGACGTCGATTTTGCAGCAACTCGAAGCTGCCACTGTCGCGACCTGCCCGGCCTCGAAGCCTACCCGCAAAGTCGCAACCAGGAAGTTGCAAAAAAACGCTTGACCTTATACCTACGTACCGACTCCACAATGAACTGGTGCTGATCGGAAGGCAATTTCCGACGGCCTGAGTTATGGATTCCAGAGCAATTACGGCATGGATCGCGGCAGCGATGCTTCTCGCTCAGGCGTCCCTCGAGCTCTTCGCGGTAAGCCGGCACACTCTCCGCGAATCGCACATTGGGCTTGGCCGGATTTTGCTTCCACTCACATTCGCACACGCCGGGCTCTCGATGAAGAGCGTTTCGATGAAATCCGACAAGATGGCGGAGTTGTGGCTTGCGGCCGCCGCGTTACTGCTGGGGTGTTCCGGTGCTGCTTGGGACCGCGCTGATCCGTCCATCCAAAGTACGGGCTCCTTTAGGAGAGTTCACTTGGCAGTGGGACTCGGCATTCTCTCTCTTGCCAGCGGGCATGGCTGTTGATTAGGAAGTAATAACTTTAGGAGAAAGATAATGAGACCAAACGTTTTGGCTTTTGTTTGTCTGATGACGATCGCGGCTTTCGCCGCCAAACGGCCCGACTTCGCTGGTTCCTGGGAGTTGAATCCCGCAAAGAGCAAGAACATCGGCATGATGATGCAGGCAAAGATGACAGACACCATCCAGCAGACGGAGTCCGCGCTGGATGAGACAGCGCACAGTACTTTTCAAGGCAGCGACCAGCAGATGAAAACCCATTACGACCTAACCGGCAAGCCTGCCAATAACGATTCTCCGATGGCCGGCCCAAGCAAGACAGTCAGTAAATGGGATGGGGACAGGTTAGTGACGACCTGGACTAGCGAAAGCGCGGTAGCGGGCGGCCCCCAGGTTGTGCGCAACGAGGCTCGATCTCTCTCGCCGGACGGCACCACCATGACGATCGAATCCGTTCGCGGCTCAAATCCACCCGTGGTGATGGTGTTCGACAAGAAACGGTAAATATGAAGCGCTCTTCTTGGATTGTGGTGTTGCTGCTGCTCACGGTGGGTGGCGTGACGACCGGCTTTTACGTGGTACGCGCTTCTGACAGGAAGTCCGTCGCCGGCGTCTCTCAGATAATTCACGCCGAGCGGCACACGATCGCAAATATGGTGAGCGCCACCGGAACGGTGCGTCTGCGCGTGGGATCCGAGGTGCGAGTGGGTTCCCAATTGTCTGGTATCGTGAAGAAACTCAATGTCACGATTGGCTCCCATGTGCGGGCCGGGGCGGTGATTGCCGAAATCGATGACGCTACCATCGCGGCGCGACTCGCCGATGCGGAAGCGCAAGACAACCTTGATCAGTCCAGCCTGGAGCGGGCGCAGGTCAACTATGAGCGAGCCCACAAACTCGCGTCGCAAGGCTTGATCCCACTCCAGCAGGAGCAGGACCTCCAACTCGCGCTGCGGGAAGCCCGAGCGAAATATCAAAAATCACTTCGGGATCGTGATCTGGTCAAGGTAGACCTCAATTATGTAGATATACGCGCCCCGATCAGCGGCACCGTGGCCTCGGTATCTACCCAGGAGGGGGAGACAGTGGCTGCCTCGTTCGCCGCGCCCACTTTCGTCACGATCATCGCCGACAACGCATTGCAACTGGTCGCCATGGTCGACGAGACCGACATTGCCAACGTGCGAACCGGCAACCCCGTCACGTTCACCGTGGATTCTTTTTCTTCGCGCGACTTCCCCGCTGTCGTCGCCGGCATTGCCCCCAAGGCCACGATCGTCTCCGGTGTCGTGAACTACGAAGTTACGATCAACATCAGCAAAGGTGCTCGACTACTCAAACCGGACATGACGGCGAATGTCGCGATTCAGACGGCACAGCATGAAGGTTTGCTGCTTCCGGTAGCGGCTGTCCAGCAGGAAGGCGATCAGAGTTTTGTGTACATCCCCGGCAAAGGCGGACCAGAGAAAAAACCAGTGATCGTCGGAAACAAGGACAGAGGGATGATTGAAATCAAGAAGGGCGTTTCGCCGGCCGACAACGTTCTCCTGATGGGCAGCACAAATAATCCGCAGGCCGTGCCTGTTTCGTGAGTGATGCTCAATGATCGAACTCGAAGGCATTTCGAAAACGTACACGCGGGGGGAACACGGCATCGTGCAAGCTCTGACGTCGGTTTCCTTCCATATTGCTCCCGGCGAATTTGTCGTCGTACGCGGCGCCTCCGGGTGCGGAAAATCCACTCTGCTCAATATTCTTGGATGCCTAGATTTGCCCAGTGCGGGCAGTTACCGGCTAGACGGCGAAGATGTTGCCCGCTATAGCGACAAGCAGTTGGCGCGCGTCCGCAATGCAAAGATCGGCTTCATCTTCCAGTCCTTCAACCTCTTGCCGCGCACCACGGCCCTTGAAAATGTCGAGCTCCCCATGGTCTACGACCAAGGCCGGGTGGACCGAAGAAGAGCCCTGGGCGCTCTGCAGCGCGTAGGGCTGGCCGCGCGCGCCAGCCACTTCGCCACGGAACTCTCCGGAGGCGAGCAGCAGCGCGTGGCCGTGGCTCGGGCGTTGATCAACAGCCCTGCGTTGATCCTCGCCGATGAACCAACCGGCAACCTCGACTTGGTTGCCGGGCGCGAGGTGATGGGACTGCTTACCGATCTTTACCAGGAGGGTCGCACGATTTTGCTAGTGACCCATGACGACGCGGTCGCGGCATACGCGTCCCGGGAGATTCTTCTACGCGACGGGAGCGTGGTTTCCGATCAAATCCGGGTCGCCACCTTGGTGGAAGGTGCACAGTGAAAGCTGGAAAAATCTCGTCACAGGCCATGCGTAGTCTGCGCCGGTATCGCTTGCGGACGACCTTGATGATGCTCGGCATTCTGGTGGGGATCGCCTCGCTCGCCGTCCTTTCGTCACTCGGCGAAGCTACGAAGCGCGAAACCATGCAACGCTTCAAAAACATGCTCGGCACCTTCGACGCCATTATCGTCCGACCGGGCGGAGGCCGTACGCGGGGGATGCCCACGCTGGTCAACGTTCCACCAACCTTGCTCTTCGACGATGCCAGCGCGATTGCTACCGAGTTACCCGAGATCAAGGCAGTTGCAGAAGTGCAAAACGCGTTTGATATCGACGTGAAATATCGGGAGCGCACTTCTTCTCCGGCCATTTTCGGGGTCAGCCCCAACTGGCTGGCCCTGCGCTCGGAAGAGGTTGCCGATGGCGTCTTCTTCACTGCCGACCAGAACGCTTCTTTGACCCGCGTGGCGGTTCTTGGTCTCGACGTTCGCAATCAAATGTTCCCCGGAGAAGATGTACTCGGCAAGACGATCCGCATCGCAGACGTCCCTTTCGACGTGATCGGCCTGCTGAAGTCGCGCGGTGCCGGTCCCGCGGGGGCCAGTCTCGACAATGTAGTCTTGATTCCTATCCGCACGGCTTCCCGCAGGCTTTTCAATCGTGACTTTCTGACCATGCTGGTCGCGCAGGTGAAAAATCCCGAGAGGAGCAACGAAGCGACCGCTGCAGTCGCCGGGCTTTTACGCCGGCGTCACCGCATCCAGCCGCCCGCGCTCGACGATTTCAGCATCACAAGTCCGGCGGCGACCATGGCGCAAGTAACTCGCGCTGGCAGCACCCTGGCGAAGATTCTAACCGGGGTCTCCATTATGGCTCTGCTGATTGGCGGTATCGTGATCACCAGTCTCACGTCGATCGCGGTGGCGGAGCGTGGAAAGGAAATTGGCGTACGCCGTTCCGTGGGTGCGGCCCGGCCCGACGTAGTCCTGCAGTTTCTGTTCGAGGCTATCTTCGCTTCCCTGGCTGGCGGATTTGCCGGCGTTGTGACCGGTTGGGGTGGACTGCAACTGGTCACCCGGACGCAGAAGCTGCCGCCGATTGTTGTCTGGCAACCCTTTGCCGTCGCGATCGTTCTCTCCCTTGGGATCGGCGTCGTGTTCGGGCTTTATCCCGCATGGAGGGCGTCGCGCGTCGATCCCATTCAGGCGCTGCATTCCTGAGATGACGCCTCGCAACCTGCAGGTCGTGGTTTGTGGGTTGCGCGTGCTGTGGCGTCATCGGTTTCGATCAACGTTGCTGATGCTGAGCGCGGCGCTGGGAGTAGGGGGAGTGGTGTGCTCGGTCAACTACGGAAGCGGCGGCTCCAGGCAGATTCTCGATCAGATTCGCCGCATGGGAACGAACGTGCTGATCATCACTCCAGAGCAGAGCCGGGAGATTGCCGGCCGCGCCCGTACGGGCGGCGCAGTCACCACTTTAGTCGAACGTGATTATTCTGCCATTCGGAGAGAGCTTCTCACTCGCACCCGATCTTCCGCCGTTCTCACTGACAGCTTGCGAATCAAAGCGGGTGACCTGTCCAAGACCACAACCGTTCTCGGATGCGAGCCCGATTACTTCGCAATCAAAGATTGGCCGATCCTCGCCGGCGAGGTTTTCGATTCAGCGCAGGAGAGAGGTGGCAGGCGGGTCGCGGTAGTAGGCCACACGGTGGCGGTCGATCTGTTTGGAACTTCCTCGCCGCTCGGGCAGCGCTTGATGATCAATCGCGTGCCCTTCAAAGTGATTGGCGTTTTGACTGAACGCGGTCAGGGACTCGACGTCAGCAACGAAGACGATCAGGTGTATGTACCACTCACAACGGCCATGCGCCGTTTGCTGAACGTTGATCACTACGGTGCCATTATTGTCGAGATCGATTCCATGAGCTCGATGAACGCGGCCTCTGCTCAAATGCGCTCTATGCTACGCACCCAGCATCACATTCGTCCCAACCAACCGGAGGATTTTCAGATCCAGAACCAGAAGACCTTGCTCGACACCCAGATGGCGGCGGCCGCGCGCTTGGATTTTTTTCTGCGTTGGATTGCGACCAGCGCCCTCACGGTCTCCAACTTAGGAATCGTCGCCATCACTTGGATCGCCGTTAAAGAGCGAACGCGTGAGATCGGAACCCGTCGGGCGCTGGGCGCCACTCGCCGAGACATCTTCCTCCAGGTGTCGGTCGAAACCGGCGCACTGGCACTAACTGGCTGCCTCCTCGGTGTCGCGGTATCGTGGCCGGCTTCTCGACTTATCAGCGACTCGGTCGGATTGCCCTTCGTTTTTGACCACAGGACAACAGCTTTTGCCTTCGCTGCCGCCATGACGATCGATCTCGTATTTTCTGTATTCCCTTCACGCAAGGCTGCCTCGGTGAGCCCAATGGAAGCCCTCCGATACGAATAATGCTGGCACTCGGATCTTAGGCAGATGCAGATCCGAGGCAGATGCAGATCTTAGGCAGATGCAAATAAGAGATTCTTGCTGGCAGAAATTCTAGACCGCTCTTGCCCGGTTAGGGGCAAGTGATGGCGCACCTTGCGGGAGCTGCGTCAATGAGAAAAGCACCATCTGGTTCCGCCTTCAGACCGACAACGGGCTCCAGGTCGCTTATACCGACCCCATCCATCCCTTGTTCAACGCTCGCTCCGCAGCCTCACTACTCCTTTGCTGCGGGATAGACGCGCGTCTTTTCTGCAGAATCTGATGAACTATTTCAATCCGGCGTTTTCCTGGTATGCGAGTTTGTTTGGGCCGAGCGACTTTCAGCAAACGCTCTCGGCATTCTCGATTGTGTTGCAGGGCAGCGGTGCACAGGCGCCATTCACTACGATGGGAGGGCTTGACAACACTTGCGTACAAGGCAGGCGAGCCTCTCGCTTCTTCATCAATGATAATCTCGCTTGGAGCCGGGTCGCTCACGAACTGAGGTTTGGCGCGAACACCCGAATGTTTCGTCCGAATGACTGTGATTTCGGACAAGGCACAGTTCCTACCGTGGCGTACACGACGTTACCGCAATTCATCTAGGGTGTGGCATCCACGGCAACCAAGACTTTTCCACTGACAGCGAAACGAACCGTTCCGTTTTCTAAATCTCGATCCGTATGCCCTGGACACGTATTGGGTCAACTTGTCTTCCACTAGTCGCGATGACCGCAGTGCCCGATGGCAAGCTGGCATCAGATCTCTTCCGGTTAGCCGACGAACCGCCGGGAAGCTTTCCATGTTGGCTCGAAGCCGATTTTTGATTGCAACTCGCCGCGATGTTATCGTGGGTGACCGATTCTCCGGCCGTGGGATACGCCGTGGAGACTCGGTGCGTTGATTTTTCCTAACATAAGCCGTCCATTGAGCAGGGTTCCTCATGAACATACTCGATCTCGTCGTAGGCAAACCGATCAAAACCAGTGACGAGCGGGCCGAACAGATCGGTCCCGCAGAGGGCGTCCCGATCTTTGGCCTCGATGGCCTAAGCTCCGCCGCTTACGGCCCGGAAGCTGCCCTCAGCCTTCTTATTCCTCTTGGACTGCTGGGCGTTCGCTACATCGTCCCAGTCAGCGCCGCCATCATCACGCTGCTCGTGATCGTTTACTTCTCGTATCGCCAAACCATCGCCGCCTATCCCTCGGGCGGTGGTTCGTATACGGTGGCGCGTTTCAATCTTGGCGCCTCTGCCGGACTCCTCGCCGCAGCCGCGCTGCTTGCCGACTACATCCTGACAGCCGCAGTGGGTATTTCCGCAGGCGTCGGAGCTTTGGTCTCCGCCGCTCCCTCCTTGCTCCCGCACATGGTTTCCCTTTGCGTGGGCATTCTGATCGTCATCACCATCTTCAATCTTCGCGGCGTGCGCGAGGCGGGTACCGCGTTCGCTGTGCCAACGTATCTGTTTGTCGGCACACTGCTCATCACCATCATCGCCGGCGTTCTCCGGGTTCTGATCAGCGGCGGCCATCCCACGCCGTCCGTTCCGCTGCCGCCTCCACCCGCGATGACGGAAGCCGTCGGTTACTGGCTGCTGCTCAAGGTGTTCGCCAGCGGTTGCACGGCCCTGACCGGAGTGGAAGCTGTCAGCAACGGAGTGAAGGCCTTCCGCGAGCCTGCCGTAAGAAACGCGCAACGCAGTCTCACGGTGATTATTTTTCTTCTAGCTGCGCTGCTGGCCGGAATCTCTTATCTCGTAAAGGCGTATGGAATTGCAGCGACCGATCCTGGCCAGCCCGGCTACCAGAGCGTGCTCTCCATGCTCACAGCCGCGGTCTTTGGCAAAGGAACCTTTTACTATCTGACGATCGGCTCCATCCTCGTGGTTCTGTCTTTATCGGCGAATACGGCCTTCGCCGATTTTCCGCGTCTCTGCCGCGCCATCGCCCAAAACAATTATCTGCCGCACGTTTTCGGCTACCGCGGACGGCGGCTGGTCTACACCTACGGGATCATCTTGCTGGCTGTACTCAGTGGCGGAGTTCTAATTCTTTTCGGCGGTGTGACTGATCGGCTAATCCCGCTCTATGCGGTGGGTGCGTTTCTCGCCTTCACGCTCTCCCAAGCCGGCATGGTCATGCACTGGAGGAAAACTCGCGGCCCGGGATGGGTGAAGAGCGCACTGGTAAACGGACTCGGCGCACTCGTCACCGGCACCACCACGGCCGTGGTGCTGCTGGTGAAGTTCAGGGAGGGCGCCTGGATCACTCTTC
>Ga0210402_10005754_pt1 | contig 11055 bp, 6 predicted proteins | sample IncBWC7MmetaG_FD_161055 | JGI IMG/M metagenome (GOLD analysis project Ga0210402, IMG submission 161055) | Forest soil microbial communities from Barre Woods Harvard Forest LTER site, Petersham, Massachusetts, United States - Inc-BW-C-7-M | ecosystem: Environmental > Terrestrial > Soil >... | reverse complement strand
AGGCCCCCCTACACCCGTATCCACGCTGTCATGTGGTATATCAAATGCCTCCCGATTTGCCTCCTTCTCCTCGTCGAGAATGCCGTCCCCTCGTCCGCAAATCTCTTCCCACGAGCCATCGAGAATATCCATCGTGTCGCTGTCAAACACACCAAGAGCCTTGCGCGCGATCTCCGCGTAGCCTTTGGTGGTGTATTACTAACACAACCGCCTGCCGTACCGCAGACTCGTGTGGTGTACTGTAGGCCTGGTACCAAGTCGGGCACTCTGGGTGGTGGAAGTGGCAGAAATACCACGGGTACATCCCATGGGACGGCAAGTGGAACGCGGACGTCAACAAGTGGGAGACCCACGGCGACCGTAGCGACGTCCTCTCCATGGAAATTGAACCAGTCCTATGTACGTTTAGTCTTTGCTCGTGGGGGAGGATATACCTTTGATTGATATTATAGGAAGGAACTAATTTCTTCGACGGATGGGACTTCTGGAATCTTCCTGATCCTACCCATGGCATGTAGCTCATTCTCCTTGGATCTCTATGCCCGGAAAATTCTTATTAGCTATTTTAGGAACGGTTAATTTTATTGACCAGAATACTGCAGTAAGAAGCAAACTATGCAGGTAAAATAATGAACTAACAACCAACCTCATGTTTCAGCAAGCGAACAACCTAGTCGAGGTGAACTCAGATGGAAACGCAGTTATGCGCGTAGACACAACTGCTACGGTCCAAGGCAATCGCCAAAGTATTCGCATCACGACCCGAAGCACGTTTACTGGTGGACTTGTCATCATGGACTCCGTTCACATGCCTACAGGATGTGGCACCTGGCCGTGAGTATTTCTATCACGTGTGGACGATATGTCGCTTGCTAAATTTCGACTATTAGTGCATTTTGGACCAATGGTACGCATCGTCATTTCACAAACTGCATTTATCGGTATATTAACTGAATCTCTAAGGCCCAAACTGGCCATCAGGGGGGGAAATCGACATCATAGAAGGCGTCAACAACTACACCAACAACCAAGCGACCATCCACACCAACCCAGGGTGCACACTTCCGTCATCCGATTCCGGATTCCTCAATATCTCCGGCAGCGTGATCGGCGGGACCGACTGCTCTGCTGCGGATACGGGTAATCAAGGGTGTGGGATCCGCGCGAGCTCCAATAATACATATGGAGTTGGGTTCAATGGGAATGGGGGCGGAGTTTATGCTAGTATGTCTTTTTTTTGGAAGATGGGGAGTGTGCGCTGATTTGGATTGATAGTGCAATGGGATACATCAGGCATTGCTATATATTTTTTCCCTAGTGGAACGACGCCTCCTGATATCGACGCCGAGGTACCTCAACCGTCAACTTGGGGCAACGCATTGGCGAGGTGGCCTGCAACGTCGTGCGATCCATTCAAGTTCTTCAACACGCACTCGATCATCTTCGACACGACTTTATGGTGAGTTACATTATGCTTGGATGTCGGTGCGATTTTGAATATGGTTCTGCTTTGTACGCAGTGGTGATTGGGCATCTGGGGTATGGTCATCCTCTGGGATCCCGGGGCAAGAACAGAGCTGCGCACAACGAACGGGGTTCTCGACTTGTCAGGCCTTCGTGGAGGCCAGTGGTTCGTCGTTCGACGAAGCTTGTAAGTTCTTGCCAACTGTCCGACCCAAGGCTACACATTTACTGATTTTATGTAAGATTGGGAAGTGAAGAGCGTCAAAGTATATCAGCTGCAGAACTAGACGCACGTGGGTGGAATCCACCCTAAGATTATCCACCGGTCGGATGAATGTATTATTTGCGTGTTCCTTCCATGGGATTCGTTATGTAAGGTTTATTATCGATTAATATATGACTTATTTAGTACTTATGTTGGACCATGCGCACTTTAATAAGTTCATTTGACCGGACTGGTTGCGGAACTGAGAACTGACCGTCAGGGTGTTTGAAAGTGAGGACGATTTGATCTCACAATATTAATTATACTGTCAAGCAAAGGCAAGTCAGTGCCGGTTTATGTGCACCACCATCTGCACTGCTACTTGTAGTACTATGTGTCTGGCAACTGTTGTCACGGTGTTGCGACCAACTTGAAGTTGCGGGACTTCATGAAACCCACTGCCAGTGCGCCGGCCACCGCTTCCTTTTTCCTTCGAAGCGTCAAGGTCTTCTTTGACTCTCAACCTCAGTCGACCTCGATTACAGATATCTTGCCATACCGTAGTAGCGAATGACAATATTAATCAAGGGTATACCAGCAACAAATTTTACGACCTAGAGTCTTGCTAGGGTCGTTTTTAAAAAAAAACGGTCTGGGGTAAACCACGTAATCAGGCACATTTCTATAAAAGAAAATTTACGTAACCACAACGTCACTTAGTCTACGTCCAGCTTCTTCCCAAGTTTCCCAAGTTTTCCCATCCTCGGCCCTATGCCAGAAAATATCTGAGAAGCACAGGTCCAATTCTTGGGCACCTGCTCCAAATCGATACATGTGAGGTGGTACTGTAGTAAGTATTAGGTAATTAGCACGCTATATTCAACACTGGTTCACTGCAATGAGAGAGCTTACCTATCCATCGTCTATCCTGTTTCGCACCCTGCTCTTTTGGTTGCGCAACCCCGATACCGGCAACAATTTTCACTGGTGAGACAATATCCCCACACAAGCATTGGGAAAGGTCTGCCTTATAACGAGCCTTACATTTCCGACGCGAATGCACAAGGGTATCATATGCTGGCTACGATAAAATTTACCTAGGGTCGAACCAACTACGTAATCAGGCACATTACTATATATGGTAATTCACGTGATGTATGTTTCTCCGGAATCTCCTAACAACATAGGCTGCTGGCCAGCTCAGGCTGCCTTAGTATTGTACTGTACTGTATGACATCAAATAAGCATTCACTTGTAATAACACTGAATAAAAAGACTCAGAGAGGTCGAGGTCAAGTTGCATCAAGTTGCAACAGCCCTGGGCTGGCCAAGACAATTCTATGCAAATTCTATGACAACTAATTCGCACATTGATTTTACACTGAATAAGGTCAATTTTTTGTTTCCCAGAGCTGTATTTCGGCAACATTTTGGGAGGTCATATTTTTTTCCCGGCCTGACGGTGTCGGATCATTATCCCGGCACTTACCCTTGCGAATGCACACTATAGATATTACCCATAGGTGGCAGTTGGTGAGACTCGTCTCTGGGTTGCTCTGCAGCCAAATTTTTCGGAGGTTGGATTTTTTCCCCCAGCTTTCAGGTCGGATCTACCAGGTAATTTTTTTTCTGGTATATGATGACAATATTAATAATGATTGCTGACTCGGATATTAGTCACGGGACCTTTGCGTGGCTGTGATCTCAAGACCAAGGGGAAAGTGACTCAGCGCGAAATCTACAACATTCTCGAACTTGCTCTGTTGTACGCGCGTCCCCCAGGATACCCATGCGCATACGCGTCTGGACGCGCGTCCAAATACAATGTCTTATTCAGCTTTCTTGGCTGGCCTATAAAGCCGGCCTGGTCCAAGTCGTCCCATCATCCAACGTTTCAATCTAACTACACATGTTCCATTTCACACCGACCTCTTCTCTGCACGCCCGTCTCCCTGCTCCTGCGTACCGTACCGCACAACCTCTCACCCCTCGCGACCGGTATTTGGCAGCTGTAGCTGAAGCCAAGTCCGCCGAAGCAGAGTATCTCGCCGCTGATGCTGCTCAACGAGAGGAAGACCGCCTCCTTAGGCAATTGGAAGAATTAAAGCTTCGAAGGCAGCGTGACGAAGAATTACTCCTCCGTTCCAGGTACGACCGCATACCGTCTTACGATACATCTACCTCGAGATACCATCGTTCCGCTCTCGACTTACCGGTTCGGTCTTTCACGGAGGACCGACCGGTCTTTGAGTATGATCGACTCGCCTTGGTTAGTCGTCAACTTGAGGACGAGGAGCGTGTTCGTATGGCTGTTGCTTATCGGCAACAGGAAGAGCGCAATCAAAAGGAGTTTCATCGACAACAGGCAGAGGAAGCTCGCATACTCCTTGCTCTGAGGCGACGGGAGGAAGAAGAACAACGTAGGACTCTCCTGCTCCGGCAACAGGAGGAGCAACGACGCCGTGCACTTGAGTTTCGTAAACTCCAACAAGCGAACGTCGTTCGGCACTCCGAAGTGGAGGACCCTGAGCATATCTTGAGGCTCCTTTTCGGTGATACCTCGGAACCTAACGTCGCTCACAAGGAGCAAAATGTGAGTTTATCAAACCCATTTTCTTTCCATTTTTCTCTGACAATGTTACTGTGCGTCCAGCGGCTCCATCGACTTCCCAAGCATTGTTATCGCCCTCGTCGCGAACCTCACCATAAGGAGGAAACGGTCGTGGACCTGGACAAATTGTTGCATGCAATATTCGGCCACCAACGCACCGCTGCAAACGAACAGCAGGTGACATTGTTTGGCTTCCCAGCATTCATTTTCATTACTGACTGGTCGTCTCAGAAACCGATTCCTGCACAGAGACCCTCTGCTCAAGCCGAGCCTCGTGTTGCACAGCAGTCGGTCGACATTCAGCAACTTCTGAATCATATCTTAGGGGTACAGGTTCAAGTCGCCGAGAAGGAACAGCAGGTAAATCTCCTACTTCATCAAGTGCGAGTTTCTCGTCTGACAGCTTTCATCCAGGAGTCGCAGGCCTCTGTTTTTTCTCAACCGAAACATGAGCCGCATGTTCCCCAGGGTGAAGGGCTCCAGCAAATTCTGAACCATTTCTTGGGTGGTGAAGTTGATCGTGTTTCTGAGCCCAACAAAGAACAGGTCCCGGAACCGCAGGCTTCTTCTTCCCAGCCGCCCCGCACGGAAGGTGAAGAACACCAACGACTCCTGAATGGGGTGTTTGGGTGCCAGTTGCCGGGGAGGGTCGACAAGAAAGAGGAGAAGGCACCTCAGTCTTCTGCTTGTCGATCAGCGTCTCAAGCACGTCGTCCAGAAGAAGGTTTACAACAGATTTTGAACCTTGTCTTAGGTGGTTATCCCGGGGTCCGCGTCCAAATGAAGGACCAAGAGGTCATTTTAAATGCTTTCTATCGGGCCTTTTCTGTTTCTGACGGATTAATACAGAAATCGCACGCTGAGCCTCAACCCGCCACTACGCAACCTGCATCGATAGTCACGTCTTTGAAGCAGGATCTCGAAACCCGTCTCAACAACGATCACTCCGTAGAAGTTCGGGATACCATCCAAGCGATCCTCGCATCACTCGCCACCCCATCTGCGTCTGCCCTTACTCCCAGTTCCGGCAACGCCCCTACCCTAGCAAGCGCCCAGAGCAAAGGAAAAGCAAAGGAGGTCTCATTCGCCCCAACAGTCGTCACATCCAAAGATGTCGTGCAGTCTATGGATGAAGTCCGCAACATCGAAGCCGCCTTCTTCGCACTCGAATCCGACTTTGTCTTGCCCTCCCAACTCGATTTCGCCACCCCGTCTCCATCCCCCGCATCATCCGACTCAGAGTCCTCGACGTCGCGCCTGGCATTCACGTCGCGTAACCATCCCGTAAGGTATTACGAACAGGCCCTGAGCGCGTTGTTGGGACAGCTGGATTCGGTGGAGAGTTTGGGGAACGAGGAATTGAGGGGGAGGAGGAAGGAGGTTGTTGGGAGGGTGGAGAAGGCGCTTGAGGAGCTGGAGAGGGACGTTGAGGGGAGGTGGAGGTTGAAGGTTGGGAAAGGCGCGAGTGTCCAGGACGACGTGACGGAGCCTGTGGCGGTTAATGTACCCGTCGTCGAGCCTGAGCCCGCGACACAACCCGCCACCGCCATGTCCTGGGAGGAACCTTCTGTTCACGATTATGTCGAAGTTACCGCGGCTCGTCCCCCGTCTTCTAGCGAACGTACTGCCGATGCAGAAGCCGTGGGAACGACCCCAGATGACGCCCCGGCTCCTGTTGTGGTTGAGGAGTCGAACCAGAACTCGTCTTCCACTGCAGCTGATGATTTTGCCCATGCACTTTCCGAATTGGATTCCATCTCAACTCCTTCCGACGTCGACAATTCGTCGGCTGCGGAGGGATCAATTGGTGATACCGCTGTCTCCGTCGACGGCGACGAGGTTTCTGCCTCACAGTCAACCGATGATGCCACTGAAGAGCCGTTTCAGCAGGACAACGCGAAGCAGCATGACAAGGCCGAAGCAGACGCGGTCGAGCCTTCTGCATCTTACCCGTCTACCGCCTCATCATCCGTTGCAACCATTCGTCCCTATGACACCGTGACCACCCCCGCACCGGAAACGGAAGCTGTCGACACGTTCCTCCTGCCTGCATCCTCCGAAGTCCCCATCAAGTCAAAATCCCAAGATGCTGCGGCTGAAGAGCAAGATGGAGATGCGGGTAGTGACTGGTCTGAAGTTGAGGCGTGATTTTAAGAGCTTGGGAACTTTATTGTTGGACTTATAGTGTAATTGTAAAACTTTCACGATCTTAAGATTGTGTAAACTTATTAGATTGGAGCTTTTAATGAATTTGGCTTACGTAAAGCCTATTTAGCATTCAACAAGGAATCAAGTCTGACCTTAACCCTAAATTGATTCTAAGGGTTTGTGTCAAATTGTGCGTCAGGCCAAGTATCATATATCAACCTGCCAATTGAACGCCCTATGAAGGTGCCCCTGCAAGAGATTTCAATAAGACACTCGACAAGCTTCGCCCGTTGACAGTGAGAGAGAAGTAAAAAATTATTTCGAACCAAAAGGCATGTCTCGACTTCACTAGAGATATGCGTCAACCTCGGTTGAACGATATTTATGTACATCCATCCTAAGCCTTCCCCCCTCTCTTCTTCTTGTTCACCACCTTGAAGCCTCCCCATTCTGGTTGTGCAGGTTTCGGTTGTGCTTTCACCACATCAGCAATCGAAATTGGTTTGCCTGCCATTGTGCCAGACATGCCCACTCCTTTGGGCCGAGATGTCGCATCCGTTTTGCGCCTGCTGACGAATTCCGCTGCAAAACGTCGGCCATCCAGTGTAGTACTGTTAGCGTATATTAGGTCCGAGATGAGCTCAACAGTCGAAGAATCAGGATCAATTGAGAAGGAGAGTAGCATTGACATGATTTCCTCGACTGGGATGAAATGTTAACAAAGGATGATACGCCCACAGACACAAGATGGACAAACCGTTGACAGAGTTGTTCAATCCCTTGAGAGAATCACTCAACCATTTTAGGAAGTCGTGCGATGGCGGGGCAGGATGATCATCAACCCTCACAGCTGCTGGGACAGCTTTGGCAACAACCGTTACCGCAGTTGGCCTGGGAACATTGGACCCATTCACTCGCGAAGTAGAATGAGACCCGGATGTGGAAGACGAAGAAGCGATTGATGGGCGACCATGTGGGCCAACTACGGTGGCGGTCTTTCCACTAGGACCGACGGTTGTCCAAGCGCTGTTTTGGACCGGCTGATGATTCTAACAGCAATGTCAATAACCAAGAGAGGAAAAGGCGTTAAGAACAGACCTTATTCGTGGTCTCAGCATATGCCCTTCTAGCTGCTGCTGCAGCGGCTGTTTCTTTAGGTGTAAGTTTCTTACGCCTCTCCTCTTCTTCTTGTATTTCCTTCATAGTCTTCTTGGTCGCCGAGGGTTTACTACCCGTAGTCCACACCGGCGGGGTGGAAACGGCTGAACTGGTCGAGTTGCCGGTTGTTACATCCTTTTGGGAGGAATTGTTATTGGTACGTGTCCCCGCTTGAGATGTCGGAAGTCCCCAGGAAGCCGTGAAAGACTGGACACCCTCGGTGACGGCTGTTGCGGATGCGCGCGCAGTCCGCTCCCTCTCCCTCTCAGCAACTTTACGAACTTCGGATTTTTTTGCCTCCGTTTCCTGAATCTCTCGTAAACTCAAAGAAATGCCCGCCGACTTTGGCTTCTTCATTTCATCTTCGTTCGACCAAGCAGGCTTTGGGTGTGCAGAAGGAGGCGGAGGAGTTTCCACAGTTTGCGGTGGGGAAGGTGCAGATTTCAGGGCGGTGACTTGCTTTGGACCGGCTTGTGCGGTAGATTTGGTTCGAGCTTTGGCTGGTGGAGCTGTAACAACGTTAGGTGTAACCTCTGGAGGGGGGACAGGTTCTGGCGTGGTCTGTTGTTGCTGCCGTGATTGGTCCGAAATGTCTGGAACGTTGGAACTGGTTTCAACGGGAGTTACCAACTGTTGCTGCTGCTGGTTGTGCTGCCCAACGTTGCTAAAGGTAAGACTATCAGGGCCAGGTTCTTCCTTCCAGTTCTCATCGACTACACCCTGAGATGCCACGAACCAAGGTGAGGGTTCATTAGACAGAGGACCCGAGCGAGAGACCTGACTTGTTGGAGCCCAAGGCGATGGCTGTGAAGGGGTAACAAGCCCGTTGGTCATCTTGTTAGTGTTCATAGAGGTAGGATGTGCCGCTTCGAAGGGTCCTGGTCGTCGCACTGTAGTTGATTCCGGAATATTATTCCAAGGTGAATGAGGGGTTGTGGCGGTAAGGTTGGGGTTATGGTGGGCGAATTGTGGGTTAGGTAGAATCGGGTTCGGAGCCGCTGCATGGTGGCTAAAGACATTTGAGAGCGCAGGGACAGGTAATTGCTGTTGTGGGGTCGCATACTGTGCGGGGGGCGATTGCGAATGTTGCTGACCTTGACTGGGACTTCCAAATGTCATGCTGTCAAGGGGATTATAATTGTTCAAACCAGTCGGTATTTTATCTTCCGTCACGGACCTCTGATGGTTCCCCAATTCGCCCATGTTGATATAATCGGAAACCAGGAAGGGGGTATTCCCCGGGCCATTGTTATTGAAAGAAACATCTTGGACAGGAATGATGCTAAACCCGGTTGCGGAGCCCCCTGCTGCGGACCCTATATTGGAGCCTGCGCCGAAATTTGCCGAGAAGGATGTCGAGTCAGCCGACCCGCGCTCTTCATTCAGGGCATCGAAACCTGAACTAATGGGATTGTTCGGCGGGGCTTGCCAGGAGCCTTGGGTAGAGCTATAAGCTCCATTGAAAAGGTAGTTATCCACGTTAGACTCTCTCCCAGGAACCGTATTCCCAAACGAAGGAGCCCGTAGAGATGGTTCAAGAGAAGGATCCGCAAAGGTATTCCTCCGAATGCCAGAAAAAGCGGATGGAGGTTCGGGAGCTGTACCAAACCCTCCAACACGTCCACCTACAGAGGGATCCCTAATGGAATAAGGATTAATGCCAGCTCTTCCATCAAAGGCGGCCGGATCCGGTGATCCAGTCCCGAATCTTCCTCCGCTGAAAGAGGAAGAAGGTGAGTCAGAGGGATTAGAGCTTGTTCCAAGGTAAGAATCCAGCGTTGAGCTACGTAACGATCGGACGGGCGCAGGTTGATATGGGCCATTGAAGGAGCTCTGATCCGCAGGTAGTGTAAAGCCTTGCAGAGGAGATTCAGTTGGCTGGGACAAGCCAGGGGGAGGAAGAGATGGAACTGGGGGTGATAAAAATATTTTATCACTGCCTGAGCGACGAGCCAACTCGCCAACTTTTAGCCACTCAGAGTCGACATGGGTACGCTTCATGAGCAAGTCCACAGCGAAGTATCCATCATCGTACCACTTTTGTATCAAATCGGCACGAAAAGGACCTAATGTTGTAGTGATCAGGATAACATTCAAAAAGCTTATACTGGATTAAGTAGTCTTGCCTTGCACTTGACCCTGAGGATCAAGGTACGACCATTCAACACTCGCCAGATCTGGCAAACCTGGTGGGGAACCAATGACCGAACCGCTTGTCAGGGAATCCACGCTCGGACAATTACCGGTTAACGACAAGTGAGCCAAACCCATATTCCTGGTCAGATTTTCCGGTAGAATCGATTCCTTGGATGCATCGCCACCGGAAGGGGAAGTGTCGGGATGGGGAGACTGCGATGGTTGGTGTGCACTGGGCTTATCGTGCACCTCCCCCTTCCGCTCAACGACATGACCATTTTCCTCCTCCTCCCGTATCTCTGATCCTTTGCCGTCTTGTTGATATTCACCACCCAGATCTCGCAACGTCCCGCTTCCACCAGCTCTCAGTAAACCTTCCGAGGTTCGCCGTCGAGCGACCCAAGACTCTCCGCCATTGAGAACACCATCAAAAGTAGGTGTCAAACCCACACGAGTGCGAGGAGATGGAAGGCCAATGTCGCGTGGGGACGTTAAAGGTGCTTGTCCCGTTGATAAGGAAAGCTTTCTGGGCATCGTCGGAGGTGGCGGATCTTCATCCAAAACAAGATTGGTGGATTAGGCGTTTTCTGAAGCAGTAATTTCGAATATAAATACCTGGGTTATCTCTTCTGCGTGCGCCAAACCTTTCCCTCATCGGACTACCAGCACCAGAGACAGCATTGTTATGGTTCAGCCTGGGCCGCTCAGTGCTGAGAGTCTGCGTAGATAGAGGAGAAAGATAGTCGGTAGACTGACGGCGACGGAGATCTGAATTGAGAGGGCTTGCAAAAAGCTGCTGAAGATGCGGTAAGGACTTCACGAAAACGCGACAACGGAATCGAGGTATCTGTCCTGACCTTCTTTTCTGCATCCCCCATTTCCCGTAGTCCAACAGGTTCACTTCCCACCTCGCGTACGACACCTTCCCACCTCTCCACTTCCAGCCCCAAGCCTCCCTTTCTTCCACCTTCCTTGTAAATTCTGAGCATTTCCTCCTTGGAATATCGAAATGGATGTGCCTCATCACGTTTCTCCGGATGAAGGGGAGGTGCTGGAGATACGAGGGCAGAATATGTAGACGCGCCCAACACTGGCGCACTAGCAAGCGGCGGAGGGGAAGGCGGTGGTTGCGACCGTGAAGGTAGCTGATGCTTGGTGCGCATCCATTCTGGACCAAAATGCATTGTAGTCGCCATTTTGTGATTTACCCTTGCAGGTTTACAATAAATTGGAGGACGAGGAAGGTCAGTGCAGTGCTATGAAAATTGTTTAGTGTCACAGAGTGCACTAGCCGGGTAAATCCAGTTCACACGTGGAAATAACTAACTTAGGG
>Ga0210402_10005753_pt1 | contig 11059 bp, 10 predicted proteins | sample IncBWC7MmetaG_FD_161055 | JGI IMG/M metagenome (GOLD analysis project Ga0210402, IMG submission 161055) | Forest soil microbial communities from Barre Woods Harvard Forest LTER site, Petersham, Massachusetts, United States - Inc-BW-C-7-M | ecosystem: Environmental > Terrestrial > Soil >... | reverse complement strand
TCTCGGTCGGCTTGGCCTCAACAGACTTCGCTTCGAAAGACTTCGCTTCGAAAGACTTCGCTTCGAAAGACTTGGCTTCGACGCCCTTTTCCTCGGCCGGCTTCGCCTCGGTCGCCTTGACCTCGACTGGCTTGACCTCAGCCGGCTTGACCACGGCCACTCCCTCGGAAGCCGACTTCTCGATCATGGCCCGCTCGGAAATGCCCTTCGCCTTGATACCGGGCTCGGGAATCCTGGCGGTCTCGACGGGTTTGCCGTCACCCTTCGTCAGGCTTGGATTCGTCGGACTCGGATTGGCCGGCGCCACCATGGCCGCGGACGGGGCGCTGGTGGTGTCTGACTTTGCGTTGATATAGTGGTTGACGATGTATGCGCCGAGGATGGTCGCGACCACCGAAGGCAGCACGTCCAAAGCGAATTTCGTCAGGTATTTCAGCATGTCCGGCCAAACTCCCAAGGCCCTAATGCGGGAACTTTGAGGCACATTAAGGGATCAACTGAGTCGGATCGATGGCAAATCGGTAAACAGTTGATTAACAGACGATTTACGGCTTCAGCTCGATCTCCAGGAACACGATTTCGGTTAAGGTTTCGTTGAGCACGTCATGCTCGACGCCGGCCTTGCGAAAATAGGATTTTCCGGCTCCGAGCTGCGCCTTGGAGCGTTCGCCATTGGGCGCCACGATGGTCATTTCGCCCGCCGTGACGGGGACGATCACATAATCCATCTCGTGAATGTGATGCCCGGTCGCGCTGCCCGGCGCCAGCCGCCATTCGGTGACGCGGACCTCGGGGGTTTCGACCTGAACCTCGGATTTGGCGGTGATCATGGCACCTCGCCTCCATTCCTGATCAGGGCACGAATACCATGAACACGAAGATGGCGAACACCACGATGTGGACGAGCCCGAACAAAGTGTTGGTCCGGCCGGTCCCGAAGGTCAGCATGCTCAGCATGAACGTCAGAAAAAGCAGCACCATCTTCTGGGCGGGCAAGCCGAGTTCGAGTTCCTTGCCCAATGTCTGAGTGACAGTTGCAACGGCAGGTATGGTCAATCCGATGGTTGCGAGCGAGGAGCCAAGCGCGAGGTTGAGGCTCTTCTGCAAATCATTGTTCCGTGCCGCCGCCACCGCCGCCACGCTCTCCGGCAACAGAACCAGCAGCGCGACCAGCACACCGGCAAGCGCCGGCGGCGCGCCGACCAGCACGATCGCCGCATCGACTACGAGCGAAAACTTCTTCGCAAGCAGCACGACGGCCAGCAGCGACGCCAGCAGGAGCGCGCCGCTGAGACCCAGCATACCCGCCGATATCGGCGCACCGTGACTTGCGTCTTCGGAGGCGCCGCCGATGAAATAATCGCGATGCCGGATGGTCTGGGTATAGAGGAAAACGCCGTAGAGCAGAATGGTCACGACGCTGACGAAAACGAGCTGGGCCGCCGAATAGACCGGCCCGGGCGTGCTCAGCGTGTAGTTCGGCAAGACCAGCGAGATGGTCGCCAGCATGAACAGCACGCTGAGATAGAGGTTGGCACCCGTCACCTGAAAGTCCTGCTCGCGGTAGCGAATCCCCCCGATGAAGATGCAGATGCCGACGAGACCGTTGCAGACGATCATCACCACCGCGAAAACGGTGTCGCGCGCAAGCGCCGGCGCCGCCTTGTCGCCGAGCATCATGGTCGCGATCAGCGCCACCTCGATGATGGTGACCGCCAAGGTCAGAAGCAGCGTTCCGAAAGGCTCGCCGACCTGGTGCGCGATCACCTCCGCATGGTGCACGGCCGCGAAAACCGTGCCGAACAGGATGAGCAGCAGCACCGCGGCGAACACGATGCCGCCCGGCGACGGCGTGAAGTTATAGCCGGTGACTGTCACGCCAGCGAACAGCAGAACCGACAATGCGGGAAACATCCACGCCGATTTCGGCATCGCAGCGTGCGCGCTCATTCATCGACACCAATCAGAGAGTCCTGCTGCACTATGCGCCATGAAACGGCGACCGTCAGCCTCTTCCGGCATTGATGAATCGTCGCGCCACGCCGATCGCGCCGAAACTGTCGAGGTCATTATGCCCGCCTCCGGGAAAGCGCATGAATTGCTTCGGCTCGTTTGCCAGCGCGAACAGCCGCTCGCCGAAAATGACGGGAACGGTCGGGTCATCCGTGCCATGCATGATCAGCAGCGGCGCCGTCACGCGGGCGATGCGTCGATCGGAATGAAACTGATCGCGCACGAACAGGCGAACCGGCGCGATCGGAAACAGTGCGCCGGCAAGATCCACGGTCGATGTGAAAGGTGCTTCCAAAATCACCTTGCCGACCGGCTGCTCGGACGCGACCGCAACCGCAACGCCGGTGCCGAGCGAAAAGCCCCAGACGACGAGCCGGTCGGCGCTGTAGCGCGCCGATGCAAACGCATAGGCCGCCGCCGCATCCTGCAGCAATCCGCGCTCGCTGGGCGCGCCGCTCGAACCCGCATAGCCGCGATAGGACAGCGCGACCAGACCGGTGCCGTCGGCGATCATGTCCTTGAAGCGGCCGACTCCGCCGGCGAGAAAATCGCCATTGCCGGGGAAGTACAGAACCACCGTCCGCCCGGCTTTTGCCGGCACGTGCCACACGATGATCTTCTCGCTGTCAGCCGTGGTCAGAACGTGCTCCTCGGCTTCCGCGAAGCCGGCATCGCCCGGCGCGATGCGCCCGACCGGCGGAATCGGAAACAGTATCGCGCGCTGCCTGAAGAACAGAAGCGCTAGCCCGCCGAGATAGAAGAATGCGACAGCGATCAGGAGCCATTTCACGACGGTCATCGATCGACGGCCGCCTCAGCAAGCAGTCCGACGAGCCGGGAGCAAACGAGATCGTCAGCGAAGGCTGTGGCGGCGGCCTTGGGCGGCATGAGATGCGAGCGATGCCATGCCTTGTTCAGGGCCACCAGCGCCTCACATCCCCTTCACGATGTTCTCGGTCATCTTCTTGGCGTCGCCGAGCAGCATCATCGTGTTGTCGCGATAGAACAAGGGATTGTCGATGCCGGCATAGCCGGACGCGAGCGAGCGCTTGATGAACATCACGGTGCCGGCCTTCCAGACCTGCAGCACCGGCATGCCATAGATCGGCGAGGTCTTGTCTTCCTCCGCCGCCGGGTTGGTCACGTCGTTGGCGCCGATCACGAAGGCAACGTCGGCCTGCGCGAATTCGGAATTGATGTCCTCAAGCTCGAACACCTCGTCATAGGGCACGTTGGCCTCGGCGAGCAGCACGTTCATGTGGCCGGGCATGCGTCCGGCGACCGGGTGAATGGCGTATTTCACCTCGACGCCCTCCTGCTTCAGGCTGTCGGCCATTTCACGCAGCGCATGCTGTGCCTGCGCGACCGCCATGCCGTAGCCGGGCACGATGATGACCTTGGAGGCGTTCTTCATGATGAAGGCCGCGTCGTCGGCCGAGCCGAGCTTCGCGGGCTTCTGCTCGCCGCCCGCCCCACCGACGGCCGCGGTCTCGCCGCCGAAACCGCCGAGAATCACCGAGATGAACGAGCGGTTCATCGCGTGGCACATGATGTAGGACAGGATCGCGCCGGAGGAGCCGACCAGCGCACCGGTGATGATCAGCGCCGAATTGCCGAGCGTGAAGCCGATGCCGGCGGCGGCCCAGCCGGAATAGGAGTTGAGCATCGAGATCACGACCGGCATGTCAGCACCACCGATCGGGATGATCATGAGGACGCCGAGCACGAGCGCGGTGATCGTGATCAGCCAGAAGTAGATCGCGCTGCCGGTCGTCACGAGACCGACGATGAAGACGACGAGCGCGATGCCGAGCACGATGTTGATGAGATGCCGCGCCGGCAGGATGATCGGCGCGCCGCTCATGCGCGCGGACAGCTTCAGGAAGGCGATCACCGAGCCGGTGAAGGTCAGCGCGCCGATGGCGACGCCGAGCGACATTTCGACCAGGCTCTGCGGATGAATGTTGCCGGGCGTGCCGATGTCGAAGCCCTCGGGCGCATAGAACGCGCCGGCCGCGACCAGCACCGCCGCCATGCCGACCAGCGAGTGGAAGGCGGCGACAAGTTCGGGCATCGACGTCATCGGCACGCGGCGGGCAATGACCGCGCCGATACTGCCGCCGATCGCGACCCCGATGATCACCAGCAGCCAAGCAAGGCCATCGGCCGGCGGATGGTTGGCGAGCGTGGTGCCGACGGCGATCGCCATGCCGACCATGCCGAGCAAATTGCCGCGCCGGCTGGTGGCAGGACTCGACAGTCCCCGCAGCGACAGGATGAACAGCACACCTGCCACGAGATAAAGCAGTGCAGACAGATTGGCGCTCATCTCAGGTCCTCACTTGTCCCCATCACCCTGAGGTGCATCCCATTGTTCTTTCCGGTGTTCTTTCCGGTGTTCTTTCCGGTCTTCTTCACTTCGTCTTCTTCACTTGGCCTTCTTCCTGTACATCGCCAGCATGCGCTGAGTGACAAGGAAGCCGCCGAATATGTTCACGCAAGCGAAGATCAGCGCGACAAAGCCGAAGCCGCGCGCCCAACCGCTGCCCGAGGAGACCAGCCCGACACCGACCGCGAGCAGCGCACCGACCACGATCACCGAGGAGATCGCGTTGGTCACCGACATCAGCGGCGTATTCATCGCTGGCGTCACCGACCAGACGACGAAATAGCCGACAAACACCGCAAGAACGAAAATCGACAGCCGAAACACGAAGGGATCGACGGCTTGGGCGACATGCTCCATGGCTTCTCTCCTTGCGGCTCAGGCTTTTGGCTGGAAGTTCGGATGAATGATGGCGCCGTCCTTGGTCAGCGCGGTGGCCTTGACGAGTTCATCGTCCCAATTGACGGCAAGCGCCTTGCTCTGCTTGTCGACCATTGTCTCGATGAACGACAAGAGATTGCGCGCGTAGAGGCCCGATGCCGAGGCCGCGACGCGGCCGGCGAGATTGGGGAAGCCGACGATCTTGACGCCGTCGACCTGGACGGTCTCACCGCTCTTGACGCCCTCGACATTGCCGCCGCGCTCGACCGCGAGATCGACCACCACCGAGCCCGGCTTCATCGTCTTGACCATCTCGGACGTCACGAGGCGCGGCGCGGGCCGGCCCGGGATCAGCGCGGTCGTGATGATGACATCCTGCTTCTTGATGTGCTCGGCCGTCAGCGCGGCTTGCTTGGCCTGGTACTCTTTCGACATTTCCTTGGCGTAGCCGCCGGCGGTCTCGGCCTGCTTGAACTCCTCGTCCTCGACTGCGAGAAACTTCGCGCCAAGGCTTTCCACCTGCTCCTTCACCGCAGGCCGCACGTCGGTCGCGGTGACGATGGCGCCGAGCCGGCGCGCGGTCGCGATCGCCTGCAGGCCTGCGACGCCGACGCCCATCACGAACACTTTCGCCGCCGGCACGGTGCCGGCTGCGGTCATCATCATCGGAAAGGCCCGGCCAAAGGCCTCGGCCGCCTCGATCACCGCGCGATAGCCGGCGAGATTGGCCTGGCTGGAGAGCACGTCCATCACCTGGGCGCGCGTGATGCGCGGCATCAATTCCATCGCAAACGCAGCGACGCCCGAATCCGCGATCGTCTTCAGCGCGGCATCGTTGCCATAGGGGTCCATGATCGCGATGACCAGTGCGCCGCGCTTGTAACCTGCAAGCTCGGACGCTTCCGGCCGCTTGACCTTGATGACGACGTCGGCGTCTTTCACGGCATCCGCGCTGACGGTCGCACCGGCCGCGGTAAATTCGGAGTCCGGAAGGCCGGACATCAGCCCGGCGCCCGGCTCGACCGCGACGTCGACACCGAGCGCCTTGAATTTCTTCACCGTGTCGGGCGAAGCCGCGACCCGCGGCTCGGACGGGTCGATTTCCTTGGCGACGGCAATCTTCATGAGGCCTCCGGCGGCGGGGCGCGCACGCGAAATACTAGAGCATGATCCGGAAAAGTGGCTACCGGTTTTCCAAGCTCAGCCAACAAGCCAGAGCGCGATGATGATCGATCCTGAACTCATCGCGCTCCAGAGAAACAGTTCGGACGCTCTCTTGATCGGCGCGGGAAACCCGTATCGGCCGGGAAGCCCGTCCAAGAGCAACGCGGCAGCGGTGTTCAGGTCAGGAAGATCGCCATCAGGATCAGGATCAGCGCGACGGTCGCCGTGCCGTATTTCACGAGCTTGATGAAGCCTTCATAGGTCTGCTCGTGGGCGAGGTAATCGTTGCCGTCAGCGGTGGTGTAGGCCACTTCGCTATGATCTGCCATGTTCGTCCCCAGTCGATGGTCATTTCTCGCGTCGAATTAGCGCAAAGTGGATGGCAGGGCAACGGCGCACGTACGAGTCGCGCGGGTTTCGCCTGTCGGAATCATTCCGCCGGCCAATTGTCCCTGATCCAGCGGGTGAGGCTCTCCTCGCTGACCTCGCCGGCGGCGAGGGAGAGCATGATCGCCGTCGAATGCGCGGGATCGGGCGTGAACGGAACGCCATTTTTGCGCAGGAACGTCATCATCGCCATGAACGCGATGCGCTTGTTTCCGTCGACAAATGCGTGATTCTTGGCGAGCCCGAACGCGTAGGCCGATGCGAGCTCGGCGAGCGGCGCCTGCTCATAGCTCCATTTGTTGACCGGACGCTCAAGTGCCGATCTCAACATGCCTTCATCGCGCAGACCCGCTGCACCGCCGAAGCGGCGCAGTTGGCGGCTATGGATGGCGATGGCTTGCTCATAGGTAATCCAGAGCGGCTCTTCCGGTTCACTCATTTGGCGAGGGCGGCAAGCGTATCGCGATATTGGTCCATGACCTCGTCGGCGATCTCCATGGTCCGCTCGAAGTCGGGATCGTAGGGCAGCGCCTGGAAGCCGCCGCCGGGGAGCTCAACGATATGCAATTGCTGTCCGCGCTTGAGATCGAGCCGCTGCATCAACTCGCGAGGAAGCAACAGCCCGTCGGAGTTACCGATCTTCTTGATCTCGATTTTCATTGGCCGGCCCCAAATCCTGTATCGCAGTCAACAGGTGCGTTATACGGATGTATAACGCGCCTCACAGCAACGTTCAACAACTGTTTTACTTCCCGCCGCCCTTCAGCCCATCGCCTCCAGCTCGTCGATCATCCCGGCAATGACCGACAGCCCGCCGTCCCAGAATTTGGGGTCCTTGGCGTCGAGCCCGAACGGCTTCAGGAGTTCCGAATAATGCTTGGTGCCGCCGGCCGACAGCATCGCCAGATACCGCTCGGCAAAGCCCTCGGCGGCATGCTCGTAGACCGCATAAAGCGAGTTCACCAGGCAATCGCCGAACGCGTATGCGTAGACGTAGAAGGGCGAATGAATGAAGTGCGGGATGTACATCCAGAAATTCTCGTAGCCCGGCTTGATGTCGATCGCAGGGCCTAGACTCTCGCTCTGCACGCCGAGCCAGATCTGGCCAATCCGCTCGGCGGTCAACTCGCCGCTCCTGCGCTCGGTATGGACGGCGCGCTCGAACGAATAGAACGCAATCTGCCGCACCACCGTGTTGATCATGTCCTCGACCTTGCCGGCGAGCAGCGCCTGGCGCTGCTTGGCGTTCCTGGTCTGCGCCAGCAACCGCCTGAACGTCAGCATCTCGCCGAACACGCTTGCGGTCTCGGCCAGGGTCAGCGGCGTCGGCGCCATCAGTGCGCCATTCTTGGCCGCCAGCACCTGGTGCACGCCATGACCGAGCTCATGGGCGAGCGTCATCACGTCGCGCGGCTTGCCCTGATAGTTCATCAGCACATAAGGATGCGCCGACGGCGTCGTGGGATGCGAGAAGGCGCCCGGGGCCTTGCCGGGCCGCACCGGCGCATCGATCCAGCGATGGGTGAAGAACCGCTCGGCGATATCGGCCATCTCGGCGGAGAAGCCCCGATAGGCGGTCAGCACCATGGTTTTCGCCTCGGGCCAGGCGATGGTGCCGGTCGTCGAAAACGGCAGCGGCGCATTGCGGTCCCAGTGCGGCAGCTTCTTCTTTTTGAACCAGCCCGCCTTCAGCGCGTAATAGCGATGCGACAGTTTCGGGTAAGCGGCGCGCACCGAGGCGACCAGCGCATCCACCACCTCGCGCTCGACGCGGTTGTTCAGATGGCGTGAATCCGCCACATCCGCAAAGCCGCGCCAGCGGTCGGAGATCTCCTTGTCCTTGGCGAGCGTGTTGGTGACCAGCGCAAAGGTCCGCTCATGGGCCTTGAAGGTCTTGGCAAGCGCATCGGCCGCGGCCTTGCGCTTCCTGGGGTCACGGTCCTGCAGGAGATTGAGCGTCGGCTCGATCGCCAGCTCCTTGGGTCCGACCTTGAAGCGCAGGCCGGAAATGGTCTGATCGAACAGCCGGTTCCAGGCCGAATAGGCGGTCTGGGATTTTTCGTGGAACAATTGCTCGACACGGTCTTCGAGCTGATAGGGCTTGTCCTTGCGCAGATCCTCGATCCAGGGCCGATAATGGCCAAGTTGTGCGGCCTGCATCGCGCGCTCGATGACCGTATCGTCGATGCGATTGAGCTCCAGCGGGAAAAACAACAGATGCGTAGAGGCCGCCGTCAGCCGTTCGGACACGTCGCCATAGAATTTCGAGATCGCCGGATCGACGCTGTCGCCGGCATGGACCAGACCCGCGAAAGACCCGAGCCGGCCGGCGAGATCATCGATCGCCTCATATCGCCTTACCGCTTCGGCAAGCCAGCTCCCGCCATCGTCGCGCGCGGTATGTTCGGCGAGCTTGCCCTTGTAGTCGGTTTCGAACGCGACGCAGTCCACGTCCATCTTCGCCAGGTCGCGTGCGACCTCTGGCGCATCGATGGCGGCGTATAGATCGCCTAGATTCCATTCCGGCAATTTGCCGGTCTTGTCCGCAGCCTTGCCTGGGGTAGTCTTAGCTGGAGTAGGCTTGCCCGGAGTGGCCTTGCCAGGACTAGTCTTGCTTAAGGTCCTGCGCAAAGTCCTGGCTTTGGCTGCCGATTTTGCGGCATTCGGCTTGCGGACGGGTGCGGAGCGCGGCGTCATTGTGTTCGAAACCTGTGTTCAAGGCGGAGGGAATAAGGGCGGCCCGGCAAGGTTTAAGAGGGCGTTAATCGGCATCGGCGAGAGTGCCCCGATTCGAGACAAATAGTAGCAGTGCGGGGAGAAAGCCATGGCTGCCATCATTCTGATCGCCGACGACGATCCAGTACAGCGTCGTCTGGTCGAGAACATGGTGCAGAAGTGCGGCTATGAGACAATTGTCGCGGACAGCGGCGACGCCGCGATGGCCAAGCTCGCAGGACCGGACGCGGTCGCAATCGACGCCGTCGTGCTCGACCTTGTCATGCCCGGCCTCGACGGCATGGGGGTTCTCGACAGACTCCGTGAAGCCGGCCTCGCCATTCCCGTGATCGTGCAGACCGCGCATGGCGGTATCGACAATGTCGTGTCGGCGATGCGCGCCGGGGCTCACGATTTCGTCGTCAAGCCGGTCGGCCTGGAGCGGTTGCAGGTTTCACTGCGCAATGCGCTGAACGCCTCCGCTCTCAAAGGCGAATTGCAACGGATCCGGCACAGCCGCGAGGGCCGGTTGACCTTCGCAGATATCATCACGCGCAGCGAGGCGATGGCGCCCGTGCTGCGCACCGCCCAGAAGGCTGCCACATCCACCATTCCCGTGCTGATCGAGGGAGAATCCGGCGTCGGCAAGGAACTGTTCGCCCGTGCCATCCATGGCAGCGGCGAGCGGATGTCCAAGCCGTTTGTGGCGGTCAATTGCGGCGCGATCCCCGACAATCTCGTCGAGTCGATCCTGTTCGGTCACGAAAAGGGGGCCTTCACCGGTGCGACCGAGCGCCACGCGGGCAAATTCGTCGAGGCATCGGGCGGCACGCTGTTTCTGGACGAAGTCAGCGAACTGCCTCTGACCGCGCAGGTGAAGCTGTTGCGCGCCCTCCAAGAGGGCACGGTCGAGGCGGTCGGCGGCCGGAAGCCCGTGAGAGTTGACGTCCGCATCATTTCAGCCACCAACCGCAAGCTGCTCGATCGGGTCAAAAGCGGACACTTCCGTGAGGACCTGTTCTATCGCCTGCACGTGCTGCCGTTGACGATCCCGCCCTTGCGCGCGCGGCGCGAGGACATCCCGCATCTGTTGCGGCATTTCCTCGCCCGCTTCGGCGCGGAGGAAAATCGCACCATCAGCGGCATCAGCGGCGAGGCGATGGCGCATCTTTCGCAGCTTGAATGGCCCGGAAACATTCGCCAGCTTGAAAACGCGGTCTATCGCGCCGTGGTCATGAGCGATGGCGACCAGCTCGGACTTGCGGATTTCCCGCTGATTGCGGCGCAATCCACCATCGCGCCAGATCCGGACAGCGAGCCGCTCGTCGTGTCCCCTTCCCTTCACCCCACCGCACCCGCGCTCATTTCGGGTAGCGACATACCTATCGCGCCGCTGTCCAGCAACGGGATGCTGTCGATGCTCAGCACTGCCGGCGAGGTGCGGGCGCTCGAAGAGATGGAGCACGAGATCATCCGCTTTGCGATTTCGCACTACCGCGGACAAATGTCGGAGGTCGCACGCCGCCTGAAAATCGGCCGCTCCACGCTTTACCGCAAGCTTGACGAGACATCCGCTAACGACCCGACCACCGGTAGCGCCGAGGAGACCGGTTAGAGCCGCGAATCGATTCTCGCGATTGCTCATTTCATAGCCGCAAAAAGACCGCAAGCCTTGGCTATTCCAGAACAATTGAACCGTTGCCGGCGAGTGACAGACAAATTCAAGCGCGCATGGCAAAAGCGTGAATCTGTTCTGGAGGGGGCTCATTCGAGGTCAGTTTGTCGTGAGTAGCTCCGGTGGCGCTGGCCGCGCACACGGGGCCTGTGTATCGTCCGCGTATGAATCGTTGCGTGCAAAACGAGCCACTGCTCAGGCCGACTTCGGCTCAGACCGATTTCAGCCATGCGCCGATTAAACAGGCGCCGATTAAAACTGGCCCGTTGCCGGGCGATTTCACCCGAGGGGTGTGACGATGCGAGACTGTTTCAATAGCCGTGTAGGATTTAACCGCG
>Ga0210402_10005752_pt1 | contig 11060 bp, 11 predicted proteins | sample IncBWC7MmetaG_FD_161055 | JGI IMG/M metagenome (GOLD analysis project Ga0210402, IMG submission 161055) | Forest soil microbial communities from Barre Woods Harvard Forest LTER site, Petersham, Massachusetts, United States - Inc-BW-C-7-M | ecosystem: Environmental > Terrestrial > Soil >... | reverse complement strand
TGTCGGTTGCCAATCATGCCGCCAGCCTTCCGGTGGCCTATCGGCTGTACCTGCCGGAAACCTGGACGAAGGATCGTGCCCGGCGGAAGAAGGCAGGCGTGCCGAAGCAGATCAAGTTCAAGACCAAGCCGCAGATCGCGCTGGAGCAAATCCGCTGGGCCTGCGAGAGCGGTCTGCCACGCGGCGTCGGGTTGATGGATGCGGCCTACGGCAGGGACGCGCGGCTGCGTGCAGGCATGACGGAATTGGGCGTGCCTTACGTGGTCGGCATCGTGCCGACCATCTTGATGTGGGCCCCTGGCAGCGGCCCACGGCGGATGGACAAGCCGATGAACAACACCGGCCGCCGCGACGAGCCCGAACTGGTCTCGGCCAAAAAAGTGGCACTCGGTCTACCGAAGCAGGCTTGGCGCACGGTGACGTGGCGGGAAGGCTCGGCCGACCAGCTATCCTCGCGCTTTGCGCGTGTGCGTGTCCGCGTCGGGTACAACAAACTGATCCCCGAGAAGCTGTCGCCTGAGTGGCTGTTGATCGAATGGCCGGAGGGCGAAGCAGAGCCAACCAAATACGGGCTCTCCACGCTGCCGGAGAACATCAGCTTCACGCAGCTCGTCGATCTGGCCAAGCTGCGCTGGCGCATCGAGCGCGACTATCAGGAGCTCAAGCAGGAGGTCGGGCTCGGTCACTATGAAGGGCGCGGCTGGCGTGGCTTCCATCATCACGCAACCCTGTGCATCGCGGCCTACGGCTTCCTCGTCGCCGAACAGGCGACGATTCCCCCCTCAGGACCTCGTTCCGCCGCGCCAGTCCAGGTCCCTCCCTTACCCGACAATTATCGACCCAGAGGATCTGCCCTTGCGGCCTGAACGCCACGTCCCGAACTCGATCGCAACCATGCGCGTGCGGCTGAGCCGGGCCCTCAGCAAAACGATCACACGATGCCCTTGTTGTGGCGCCCTCGCAGCATCACGCACACGCAGAAAAATCCTGACGCAGTAAGATTAGTGTAGGGTAATCCGCCATTTCAAATCTGGCATTGATGCGTGTTGCCTGCATGGCGCACTGCGCCTCGCTATTGCGCTCAACGGAGCCCCCGAAATCGCTGCATTACACATCGGGTTTCAGCCTGACGGCGGAGCGCAAAATGCATTATGCTCCGTCCAAGCCGCCCGCAACCCAGGCGCGGCGAAAACCGGGAGCAACGCGCATGCAAGCATCAAAGCTTCGTGTTTCCGCCATCGCCGTCGCCTCAATCAGCACCTTTGCACTGGCCGCCCCTGCGGGCGCGCAACTGCTCGAGCACAAGGACCTGACGGCTTCCATCGCCATGACCATCGTCCAAACCGCCATCGATACCTGCAAGGCCAATGGCTACGCGGTGTCGGCGACCGTGGTCGGCCGCAACGGCGAGATCATCGTTCAGGTGCGCGGCGACAACACCGGGCCACACACGATCGAGAACAGTTTCCGTAAAGCCTACACCGCGCGTACATTCCGTTCGCCCTCGGGCGCGCTGGTCGACCGCGTCAAGGCCGACCCGACACTCGGCCTGATCCATCTGACCAACGTCATCGCCAACCAGGGAGCGCTTCCCATCAAAGTGGGTGATGAGGTCATAGGCGCAGCCGGCGCATCGGGCGCGCCAGGCGGCGAAAAAGACGAGGCGTGCGTCAAGGCCGGGATCGACAAGGTCGCCGATCAACTGCATTGAGGTGGCGTGCCCCGGTGTAGGGCGGATTAGCGTAGCGTATTCCGCCATTCCAAATCCGGCATCGATGCGTATCGGCTAGATGCGCAATACGCTTGGCTATTGCACCCTACGCACCATCATTGGGAGTTTGCACATGGCAAGGAAACTTCCGGCGATTCATCCCGGCGAAATCCTGCGGGAAGAATTTCTCGTTCCGCTCAAACTGACACCCTACGCGGTCGCGGTCTCACTGCACGTGCCGCGCACCCGAATCGAACGCATCGCGCGATTCCACTTAATCGCATCATGATCTAAGCGATCCAGATCTCCAAGCTCGCCGTTATTCCGCCGCAGCGTGCGCGCCGGGGCCGGTCGCCCGCGCGCGGATCTGGGCAATGGCGCGCTTCAGCGAGGCCTGCCGCGGGTCGGGCATCGCGGCGGCGCGCGCTTCCCTGATCGCGCCGGCGAGATCGGCAAGCGGCAGCACGCCGTCGAAAGTCGGCTTGGCCAGGCCATCAATGATCGCGTGCCAATCGGCGAGGCCTTGCCGATAGGCGTCGCCGTAGCCCTGCACCATGGTCGCGGTTTCGACGACCGTCTCGGTCGCCGACGGCTGCTTGACGAGGCTGCGCGCAATCATATGCAGCCAGCGTTCGACCCAGACGCGCTCCTGGCCATAGCGGATCGAAAACAGCCGCCAGCGGCGCAGCCAGGCTTCCATTTTCAGGCGGCGGATGCCCCAGCGGCTTGCGTTGGAGAACGGGATCGAGACCCGCCGCCGCGCCCAGCCGATCTTGTACAGGATTTTCAGGATAGGATCGGCGGCGACCGCCGGCAGCGCGTCGACCAGTTCGTCGATGCGGAATTTCTTGATGTCGGTCGACAGCACCTCACCGCCGCTGTCGCGGTATTCGGCGAGCTTGAGCTGCGCGATCCGGATCGCATCCTGATAGGCCATGCGCTCCGCCATCAGCCGCGCGATCTCGCACAACATCGCGGCATCGACGCCCTGCTTGCCGACAAGGCGCTTGAGCCGGTCAACATAGAGCCTGGCGTAGCTCACGCCCTGGTAGTCCATCAGCAGATGGATGCCGTCGCTCACGGCGGTCACGGCCTCCTCCGGCAGACCCGGCGGCAGGAATGGCGGCGCACGATCTTCCTCGTCGAGGAAATCGGCGAACAGATATTTGAGCGAAGAAACGATGCCGTCGTCAGACACGCTCATGTCCTGCCATCCGCGGCTTCACGCCGATTTCGCTGCCGCCAGCGCGGTCTGCTGCGCCACCCGCTGCTCGAGCCGTTCGATGTTCTGGAACAGGCGCGCAGTGACGAGCTTCAGGAAGTAGAAGCCGAACGCCGGGTTCTGCACATAGAGCTCCTCGACCTGGTTGTAGCTGACGCTCAGAATCAGCCCGCCTTCGATGCACTCCATCGTCTGAGTCCGGACATTCGACGGTGTCAGCATGCCGAACTCGCCGGCGATGGCGCCGATTGGCACCTCGATGCCGGATTCCACCAGGCGGTAACGGCCGCTGACGATGTAGTACATGGCGTCGGCCGCCTCATCCTTGTAGAACAGGACTTCGCCGGCCTTGCATTTGCGCTCGGTCATGAACGGCTTCAGCCACTCCATCGACAGGTTGCTGCTGACGGATTTCTTCACGTCACGCACGAGCTGCAGCATCTGGTGCAACCGATAGGAGTTGAGCGCCAGCGCAACGGCCTGCACCAGGATGACCAGGTAGTTGTGGTTCGGCACCGCGGTCCCGATCAGCACGAAATTGGTGAGGATGGCGAAGACCCGCAACGGAATCATGGTCTTCATCGAAAGCGTGGCGACCACGAACACCGATGCGAACAGAGTCCCGGCGGTTCCTACGTGTTCTGCGAGATGGGAAGTGTCCATGGGGGCCGACCAGCTTTCGAAAGTTTGCAAATCAAAGGCGTCGCCTGTGCGCCATCATACCGCTCGCGCGACTCATTCGATATAAGGTGAAAAGGCGACGATTTGTCCGGATTTGCGCCAATCCCGGGCAAATTTTACCTTTTGGGCAGGGGATATGGCGGCGGTGCCGGGTTGCCCGAGGCGCCGGCGCACGCGCGTAATAACGCTGTTTTCCAAGCGTCGTTGACGCCCCTCCCCCGCCCGGGGCACTTTGTAACCCCCGGCCCTCGATGGCCGGCCCCAAACGCACTGCCAAAAAATGTCCCAGCTGCCGGCCACTTCCGCTTTGACGCAATTTGTGACGGCGACCGCCGGCCGCAACATGACCAAGGCGGCCTATGTGGCGGTCGCGGTCGGCATTGCGACCATGGTGCTGCTCACCGTTAACCCCGCCTATGAGGCGGCGCATCACTGGGTCGACAGCATTTTATGGACGTGCCTGGCGTTTTTCGCCTTCGAATGGGCGGTCCGCATCCGGCACAGCCGGCGAACCGGACGCGCCTACCTCGCCACCGGGCGCGGGCTGCTGGACACCGCCGGTGTGATTGCCGTGCCGATCGCGCTTCTGGCTGGCGCCGAGCCGCGTACGGCGTGGCTGTTCGCGGTGCTGTGGTTCGTCAAGGTGATCCCGGGCATTCCGGGATTGCGCCAGTTGCGCCGTGTGCTGGTGCTGGAGTCCGGGCCATTGTTCAGCGTGCTGGTGCTGTTCCTGATGGTCCTGTTCCTGGGCTCGGTCGCGGAATATTTCCTGGAACGCGATGTCCAGCCGGGCTTCAGCAACGTGCCCGCCGCGCTGTGGTGGGCGGTGGTGACCCTGACCACGACCGGTTATGGCGATGTGGTGCCGATCACGCCGCTCGGACGGCTGGTCGCGGCATTGGTGATGATCTCCGGCCTTGGCGTGTTCGGGCTATGGACCGGTATTCTCGCGACCGGCTTTGCCGCCGAGACAAGGCGCGACAATTTCCTGAAGACTTGGGAGTCCGTGAGCAAGGTGCCGTTCTTTGCGACGCTCGGGCCGTCTGCGATCGCCGACGTCACGCACATGCTGCGCACCATCGATCTGCCGCCGCGCGCCATGATCATCCGCAAGGGCCAGCAGGGCGACTGCATGTATTTCATCGCCTCCGGCGCGGTCGAGGTCGATCTGCCCGGCAAGAAGGTGCAGCTCGGCGAAGGCGCGTTCTTCGGCGAGATGGCGCTGCTCGGCAACGCAGTGCGCGGCGCCAATGTCACCACCACCCGGCTGTCGAAACTGCTGGTGCTCGACCTCGTCGACTTCCGCCTGTTGATGGCGCGCCATCCCGATCTCGCCGGGACCATCGACACCGAGGCCAAGCGCCGCGCGCTGGAGAACAAATGATGCAGCAACCCTCCGTGGCCCCCGACCAGTCGAGCACGCCGGTCCTCACCGTCGACGGCGCGCGCGCCACCATCCGCCTCAACCGGCCGAAACATCTGAACCGGATGCAGCCGGAAGACCTCGAGGCGATGGCCAAACTGTTCGACCGGGTCGAAGCCGACGACGCCATTCGCGTGCTGGTGCTGACCGGCACCGGGCGCGCCTTCTCCGCCGGCTACGATCTCAACTCGGTCGCCGACCGCGCCGCGAGCGCCGGCGAGCAGACCGCGGGCTCGGCCTTCGAGGTGATGGTCGATCGCCTCGAAGACCTGGCGGTGCCGACCATCTGCCGGCTCAACGGCGGCGTCTATGGCGGCTCGACCGATCTTGCGCTCGCCTGCGACTTTCGCATCGGCGTCGATACGGCCGAGATGTTCATGCCGGCGGCGCGGCTCGGCCTGCACTATTACAAGAGCGGCATCCGCCGTTACGTCTCGCGGCTCGGCACCGACAACGCGAAGAAGCTGTTCCTCACCGCGCAGAAAATCGACGCGCCGGAAATGCTGCGGATCGGCTATCTCACCGCGATGGTGCCACTTGCCGCGCTGGACGAGGAGGTCGACCGGCTGGCCTCGGTCCTCGCCGGCAATGCGCCGATCGCCATGCGCGGCATGAAGCGGACCATTCACGAGATCGCTCGCGATGCGCTCGACGAAGCTGCCGCCGATCAGCGCGCCCGCGACAGCATGCGCGGCGCCGAGATCAAGGAAGGCGTGCGCGCCTTTGCCGAGAAGCGCCCGCCGAAATTCCAGTAGTCCTCAAAACACGGCTCCTCGGCCGGAGCGCGGCTTAACACCACGCCGCGGGCCTTATTCCTCCACAACCTCGGCGGCCGTCGGGTACCCCCACTTTTTTACAATTGACTTGAGGTTGTCTGGCGCTAGCTTTATCGCGGGGCGGGAGCTTCTGATGTGGTGGGTGAAACTATTTTGGGGACGGCGCGCGATCTGCGATCAGCCGGACCTGACCGGTGCTGTTCGGGCGCAGCGATGCCGGCGTCAGTCGGCAGGACCCGCCGGCTTTTTCTCTTCTTCTTTGATCAACCGCTCCGCCAGCGCGATCAGCTCCTCACGATTCTGTCGGTCGCGCAGGGCAAGAAAGCATTTCAGCAGTCGCAAACCGACCGCCGTCGCTTCATCGGCATTCAACAGAGCAAGCTGTGGCGGCATCGGGATGCGATCCACTATTGATATCCCGGATTTGAAACCGTGACCCAACCTTCGCTCGATAGGATCATAGAGCAGCTACAATTCTGCATCGTGGACGCCAAGGCTTTGCAACTCAAGATGCTGGAACGCATTTTGTCAATAGCGTTACTGGAAGCATATGAAAGCAAAGAGAAATCGAACGGTGGCCGCGGCAACGGCGACCTCTAGGCCCCGATAGAATCAGTGGCCCGGAAACCGGACGCGGGAAGCGCGATAGCCGCGCTTTCCGTTCATCTTCGGCTAATCGTCGATGAAGGTTGCGACGTCGGCGAGAGCGGCGCGCGAAGTGCGGTAGCCGTTCACCTTCCGCGCATGGTCGGCATAGCCAAAGGAGATGCCACAGACCACGCGGCGATCTTCGCCGAGATTGAAATGGCGGCGGATCAGCCCGGAATGCCGCGCCAGCGCCGCCTGCGCAATGCTGCCGAGGCCGAGCGCCTGCGCGGCGAGCATGAAATTGGAGACAAAGGCGCCGCAATCGACCGCGCCATAGACGCCGAGTGGCTCGGTGGTGTGGATGATCGCCACATGCGGCGCGCCGAAGAAATTGTAGTTTTCCAGCGCCTGTTTGGCGTAGGCCATCTTGTCGCCGCGCTGGATGCCGAGCGTGTTGTAGAGCTGGAAACCGCTTTCGCGGCGACGCTCCAGATAGACGCCGAGATATTCGCGCGGGAACGGATAGTCGCTGTTCTCGGCGGCGCCGGAGGCGGCTTCCGAATAGATCAGCTTGCGGAAGCGTTCCCTGGCCTCGCCGCTGGCGATCACCACCTGCCAGGGTTGGCTATTGCACCAGGACGCGGTGCGCTGCGCCACTTTCAGGATGTGCTCGATGGTTTCGCGCGGCACCGGCTTTGGCAGGAAGGCGCGCACGGAATAGCGCTCGTTGAGCAGCTCTTCGAGCACGCCGATGCGATTCTGTTGTTTTACTGCAGCGTCCATGGCTCAACTCGCGGTAATCGAATGTTTTGTAGGGTGGGCAAAGGCGCGTCAGCGCCGTGCCCACCGTCCGGGGCTCCATAGAGATGGTGGGCACGCTTCGCTTTGCCCACCCTACGAAGCGTGCTAGCTGCGTCCCCTGGTCGGAATCTTGTTGAACGGCACGTCCTTGTCGACACGGATATCGCCGGGCAAACCCAGCACGCGCTCGGCGATGATGTTGCGCAGGATCTCGTCGGTGCCGCCGGCGATGCGCATCGAAGGCGAAGAGAGCAGCATCTGCTGGAATTGGCCACGCGCGACTTCTTCCGACGCGCCCGTCAGCGCACCGGCCGCGCCTTCGAGGTCCATCGCATAGGTCGCGATGTCCTGCAGCATGGAGCCTGCGACCAGCTTGCCGATGGAATTTTCCGGGCCCGGGCGTTCTCCCTTGGAGAGCGCCGAGATCGCGCGATAGCTGGTGTATTTGAGCCCGCTCGCCTTCACCGCCCAGCTCGCGAGTTTCGAGCGCGTGGCGCGGTCGTCGATCGCGGGGCCATCCTCCAGCATGAGATCACTGCAGAACTCGAACATTTCCGGAAAACCGGTCGCAAGCCGCGCGCCGATCGACATGCGCTCGTTCATCAGCGTGGTCAGCGACACGTTCCAGCCGTCGCCGACATTGCCGAGCCGCTGGCTGTCGGGGATGACGACATCGGTGAAATAGACCTCGTTGAACTCCTGCATGCCGTTGGCCTGCTTGATCGGCCGCACTTCGACGCCTTTGCTCTTCATGTCGAGGAAGAACATGGTGAGGCCCTTGTGCTTGGGCACATTGGGATCGGTGCGCGTGATCAGAAGCCCGTAGTCGGAATAATGCGCGCCCGAGGTCCAGATCTTCTGGCCGTTGACGATCCAGTTGTCGCCCTTCTTCTCGGCGCGGGTGCGCAGGCCCGCAACATCGGAGCCGCCGGCGGGCTCGGAGAACAGCTGGCACCAGATCTCCTCGCCGGAGGCGAGTTTTGGCAAGTAACGCCGCTTGTTCTCCTCGCTGCCGAACGCCATCACGGTCGGCCCGCACATGCCCTCGCCGATCTGGAAGGGTTGTGTCAGCTTGCCGTAGACGCCCTCCTCCTGCTGCCAGATCACCTTCTCGATCGGGGTCGCGCCGCGGCCGCCATATTCCTTTGGCCAGTGCAGGCAGGCCCAGCCGCCTTCGGCCTTCTTCTTCTGCCAGGCCTTACCGACCTCGACCATGTCATGGTGCTGCAGGCGGATGCGGCCGAGCGAGGATTTTGAGAGCTCCGCTTCCAATTCTTTGGGCGCGTTGGCGGCGACCCATTTGCGCGCGGTCTCGCGGAACTCGAACTCTTGCGGGGTGTCATCGAAATTCATGGCGAACCTCTTTCTCGTGTGCGCTTACGCGCGCCCCTTGGTCGGTATCTGGTTGAACGGCACGTCCTTGTCGACTCGGATATCGCCGGGCAAGCCCAGCACGCGCTCCGCGATGATGTTGCGCATGATCTCGTCGGTGCCGCCCTCGACGCGGGTACCGGGCGCGCGCAACAGCATCGCCTGGAATTTTCCGGCGGCCTCGGCGTCATCCGTCCCGCTCAGCGCACCGGCCGCGCCCTGCAGGTCGAGCGCGTACATCGCGACGTCCTGGATCATCGAACCTGCGACTAGCTTGCCGATCGAATTCTCCGGCCCCGGCCGTTCACCACGCGACAACGCGGAGATGGCGCGCATGCTGGTATATTTCAGCCCGCTCGCTTTCACGGCCCAGCTCGCCAATTTCGAGCGGACGTTGCGGTTCTCGATCGCCGGCCCGTCGTCCAGCATCAGATTGTTGCAGAAGTCGAACAACTCGGGGAAGCCGGTCGACACGCCCGCGCCGATCGACATGCGCTCGTTCATCAGCGTGGTCAGCGACACGTTCCAGCCATCGTTGACATTGCCGAGGTGCTGGCTGTCCGGGATTTTCACGTCGGTGAAATAGACCTCGTTGAAATCGGACTGCCCGCTCGCCTGCTTGATCGGCCGCACCTCCACGCCCGGGCTCTTCATATCCAGGAAGAACATGGTCAGCCCCTTGTGCTTGGGCACGTTGGGATCGGTGCGCGTGAGCAGAATGCCATAGTCGGAATAATGCGCGCCCGAGGTCCATATCTTCTGGCCGTTGATGATCCAGTCATCGCCCTTCTTTTCGGCACGGGTGCGCAGGCCCGCGACATCGGAGCCGCCGGCGGGCTCCGAGAACAGCTGGCACCAGATTTTCTCGCCCGAGGCCAGCGGCGGCAAATATTTGCGCTTCTGCTCCTCGCCCGCGAACGCCATCATTGTCGGCCCGCACATGCCGTGACCGATGATAAACATGCCCGAGAGCTTGCCGAAGGGGCCTTCTTCCTGCTGCCAGATCACGCGCTCGATCGGCGAGGCGCCGCGGCCGCCGTAGTCTTTCGGCCAGTGCAGGCAGGCCCAGCCGGCGTCGGCCTTTTTCTTCTGCCAGGCCTTTGCGACGTCGAGGATGTTGACGCCCTCCAGCCGCGTACGCCCGAGCGAGGATTTGCGCAGCTCCTCCTCATATTGCTTCGGCGCATTCGCAGCGATCCAGGTTTTGGCCTCGGCGCGGAATGCGGCTTCTTGCGGGGTGTCGTCGAAGTTCATCGGGGCTGTCCCTTACGCCGCGTTCTTCTTGCGCATACGGTCGATCAGCGCGTCTTCCCAATAAGAGAGGCTGCCGAGCCCGAGCGCCACTGCATTGGCGCGGCGGTAATACATGTGGCAATCGAACTCCCAGGTGAAACCCATGCCGCCATGGACCTGGATGTTGTTCTTGGCGCAGTGCTGGAACGCCTGCGTTGCGCTGATGCGCGCGGCCGCGGCGGCCTCCGGCAACTCGCCGGCATTGGTCGAGAGCGCCCAGGCGCCATAGTAACAATTGGAGCGCGCCAAGGTCGCTGAGACATACATGTCGGCCAGCATGTGCTTCACCGCCTGGAACGAGCCGATCGGCCGGCCGAACGCGATGCGGTCGAGCGCATAATCGCGGCCCATCTCCAGCGCGCGGTCGGCGCCGCCGACCTGCTCGAATGCGGTCAGCACCGCAGCGCGATCCAGCACCTGGGTAAGGATGCTCCAGCTTTCGCCGGCGGCGCCGAGCGGCTCGGCCTTGCAATTCCTGAAGGTGACTTCCGATTGGCCGCGGGTCGGATCGACATTGGTCAGCTCCTTGATCTCGACGCCGCCGCCCTTCATATCGACCAGGAACAGCGAGATATCGCTCTCGCGGCCGCTCGATCCCGTGCGCGCCGCGACCACCGCAAAATCGGCGAGCGCGGCATCAGGGACCGGCTTCTTCACACCATTCAGTGTGCCGCCGCTTGCGGCGAGCTTGATCGCCTTGGGCGAGGGATTGCCCGCGCCTTCGAACAGCGCCAGCGTGCCGATCGCCTCTCCGGAAGCGATCTTCGGCAGCCATTTCTTCTTCTGCGCGTCCGAGCTCGCAATCAGTAGCGCTTCGGCTGCGAGATAGACCGTCGAGGAGAACGGCACCGGCGCCAGTGCGCGGCCCATCTCCTCGGCGATCACGCAAAGTTCGAGATGACCAGCGCCCGCGCCGCCGAATTCCTCGGGGATCGCGACGCCGAGGAAGCCCATCTCGGCAAGCCCCTTCCACAATTCCTTGTCATAGGGCGCCTTGCCGTCGAGCACGGCGCGCACCGCCTTTGGCGAGCATTTCTCGGTGAGGTATTTGCGCGCCTGATCCCGGAGCTGCTTCTGGTCGTCGGAGAAATCGAAGTTCATGGTGTCACCTCATATTCAGTGTCATTCCGGGGCGCGACGAAGTCGCGAGCCCGGAATCCATACTCACGATGGTGGTTATGGATTCCGGGCCTG
>Ga0210402_10005751_pt1 | contig 11061 bp, 9 predicted proteins | sample IncBWC7MmetaG_FD_161055 | JGI IMG/M metagenome (GOLD analysis project Ga0210402, IMG submission 161055) | Forest soil microbial communities from Barre Woods Harvard Forest LTER site, Petersham, Massachusetts, United States - Inc-BW-C-7-M | ecosystem: Environmental > Terrestrial > Soil >... | reverse complement strand
AAATCCTCCATCAATCGCGATTCACCTGACTTTCAGAAAAATTCCCGCCGCATCATCGAACTCCTCACCGAAATCAAGAATCAGGACGAACAGATCCGCCAGGGGGGCGGCGCCAAAGCCATCGAAGCCCAGCACAAAAAGGGCCGCCTCACCGCGCGCGAACGCATCGCCAAGCTCATCGATGCCGGCACCTACTTCTTCGAACTCGGCACCTTCGCCGCCTTTGAAATGTACGAAGAGTGGGGCGGCGCGCCCTCCGCCGGAACCATCACCGGCCTGGCCCGCGTCTGCGGCCGCCTGATGATGCTCATCGCCAACGACGCCACCGTAAAAGCCGGCGCATTTTTCCCGATGACCGCGAAAAAGGTCATTCGCGCGCAAAACATCGCTATCGAAAACAGGCTCCCCACGATTTACTTGGTTGATTCTTCCGGAATTTTCTTGCCGCTGCAGGAAGACGTTTTTCCGGACACCGACGATTTCGGCCGCGTCTTTCGCAACAACGCCGTGATGTCCGCCATGGGGATTCCGCAGCTCACCGCCATTATGGGCATGTGTGTAGCAGGCGGAGCGTATCTGCCGGTGATGTGCGACCACATCCTGATGACCGAAGGCTCTGGCCTATTTCTCGCTGGTCCCGCGCTGGTACAAGCCGCCATCGGACAAAAATCTTCCGCCGAAGAACTCGGTGGCGCAAAGATGCACTCGCAAGTCAGCGGCACGGTAGATTTTCGTGAGCCTGATGACGACGCTTGCCTCTCGCGCATCCGCGCGCTGGTCGATAAAATGGGAGCGCCCGATCCGCCAGTCTTTAGTCACACCGCGCCGCGCGATCCGCTCTTCCCTGCCGAGGAAATCTACGGAATATTTTCCCAGGACGCCGGAAAACAGTACGACATGCGCGAACTCATCGCCCGCATCGTGGACGCCAGCGAATTCGAGGAATACCGCTCCGAATATGGCGAAACGCTGCTCTGTGGTTACGCGCGCATCGGAGGCTGGGCTGTCGGCATCGTCGCCAATCAAAAAAAGCACGTGCAAACCACCGCGCCCGGCTCCGATCAAAAACGCATCGAATTTGGTGGCGTCATCTACACCGAATCCGCCGAAAAAGCCGCGCGCTTCATTCTCGATTGCAACCAGAACCGTATCCCGCTGATTTTTCTCCACGACGTGAATGGCTTCATGGTTGGCAAAGATGCCGAATGGTCCGGCATCATCCGCGCCGGCGCCAAAATGGTCAACGCCGTCGCCAACAGTGTCGTCCCCAAAATTTCCGTGATTTGCGGCGGCAGTTTTGGCGCAGGAAACTATGCCATGTGCGGAAAGGCTTACGATCCGCGCTTCGTATTCGCCTGGCCCACTGCGCGCTACGCGGTAATGAGCGGCGATGCCGCTGCCAGCACGCTCTCTGAAATCAAATTGAAGCAACTCGAGCGCGAAGGCAAAAAGGTAGACGAAAAAGCAAAAAAGGCGCTGTTCGAATCGGTCCGCGCCACCTACGAACATCAAACCGATCCACGCTACGCCGCCGCTCGCCTCTGGGTCGACGCCATCATCGACCCCGCCCGCACCCGCGACGTCTTAATCTGGGCCCTCGAAGCCGCCGCTCTGAACTCCGACGTGAAAGAATTCAAAACCGGAGTTTTGCAAACATGATCGGTCGGCGTTCTTCTTGGCTACTTCGAGGTAGCCTTCTTCTTCCAATCGGTCTCGCGATCGGATTTTATAATTTTCACATTGCTCTTTTTCGCCCCGAAACGCCTAAAGAGCGCATCCTCGATGTTGTCAGTGCCGCGTTCGGCATCATGGGATTACTCTGCGTGCTGTTTGTGCCCTTTTCTTTAATCCGTGACCACTCCAGGCTAAGGAAATCTCATTGACGGACTCCGTAAAACTCATCGAATGCCCGCGCGACGCATGGCAGGGCCTGTCGGACATTATTCCCGGTGGATACAAGGCCGAATACCTGAAGGAACTCGTCGTCGCGGGATTCAAACACATCGATGCGGTCAGCTTCGTGTCGCCAAAGCACGTCAAGCAGATGGCGGACAGCGAAGAAGTCATGTCCATATTCAACGCTTCCCTTCCGCCTGGCGCTGAGCCTCCAGAAATTATCGGCATAGTCGTGAACGAAAAAGGATTGGAACGCGCGCTCGCTACTCCCGGTGTTACGACCATTGGCTACCCGTATTCGATCTCCGCGTACTTCCGCCGGGCCAACGCCAACATGTCGCGCGGCGAATCGCGCGCTCTCGTTGAAACTCTGAACAAAGAAACCAAAGCTGCCGGCCGCGGACTTGTGATTTATATTTCGATGGCTTTCGGCAATCCTTACGACGAGCCATGGGGACCTGAACTCGTCGAAGAAACGCTCGAATGGCTCAAGGATATTCGCATCCGAACTGTTTCTCTCGCTGACACTGCGGGCAACGCCACTGCTGAAATTGTCGCCGACGTTTTCAAACGTGCAAACGAACACATTGCCGGAATTGAGCTGGGCGCGCATCTTCACAGTCGTGCTGAAGACGCCGAAGCAAAAATCCTCGCCGCGTATCAAGCCGGATGCCGGCGCTTCGATGGCGCGCTTACCGGACTCGGTGGCTGCCCGTTTGCCGGAGACGATCTTGTCGGTAATATTCGCACTGAAGATATTCTTGCGACGGTGAAGAAAGCCGGCGCCGATACTGGCATTGACGAATCGCGACTTACAAAAGTTCTGGCGATGAGCAACGAAATTCGCAGCAAATACGCCCATGCCCCGATCGCGAGTTAGGAAAGTGCAACCCAACTCGAGCAACAGGTAGAAGGGCAACACAAAAGGAGGCGCATAAAGTGTTTTCCACACTTCTTCTAGACTACGCCAGCGAGCGCGCGACGATTACGCTCAACCGTCCCGATAAACGCAACGCCATCACCCCGCAAATGATTTCCGATCTGCAATCCGCACTCGACGAAATCGAACACAAAAAAGTCCGCGTGGTGATTATGACCGGCGCTGGCTCCGCCTTCTGTGCCGGCATGGACCTGGATGTGCTCCAAGCCATCGCCTCGCAGTCACCACAGGAGAATCAGGAAGACTCGCGGCGCATCGCAAAACTTTTCCGCCGCATCTGGAGTTTCCCTCGCCCGATCATTGCTGCCGTAAATGGCCACGCACTCGCCGGCGGTTGCGGCATCGCAACGCTCTGTGATTTCACGCTGGCTGTACCCGAAGCGAAATTCGGATACACCGAAGTCCGCATCGGATTTTTGCCGGCAATTGTTTCCGTTTTCCTGACTCGCCAAATTGGCGACAAACGCGCCCGCGATCTGCTGCTTACCGGCCGACTGGTCGAAGCCAAAGAAGCGCAACAGCTCGGCCTGGTTTCCGAAATTGTCGAGCCTGAGAAACTCATGTCTCGCGCTCACGAACTCACCGACTATCTGGTCGAAGTGAGCCCCGGTAGCCTAAGCCGCGCGAAGCGGCTGCTGGTCACCGCGGAGGCCGCAGGCGTCGACGCCGACCTGGAACGTGCAGTATTGGAAAACGCACGCATCCGTTGCACCCCCGATTTCAAGGAAGGCATCGCTTCGTTTCTGGAAAAGCGCAAACCTGTTTGGAAAGATGAGTGACGAAATACGAATGACATCCCATTCGACTAAGGATTATCACGATGCGACGGTGCGAGTGCGCTACGCGGAAACCGATCAGATGGGCGTCGTATACTACGGCAACTATTTCATCTGGTTTGAGATCGGCCGCGTGGAACTGATGCGCTCGCTGGGTTTTGAATACAAACTCATGGAAACCGAAGACGATTGTTTCATCGTGGTGGCCGAAGCCAGTTGCCGCTACCGGCAGTCGGCAAAATATGATGAACTGCTTCGCGTTCGTACCCGCATCGCGCAAGCTGGAAATCGCGTGGTGAAATATTCGTACGAAATCCTACGCGATTCGGACAGCGCGTTACTCGCAACCGGCGGCACGACGCATGTGATCTGCGGCAAAGACGGCAAGCCAAAACAGTTGCCGGAAAAATATCGCAAAAGATTCCGGGCGCTTGCAGAAGCGGTGGAACGGAGCCAGCCGGCATGACCTCGATTGGCACCACGATAGAACTTAACGGCAATGACCTCACTTTCGAGCAGTTGTACGCGGTAGCTTTGCGAGGCGAAAAAGTTTCGCTGGCACGCGTTGCTGCCGAACGCATGAACGCCTCCCGTGCCGTCGTGGATCGCCTGGTCGCTTCCGGAAAAACTGCATATGGCATCAACACCGGGTTCGGCAAACTCGCCAGCGTTCGCATTTCTTCCGAACAAGTCCGCCAGTTGCAGGTGAATCTGGTTCGCTCGCACTGCTGCGGCGTCGGCGAACCGCTCAGCAAATTCGAAACGCGCGCCATCATTTTGCTTCGCGCGAATGCGCTGGCGAAAGGCCTGAGCGGAGTAAAGCCGGCCACGGTCGAAACGCTTTGCGCAATGCTCAACGCTGGTGTTCATCCGGTCATTCCCTCGCAAGGTTCGGTCGGCGCTTCCGGCGACCTTGCGCCCTTGGCGCATTTGGCGCAAGTGGTGATCGGCGAAGGCCAGGCGGAATTTCGCGGCGAAATTCTGCCTGGCGCTGAAGCGTTGCAACGCGCGCAAATCGTTCCGGTCCAACTCGAAGCCAAAGAGGGCCTTTCTCTGCTGAACGGAACGCAAGGCATGCTGGCGTTGCTCAGTTTGGCTTTGCGCCACGCCGATGCGCTGGCCGACACCGCCGATGTTGCTGCAGCGCTTTCGCTGGACGCTCTGCGCGGCAGCCCGGGAGCATTTGATTCACGCATCATGCACGCGCGGGCTTACGCCGGAGCGAGCCGCACTGCGCGGAATCTTGCGCACTTGAACGAAGGCAGCGAAATCCGCGAATCGCATCGCGCCGCGGAAAAAGACACCCGCGTGCAGGATGCCTACAGCTTGCGCTGCACGCCGCAGGTGCATGGCGCGGTGCGCGATTCCTTTTCGCAGGCGCGCGCCATGGCGCAAGTCGAGCTGAACAGCGCCACCGACAATCCGCTGGTGTTCGTGCGCGAAGACGGCGAGGGCGACATCATCAGCGGAGGAAATTTTCATGGCCAGCCACTGGCAATGGCCGCGGATCAGATTGCGATCGCGATTGCCACGCTGGGCGGAATTGCCGAGCGCCGTATCGAGCAGATGACAAATCCGCTCACAAGTTTATTGCCAGCGTTTCTGACTCCGGAGCCCGGCCTCAATTCCGGCTTCATGATCGCGCAAGTCACTGCGGCAGCTCTGGCCAGCGAAAATAAAGCGCTGGCAACGCCGCATTCTGTCGATTCCATCTCCACCAGCGGTAATCAAGAAGATTACGTTTCGATGGGCATGAGCGGAGCGCGGCGCCTGGAACGAATGCTGCGCAATTTGCAGCACATCATTGCCATTGAACTGCTGTGCGCTTGCCAGGGCATCGACTTGCTGGCGCCGCTGCAAACCGGACCGCTGGCTAAACAGGCTTACGATGCCGTGCGTGGCAAATCCAGTAAGGTCATCGAAGACCGTTCCCTGGCTCCGGACATCAACGCCATCTCCTCGCTGATCGAGTACGGCTTCTTCGCCAATCTCCTTCATTGATCGCCGCTATTGCTTCGCGGCTACCGGCTCAAACTGTTCGGACAGCCAGCGCTCGAACGCTTCCATGTTCTGCGGACGGCCCAGAAAACTCTGGACCAGATCATTTGCGGACATTGAGCCTCCGGGTTCCAGCACCAGCTTGCGATAGCGGGCCGCCGGTTCCGGCGCCAGCAGGTTGGCCCGGTCGAATTTGGTGACGAAATCCTCGGCAATCACTTTATCCCACAAGTAGGTGTAATACGCCGAGGAGTAGCCGCCCAGGTGGCCGAAGGACGCGTAGTCGTGGATTCCGGGTGTGGAAATGGAGAGCCGGTATTTTTGTTCATCGCTCAGAAAGATTGCGTCGGGATCGACGGCTTCGGCTTTGCGATTGTAGAGGTCGAACGAGATGGCGGAAAAAGAGTTCTGTCCAAGAACCCAACTGCCGCGGCCAAAGGCACCCGCGCGGTTCATCCGGGCAACCAATCCCACGGGAATCACCTCGTTGGTCTGATAGTGCCGGGCGAAGGTGGCCAGGACTTGCGGGCTATGCATCCATTCCTCAAGCATTTCCGAAGGGGCTTCGCCAAAATCAGACTCCATGCTGATGCCACTGACTCCAGCCCATTGCTGGGCGCCGAGAATCCAGTGCATCAGGTGGCCGAACTCGTGGAAGAAGGTCACCACATCGTCGTACTCCATCAGGCCTGGATCGTCCGCGGCGGGAGCCGCGAAATTGCAGACCAGCACGGCTTCGGGGAGCTGCTTGGCGCGAACTCCGTCCAGCACCGGAACCATTTCGGCGTGACTAAACTTCCCCGGCCGCGGGTGCATATCGAGATAAAAGCGGCCGATCATTTTCCCGCGATCAAAGACGTCCCAGGTCTCGACGGAAGAATCCCACGCGGGCACGCCTTGCTCCTGTACGAAGGTCAGTGCGAAGAGTTTCGCGGCGGTGTCCAGAACGCCTTTCTTCACCCGCTCGTAGGGAAGGTACGGCCGGACCGAAGCTGAATCGAAATCGAATTGCGACCGCCGCACCAGCTCGCGGAGATAGTATCCCTCGTAGTCGTAGACGTCTTTTGCGCCGGGCTGGAACTTCTGCTTTTCGGCAAGCAGCATCGCGTATTCGCGTTTGGCGACCGGACGCGCCACCGAATCCACCTGCTGGATGAAATCGGCGATGTTCTTTGCGGAGCGAATCATGCGGTCCGCCGCGTTGTAGTCGGCCCACGAAGAATAACCAATGATGCTTGCGATCTGATAGCGGGTGCGGACCAGGTCCATCAGCACTTCGCGATTCTTCGGATAGGCGCGATTCTCGAATTCGAGGTACAGCCGTTTGCGCACCGCATCGCTCTTGGCAAAGGTCAGCACCGGAAAAGCGTCGGGGTAGCTGGTGGTGATTTTGATTTTGCCGTCGGGCCCCGGCTTGTGGGCGTCTATATAGTCCTTGGGGAGACCCTCGAGCTCAGCGGCGGAGTCCACGGTGATGCTGCGGCGGTCGTCGGAGATGTTACGGTCGAACGTCGAGAGCAGATCCACCAGCTTGTCCTGCAGCTTTTTCAGGCGCGCGCGGGTTTCATCGTCTTTGTCCACGCCGGCCAGGCGAAATTCCAGCAGTTGGCGCTGAACATAGTAGCGGGTGGCAGGGTCGGCGCCGCTCAAATCGATGCCCGCAAGCGCCTTGTAGACTCCCTGGTTCAGCGACAAGGCCGCGCCGGCCGCGCCGACTTTTGAGGTCATGGCAGTCGCGGCGTCACGATATGCCGCTTCTGGATGCACCTGCTGCAGCAAAACCGACAGATATCCGGCGCTGTTGTACTGCCGGGTGATTTCGTCGAACGGCACCAGGGTGTTTTCGATGGTGTGCGAACCGTGCACCGCAAGAATCTGGTCGATCGAGCGTTGTGCGGCAGCCAGCCTTTCGTTTTCCAGCTTTTCAAAAGCTGGGACGTCCGGTTTGCTGATCCATACCGGAGCCTGAGCCACCGCCACGGCGGCCTGAGCTGCGGTGATGACCGGAACGGCGAAGAAACAGAGGGCCGAACTCAACACCAGCGGAAATCGCTTCGAGGAACGCAGGAAAGGCATTCTTGTCTCCAGTACGGCTGTCCATGTTGGACGCAGACGCGGTGCAAACAGTTCAGTGTCGCAGGCGGCCAACAAAATGCCAAATCTCGATTGCGTCAGCAAAATTCATCGCGTGTGACGGGCGGGATGGAAACCCCTGACGGCTTATGACAAAGGACAGGTTGTGAGGTACCCCCCTCCCCTTTTTTCATAAGTGTTCATTCTAAAGGCGGTTAAAGTCGTTTGTTTTGATACAGTTCTGCAAGTGTTGATTCTAAAGGAGATACGAGAGCGGCCTGGGGGGACGGGGACCCGCCGATTGTCGGTTATTGGCGCTCCTGATGATCGACATTCACGAGGCATACTACCAAAATTATTTACCTTTGTCAATACATATCTCTAATGACAACGATTCGAATCAAATTGCGCCCGGAAACGATTGAGGCAAAAGGACTAATCGGAAAACTGGAAGAGAAAAGCGCAAAAAGATTCATTTTGGGAATTGGTAGGCACGCCGTTTCGCGTTCACTTAGCGCTCATCGGAACAATTTGCCCGGACTAGCGGCGGCCCTTACACTGCTTTGCAGACGATCGTGACCTTTTCACTACAGAGTTTCCGGGCCGAAGCGCGACCGACGTTGCAGCTGGCGATTCCGCTGGTGCTGGCGGAGCTCGGCTGGATGAGCATGTCCATCGTGGACACCATGATGGTCGGGCGGCTGCCGGACAGTGCGGTGGCCATGGGAGCGGTAAGTCTTGGCTCGGCGGTGTTCATGGTGCTGGCGCTCTTTGGCGAGGGTCTGCTACTTGGGTTGGACACACTGGTAGCGCAGGCTTTCGGAGCTGGCAAACGCGAGGATTGCCACCGGTCGTTGATCAACGGAGTTTATCTGAGCATGGCGCTCACACCGGTGCTAGCTGCGCCAGTTTGGCTGATGCCGCGATTTCTCCGCGCGATTCATGTCGATGCGGGTGTGCTGACGCTTACGGTTCCCTACACCAAGGCGCTGGCGGTTGGACTCTTTCCTCTTTTACTTTATTTCGCGGTGCGCCGATGCCTGCAGGCGATGAACATGGTGAGGCCGGTAGCGTTCGCTCTGGTAACGGCAAACATCGTCAATGCTGTGTTCAATTGGATTTTGATTTATGGAAAATGGGGCGCGCCAGCGATGGGGACGGTTGGCTCAGGGTGGTCGACGGCAATCGCACGGGTGTATATGGCGGCAGTGCTGATTGGCTACCTTTTCTGGTACGACCACAAACATCACACTGAATTGCTGAAGACTCCGGTGGACATCGATCTCGGGCGGATCAAGGAATTGATTGCGCTGGGGATTCCGGCGGCGATGCAATTCACGCTGGAGAGCGGAGTGTTTGCGGCAGTCACTGCGCTGATCGCGCGCCTAGGGGCAGTGCCGCTGGCTACGCACCAGATTGCGCTGAATACTGTTGCGTTTACCTACATGGTGCCGCTGGGAATCTCGTCGGCGGCAGCGGTGCGAGTGGGACAGGCGCTGGGGAGGCGCGATCCGAGAGGGGCGGGAGCGGCGGGCGGGACGGCGATTGTTATCGGGGCGGCGTTTATGACGCTGGCCAGCGTGGTGCTGCTGGTGGTACCGCGATGGATCGCGCGGGTCTATACCATTGACGAGGTGGTGATTCGGAACACTGCAGGGCTGTTGGCGGCAGGAGCGGCGTTTCAATTGTTCGACGGGATCCAGTCAGTGGCGACGGGAGCGTTGCGCGGAGCGGGTGATACGCGTACGCCGATGCTGTGCCATTTCACGGCGTATTGGATAATAGGGCTGCCGTTGGGAGCGTGGCTGTGTTTCCGGCGAGGTTGGGGAGCGCTGGGGTTGTGGATCGGCCTCAGCCTCGCCCTGATTCTGATCGGCATCGTCCTGCTGCTCGTCTGGCGGCGCACCACTCGGCGCTTCACATCGGCGGACTTCGCGTAGGACGCCTTTCGGACGCCAGTGCATCTACAGCGCCTTTAGCCCCACAGCTTGCGCCAGCTTTCGCTGGCGGTCGTCGAATGTCCAGAATTCCGCGGCATTTAGCTCCAGCGCCGCAGCCAAGTGCAACGTATCCAGCGTCCTTAAGCCGAGCTGTCCTGCATGTTTCCGCGCAAGCCGCGCACATGCGTCCAGCGCAAGTTCGGGCAGGGCAACTTGCTTCCACAAACCGCGTCCGCAATGCTCTGCGAATCTGTCCGCCAGCCGATCCGCCTCAGCCCGGGTGATCGCTTTGCGGAATACATGCTGCTCCACGGCGTGCGTCCATTCGGCAATATGCAACGGCGTCATCCATAGCGCCGGACGGCTTGCCACCCGCCGTTCCGCGTCCGCCGTGTGGCCGTCTCTGATATATAGAGAAACAAAAAGGCTGGTGTCCGCGTAGATGCTCACCATCGCGCCCTGCTCGCTAGTACCGCCCACGTTCTTCGATCATCAAATCGGCTCCGGGCAAGACCCGGTCCTTCAGAATTTCCTTGCGCATCGCGGCGAAGTCGGGCCATTCTGCCGCGGCAGCCGGCGTCCCTTCCGGCACAATCCTGGCAATCACTTCATCGCGCTCGCGCAGCTCGACAATCTTCCCCGCTCGTAACCAGGCTTTAAGCCGCCGGGTGTCCCGCAACTGACGAATATTCATGCTCGGCATAGACCCGCCTTGCTCCCTACCTGACCTCGGTAATGTGCCACATTATGTGTCACAATGTCAAGGCCACGCAACAGCCCCGTCAGATGCCGGCGTACCAGGAGTAGCCGGCTTCGGGTGACGCTGAGCCGAGACCCTTGCCGAATTGCTTGAGATTATCGGTAACGGTAAGCCTGGTGATGTATTTCACGCTTTTGTAGCCGAGTTGGCGCATTACGCGCAGACGCAGCGGTCCGCCAAAGCCGACCGGCAGCTCGCCGCCGTTCATCTCTTGGGCCAGGATGGTTTGTGGATGCAGCGCATCCGCCATGTCAATACTTTCCCACCAGTCCGGCTGGAAGGAACGATAAACCACGTGGGTTGCTTGCGGCGCCGCGCCGACTACTGCAAGCAGATGCGAAAGCGGCGCACCCGTCCATTCGGCGATATACGACCAGCCTTCCTCACACTGAATCATGGTGATATGGCTTTGGCGAGGAAAGCCTTTGAGGTCGGCAAGCGAAAACGATCCCGGATGCGCGACCAGACCGTCCACCTTCAGGCGCCAATCGGCAAAACCCGCTTTCTGGAGCCGCTGGAAATCGTCGCCCAACGGAGCAACTTCATTCATCAAGGGCTTCGCGGAAATCTGGCTGCGAGAAAATTCGCGGGCCAGCGAGTGGCGGGTCAACAAGCGCTGTGCGGCATAGGTCAGCGTTTCGCCGGGCCCGTAGATTCCTCTCGAATCCGGCGGCACCA
>Ga0210402_10005750_pt1 | contig 11067 bp, 6 predicted proteins | sample IncBWC7MmetaG_FD_161055 | JGI IMG/M metagenome (GOLD analysis project Ga0210402, IMG submission 161055) | Forest soil microbial communities from Barre Woods Harvard Forest LTER site, Petersham, Massachusetts, United States - Inc-BW-C-7-M | ecosystem: Environmental > Terrestrial > Soil >... | reverse complement strand
CAGGGTGGATACCCTACCCACCGCAGAAGATATTTGAGCAACCAGAGACGCCTGTAAAGAAAGATCCACATGTCGCACGACTTACTAGTGGTCCGTCGCGCTCATTGCTTTCCTTTTCCTTCATGACGTCTCGACCCCTACAAACTCTCGAACAACCTCGAAAGCCTCGGTCTCGGCAAAGTGCCGTAGCGCCGCCCACTGGGCTTCGATACCCAAACCGGATTGTCACTGTCCCGAAGTGGAGCGGAACTATCAAGCGCCTCCGGTCAGCTTCGCCGTGATTTGCGCGACATGTTTGCCCTGGTAGCGCGCGCCATCAAGCTCGTTGGCGCTAGGCTGGCGCGAGCCGTCGGCGTTGGCCAGCGTACTGGCGCCATAGGGCGTCCCGCCGGTGATCTCGTTCATGTTGGTCAGCCCAGGAAAGGCGTAGGGGAGGCCCACGATGATCATGCCCTGGTGAAGGAGTGTGCTATGGAACGAGGTGATGGTCGTTTCCTGGCCGCCATGCTGTGTGCCCGTGCTGGCGAACACGCTGCCGACCTTGCCGACTAGCGCGCCCTTCATCCAGAGACCCCGGTCTGGTCCAGGAAGTTGCGCATCTGCGCGCACATGTTGCCGAAGCGCGTGGGCGTACCGAAGATGATGGCGTCGTAGGTCGCGAGTTCGTCTACGCTACAGATGGGAGCGGGCTGGTCCAGCTTCATGCCGGATTTTTTGGCGACTTCCTCCGGCACCAGTTCCGGAACACGCTTGATGGTGACCTCGGTGCCTGGCACCGCGCGAGCGCCTTCGGCGACCGCCTCGGCCATCTTCTCGACGTGACCCCAAGCGCTGTAATATAGGACGAGAACCTTCGACATCGACAGCCTCCTGTTTCCTTCTCTTGACAGCGCATGACCTGCCCGGAGATACCGATCCGGTCGAAAGCAGACATGCTCTGCCGTCTCCAACCGGGGTCTCGTTGATCTATGTCAAAGGGCGCAGATGGCGCGCAACACACACTCTAAGGTCCGCCTTCGAGGCTCATCGATGAAAGTGCCATGACCGATAGCGAATGGACCAATCGCTTTCTCTCCACCTGAGTTTTTTGCGCTGGCAAAAGCACGCCTCTCACTCAATACGCAGCCCGCGATATCGCTCGGGCTCCCCAACGGCGTTACCCGCAGCATGGCCCGTCAGCGGATCGTTCACGTCCTCATTCAGGGGCCAACGTCAGTTCGCATTCTGTTATTCACATTTTCTTCCTCCGCACAGCTCGCTCACCAGGCGTTGCGCTGCTTCTTTCGCTCCTCGTACGGCGCCATCCGAATGGGCGTTCCATAGATAGTCTCCCACCAGATACAAATTTCCGTCTGGCCGTCTCACGGCATCGGCCTGAACATCCAGCGGCGACCTGCCCGGAGGCCACAGCGGCACTCCCCACGGGTGATAACCATAGACATAAGATGCTTGTACGTATTTCGAAAAACCGGGCCAGAGCGTCTCAAGCTCGACAAGCAGCTCTTTGATTTTTTGATCGCGTTGAATGATGTGAAACGATTGGGCGAAATCGCCATAAGTGAGAAGCGAGAATACATCGAGCGACTGGGTGGCCGGGCTTTCGTCGATGACGCCGTAAACGACTCCGAGCGGACCACGCGTCAAAACGGGAAAAGGAGTCTTGCCGTTCACATGCCAAAGCTTCTGCGCATCCTTCGAGATGAGAAAGTGAACTACAGTGTATTGGCCGCCACCAAGCGTGGAAATCGCCTGCAGCTTTTCATCCGATAAAGGTGGATCCATCACAATCTGATGCAGTCTCCAAAATGGAGTGGCGACGACGACAGCTTCGCCTTCGATCGTTCTCATCTGATGGTCTTTCAAGTAAGAAACTCTTGCCCAGGACTTATGATCGAAAGTCTCCCCTCGTTCGATCCGTGTCACCGTCACATTGAGCGTCTTATGGGGCAGGGCGTTCGCGATGGCTGTGGCGACATGAATGTTGCCGTTTTTGATGAGATAATTGGGTTCACCGGAATCTCCAAGAAAGGTATCGAACTCCAACAAACCGAACAGGGCCGAGAAACGAGTCCAGTCATCTCCCAACTCACACTCGAGTGTGAGACGGATCCACTCGCCCACCTTAGGCGGAAGTTTTTCGTCATCGATCCACCGTGCGAAAGAAACATCCTGCAGCTTTTTTATCTCCTCATTTTTAATCCCTTCCTTCTCGGCGACGTCGTGCAGAAGCCTTGCGCGCTCTCGCCAATGTTTCAGGGTTTCGTATTCCTCCCGTGATAAAAACGAAAGAAAATAGGCATCAGTGCTCTTATCCAGTGGATAGATTTTGCCGTCCATCACCATGCTTGAATAGGCTTTCTCAACGCGGTCTTCGATGGGTACTTTCAGTTCTTTCATAATGTTGAGCAGTTCGTTCGTCTGCCAGATTTCCTGCGTACCCGCCTCCGCATGCAATCCGTCGCTGTAATAAGTCGTGTACATCCGTCCGCCCCAAACGTCGGACGCCTCCAACACCTGTGTGGCGATACCGTGCTTTTCGAGCGCATAGGCGGTGATCAGTCCGCTCAGTCCCCCTCCGACGACAATGACGCGTGTCTTCCAAAGCGGTTCGTCGGATTGAGAAGATGGAATGGGGGGAGCGGAAGATGGTGTGCGTTCGTCAGGTTTGAATCCCGCGATGCCAAGGGTGAGGCTTGAAAGAATCATGAAACGACGAGAGATTTTGTTCATGGTCGTTGTCCTGATTGTCTTTGACGCGGAGAAGGTGAAGCGCGACAAGCGCCTGCCGTTCGGCTTGCCGACCGTCAAAGCCAACTGTCTCTGGGCATGTGCCGCCGTTACCTTTACCTCAGAGGTAGCGTAACTCTAGTGACTTTCCCTTTCTCGTCTACAACTTTAGAGAGTGGACTGGCCGCGTGCCCTTGGCCAGTCTTCTGTGCCTCCCGGATGATTGGAGGCACGTTGGCCGCATCCCTATCAGCTTCTGCCTTCACGGCATCCACGGAACGTTATCGGACAGCGTTAATACGGGCCCGTCGTGCTTTTGGTCGACGGTAATTCCTATTCCGCGACCGACATTTTCGCCGCTGGGTTTCAGGACCACCTCATAGGCGAGGTAATCGGGGTAAGCAACAATACCGGTGCGGGCGGAGCGAACGTTTGGGAGCATTGGCTGTTGACGGAAGCCCTGCCGTCCGGTTGGGGTCTCAAACCGCTGCCAAATCAAGCTGGCATGAGGGTGGCAATACGCCAATTGTATTGGCACAAAGGCAGGCGCTCTGTTGGAAGATTTCGGTGTTGTCCCGAACAAAATTTATAAACTTCAGCGCGAAGACCTAATGCAGGGTGATAGCGCGCTTCTGTCATTTGCCGCGACGTTGCTATCCAAGAAAAAGGCCCGCAGCATCAAGATTGTTGGCAGCGCACCAGGGTCGGTCTCGACTAAGAGTCGGTTTCGAAAGTCATGAAGCATGAGCAATCCGACGCGCAAGCAACATGACGGATGCAGCGTAGAGGAAGGCTCGTGCGGAGCCGATGGTGGCTTCGAAGTCCTTTGCCAGCCTTCGATTGCGCCCGATCCACGCAAAGAAGTCTTGACATCTGCATTCGGGCCAAGAATTGCGAATCCGACGTCAGCGGATCCATCCGGCACCGACCCAGAACATAGGCATTGATCAAGCCGGGAATCGCTTTTAACCAGGGTCGAGATGCAGCCTTCACGCGCTATTCGAGACAGAGCCGGTGCGCCATAAAGTCGAGCGGTCCGTCAGGTGACAAAGAGAAATCGAGACGACTTCACAAAGAGTACCGTGCTGCAGATCGCGAAGCGCGCGGGCTGGCTGTGCTCGTTTCCGACGTGCCGCAAGCCAACGGTTGGAGCGACATCTGACGACGAAGGCGACATTAACATCGGCACGGCAGCCCATATCTGCGCGGCTGCTCCTCGCGGCCCGCGCTACAATGAAGTGATGTCGCCAGAGGAACGCTCTTCTGTAAAGAACGGCATCTGGATGTGCCGCGATCACGGCAGAGCAATCGACTCCAGCGATCCGGAATTCACCGTCGAGCGGCTGCGCGAGTGGAAGAAGCAGGCTGAAAACGAATCGTGGCGGCGCGTGCTGCGCAACGAAGCGACGCCCGGGCAAGCGGATGCCACCGACGCGCAATTGGCGGTGCGCATTCGCGCCGCCGCAGAAGCCGATCTCAGGGTTTTCCGGCAAACCGCGAAGTGGCCGTCCACGTCGGTCCCGCTCACGCTGGAAGTTGACGACTTCGACGAGCCGGTGACAACGAGTGCGCTTGCAGGCGCGGTCGCCTCGCTGGACGATCTGATCCTTGTGGCGGCGCCTGGCATGGGAAAGACCACGACGCTCTTCCAGATCGCCGAAGGCGTACTGGCGACCGGCAAAGGGACGCCGCTCATCGTGCCGCTCGGCGATTGGGCCACCGAAGGCGCGACGGTTCTGGACTCTATTCTAAAACGCCCAGCGTTCCGTGGGGTATCGGAAGAAGACATTCGCGAGGCCGCCGCCCAGCCCGGCGTTGTGTTGCTTCTCGACGGATGGAACGAGTTGCACGCGCAAGCGCGGTCTCGCGCACGCGTGCAGATCACAGCCCTCAAGGCGGAATTACCCGAACTGGGCCTTATCGTCTCGACGCGCCGCCAAGCCCTCGACGTTCCTTTCGGGGGAACGCGCGTCGATCTTCTGCCGCTCAACGAAGGCCAGCAGATACAGATCGCCGTCGCGATGCGCGGCGACGCTGGCGTGCGGATCGTCGATCAGGCGTGGCGCACGGCAGGGGTGCGTGAGCTGGTGACAATCCCGCTCTACCTCACCGCCCTGCTTTCGCTTCCCGAAAACTCCCCATTCCCGACGACCAAGGAGGAAGTGCTGCGGCACTTTGTGGCCGTGCACGAGAAGGAGGCAAGCCACGCGGAAGCCCTTTACACCGTCGTGCAAGGATTTCAGCAGGATTACTTGGACGGTCTCGCCGTCTTCGCCACCCGAGCGGCAAACACGGGCATAGCCGACAGCAACGCGCGGCGATCGATTTTCGACACGGAAAACCTTCTGGCGGGCAACGGACAGATCACGATCAAGCCGCAGCCCGACGCGGTGCTCAATGTGCTCGTAAGCAACCACGTGCTGATGCGTGCTGGAGACGCACCGGGATATTCATTCCAGCACCAGCAGTTTCAGGAATGGTACGCCTCTCATTCCGTCGAGCGCCGGATCACCGCCGAGATCGATCATCCAAAAGGGCGCGAGAGGTTGAAAGCGGAAGTTTGCAATCTCCCGACATGGGAGGAATCCATCCTCTTCGCAGTCGAGCGTCTGGCGCGCGGCGATGTCCACCAGCGTACCGCGTGCGGCGAGGCGGTCCTCGCCGCGTTCGAAGTCGATCCGATCCTAGCGGCCGAGATGATCTTCCGGTCCACGGAAGAAGTGTGGTCGCAGATCGCGGCGACTATTCAAGGGCTTGTGGCGCGCTGGCACGCGCCCGGAAAAGTTGATCGAGCCTTCCGCTTCATGCTCACCTCGGGTCGCTTTGAATTTTTGGACGTGGTCTGGCCCATGATCACTGACGAGAACGAGCAGATCAGCCTAAAGGCGTTGCGTAATTGCAGGCGCTTTAGGCCCTCCATTCTCGGAAATGAAGCTGAGAAGAAGATTAGGGCCCTTTCTCCGCACGCCCGGACAGTGCTGCTGAGCGAAATGGCCTCGCGCAGCGGTATGGACGGCCTCGATCTCGCGAGCGCCATCACGAAGAACGATCCCGATCCTGAAGTGCAGGCATCCGTCGTCGCTGCGCTGGCGTTTCGGCGCGCGGACCGCCACGTCGCAAACGTGTTGCGGAACGCCGGCGACAAGACCTTCGACCTGATTGCCCGCAGGGACCTTATCGATGAAGTGGACGATGAACTGGTCCAGAGGGGCGTCGCGGCGGCGCGCGACCGTCGGGCTGCCGAAGAAACATCCGCATATGATCGCCTGCGGGCGATCTTGTACACGCAAGGGGATGAGGACCGAAGCGCCGAGCTGACCGATATCATCAGTACTATGGAGATCGATCGGCGAGAGAATGCCGGAGTGCGATTAATCTATGAGGCGCGCAACCACTATTTAGGCGCGGTCGCGGACGGCCTGCTCACGCGAGTCCGTGAAGGCCGCACGCTGTTTTATGGCGCGGACGACATTCTGGCCTCCGCTAGATTTGCGCTGGAAGAGGACACGCTGCTCGAATTGGCGCTTTCCGATCCTAGCCGCCGCGACGATCACCACGCAGAAGCTGCCGCGTCGGTGCTCGGGCCGGCCGCTGTGGGCCGCTTGGTTGATGCGGTCCTCGAGATAGGAGCGCGATTGCGTGTGAATGGCCAATTCGACCCCGCCGCAAGCGAGATTTACAACGGACTACTCACCCGCATCGCGCACGTGCCGGGAGCGAGTCTCGTCGCCGCCGTTCTTGCACGCTCGGCCCAGGCGAATAACGAGCACATGGCTCGCTTAACCGAACTTCTCTCTCGACATCCCAATGGCGCAACCGATCGCGACAGGCCCTTCGACCCCGCCTCGCTCGCAGCGATTCAGCGCCTCCTCGAAGACTGGGGCAACCGGATGCTCGCTTCGGGCGACGCGAAGCGATGGCACACAATGGCTATCGCGATGCTTGCGTGCCATGCTCCGTCTGTGCACCTGCTACCCCTTTTGAAACGGCTGCTGGACGATAACCTGCGGCGATATCGGGCTTTCCGCGAGGAAGCGAAGGCCGCCGGCTGGCGTCAAGGCGAGGCCTTGGACGAAGCTCGCTACCCCATGACACACGACTATCAGCGTGCATTCCTGGCAATTCAAACGCCCGAGACCGCCGCTATGATGCAGGAATATCTGTTGGACGAGCTCTTCGGTGAGCTCGCTGCGCAGGTGCTCGCAGATCACTGGCGTGCGAGAAACGAGCCGCCGAAAGACAAGCGCTTTCCGTTCAGGGTGGACTTCTCGGGCGTGCAGGAGAAGCGCGCGGCGCGCGCCATCGATCCTGACGCAACGTCGGCGGAAGCGGAAACAATCTTCGCGGCGATTGAGTCCCTCATTGCGGATGACGCGCCGGATGAGCAGAAAAGGCTCGCGGTCGCGCTAGGCATTGTGGCGTTACGGCTCCCGCACGGCCAGCGCCACACTACGATCCAAAAGCTCATTGCGCTCGCGCCGAGGCGATCACGGTCGGAGCTGCTTCTGGGCCTCGTTCTCTCGGGCGAGGAGATCGACATCAAGATTGTTGCCGAGGGGATCTCCGAAACCTTCGAGGCGGCGAAAGCCGAACCTTGGATATTGACGCAGAGCGATGGCTACCAATTGAAGCATTGGCTGCGGCTGCTGCCGTTCGTGAGCAATCCAACAGAGGCGTTAGCTGTCGTGCGCGACATGCCCCCTGCGCGGCGCGAGCCGCGGTTCTTGGAAGAAATGGTCGAGGTTCTTGCCGATGCGCCTTCGCACGAAACCGAAGAGATTTTGTTCAAGCTCGCGGAGGAAGACCCGTGCTTCTATTCGAACGAGCACTGGCGCACGACGGCCTTGCGGTTCGGCACGCCATCCGCAGCGCGTCGGATCGTTGACCTGACTGCCGGGGGGGCTTTTGACCGAGAGACACTGGACGACTGGCATCTGATCCAAGAGCTCGGTAGCCTTATCGCGGTGCACCCGGATTTTCGCTCCCATGTGAATACCCTATTGAAAGAAGGCCCGATCACGCGCGGGCTCGCGATACTAGCCCGAGCAGTCGCAGAAACTCCAGACGAGGACGGATTGCTGTTGCTCGCAAAAGTCGAAAAGGAATTGAAACGGGCCGTTGTGACTTGGCGAACCATCGAACAGCTTGTCACAAAGCACGTGCCTGTCAACGATTGGGCAAATGCATACAATATTGTACCGGTCCATGCCGGCAGCTTGCGGCAAAAACTGCTTGCACTGACGACCGACGGCGGTCCCGCTGATGCCGCTGCGCGCTGGCTGCGTCAGATTGACTCGATAAGAGATGAACACGGGATGCCGGAAGCCGAGCCGCGTCATCCCGATCTGGCGTCCGGCAAGCCCTGGCCGATCATGCAGCCAGACCCGAACGCTGTCGCAGAGGGTTAGTCAGTCAGCTGGTCTAACGTTCGGCGATATGGCTGCCAGTCCTGGCCGAATGTCAGCACCGCGCTGGCCGCCGGGCGGTGCACACGAACTTGTCGTCGATATCGGAGATTCGCAGTTCGTCGGGCCAGCGGTCGGCCTCATCAGGCACACAATGCGGAAATGGCCGCAGCGGCAGTCGGCGCAATAGATCAGTACTTGCCGCACGCCAGCGTCGCTCATTTTCCCCGAAATTGATCTTTTGCGGGCGGCCTCAGACAAAAGCCTATTGAGAGGGCCGCCGCGCAAATGAACTGGGACTCAATGTCCGACAGCCGATCAGGCCAACTATCGGCCCGTCAGGGGTCCTTGCGGAATCGCGACACAACCGCTGACACAAGCCACGGCTCTCTATACGTGTTCCCCGGTGAACCATCCCGTTTGCCACCGTCGCTTTGCGGGATCGAGACCCGGATCCGGTATTTAACGCCAGCTCACGTGTTAGATGCCGGAAGTTCGCCAGCCGCGTTGGAGCAAGCGCCGGTATCCTTCTTTTGTGGTCCATTTGGCCCGGACGAGATGGTTCTCGAAGGCCTCCCGCGTCCGGTTAGGTTCGCGGTCCAGATCGACGTACACCACGATCCGCGCAACCTCGCGCCAGTCGGCACCTTCCGCATCCGCATCGAGGATGCGCAGGTAGGTGACGGCATGCTGTTCGTCGTAGGCGGTGAGCGCGGGATCGGAGGGCACTAGATCGGCAACATCAGGATTGAGGGGCGGCATGGCGTTCTCGTCTGGGAAAGAAGAGGACCGACCAAGGTAGTCGGAGAGAAACCGGTAGAACATACGAATGCGCTTGGTATCAGTACCAAAAAACCTTTTTGCTGCAGTCTCGTCATTGATCCTCCCTCCAATTTCGTCGAGCAGGCGCTCGAAAGACAGAACGTCGATGCATTTGTATAGGTTCTCGATTATGCTGAAATGCCCTGAGACGACGGGAAGATCGGGAATATGCTTTTCGAGTTGCGAATTAGTGATCGGGCTCGGCAATCTGTAAAGATCATCTAGCGATACCAAGTTGTCATTGGAAGCCGGCGCAAATCGGATTGCTTTTAGCCGGGCCATTACCGCTCGACCTCCATCTAAGGAGGCCAGGGCAGTCGGAACTAAGGCGTCTGTGGCTGTCCAAAGTGGACGAAGAAAACTCTCGATGGCATCTTTCCCCTTGGATGCTTCATCGTCGAGTCGGTCCCAGATCTCCAAAGCATCAATGACCGCCATTAGTGTTAGTCGGCGCGCGCCTAGAACCTGAAGAGCGTTTTGAAACGGGCGCAGCGTGCTATGCGCCAAGTTTACTCCGATATGGGTCAGCGAGCGCTCCTCGTTTATCGACATTTCGCGCGCTGGAATCAGGCAGCTCTCGGCTTTTATCCATTTCTCGCCAGCACTCCACGCGACTGCGACGTCTTCTGCCGCGGCGACGATCGCCGTCCAAAAGTCTGCGAAATGCGTTGAGGCCTCCAATGAGCCTCCAAAGTCCAACGGGTCCGAGCACATCACGTAACTGAAGGAGGTGTCGCGATATTGCATTCGCGGCGACACCTAGTATCATCTCGTTCCAATACCTCTCATGTTGCTCGCCAGAAAGTACGAGCGCTTTTCGATTTTGCTCGGGAAAGAAGTCTGCGTTGATATGGCAGGGGACAGGCGATAATTGATCAGTCGGCAAAAATGCAAATAGCCGACCGTAATGCTTTTCAGGGTTTTCCAAATTGAAAGCTAGTTGGATCTCGGTTTGCCGGGCCAACTTTTCGATGACCGGATACTTTGCCCGCAATGGAGCGGCTTCCTTCGCAGCGCTCGCACGTATGACGTACCAATCCTCTTTGTGGTCTCCTGGGAAAAGGGAAAGTCGGACCCTGTGCTCATCGACAGGTGTTCGTACGACTCGCCTTACGATCTTTCCATCTCGGGCAATTTCGATTGATGACAGATTACGAAGGAAAAGGAGGCAGTCATCAGCTACCGAAACAATGTCTTTTTGAACAGAGTCAAGGTCTCCGCGCTTTATCGCGGATGCATCGAGTGCTTCACGTATCGGGCTGTTCGCATCGAACGCCCATGGAAGTTCAAACTCGGAGCCTTGGATATCGTCGATGGCACTAACGCGATTGCGTTCACGCAGCGGGTCAAGTTGGATTTGAACGCCGAGAGATCGAATAATGGGGGTGTCGGTTATTTGATATACCGATACAAAGCCGATCCCGAAACGTCCGATTAGCGATGGGTCCCGGTATTTATTTCCGCTTCCGACGGTACTAATTGCATGAAAATCGCAAGCCTTCCTAGAGCCACCTGAGGGGCGGAAGCTTCGGTTTCCCAGGGGCACTTTGGCTCCCCCAACCCACAGCTTAAGAAGAGCTCATCGTTCCATACCCTCAACGAGTCCCGCTCTATGCTAAACTTGATTTTATGCGCGCCGGCATCATCGGCGTTCCGGATAAGTTCCCGGGCCATCGAGTCAAATCCCTGTAGCCCGGTCAAGATCTGGCGAATATTTCCCAACAGAGGTGCGACATAGGGGATGTCGCTCAATGTGTTGCGGTCATTTAGCATGTTAGTCCTACCGGCTCGGCCAGGGTCCGCGTGGATCCTCTCAGAATTTAGCAAGCGAGGTGTGTGAAGTGGACCCCGGAAATAGGACCAAACGTTAAGGTGTGAAGCGTCCTGCTGGGCGCATCCCAAAAGTTAGACCGTTCTGAATGGGAGAATCCGGCTAGGCTTGAACCCCGGGAGGGAGGCTTGGCCAATGAAGAAGTCGAAGTTCACCGAGCAACAGATAGCGTTTGCGCTTCAGCAAGCAGAGAACGGTACGACGGTTGCGGAGGTATGCCGAAAGATGGGTATTGCCGAAGCGACGTTCTATCGCTGGAAGCAGCTGTACGGCGGATTAATG
>Ga0210402_10005749_pt1 | contig 11069 bp, 10 predicted proteins | sample IncBWC7MmetaG_FD_161055 | JGI IMG/M metagenome (GOLD analysis project Ga0210402, IMG submission 161055) | Forest soil microbial communities from Barre Woods Harvard Forest LTER site, Petersham, Massachusetts, United States - Inc-BW-C-7-M | ecosystem: Environmental > Terrestrial > Soil >... | reverse complement strand
AACCAGCGGTAGTCGTCGAAAAGCGCTTTTTCAGGAAGCACGTCCGCGTTGGGAGAGGCGGCGGCCGGTTCGAACTGATCGGGTGGGGCGCGGGGTGGTTGCCGAGGGCTCGGCTGCTCTCTGCCCGCTGACCGCCCAGAGCTGACAATCGCACAGCGGATTATCCGTTGAACTTGCCTACCCCACCCGTCGCCCCATCCCCGCCCAGTACCGCTCCCGCAACATCCGCCGCAGCACCTTGCCCGTGGCATTGCGCGGCAGCGCCGCCACAAAATCCACCGACTTCGGCACCTTGAACCCGCCGATCCGCTCGCGCGCCCACGCAATGATCGAAGCCTCGTCCGCCGGCGCGCCTTGCTTGGGCACGATGATCGCCTTCACCGCCTCGCCCCAGCGTTCGTCCGGCACACCGATCACCGCCACCTCGGCCACGTCAGGATGGCCATCGATCGCGTTCTCCACCTCGGCCGGATAGACGTTCTCGCCGCCGGACACGATCATGTCCTTAACCCGGTCGTAAATGAACAGATCGCCGTCGCCATCCAGCCAGCCGGCATCGCCGGTGCGGTACCACCCCGCATCATCGATCGCCGCCGCGGTCGCCGCCGGCTGCTTCCAGTAGCCGCGCATCACGCCGGCGCCACGCACCGCGACCTCGCCCACCTCGCGCGGCGCCACGTCATCCCCCGCGGCATCCAGCACGCGCAACTCCACGCCGGGAACCGCTCCGCCGCAGGACAGCAGCTTGCCCGGCACATGCGCCTCGGGGGCCAGGCTGGTCACCACGCCGGCCGCTTCGGTCATGCCGTACACCTGGCTGAACGCGCAGGGGAACCGCGCCATCGCCCGCCGCAGAAGGTCCTCCGAGATCGGCGAGGCGCCATAGAAAATCTGTTCCAACGCCGAGAAATCAGCGTCCGCCGACTCCGGCACGGCCAGGATCATGTGGATCACGGTCGGCGTCAGGAATGCATAGGCGACGCGCTGCTCGGCGATAACCCGCGTAAGCTCCGCGGGAACGATCTCGCGCACCATCACCGCGCGAGCGCCCTGCGACACCGCAAGCATCGCGACGATGGCTCCAGCCACATGGAACACCGGCAGCGCAAGCAGCGTCGATTTGCCGGCCTCCCACCGGCCGTAGCGCAGTTCCCACCCAATTCGGCACTGCGACAGGCAATTGGCATGGGTCAACGGCACCCCCTTGGGCAGCCCGGTGGTGCCGGAGGTGTAAAGCTGGATCATATCGTCTGTCGGGTCGGCCGCCAGCCGAGGGTCCACCGTCGGGAATGCGCCGATCCACGCATCGAAACCGGGCAGTTCGGCGTGGCCGGCCTCGAACTGCACCAGCGTCCGCAGGTCCGGGCACTCATCCGTCATGCCGTCCACCACGTCGGCGAACTCCTGCCCGAACACCAGGACGCTAGCGCCACAGTCGCGTACGATGGCGGCAATTTCCGGCGGTGCGAGCCGCGTGTTCACGGGCACAGCGCACGCCCGCGCCTTCATCGCGCCGAACCACAGCACCGGGAAGGCGTCGGTGTTCTTGCACAGGGTCGCCACGCGTTCGCCCGGCCGCGCACCGGCAGCAAGCAGCGCCTGGGCGCACTGGCTGGATCGCGCATCGAGTTCATGAAAACTGGTCTCCCGGCCTTCAAACCAGAACGCGGCCGCATCGGGACGTTCGCGCGCCTGAACGCGAACAAAATCGGTGACCGTGGTGACGGCATCGGCCCTGGACATGATTCCCTCCACGCCGGCTGCTTGCGCAGCCCATTTCCCGACAGTGTAGGCCACAGCGGTTGGCCGGCGCCACGATTGTCGCGTTTACACGCTTGACCCGGCTCGCTGGGACTTGGCACCCATGGTGCATGTCCATTTCGGTATCGGCGTCGCTGCCTCTGCTGTTGTTGTGCGGGATGTTCCTCGCCTCCTCCGGTGCCTTGGGCCAGACCACGGGCGGCCAGCCGAGCGGGACGCTGCAGGTGCCGCCGAAGCAGAAGACCGCACCGTCGCCGGCATCCAAGCCACCGACTGCGGCCCCGCGCGAGCCGGTGCATCAGACAGGCAAAAAGTCGCCGCCCGTGGTTCGACCGCACGGCCCGATACACGCGCAGAAGCCGCCGCCAAAACCGCCGGCTGCCACTACCGCCGCTCCGGCGACCCCGCCGACGCCCGCCCCGGTCGAGCCGCCGAAAACCGAGACCGACATCAAGGGTTCCGCCACCAATCTGCCCTTGCCGCGCTACGCAGCACTCCGCTCGGACGAAGTGAACCTGCGCGCCGGCCCCGGCACGCGCTATCCGATCGAATGGGTTTACAAGCGCCGCGAGCTCCCGGTCGAGATCGAGCGCGAATTCGAGGTCTGGCGGCTGGTGCAGGATCCCGACGGGATCAAGGGCTGGGTACACTCGGCGACACTCACGGGCCGGCGCAGCTTCATCGTCACCGCCGCGGACGCCACGTTGCGGCGGGACGCGCAGGACACCGCCGCACCAGTGGCGATTCTGAAGCCGGGCGTCGTGGGGCACATCCGTGGCTGCCAAGCGAACTCCGACTGGTGCCAGGTGCAGGTCGGCGACTACCGGGGGTTCCTCAAGCGCAGCCAGTTCTGGGGCGCGCTGCCGGGCGAGGTCTTCACCAACTGACGCTTTTGCATCCGACGGTGGACGCGCTATCGTTCGCGGCATGGACAAGGATGTACCAAGGGCCCACCACGACCTGGGGGGCGTCTCCAAATTCATGTGCGAGCCGGTGGATGTCGGACCGCACGCGCTGACCGACTTTGACAAGGAGGTCGACGGCCTGTCGGGGGTGCTGCGCATGAAGCGCCTGATGACGGTGGACGAGATGCGCCGCGGCATCGAGGCGATCCCCGAGGCGGAGTATCATCGTCTGAGCTACTACCGACGCTGGATGCGCTCGATCACCGATAACCTGCTGCGCAAGGGCATCATCACCGAGGCGGAGCTGCGCGCCGCGCTGGAGCGGGTGTGATGGCGGCAATGGCGCCCGGCACGGCGGTGCGGGTGAAGGACGACTGGCCGGAGACGCGTGGCCCCGTACATATCCGCACGCCCCATTATCTGCGCGGCTTGCAGGGCACCGTGGTGCGCGGCCTCGGCGCGTTTCCCAATCCCGAAGACCTTGCCTTCGCTCGGCCAGCCGCACAGCTCGCCCTGTACCACGTGGCGTTCGATCAGCCTGCGGTGTGGCAGGAGGGAAGGGCGGGCGACGGACTGCTGGTGGAAATCTACGAACATTGGCTGGAGCCGGCATGAACATCCTGGAGACCGACGGAGAAAAACTGCTGGCCGCGGTGCGTGATTTGCTGGCGGCGAAGGGGATCGCCTCGAGTGCGGAGATCTCCGAACGGATCGCGATCACCGATGCGGCCAATCCCGGCCAGGGTGCGCGCATGGTGGCGAAGGCGTGGACCGATCCGGCGTATCGCACGCTGATGCTGGAGGACGGGACCAAGGCGGCGGAAGAGCTGGGCATCCCGATGCGTGGTTCGGCGCCGTTGGGCGTGCTGGAGAACACTGCCGATGTGCATCATCTGGTGGTCTGCACCCTGTGCAGCTGCTATCCGCGCGCGGTGCTGGGTTACCCGCCGTTCTGGTTCAAATCCGCCGCCTATCGTGCGCGCGGCGTGCGCGACCCGCGCGGCCTGATCGCCGAGTGGGGCACGGTGCTGCCCGAGGGCGTGAAAATCCGCGTCGTCGATTCGACGGCGGATTATCGCTGGATGGTGCTGCCGCTGCGCCCGCCGGGCACCGATGGGTGGGACGAGACGCGGCTCACGTCCGTCGTGCGCGAGGGCGACATGATCGGCGTGACGATCCCGCGCATCTAGATTTTAGGCCGCCTGGGCGGCCAGACGGCGCACCTGTTGGAGTGCCGCCGCGATGTGCTCAGGATGAGCAGACGCATGCTCGATTTCCCACAGCCAGGGCTTGCCGTCGGCCGCGTAGTGGATCACGAGATCCGGCCCGGCGTCTTCGCCTCCGATCAGGGAAGCATCGCCGATCACATCGCCCGGCCAGGGCCGCAGCTCTATGGCCAGAGTATCGGTTTCGGGTCGATAGCGGATTGTTGGGTCACTGATCACGGCTTGAATCCCCGGTCCCAAAAGCGTTGTGCACCGTCTCGCCGTCAGGTTCGATTACGATCCGGAGCCAACGCCGGCGTGACCCAGATCCAGTGGCGCCATCGGCCATCGGCCTGCTGCAATCGACGGGCTGGCTGCGCGAGCGCACGTCGTATATTATCCATCTCGATCTCACGCCGGTCAGGTCTGTTGATTACATCCAAAGCAGAGTAGCGCGTTCGCCAAAATGGTGGCGGCGGAAGGCGCTCGCCAGCCCCGACCACTATCGGTGGACCGCTGCGACCACCAAATCAGGCCGCTACACCCGCAGCAACCCCATCAGTCGCTCCGCCTCGGCCACGATCGGATCGGCGATCGCGGCGGCACGTGCGGCACCGTCGCGCAGCACCGCGTCCACACTGGCCGGATCGTCCAACAGGCGCTGCGTCTCGGCGGCGATCGGGCTCAGCTTGTCGATCAGCAACGCCGACAGCGCCTCCTTGAACGCGCCGAATCCCTTGCCGCCATGCTCCCGCAGCACGCCGGCATGGTCGATGCCCGCAAGGGCCGCATAGATGCCGACCAGATTGCGCGCCTCGGGCCGCTTCTCCAGGCCCTGAGGCTCGGAGGGCAGCGGCTCGGGATCGGTCTTCGCGCGCCGGATCTTCAGAGCGATCGTGTCGGCATCGTCGTTCAGATTGATGCGGCTCTGGTCCGACGTATCGGACTTCGACATCTTCTTCGTGCCGTCGCGCAGGCTCATGACGCGCGGCGCCGGCCCCATGATCAGCGGGTCGATGTGCGGGAAGAATTCCACGCCATAGTCGTGGTTGAACTTCTGCGCGATGTCGTTCGCCAGCTCCAGATGCTGGCGCTGGTCCTCGCCCACCGGCACGCCGGTCGCGTGGTAGGCGAGGATGTCGGCGGCCATCAGATTGGGATAGACATACAGCCCGGCCGATGCGTTTTCCCGGTTTTTGCCAGCCTTGTCCTTGAACTGCGTCATGCGGTTCAGCCAGCCAAGCCGCGCCACGCAGTTGAAGATCCAGGCAAGCTGTGCGTGCGCCCGTACCGTGGACTGGGCGAACAGTATGTGTTTCCCCGGGTCGATGCCGCAGGCCAGCAGCACCGCCGCCATCTCGCGCGTCTGCTGCGCCAGTTGCTTCGGGTCTTGCCACTCGGTGATCGCGTGCAGATCGACGACGCAGTAGATGCAGTCGTGACCGTCCTGCAGCGCCACCCAGTTGCGGAGCGCGCCGAGGTAGTTGCCGAGGTGGGCGATGCCGGAGGGCTGGATGCCGGAGAAGATGCGTTGCATGCCGGACTGATCGCCGATCCTGGGCGGGGGCGCAAGGCGGGTCTATCGTGACGCCGACAATGGGAGGAACGACGATGCTGCCCACGCCAACGTTCCATCATCTGCATCTGAACTCGGTCGATCCCGATGCGGCTATCGACTGGTACACGCGCCAGTTCTCGAGTTGCACCAAGGGCGACTGGGGCGGTTTTCCGGCGCTGCTGTCGCCCAACAACGTCATGCTGCTGTTTACCAAGGTCTCCGCGCCGCCACCGACCGGGCCGCAGAGTGCGATCTGGCATTTCGGCTGGCACGTCACCGACGCGCGCAAGAGCCTCGCGGCGTTCCAGGACCGTGCCGACGTCCGGCTGCTGCCGCTCTACACGACGGACGAAGGCGGTTCCGTGCTGATCAGCAGCGACACCTGGCCGAATGTCGGCGGCGTGCTCGGCCTGACGAAGGCGCAGATCGCGGAGGCGCGGCGCGACGGCATCGGGGCGCCCGGCGGCGGCGGTTTCTCGTATATGGCGGGCCCCGACAATGCGCTCGTCGAGTATGCCGGAAACTATCCGTCCGAACGGTTCAACCACGTGCATCTCTGGCAGGAGGAGCCGCTGTGTGCGCTGCTCTGGTACCAGAAGCATCTGAACGCCCCGGTGCGCGCGGGCTTCGCGGGGGCGCCGCCGACCGAGGCCGACTGCAAGGTTGCGCGCGGGGCGGACCGCACCTGGCCGGCGCTCAATCGCGAGGGGATGTTCCGCACGCCGCGGGCCGGGGTGGAGTTCGGCGACGTGGTGCTGACCTGGTACGCCAACCAGGGCGAGGCGCCGCTGGCTACTTCTCTGGGTCAGTTGCAGGACCACATCGCGCTGGGCGTGGCCGATCTCGATGCGTGGGTCGCCAAGCTGCGCAACGAAGGCGTGACGTTCCTTCGGGAGCCCTACCGCCTCGGCGAGACGCGCGCTGTCATGATCAAGGGCCCGAGCCGCGAGGCGCTGGAGTTGGTGGAGGCAGGGTGAGGGCGGGAAAGAGGTCCCACTCGCACAAGACGAGTGGCAACTCACTTGATCTCAGGCTGCGCGCTGCTCCTGCGCGCCACCCGACAGATACGCCATGCCCCTGCCGCCGGCGCGGATCTCCAGCATCGTTGGGCCACCCAGCACCGGCAGCGGCAGCACCGCATCGCCGCTGGTCCACCGGCGCAGCGCCACACCGTCGCGCTCCACCACGTGCCAGCCCTTCGACAGGCCCGGATGATCGACCGGAACCTCCCGCAACTCATTCGCGCCGCGCAGCACGATCCGCTCCACGTTCACGCCGAGGCAGCGGCGATCGTCCAGCCAGGGCCGCGCATCGGTCGGTGCGCCGGCACGCGAGATCACGCGCACCTCGATTGCGCCCTTCGGCAGCGCGAAGATGTACAGTCCGTTCTCGCCATACAGCGGACGCACCGTCCGGCCCTTTGCGACGATCCGCAGCTCCGGATCGTCTGTCGTGTCGAGCCGCGGCGTCGGCTGGCCCAGCGCCGCCGCACGTTCGGCCAGGCGCTGCCACACCGGCAGCACACTGGCCTCGTCCGACACGAACGGCGCGCATGACCCCGCCGCACGGGCCGGATAGTCCGTCTCGTCCGTCAGGTCGGGATGCAGCACCAGCGGCTCGCCCGAGTTGGCGAAGAAGCCGCGGTTGCCGGTGTTGAGGTAGCTCTCCGCCGGCAAGCCTTCCGCCACCAGGATCGCGTGCGCGTCCAGCTCGACATGGAAATACTCGACCGAAGTCCAGCCCTTCTCCTGGCGGATCGTCGTGCCGTTGAGCAGCTGGCGGGCGCAGATGAGCTTGCCATCGACGAACACCGCGTGGTCCGGCGAGACCAGCAGATCGCGGAGCGGCATGTTCTCGGCGAATGCGCCGCATCGGATGCGGATCGGCGCGACCGTCTCCGGTTGCGGATGCGCGGTCAGGTCGATCCGCCGTTGGCCGATCCACTTCACCGGCTGTGCGATCAGTTCCCCGCCCGACAGCGTGAGCACGATGTCGCCCTGCATCAGGCTTTCTATCGTCCGTTCGCCGGTCGCGGTCAGGATGCGCGTTCCGGCCGTGTAGCAGACCGTGCTGAGGAAGATTTCGGTGCCGCCGCCACTGGCCGTTTGCGTGTTTACGAGCCAGGTTCCTGGTGCGTTGGTAATGCCGGTCAGCGTAAGGACAGAACCGTCCGACAGATTGACCGTGGCACTGTTGCCGGTATGGACGTTGCTGCCGGAGATCGTCACAGCCTCGCCAAAAGACTCAATGAAGTTCGTCGGGACAAGTGATGTGCCGACGTTCAGACCGACAATATTTTCGCTGATGCCCCCGGTTTGGCTGTATTGAAGGTCGCCGTCGGCACCGAGGAATGTGAAGGTATTCCCTGCACCCACAGTCCCGTCGAGTTCCAGTACCGATGAGGTGCTGTCGGCAATCTGATAGGACAGGCCGGAAGCCACGCCTATAGTCCCGGTCAGGACAAGAACGCCGCCCGACGCCTCGACGATATTGCTGGCACTCGTTCCGCCCTTCCTGATGTCCGCCGACACCGTGCCCGCACCTATCAGGCTGCCTGCACTCGTGCCGTTGCCCAGCACGATGCCGCTGGTGTCGCCCAGCGTGCCGCCCGACATCAGGATCGTACCGAGCGAAACGGTTTGCGCGCCGGTCAGGGTCAATGCGCCGCTGTGGACTTCCAGCGTCTGGTTGCGGTCGTTTATGGACAGGGCCAAAACGGTGCTGGTGCTGTCGAACTTCAGGTCCGAGGGCGAGGCCGTGCTGATGGCCGCGACAAGCCCGCCGCCGAATGTTCCCGTCAAATCGAGTGTGCCGCCTGAGGCGGTGATGGTATCCGCAGTGCCGGTGACGACACGTGTCAGATTGGCCGCGACGACGCCGAACCCGCTCAGCGTGCCGTTGAACGCCCCGCTGCCGAATGAAATGCCGCTGGCATCGGTGAGCGTGCCGCCGTCCAGAACGATTGTGCCGAAAGCAACATTCTGGCCTGCTCCGATCGTCAGCGCGCCCGCGGCTCCGATTTCGAGTGTCTGGCTCGCAGTGGTGATCGCGATTGCGTTGGCGACCGCGACGGTGCCCTCGATCTTCAGATCGGAAGTCGTCCCCGTGTCGATCGTCAGTTTCGGCCCGCTGCCGATAGCGTTGCCGATGTCGAGCGTCCCGCCGGATGCGGTGATGGTCCCATTGCCAGTGATTGCTCCGCCGCTGACCATACCGTTGCCGGTGAGCACGCCCCAGTTGGCGGCGCCGGTGAAGTTGATGCCGCCCGTCGCGACCAGGCTGCCGCCGGACATCGCGATCTTGCTGCCGCCCCCTGCGCCGGAAGCACTGCTGATTGTCGTCACGCCGCTGACTGTCGTCACCCCGCCCGACAAGGTCAGCGCGCGGGCAGAACTGGTGTTGGCGCCGATCACCAGCGATCCGGCGTTGAAGGCGCCGCCGGAGATTGTGTCGGTGCCATTGGTGAAGCTGGCGCCGTTGGCGACCGCGACGGTACCTCCCGAGAGGGTGAACGAGCCGTTGGTGACCGATAGCGCGGTCGGTCCAGAGCCGGTTACGCTCAGCAGGCCCTGGCTTTCGGTAAAAGTGCCGCCGCTCACCAGCAACGTGCCTGTGGAGAGCGTGGCCGTGTTGGATATGTTGACGGTGCCCGCGCTGAGCGTGGTGGCACCGGCAACCGAGAGCGTTGCGCTGTCAACGCTCAGTGCAAGCGTGGCTTGAGAAGCCCCTTCCGTCAGAGCGGCATAACTGCCGGTCGATGGCTGCGACGCGCCGAGGGTGATGGTGTAGGCGCTGCCGCTGCTGCGGGTAATGAACACCGAGTCATTGGCCGCTGGGACGGACTTGTTTGTCCAGTCAGCCGGGGTGTTCCAGTTGCCAGTGCCACCGCCGAGTGTCCAGGACCAGGAAACGTTGGCCATCGAGATCAGCTCCCGTTCATGAAGTCGCGGGTCGCCGTGTCGGCGTCTCGGCTGGACTTCATGGACGGCTCTACAGCAAGAAGGTAAATACGGCGCTAAGCGTGTAATTTGATATTACGACTTTATAAGATTGATCAGGATCAATTAGACAGATGAATGCCCGCACCTGTCCGTGCGCCCGCCCGACGGAACGGGCGCCTGCACATTTCCCTCTCCGCCCCAGGGCGGAGAGGGTCAGGGCGAGGTGGGGTGACTAAATGGGAGCCCGTCGACCGGCGTGGCCTGGTGCCATATCTGGCTGACACGGTGGCGTTATCCCCACCTCACCCCAACCCTTTCCGCCCCAGGGCGGAGAGGGAGTTCAGGCCGCGCGCTGGTCCTGCTCGTCGGCGTCCGCCAGATATACCATGCCGCCGCTGGAAGCGCGGATCTCCAGCATCGCCGGGCCACCCAGCACCGGCAGCGACAGCACCGCGTCGCCGTTGGTCCAGCGCCGCAGTGCCACACCGTTGCGCTCCACCGCGTGCCAGCCCTTCGACAGGCCCGGATGATCGACCGGAACCTCCCGCAACTCATTCGCACCGCGCAGCACGATCCGCTCCACGTTCACGCCGAGGCAGCGGCGGTCGTCCAGCCACGGCCGCGCATCGGTCGGTGCGCCGGCACGCGAGATTAGCCGCACCTCGGTCGCGCCCTTCGGCAGGGCGAAGATGTAGAGCCCATTCTCGCCATACAGCGGACGCACCGTCCGGCCCTTGGCAACGATCCGCAACTCCGGATCGGCGGTCGTTTCGAGCCGCGGCGTCGGCTGGCCCAGCGCCGCCGCGCGCACGGCCAGGCGCTGCCACACTGGCAGCACACTCACCTCGTCCGACACGAACGGCGCGCACGATCCTGCCTCGCGGGCCGGGTAGTCAGTCTCGTCCGTCAGGTCGGGATGCAACACCAGCGGCTCGCGCGAGTTGGCGAAGAAGCCGCGGTTGCCGGTGTTGAGGTAGCTCTCCGCAGTCAGACCCTCGGCCAGCACGACCGCATGCGCGTCGAGTTCCACATGGTAGTACTCGACCGCGGTCCAGCCAGTCTCACGGCGGATCGTCGAGCCGTTCACCAGTTGGCGGGCGCAGATCAGCTTGCCATCGACGAACACCGCGTGGTCCGGCGAGAGCAGCAGGTCGCGGTGCGGCATGGCCTCGGCGAAGGCGCCGCGCGCGATGCGGACCGGCGCGACCGTCTCGGGGTGCGGATGCGCGGTGAGGTCGATCCGCCGCCGGCCGATCCACTTCACCGGCTGCGCGACCAGTTCGCCATCGGCCAGCGTCAGCACGATGTCGCCCGCCATCAGGCCTTCAACCGTCCGTTCGCCGGTCACCGTCAGGATGTGAGTGCCCGCCGCGTAGCAGATAGCTTCGTCACTGACGAAGACCTCGGTGTTGCCGCCGACTGTCATCCAGTCGAGATACCAGGTGCCGGCTGAATTGGTGACCCCCGTGAGGTTCAGCGTGGTGCCATCCGACAGCGTGAACGTGCCGCCGGAGCCGGTGTGCCCTGTGGTGCTGCCGTTGACCGTGAGACCGCGACCGAGGAAGTCGACGAAGTTCGTCGTGGCTCCCTTGGTACCAACGTTAATCCTACTGCGTCACTCATTCTGCACGACGGCCTTCTGACGGATTTGTCCGCAACAAGGACATCGCGGCAATGCATGCGCCAAAGTTCGCGCGAG
>Ga0210402_10005748_pt1 | contig 11069 bp, 10 predicted proteins | sample IncBWC7MmetaG_FD_161055 | JGI IMG/M metagenome (GOLD analysis project Ga0210402, IMG submission 161055) | Forest soil microbial communities from Barre Woods Harvard Forest LTER site, Petersham, Massachusetts, United States - Inc-BW-C-7-M | ecosystem: Environmental > Terrestrial > Soil >... | reverse complement strand
AGCCGGCTCATCGCTGATGTCGGCATCTCCCTCGGCGATGAAGGCAAAGGCCGCCTCATCCCGGAAATCATTGACGAGCTGCGCGCCACGCGCGCCCCCGTCTCCGTCGTGCTCAAGGTCAACGGCGGTGCCAACTCCGGCCACACCGCCGGCGGCATCAAGCTCAACCTGCTGCCCTCCGGCGTCGTCGAAGCCGCCGTGCCACACCTTTGCCTCGGCGCCGGCGTCGTGGCCGACCCGCGCAAGATCTGGTGGGAGACCCGCCCGCTCGAAAAAAAGGGCTACGCCGTCCTCTCGCGCCTGCGCATTGACGAGCGCACGCTCGTCTCCGACCTGACCCACCGCCTGCTCGACCTCGCGTGGGAGGACTACCGCGTCAACATCCTCCACGAGGAGCCGCGTGGCTCGACCGGCCGCGGCATCACACCCGCGTATGTTGATGAAACCGCCCAGTGGCAGGTCACGTTTTCGGATTTTCTTGCCGGCCCAAACTACTTCGCACGCAAGCTGGCCCAGCGCGCCGACCGCGCCCTGCACACCATCCAGCACGTCTGCCGCGTGAGCGAGGCCGCGTGGAATGAATTTTTCGACAAGCTGACCGCCGCCGAGCAGCGCGCCAACGCCGAGGCCATCAATCTGGGCGTGTTCGACAAAAGCGAGTTCGACTTCACGCCGTTCCGCGGCGCCGCGCCATTCACCCTCAATCTCGCGCGCCTCACCGAGGTTTACTGGCAGGCCGGCGTCGCCCTCGCCAAAAACATCCGTGAAGTGCGCGAGATTGTCCGCGGCGAGCTGGCGGCCGGCCGCACCGTCATCGGTGAATTCGGCCAGGCCTACTGGCTCGACAAGCGCCACGGCTTCTCGCCCAACGTCACCGCCTCGCACACCTACACGCCCGAGCTTTTCGAGAGCGCCGGCCTGCCCGTGCAGCCCGTGCACACCTTCGGCGTGGCCAAGGCCTACGACACCAAAGTCGGCACGCACACCTTCCTCACGCAAATGGACGACGCGCACCCACTGTGCGCGAAGCTGAAGCAACTCGAGTTTGGCACCAGCACCGGCCGCCAGCGCATGGTTGGCTGGTACGACGCCGTCGAGAAGGGCGACGCGCTCCGCTACGGCGGATTCCAGGACTTGATGATCAACAAGCTCGACGCGCTCACCCACAGCGGCGAATGGAACGGCGAGCTGCAAATCTGCGTGGGTTACGAAGACGCGGCCGGGCGCGCCCATGCCCACGTGCCGCGCAGCGAAGCCGTGCGCCGCGCGCTGCATCCCATCTATAAAAAGTTTCCGGGCTGGAGCGAGGACGTGTCGCAGGTGCGCCACTTCGCCGCCCTGCCCCGCGCCGCGCAACGCTATGTCGCCGCGATGATCAAAAGCCTGCTCAACGTCGCCTACGCCGGCGAGACCTGGCCCGCGGCCAAACAGCTGCCGAACCTCCGCTACCTCGGCGTCGGCCCGGAGCCGTCGCAAATCATCAAGGACGTCCCCGCCACCGCGAACTTGGTGAAACTGGCGTGAGGCAGGTGGATTATTCAGGTAGGGGCGGCTGCCCCCAGCCGACAAGGCTTCGCACTTGTCGCCGCCCGTCGGTTTCCGCCGTCGCTAAAGCTATGGCGGACACGGTCGGCCCGTTGAGGGCAACGGGCCCTACCAATATCACGCGCTCAGCATCAGAAATCCTGCAGCCGTCCCTCACCGACGCCGCGCTGCGGTTCGAGGCATGCCAGCGCTTCGCCGAGCAAGTAGATTGACCCGGTCACGACCATGACATCGTCCGTCCCGCCGACGGCACAGGCCAGCGGCGCAGGAAAAATCTCCGCCACTTCCGCACGGTGCGTGCGGCCGGAAAAATCCGTTGGCACAAGCGACTCGAGTTCCTCGAACGAGCACGCCCTCGATTGCCTGGGCATGGTGAAATAAATTTCGCGCGCATGCCGGCCGATGGTTTCGAGCAGCGCACACGCCCGCTCCACCCCCAGCGCGCCGGTGATGACGACCGGCGCCCGTCCGGTCTCGGCCACGAGTTTCTTTAAGTTTTCATCCAGCACCTGCGCGCCTTCGGGATTGTGCGAAGAATCGAGCACAAGCAGCCGGCCGTCGGCCAGGCACAGGCGCTGCCAGCGCCCCGGCCAGCTGGCCTGCTGCAAGCCACGCGCGACGACCTCATCGTCCAGCCGCCACGCCGGCGGCATCGTGCGGGCGACGAGCGCGGCGGTGGCGGCATTCCAGCGCTGATAATCGCCTTCCAGGTTCGTGCGCGGACAGTTGTCCACCTTGTCGCCAAAGGCTTCCCTCACCGACGCGACGCGTGACGCAGTTCCGGCCGCGATGTCGCGAATGACTTTTTCCGCGGCTACGGGCATGTGGCCCAGCACCACGGGACGGCCGGGTTTGATGATGCCGGCTTTTTCCGCGGCGATCTTTTCCAGCGTATCGCCCAAAAATTCGCAGTGGTCCAGGCCGATGGAGGTGATGACCGCCATATCGGGTTGCACCACGTTCGTGGCGTCGAGTCGGCCGCCGAGGCCGACTTCAATCAGGCTGATGTCGCAGCGCCGGCGGGCGAACTGCAAGAACGCCATCGCGGTCATAAATTCAAAGAAACTCGGGTGATCGCCGGCGTCGAAGCGTCCCAGCTGCTCAGCCACGGGACGCAGTTCCCGCGTGTAAGCGGTGACTTCCGCCTCGCCCAGAATCTGGCGGTTCACCTGCACGCGCTCGCCGAGCTTCACGAGGTGCGGTGAAGTGTAGAGACCTGTGCGCCAGCCCGCCGCCTGGAAAATGGCGTCGAGCATCGCCGCAACCGAACCTTTGCCGTTGGTGCCGGCGAGGTGGATCACCGGCACCGTGCGCTCGGGATGGCCGAGCGCCTCGGCCAAGCCCCGCATCCGGTCGAGGCCGAACTTCGGCCCGCTCGCCTTGAGGCCAAAAAGATAATCCTGCACCGCGGCGTAGTCGGCCAGTTCAGACTTGCCCATGGACAGGTCAGGTTTTGGCGGCGGCGACGGGAAGTTTTTTCACGTACAGCGCGGTCAGGATGTCGCGCAGGCGGATACGCAAATCGAGGCGCGAGACGATCTGGTCAATCAGCCCGTGCTTGAGCAGAAATTCCGCGCTCTGGAAGCCGGCGGGCAGCGTCTGCTTCGTGGTTTCCTTGATGACCCGCGCACCGGCAAAACCGATGAGCGCACCCGGTTCGGCAAGGATGACATCGCCCAGCGTCGCAAAGCTGGCCGTCACGCCACCCATGGTGGGGTCGGTCAGCACCGAGACAAACGGCAGCCGAGCCTCCGCGAGCCGGCCGAGCGCGGCGCTGGTCTTGGCCATCTGCATGAGTGAGAAGATGCCCTCCTGCATGCGCGCGCCGCCCGAGGCGCTGAAAATGATGCACGGGATTTTCTTTGCCAGCGCCGACTCGATGCAGCGCGTGATTTTCTCACCCGTGGCCGAACCCATCGCGCCGCCACAGAAGCGAAAATCCATCACCGCCAGTGCGACCTCGATGCCTTCGATTTTCGCGGTGCCGCTGACCACCGCCTCAGGCAGGCCGCTTTCCTTTTCATATTTTTTCAGGCGCGTGGCATAAGGCTGCGAGTCAACGAAGCGCAGCGGGTCGGCCGAGCGCACGCCGGCGTCGGCCTCGGCAAATGTGTCCGGGTCGACCAATGCGGCGATGCGTTCGCGCGCGCCGATTTTGAAATGGTAGCCGCTCTTGGGAACGACCATGAAGTTGTCCTCGAGCTCCGACTTGAAAACGATCTCGCCGGAGAGCGGGCATTTCACCCACAGGCCCTGCGGGATGTCCTTCTTTTTAGGGACAATGGTGGAATATTTCGGCTTGCTGAAAAGCGACATGACTGTGGCGGTAGTTTGCAAGTTAACCGTGACCGAAGGTGACGACGTCAAGATTCAAGCCGCCCGCGCGGCGAAGCGTGTAAGCGCAACTGTTGAGGGTCGAACCCGTTGTAAAAACATCATCGACAAGAATGTAATGCTGGCTGGAAGTTACCACCATGCGCCGGGACAAGGCAAAGGCATTTTTCAGGTTTTGCCGGCGCGTGCGGCGGTCGAAGGTCGTTTGTGAAGCGGTATCCACCGTGCGGCTCAACAATGGCCTGACGCAGGCACCCCCGCCGGCGATGCGCGCCAGCCGCCTGGCGATGAGCGCGCTCTGGTTGTAGCCGCGCTCGCGCTCCTTGCGCGGGTGCAACGGCACCGGCACGAGCACCGCGCCGCGCGCAAACTCCGCCAGTCCCGGCGCCCGGCGCAGAATCGCCCCGATATCGTCGAGCACATGCAACGCGCGATGGTATTTCAATTCATGCATCAGTGCGCGGGCCGGGCCCTTGAGCAAGACCGCAGTGCGTCCCTCGCGAAACGCCGGCGCCAGCCCCTGGCAGTGCGGACAAAGCCGCGCGCCGTGCACTTCGCCATAAAACGGATGTCCGCACGTCGTGCAGCACGGCGGCGCAACAAAGGCGACCTGCGCCGCGCAACGCCCGCAAAGATAGCGATACCCGCTATCCTCGACCAACCCGCGACAATGCACACACACCGGCGGAAAAATCACATCCGCCACGCCACGGGCGAATTCGGCAAGCTCACCCTTCATTGATAGAAAACCTTTGAGAGGAATAATCCCTGCGCCGGCGCCGTCTCCACGCGATGCGTGCGTTCGCGCGAACGCAGGATGGCCGCGACTTCCTCGGGCGTGGCCTTGCCCTGCCCGGCGGCGACGAGCGCTCCCACCAGCCGGCGCGCCATTTTGTAGAGAAAGCCATCGGCCTCCAGCGTTACGCGCAGGCGCGGCCCGCGGCCAGTCAGCTCGAGCCGCCGCAGGTGCCGCACGGTGTCGTCCTTGGTCGAGCCATTCAAGGCGCTGAACGCGCGGAAATCGTGCTGGCCCGCCAGCGGCGCGGCGGCGGCCCGCATCGCCGCCACATCGAGGCGTTGCGGCAACGACCAGCAAAACGGCCCGGTGAACGGATCCGCCCATCCGCCGTGGTGCAGGTTGTAGAAATAAATTTTCCCCGTGGCCGCAAAGCGCGCGTGAAACCCCGGGGGCGCACGGCGCACGCTGCGAATCTGGATCGCCGCCGGCAGCCCGCCGGAAAACGCAGCGTGAAGTTTGGCCACTCCATGCGACCAGTCGGCGTCGAAATGAAAAACCTGGGCGAGCGCGTGCACGCCCGCATCGGTGCGGCCGCTGCCATGGATGCGGATATCGCGGCCAAAAATTGCCCGCAGCCGGCGCTCCAGCACATCCTGGATGGCCTGGCCCCCGGGCTGGCTCTGCCAGCCTTGAAACGCCGTGCCATCGTAGGCGACGACACATTTCCAGCGGGTGGAAGGAATTGAAGACATGGGAAAGGTTTATTTTTTACCGCGGATTACGCGGATAGGCGCGAATAAATTTCATGTCATTCCGAGACCCTGAGCAAACCGCGGTGCGGCTTGTATAGATGTGGCCAATGAACCGTTTCGAGGGGCAGCGCGGGTGGAGCGCGACCCTCCGGGCGTGCTCTGAGCGCGTCGGGACAACGCGCTCCACCTCGGAAGGCTGAATTTGAACCGCAACCGGCATGAGTTCATTGGCAGCCGTGCGAGGAAGACAACATGGGGTCATTAAAGTGACTCATTATAGCACCGATCCAAGGCTGTGAGCTGGCGATTTAAGAAAATCTTGAACCGCTTGCTCATTCATTCTTCCGTGGCACCAGATCCAGCGGATGGCGGAATCTTCTGGTCCAGGAAATCCTGCAAAATCAGCGTGGCCGCGCGCGAATCGATCAGGCCGCTGGCCCGCACCGCTCGGCGCCGCGATTTCGGGATCGTCTCTTCCGCCTCATAGCTCGTGAGCCGCTCATCCACGAAATGCACCGGCAGGCCAAAGTCGGCCCGCAGTTGCGCGGCAAACGCCTCGACTTCCTTCGCTTTGGGGCCGGTGGAACCGTCCATGTTGAGCGGCAGGCCAAGCACAAAGTCGGTGATGCTGCGGGCGCGCACGAGGGCGGCGAGCGCCAGCTGGCGTTTTTCGGCCGTGGCCGCGGTCAACGCCGGCATCGGTACGGCCACACCCAGCCCATCGCCATAGCTCAGACCGATGCGTTTCTCGCCGTAATCAATGCCGAGGCAGTGCATGGTCCGTTCACAGCCATTTCCGGCCGCCGGCCCCGGCCTCAATGCGCTTGAGAAGCTGCTTGATGTCCTGGGCGCGGTGGCGCGGACACACCAGCGTGGCATCGGGCGTATGCACAATGATGAGGTCGTCGGTACCGATGACGGCGAGCAAATGCCCGTCCTCGGCCACCACGATATTGTTGTTCCCCTGCTCGACAATGGCCCGGCCGCGCACGACGTTGCCGGAAACATCCTTGGGGTGATGCCGGGCAACGGCCGGCCACGAGCCCACATCGTCCCAGTCGAACGACGCCGGCAGCACGACGACGTTGTCGGCCTTCTCGAGCAGCGCATAGTCCACGGAGATTTTCGGCAGCGCCGGATAAATTTTCTTGAGCAGCGGCACGAGCGCCCGGCGGCGGGCCAGGCCCTCCATGACCTGGTCGAGGCCGGCCCGCAAGACCGGCGCATGCCGCCCAAACGCCGCCAGCACGACGGGGACGCTCCAGACGAACATGCCGGCATTCCAGAGATAATCGCCTGAGGCAAGGTAGCCTTGCGCAACTTCGAGCGACGGTTTTTCGACAAAGCGCTGCACGGCATGGAACGGCCGGCGCCCAAACTTTTTCCAGGGTTTGCCCCGTTGGATATAACCAAAGGCCGTGGCGGGCTCATGCGGCTTAATGCCGATGGTGACCATCACATCGGCACCCGCGGCGGCGGCAAACGCCGCGCGCAAGTCGGCCTGGTAGGTGCGCGTGTCGTGAATCACATGGTCGGCCGGCAGGATGGCGAAGACGCCGCGGGGATCGCGCTGTGCGACCAGCGCGGCGGCGAGCCCAACGGCCGGAGCGGTGTCGCGGCCCACGGGCTCGGCCACGATATTGGCGGACGGCAGCCCGCGGCACAACGCGCGCACCGCCCGCAGCTGGTCAGTGGCGGTGATGATGAAAATGTTCTTGGCTGGCACAAGCGGACGCACGCGGGCCAGCGTCTGCACTAGCATGGGCTTGTCGCCAACGATGGGCAACAGATGCTTGGGACGGCGCAGGCGGCTCTGCGGCCAGAAGCGTTCGCCTTTTCCGCCGGCGAGGATGACAATGAATTTTTGTGGCATGAAATACTTGGTTGGAAGGCTATAGGTAATGCTAAAATCTCAAGCCACGCTCAACCCGGGATGCGCCCCCGCATAGGAACGGGCATAATCGGCAAAGGCGCGTTTGAGCCGCATGGTGATGGTGTCATCGTTAACTTTGAAACGCACGGCGTCGATGGTGGCAACCGCCGATACGTCCTTGGTCGTTGAAAGCAAGAAGCATTCCTCCATGTGCACAAAATCGTCCGGCTGCACCGTGGCCTCGCGCACTGGCACGCTGGCGGCCGGCGCGATTTTTTCCAACAGCAGCTGCCGCGTAATGCCACCAAGGATGCCCGCCTCCATCGGCGGCGTGACGATTTCGCCGGCCCGCACAAAAGCTATATTCGAGACCGCGGCCTCGGTGACTTCCCCCGCCAGATTGATAATCACGACTTCATCCGCACCGCGCGAGCGCGCTTCGCGCAGGCACAGGATATTGTTTAGATAATTGCCGGTTTTCCACGCCGGGCTGAGCGAAGCGACGGGATTGCGGCGCAGGCCGGTGGCCAGCGAGAGATCCAAGCCCTGCGTGAGCTGCCGCGGTGTCCAGACCGGGTTGGCCTGCACGAGAAGCGTGAAGTCCGGCCGGTCCGCCAGCGCAATGTCCAGACCGATCCGGCCGTCGCCGCGGGTGACCTGAAGGCGGATGTAAACCTCGGGCCGCGCGCCGGCGGCGGAAAAAAATGCGGCAACCGTGCGCTTGATTTCAACCAGGGCCTGTTCGGCCGAAAAGGGCAGCACCAGGTATAACGCGGCCGCGGAACGCTCGAGGCGCCGCCAGTGCTCCTCCCAGGCGAAGATGACGCCGTGGTAAGTGCGCCAGACTTCATAAATGGCATCGCCATAAAGGAAGCCGCGGTTGAGCGGGGAAATTGCCGGCTCGCGTGCGTCGTGCAGGCGGCCGTTCGTATTGGCCTGAATATAGGGCGCTGACATTGCATTCGCAGCGGACGCTGCGAATGCAATTCTGGCAAACAAAAAGCCCCGCCAACCTTGGCGGGGCGAAAGTAAAACAAGCCAGGGGGTTACTTCTTGCGGGCTTTTACCAAGCCAAGCTCCTTCTTGATATTCTGCACACTGGGCAGCGAGATGCCAAGGGATTTGGCAATCACGGTGCCGGTCTTTCCGGCATCAACCAGGCTTTTCAGCTTTTGCTTCATTTCCGGCGTGATCTTGGCGCGCTTGCGCTTTTTCTTTCCGCCCTTGGGGGCGGCTGCTTTGGCCACGCGTCCCGGGCGTTTTCCTCCGGCCGATGCCTTGATGGCCTTGATCAGGTCCAATGGTGTTTCAAAACCATATTTGGCGTGCAGGGAGGAGAGATCATGCTCCAGTTGACTGGCGATTGCTTTTTTAAGCGCGTCAACTTTTGACTGATACTCGGTAAGTTGTTTAATTTTTTCAGTAACCATAGGTATACTTACAGAAATCACCGACCTGCTTTATACAAGTTTATTTTATCGGTTACAGATAGGGACTTACCCTACCCGGGCACATTTTATTCGATAAAAATAGCGACTACAGAACCATATTAAAATTCGCAAAATGTTGTTACATTGAATTATGCAAGGCTTTGCTTCACTGGGTTTAACGCCATCAATATAGCAAAACTGCTACATACAAATTTCGAGGCTTTTATACCACAGCACCGGGTCTTTCAGCCGCAAACCGGCCAATTGGCTGTTTTGCGGTATATATGGCGTTCACCACTGGTCGGGCCCGTTGCCCTCAACGGGCCGACCGTGTCCGCCATAGCTTCAGCCGTTTCGACAAGCTCAAGGCCCTGAGCCAGTCGATGGGCGACGGCGGAAACCAATAGGCGGCGACACGTGCGAAGCCTTGTCGGCTGAGGGCGGCCGCCCCTACCTGATTATCGAATTCAAATAGTCATCGCGTGGTATCCGCCATCGACGACGATTTCGTCGCCGGTGATGAAGCCGCCCGCCGCGTCGCTGGCCAGCAGCAGCGTCGCCCCGCCGAGTTCGCGCGCCTCGCCGAAACGCTTCATCGGCGTGTGCCCCATGATGGAGGCCACCCGGTCGGGCGTGAGCACCTTGCGGTTTTGTTCCGCGGGGAAAAACCCCGGTACGATCAGGTTCACGCGCACGCGTTTCGGCGCCCATTCGCGCGCGAGATTTTTCGTGAGGTTGTGCACGGCAGCCTTGCTCGCCGAGTAAGTAAACACCCTCGACAGGGGCACCAGGCCGGACATCGAGCCGAGGTTGATGATCGAGCCACCTTCACCGCGATCGACGAGATATTTGCCGAAAACCTGGCAGCCCAAAAACACACCCTTCACGTTCACGCGCATGATGCGATCGAACTCCTCTTCGCCGATGTCGAGGAACGGCGTCGGCGAGTTGATCCCCGCCCCGTTGATGACGATGTCCACCCGCTTGGATCGCGCCAGCACGGCGGCCAGCAGCGCCTCCACGTCGGATTTTTTATCCGCTTCCGCGGACAGGAAATAGGCTTTGCCACCCTGCGCGTGGATTTTTTCCAGCCGCATTTTGGCTTTTTCCTCGTTGCGGCCCACCAGCACGACCTCCGCGCCCGCGCCGGCCAGTGCCTCGGCCATCGCGCCGCATAATTCGCCGGTGCCGCCGATGACGACTGCGACCTTGCCATTGAGTGAAAATAACGTGGAGAGATACTCGGATGGATTCATGGAGAAGCCATGCAAGCCGGGTGCAGCGCCGCTTGGCAATGCGAAATCACGCACCGAGGCAATGGTGCCACGGATCCGGTTTAATCAGGAAGCCATGAAACCACGAAAAAGAACATGATGTCGTGGCTCCCAGGTTTCCTAATTAAAATGGCCTTGGTTTGGAATGAACGCCAGGAAGACTTGCGGCACCAGCAAGCTTGGGAAAAGATATATACTCACCAACATGCCCCGCATCCCGCTCGAAGACGATTTTAACGACGTCATCAACAAGGCCCAGCGCGGCCTCAAGTTTTCCGACGAGCAGCTCGCCGAGAAGGCCGGGGTCAGCCCGGACGAACTCATCGCCGTCAAACACGGCGCTCCCGTCATCGCAACCATTCGACGGGTCGCCCGCCCGCTCCGCCTCTCCGCCAAGGCGCTGGAAACGCTCGCCCAAAAGGCCTGGTACCCCGAGCAGCCCATTTTTCCGCACGGCTTCGCGATGTTCAACACCTACTTTCCGCATAAGAAGATCAGCCTCGACATACGCGTAAACAATTACCTCGTCTGGGATGCGCGCACGCGCGTGGCCGCCGCCTTCGATACCGGCGCCAACTGTTCCCGCATGATTGAGTTCATCAAAGCGGAAAAACTCATCATGCTGTATGTTTTTCTCACCCATACCCATGACGACCACATTGCGGACCTGGACCGGCTCGCCTGCGTTTCCAAGGCCACGGTTTGGGCGAGCGAACGCGAACCCGCTCCCTTTCACGGCTCGTTGCGCTTTAAGGAAAACGCCAGCTTCAACATGGGCAGCATCGCGATCAAAACCCTGCTCACCTCGGGACACTCGCCCGGCCAGACGACTTATTATATCACCGGGCTGAGCTGGCCGCTCGCCATCGTCGGCGACTCGCTTTTCGCCAGCTCAATGGGTGGCAGCGAGGACCATTACCTGGAGCAGTATGACAATGACCGGGAAAAAATCTTTGCCCTGCCCCGAGACACCGTGCTCGCCCCCGGGCACGGCCCCCTCACCACGGTGGCGCAGGAATTGAAGCATAATCCATTTTTTGCGCAGTGAGCCGGCGGCCTAACTGCCGCCGGCTGATAATTCGGCGCTTGCGGGCGCCATTTTTTCCTGCAAGTTCCGGTTTC
>Ga0210402_10005746_pt1 | contig 11074 bp, 10 predicted proteins | sample IncBWC7MmetaG_FD_161055 | JGI IMG/M metagenome (GOLD analysis project Ga0210402, IMG submission 161055) | Forest soil microbial communities from Barre Woods Harvard Forest LTER site, Petersham, Massachusetts, United States - Inc-BW-C-7-M | ecosystem: Environmental > Terrestrial > Soil >... | reverse complement strand
ACGTCATCGAACAACTCGACGACAACCGCCTCATCCGCCCCCGCGCCGACTACATCGGCCCCGAATACCCAGCAAAATACGTCCCGATCTCTCAGCGCTGATTCTTAGTTAAAAGCGCAAAAAGAGGCGTTCGCATGAACGCCTCTTTTTTGCGCCCGAGGCGCGATTGCCTGGACAGCCTGCCCTGAGCGAAGTCGAAGGGGCCGGCTCTCTACATCCCGCCCTGGCGGCTCGCTGGAGGCACAATCCCGTTCATCCGCAGATACACAACCATCTGCCCATAATGATCCATGGAGTGCGCAATGCAGAACGCAGCCAGCCCGCCACGCGTCCACTTTCTGTCTCCCGATCCTTCAATGGTGAAAGCATTTGCCGCCGTGATGGTGCTGAGAGCACTGTGCGCAAAGGTGTACGAATCCTTCAGTGACTTCATGATGTCGTCTTTGCTGGTCAGCTTCTCGATATCGGCCTCTTTGAGCGCGCCCGGAATGTTCCAGCCTTCAAAGAACTCGTAGTTCGATTCAGCCAGATGCTTTACCTGTCCGCCGAATGTGCGCACACCCTTGAACTCGCCCTGCGTCGGTGCAAAGTTATATTTGTCAGCGGGCATGGCGTCGGCAGCGCCTACAACTTCCTTCTCCATCATCGTCATCAGGTGGTTGTAGGTATCTCCGGGAACAGCCTGCGTTGCCTGTGCAAAAGTGAACGTTGCCGGAACCGTCAGGCAACAAAGCAGCGCGATCGAAAACATGCGAATCATCTTCACGTCTCTTCCTCCTCTGAAACTACTGCGAAAGCAGCCTAGCAGAACCGCCTTATCGCACGCGTCAAATCCTCGTTGAGAAGCAGGAAAAATGAGACGCTCAGTTCGATCCGTGTGACGAACGCGATAACAAGCGGCGAGATTGACACATATTTGGAGTTCAGAAGCCAACAAGGCCGTAAAATAAGAGCAGGAGAAAGCACGAAAATGAGACGGGTATACATGGATGCGAACGCGACAACACCTTTAGTCCCCGAGGTGCTCGACGCCATGCGCCCGTATTTCATCGAGCACTTCGGCAACGCGTCTTCCATCCATCAGCAGGGGCAGCAGGCCCGTGCCGCCGTCGAGCAGGCTCGCGAATCCGTCGCCGCGCTCATCAACTGCCGCGCCGCCGAAATCGTCTTCACCTCTGGCGGAACGGAGAGTGATAACCTGGCGCTCTTTGGGCTGGTTCAGCCCGGCGATCACCTGATTACCTCGTCCATCGAGCATCATGCTGTGCTGCATGCTGCGGAAAAACTGCGCGACCGCGGTATCGAAGTAACGTTTCTTCCGGTTTCGAGCGAAGGCGTTGTCAATCCAATTGATCTGCGCCGCACCATCCAGGCGAATACTAAGCTCATTAGCATCATGATGGCCAACAACGAAACCGGAGCCATCCAGCCGGTGAGCGAAATTGGCCGCATCGCCGCAGAAGCCGATATCTATTTCCACACCGACGCCGTGCAGGCTGCCGGCAAGCTGCCCATCGACGTGCAGTCGCTGCGCTGCGACCTGCTCAGCATCTCCGGCCACAAAATGCATGCACCGCAAGGCACAGGGATTCTCTACGTCCGTCGCGGAACGCAGCTTGAACCGCTCTTCTTCGGCGGAACGCACGAGCGCCAGCGCCGCGCGGGAACTGAGAATCTTCCCGGTATCGTCGGACTTGGCAAAGCTGCCGAAATGGCCCGCGCAGCGCTTTCCGACGGAACCGTCGAGAAAGTCGCTGCTCTGCGCAACCGCTTTGAAAATGGCATCTTGGCTCAGGTTGAGGATTCCGGCGTCAACAGCGGGAATGTGGCTCGCGTCCCGAATACGACCAACATCTACTTCGATAATCTTGAAGGCGAAGCACTTGTTATCGCTCTCGACCTGAAGGGTCTGTGCACCTCCGGCGGATCGGCCTGCGCTTCCGGCGCTGCGGAACCGTCCCATGTTCTCTCCGCGATGGCGCTTAGCCCGGCGAGAGCGCGCGCCAGTCTGCGCTTCAGCCTGACCAAGCTCAACACTCACGAGGACGTTGACTTCGCATTGGAAATCATCCCCGCTGCTGCGAGCCGTCTGCGCGAACTGGCTCCGGTGAATGCCGGGACGCTGGGCTGACCCCCTCCCCCGCCATTTTTGTACGGAGTTTGTTAGTTTTCAATCGCTTACAACACCGAACCTGTACGGAGATCGTTTAGTTTCAGATACTTATCGCTGCCAAGTTAAAGGAATGCCTTGTTTTCAATGGTTTCAGGCTTATTTCTAAAGCCATCATCGCTGGGATTCTTCTCCCCTTCGGTCGTCAGAATGACGGTTTAGCCGAGTTGCAGTTGAGAATAAAAAAGGCACAGCTCTTAAGCTGTGCCTTTTGTTTCTGTCCACTTTTATTGTAGCGATAGTGTCAAGTTTTCTGCGAATTTCTAGGTGTTAACTGCCCTTTTCGGTGCATTTGAATGCGTGCTGTTTACCCGAAACCGCTTCATGTTGATCGAAAGCGTCTTCTCGATCCTGCGCAGGTCCCTTCTTTCGTTGGGAGCGGCGAAGGTCGAAGCCACCCCACGGCTCGAAGCGCGTCCGGTGCGGCCTACTCGATGGACGAAGTCTTCGGCCACCTTGGGCATGTCATAGTTCACGACGTGCGCCACATGAGCAACATCGATACCGCGAGCGGCGACATCCGTCGCCACCAGCACGCGATGCTTGCCTTCCGAGAAGCTCCGCAGAGCGGCATTCCGCTGCGACTGCGATCGATCGCCGTGAATCTGCGTCGCGCCAAAGCCGGAACGGTGAAGCTTCTTCGCTACGCGATCGGCGCCGTGTTTGGTGCGCACGAAAACGAGGAAGCTGCCCTTCTCCGACTGCAGCAGGTGCTCCAGCAGTTCGAGCTTCTTCTCCTGCTCGACTTCAAAGCTCTGCAGCTCGACATTCTCCGAAGGCTTGAGTACCGATCCGATCTCGATGCGGACTGGATCTTTCACGTAGTCGCGCACAACATTCTTGACCTGCGCGTCGAGCGTCGCGGAATAGCAGAGCGTCTGCCGCTTCGCCGGAATCGCATCGGAAATGCGCCGGATTGCGGGCTGAAAGCCCATGTCCAGCATGCGGTCCACTTCGTCGAGCACCAGCATCTCGACCTGATCGAGCTTCACCACCCTGCGCTTGAGATAATCCTCAAGCCGTCCAGGAGTCGCCACAATCAGCCGCGCTCCCTTGCGAATCGACTGCAGCTGCGGGCCTTCATTCATGCCGCCGCAAACCAGCGCAACCTGAAGATTCGAGCCGCCGGCGACCTTGCGGAACGCCTGCTCGACCTGCATGGCCAGCTCGCGGGTGGGGAGCAGAATCAGCGCCTTCCCGTTCTTGTTTTCGGAGTGTTGCAGGCGCTCAATGATCGGAATCAGGAAGCTGAGAGTTTTGCCGGTGCCGGTCTGCGCCGTCGCCAGAACATCCTTGCCTTCAAGTGCCGGAGGAATCGCCTTCTCCTGCACAGGAGTCGGCGTAGTGAAATTTGCTGCAGCCAGGCGCGTCTTGAGCGCTGGCGATAAATTGAAATCTGAAAATTGGTTCATTTGTCCTTTAAGTCCGGCTCGACGCACACAGATGCACAGGGCGCACTGCCGGTATATGTGGTTCATCGGGATACAGCTTCACTGTCCTGATGAATCAAAATGTCTGCGTATGGGAAAACCCGAGTGAATCAAATCCAATGGTCGAGACTGAAGTTACCTCTCGACACGAGGTTCTGCCGGACGCTGCCTCTCACCATGAAGCGCATTGCTTACATGGCTCCACTCCATCACGGAGCGGCTACGCTGTAGGGGCTTGGGAAATTACGTGCCAGGCGGTCTTGCTTTGGAGGGCGAGAACGGCTCACAACCAAATCACTGAGCGTCGTTTTAGTGTAACACAGGTGATCAGTCTGCCCAAGCTAACCCAAACAAGCCATGATGGGTCAATTTGACGTGAATGAGATGAAGTCACTGAGCACACGATTTTCGCAGGATGCTCAGCTTGGCCCATACCTGATTTCAATAGATTTCGTTCTTAGGAATATCCATCTGGGCCAACTCTAACGCAAGTATCAGCCCCAGTTCGCGGACAATTCCTTTTTCGGGTGACCACCGATCCAACACGTGGTATCGACCTCCCTTTACCCCTTCGATTATCCATTGAGAACCATCTGTGCCTCTTTGATCGTTAACGGGGTTAGGCATCTTCCAGAAGTTGAGCTTGTCCAACCGCAATAGGAATGCGTGAGTCTGTTCTCTAGTCAGCAGGTGGGGAGGTGGTCTCGCTCAGAACACCCGGATGAAAGCCACCATCTCCACTAGCAACTTTCGTGGTGAGAACGCTGGTACCGTCCGACATCGGCTCAAGTCTGATAGCAATTGGATGGTTGAACGTTCGGAGCCAAAGAAATCTATAACATTCCGAGGAAGGCGATTTTACCAATGTTAGTAAAGACGGTTCCTGAAGCGCACGCAATTGGGACGAATACCAAGTCTGCTTAAGTTCATCCAACGTGGAGGATGAGCCGAAAGACAACTTAGGAAAGTATTGTCCCTGAGCAAGCAATGGTACCGCGATGGCGAATACTAACGAAAGAATCGAGACACATCGCATTAGGCGGTCCTGTTCTGAGTCCCTCACGAGATCGGCACACAAGGGTATAGACACACAAGGGTATAGACACCTAATGAATTTTCAATGTTCCATTGCCGGGGGCCAGATGCCCCACATCTCGCTTTTGAGATGTGGGTTCGGATGCTTATATTGAATGGCGGAATGGAAGCGCTCATCCTGCCATGAAAAAAATCATCCTAGCAGTCTCGCTCGCCCTCATCTTCGCCACGCACGCATCCCGCGCCCAAGCTCCTGACACAGACTGGCGCATCAAGCTCAACCAGGAACTCCCGCTCCTCGGCCACCGTAACTGGATCATGATCGTCGACTCCGCCTACCCGCTTCAGGTCTCGCCGGGAGTCGAAACCATCGAGACCGGTGCCGATCTGCCTCAGGTTTTGCGCATCGTGCTCGGCACCCTCGACCACTCCATCCACGTCACGCCCAACGTCTACCTCGACGCCGAGCTGCCCTACGTCACCGATCAGGTTGCGCCAGGAGTGAGCGTCTACCGCCAGCACCTGAAAGAAATTCTGCACGACCGCCCCGTCAAATCGCTCCCGCACGAAACCCTCATCAAGCAGATCAACGATGCCGGACAGACCTTTCACATCCTCGTGCTCAAGACGAACATGGCTATCCCCTATACGTCGGTTTTCCTGCAGCTTGATTGTAAGTATTGGCCTCCGGCGGCTGAACAACAGTTGCGGCAGGCCATGGGTGGCGCCAGGTAGGCCCGGGGCTAAATTTGAGGCAGAATCTCTGTAGTCGAGCCTGGAAGTCCAATGGAGCAAACAATGAGAGCCAAGCAACGATACATATGTCTTTTATGGCTTATGTTTACAGTGATCGCGTGCTCACAGGCTGCTCTGTCAGCGCAAGCAACATCCACACAGGAGACTACCTCGATATTGGGTGTCTGGCGAGCACAGATGGACGGATTGCCCGCAGTTACTTTGACCATCACAAATGAAGGCGGGAGACTGGCGGGAGCTGTTCTCTTCTACCTCCTTCGGCGCGATGAAAAGGGAACGTCAAGTTCCTCGCCAGGAATTCCCGAACCGCTCCTCAACCCAACATTCGACGGCAAAGTCCTGACGTTCCAAATGAGCCACCGTCGCGCACACCCGCCGAGAACGTTGACAGACCCTCCGGTAACTTTTCGTTTGACGCTGACCGGTACAAATAAGGGCGAATTTGTTAACAAAAATGAAGACTCTCCTGCAATTCAGCTGATCAGGAGCGACTACTAACAGCCTAACGTCACAGAGGGGGTAACTGCTCTGGGAAATAGATTAGCTTCTGCCGGGCGCCCCACATCTCGCTTTGGAGATGTGGGTTGAGATGATCCCATGTCTCAAAATCGAGACATGCGGCACCCACTATTCACCTGTGGAAAATGAGATACTAGAAGCAGCGCAATCTCATGTCCGAGACGTTCAACAACACGGTAGCTGTAGCCATGTCTGGCGGAGTAGACTCCTCGACCGTCGCCGCCATGCTCAAGGACGAGGGCTACGAGCTCGTCGGCCTTACGCTGCAGCTCTGGAACCAGCGCCGCCTCGCCGGGAAGGAGGGCATGCCGGAGGAAGTACAGGGCCGCTGCTGCTCCATCGATGATGTGTACGACGCGCGCCGTGTCGCCGAGTCGCTCGGCATCCCCTACTATCTGCTCAACGAGCAGGAGCGCTTCGAGGCGCAGGTCGTCCGCCCCTTCGTCAAGGAGTACCTCGCCGGACGAACGCCCATTCCCTGCTCGCTCTGCAACAACTACCTGAAGTTCGACCAGCTGCTCATCCGCGCCCGCCAGATTGGCGCCGATCGCATCGCCACGGGCCACTACGGCCGCAACGAGTATGACCCGGAGCGCAACCGCTGGATCTTGAAGCGGCCTGCAGACACATCGAAGGATCAGACTTATTTTCTGTTTGGTCTGACGCAGGAGCAGCTGTCGCGCACGCTCTTCCCGCTTGGCACCTACACCAAGCCCGAGGTCCGCGAGATAGCCCGCCAGCACGCGCTGGCCCTCGCCGCCAAGCCCGACTCGCAGGAGATCTGCTTCATCCCCGGCGGCGACTACAAGCGCTTCATCGACGCCTACCTCGACGAGCAGGGCGAGGCGATGCCGGACTCCTCCGGCGAGCTCGTGTCCACATCCGGAGAGGTGATCGGCCACCACCACGGCATCCACAACTTCACGGTAGGACAGCGTAAGGGACTGGGGCTCTCCTCGCCTTCGCCGCTCTACGTCATACAGATCGACAACGCGTCAAATAAGGTCACCGTAGGCAGCGAGTCGGAGACAACCATCCGCACCCTCCGCGCCCGCGACCTGAACTGGATCTCCATCCCCTCGCTCGACGCACCGATGCGCGTCAAGGCAAAGATTCGCCACCGCCACGACCCCGCCTGGGCCACGATTGAGATGTCCGGAGATGGAGAAGTTCTGGCCACCTTCGACGACCCGCAGCGCGCGGTTACTCCGGGACAGTCGGCCGTCTTCTATGACGGCGATGAAGTAGTAGGCGGCGGCTGGATCGTCTAGATCAGACTTTCAACTGGCTTTCCCCGCAACAAAAGACCTATAAAAGTTCCACGCATGCTTCGAATGAAAGAGCCTACTCGTCCGCCTGCATGGTCTGAAATGCGATCCCGGCACCGCAAGTGGACGCTTCCCTTCCACAAGCTCGAATGGTATCTGCAGTGGATCGCATGGGCGCTCGGCAACTGGGCGCTGCTCGAAGTGCTGGAATACCTCGGAACCTTCTCCGTGCTCATCGCAGTCATCTTCTACTTTGCCGAGAGCGACAAGCGCACACGCATGCGGCACTATACGGCGTGGACCGTTATCAACACGGCGCAGGGCAAAGGTGGCAGCGGAGGCCGAATCGAAGCGCTTGAAGAATTGAACGACGACCGCGTGGCGCTCACCGGACTCGACGCCTCGCTCGCATTTCTTCGCGGTGTCGAGCTTCCACATGCGATGTTGAGCCGCTGCTCTTTCGAAGCTGCTGATCTACGCATGAGCATTCTTCATGATGCCGATCTGAGCTTCTGCAATCTGAAGTCAGCCAACTTTCGCGAGACTCACCTCGAACGCGCAAAATTGAGCGATGCCGATCTAAGCAGCGCAGATCTGAACAACGCCAACCTCACCGCTTCCGATCTATCGCGAGCTGACCTGTCCAACGTCGATCTGCGTAACACCGATCTCAAAAACATTCGCTGGGATGAAATAACGTCGATGCGTCTGGCCAATGTCTACGGAGTGCGCAACGCTCCCGATGGTTTCGTCGTTTACGCGCTCGCTCACGGAGCTGTTGCCGCAGCATCCGATGAGGAATGGACGAAGCTACAGAACGTAGCGCGTCCGTAAATTTCGCCGCCGAGAAGCGAATTCAGCTCTTCGGGTTGCCTTATGGCAAGCAAATACAGCATGCAACGCGTCTCGCAGAACTCTTCATCGTAAAGAGGGTCCGACAAAGAAGAGTGGAAATTGGAATCTCCACTCGCAGCAAAACGGAGAACCCACACTATGAAGAAAACAATCCCAGGTCTATCGCTAGCAGCAATCGCAGCAGCAGCACTGATGAGCATTCCGGCGCAGGGGCAGTACGCGCAGAACCCGCCGCCGCCGCCGGACTACGGCCACGAAGTATGGGCTGCTCCACCCGCCGAGGTTCAGGGCGTGCACGCGCAGGGCTTTCATGATGGCATTGAAGGCGCGCGCAAGGACTACGAGAATCACCGTCAGCCCAGCGTCGAGAACCGCGAAGAGTTCCGCCATCCACCAGTCTCCCATCATGACCGGGAAGCCTATCGTGACGGATTTCGCCGCGGATACGAAACCGGCGTCGAACACCTGATGCGTGGCTACCCGCACTCTTACTAAGCTGCACCCACCGATTTCCATCCCCGGTGGATTTGCCTTCGCCGGGGATGGAAAACTATACAGCGCGGTCGAATAGGAATCGCTGATCCGTTTCCAGGCACTTGGCGACGATCACCGTAATGTCGTCCTGCTGTTCCTGTGGACTGAACTGCTGCACCTCTTCCACCACTTCCGAGAGAAGTCTGCTGGCAGAAAGATTCCGATGCCGGTGCAACGCGTCAGCCAAGCGCTCTTCACCGAACTCTTCACCCGCATCGTTGCATGCTTCAGTCACGCCATCGGTATAGAGCGCCAACGTGTCACCTGGCAGAAGGCACGTCTCGCTGGCTCTGCACTCCCAGTCGTTGAACAGGCCAACAACAGTGCAGGTCGAGTGCAGGCGATGCATCTCGCCGTCACTGCGCAGCAGCAGAGCGGGCAGGTGTCCGCAATTGGCATAGCGCAGCATCTGCGCATTGTCGTCGTACTCGGCAAAGATGAGTGTAGCGTAGGCGTTCTCCGCGGTGTTCTCAAAGAAGAGCTGGTTCACCGAATGCAGAAGACGATGCGGCTCATCGAGAGCCCGCGCAAGCTGCCCGCGCAAATTGGCCTGTAGATTGGCCATCAGCAAAGCCCCGGCGATTCCCTTCCCGGCGATGTCGCCGATGACGAGCCCGAGCCGCTGCGCGCCAAGATCGAGAAAGTCGTAGTAGTCTCCACCAACCTTGCGCGCCTGAATGCAGACTCCCGCGTAGTCAAGCGACTGGCTGGGAGGAAGCCGCTGCGGAAAGAGTCGCGCCTGCACCTGTCGGGCAATCTCCATCTCCTGCACAGCGCGACGCTCCTCCTCCTGCCTGGCCGCATAGGCGAGGCGCGCCGCTTCGATCTCGCGGTTCACCTCATCGCGAAACTCTTCGGCGGAAATCTTCCACGCCGCTTCCAGGTTGAAGTTCGGCGGACGCGCGCTCGGCTCGTCCAGCATCTTCGCGTCTTCCATGCGCGAGATGCGGTAAGTACGATTGCCGCGATCGGTGCCCGCATACAGATACCAGGTGCTTCCTTTCGCAATCAGCCCCAGCGGATCGACCGTGCGTTCGACGCGCTCGCGGCCCGCGCGCCAATACCAGAACTGCAATTTTCTGTCCTGCGCAACAGCATCCTGCGCAATGGCAAGCATCGACAAATTCTCCGTCGTACCGCGCCATCCAGTCGTATCTATATAGAGCCGGTCGCGAATCGAAGCCGCGCTCGCGCGCAGTGACTGCGGCAGCGCCGCCATCAGCTTGCCGATGGCACGGTCGGCAGCAGCAGCCATGCGCTTGTCTCCCAGCAGGCGCGGCTGCGCCATGAGCAGAGCACGCAGTTCGGCTTCATCAAGACCTGGAACCTGCGTCCGCCAGTCGTCGTCGAGCTGCCATCCACCGTGCGCTCCTCGCATCGCGAAGACCGGCACTCCGGCAGTGCTGAGCGCCTCCATGTCGCGATGTACAGTCCGCTCTGAAACTTCGAGTTTCTCCGCCAGCTCGCGGCCAGTCATCTGCCCACGGGCTTGCAACAACAACAGGGCGGACATCAGGCGATCGGCTCTCATGGAAGTTTGTCTTTTTGGAAGGCTCGGAAAATTTATAAAAGTATCGCCGCAATTATGACACAAGATGTCATATATAGAGGATTACGGTTTAGTAACCAGGCTACCGGCCTGTTAAGGAGGATGCGACCATGAAGATGACCGATTTGTTTCTGGCAGATCTGGAACGCGAAGCTGCTTCGACGCGCCGTGCGCTGGAGCGAGTTCCCGAGGGACGCGGTGACTGGAAACCGCACGAAAAGTCGATGCCGCTGGGCTATCTGGCGACATTGGTCGCGACAATGCTTGGCTGGATTGACCTTATGGTGAATCAGGACGAGCTCGATATGGCGCCGAAGGATGCTCCGAGGTTCAGGCCTAAGGAGTTGCAGACCAACGGCGAGCTGCTGGCGGCATTCGATGAGTCTGTAGCCAAGGCGCGAAAGGCGCTCGAAAACGCGACTGATGAACACCTGCTCACAACGTGGAAATTCCTGGTCGGCGGGCACGTGGCCAGCGAAAATCCGCGCCACATTATGATCCGCGATTCCGTCTTCAGCCATCTCGCGCATCATCGCGGCCAGTTGACCGTCTATCTGCGTTTGAATGGGGCAGCGGTGCCTGCCATTTATGGACCGTCGGCTGATGAGAGGCCGTTTTAAACCTTGTCAAGAGGCTCAGGGCCGCACGTCCGGCATAAATGCATCATTTAAATTGACTTACGGCGGCGCACGCGTTGCGGGGGAATTATCGCTGATTTTGCTATACTGGACACAGGCATAGCCACACATGGCTGTGCCCTTCCTGTTTCTAGTCGTAACTCGTTTAAAATGACGACTTTACTCGCATATTTTCACCTAACCCCTTGAGAATCACGGATTTGCCTGAAACATACCTAGGGGGAGCCCCTCTCAGGTATCCTTTCGAACAATGCGCATCATTGACATACCCCAATTCGGAGGCCCGGAAGTCCTCACCGTAGCCGAGGCACAGGTGCCCA
>Ga0210402_10005744_pt1 | contig 11075 bp, 20 predicted proteins | sample IncBWC7MmetaG_FD_161055 | JGI IMG/M metagenome (GOLD analysis project Ga0210402, IMG submission 161055) | Forest soil microbial communities from Barre Woods Harvard Forest LTER site, Petersham, Massachusetts, United States - Inc-BW-C-7-M | ecosystem: Environmental > Terrestrial > Soil >... | reverse complement strand
TCCCTGGAGCATATCGCAGAAACACCGCATTATAAGATTCTCCTCGAACACGCATCGAAACTCGAGCATATCGTCGGCGAAAATCGAGAACAAATCACGCGACTCGCTGAAGAGCTCAGTCAAGTACAAGCTTCGCGTAAAGAATTTGAAGATAATGCCGTGGCAAGTGGCAAATCTACTGTATTGTACTCAAGCTCACCATATTCTTGCCCCAGAATGCTGCAGGGCAAGTGAACCAAGAGCTCAAAGCCATGCTGGCAAAGCGGGACGCAGAGAATGTCCGACTTCGTGACCAGCGGGAACAACAAGCGTCTGAGCTTAATGAGCGCAAACACAAGGACAGCGTAAAGCTGGCGTCGTTGCAAGAACTGAAGGCATTGGCCGAATCACGCTCCGCAAGTCATTTGCACCATCTAGGTTTTTTTTTCGGATATTAATTTGGAGATGCCGAAACAGGAGCGCATTCTCGTATTGGAGTCGGAACTGAGCAGACATAAAGCTCAGCTTGCTGCCAACTCGGGTAACGAGGACCTCATGTTGTTTTTCTTCGGTGGTAGTGTCGAGAATGCCGCGTATATTGACAACTTGAAGAACAGAGTCACGTAAGTGAACTTAGTTACTTGTTTTTACAGTGCTGGTTTTCATCCGTCTTGGTAGTACTGCGGAAACTAGAGCCGCGGCTTTGGAGCAAACATTGGCCATCTTCCAAGATGATCACCCCAACGTGGTCCAGCACATGAAAGCCGAAGCCGACGCTCTCCAGAAATTATCGGAGGTGACTGAACAGCTAGAAAAGTACCAGACAGTCTATGGCGATCCTTCCACTCTTCCGCCCGATGTATCCAAGTTGGCGGATCAGGCAAGGCAGAAGGAATCCGAGATTCAGAAACTACGTCTGCTGGATACCCAACGGGGTCAGGTGAGTCATAGCGGGCCAGGAAACAGATGCTTTTGTGTAACGTTTGGAATTAGGCTGAGACGTCGTTGTATGCTGAATTGGATAAGCTGTCAGCTGCTTGGGAGGCACTAGATCGACAAGTCAAGAACAAAGTGTTCGACCTTATCGGTATGGAAGATCGTCTGACGAAGAGTGGACTTGACGTATGTTTCTCTTTTAACTGTTCTCTGGCAACTCAGCCGTATTGTATTCAGCGAGCCAAGTCGGAAAACAAATTCTATGCCGCTATGCGAGACAAGGAGGCTATCGAGGCTGAACGCAAGAATATCGCCAGAAACCTTGAGAAGCAGGCGAAGGTGGTGGAACGGCTGGTGGAATCCGAGAGGAGCCTTACGGGGCAGGTGGTGAGTATTACCCAAATTATAACTGACCGCCGGAGCTAAACACGAGTTAGAGTGACCTGGAGAAGGAGCTTGTAGCGTGGAGAAAAGCCGCTACCGCTTACAAGGAAAAGGTACATCATCTGGACGCGGAGAACACTGAGTGGAAGATCCGAGCGGAAGGTGAGAAAAAACGGACTGGTGAGGTATGTACACCTCATTCTGAATGCGCCCGCCGTGTCACTCATCTTGTTGTGTTGCAGTTCCGTGCGGCGCTGCAAGAATGCGAGAGGGCCTTCGACAAGAAGAAGGCGGATCTAAGGAGGATGGAGGAAGGGTTCTTACGTTCAAAAAAGGATGTGGAGCGACAGGCGTCGAAATTGAAGGTGGTTACGACTGGTACTGGGTTGCAAGAGGAGGCTGAGCTGCAGGGTCTCCTGGTGCGTTTTTTTAAATGTTCATGAACTCATCTGATTTTAAATGCCAACGATGATTCAGACTATACTGAAGTGCTCGACATGTAAAATGCGTATGCGTAACACTGTTATAACTAAGTGTTTTCATTGTGAGTGAAATGCAAGACTCCTTTAATCAATGCTGACTTTACCATGTTTCAGCGTTCTGCAAAGAATGTGTGGATACACGAATATCTACTCGACAACGGAAATGTCCTTTTTGCAACCTTGGCTTTGCACAGTCCGACGTTCAACAAGTGTATTTCCAATAATCGATCCTATGATCAGTAATATTATTCTCAATCAGTGGTGTAGCAATTTCGTTGATGCTGTATAGATGTTCGAGTTCTGACTTTGCTTATTACATCTTGTGTCCCATCTTTTAGTATCGTCTTGTTTTATTTTTCTTGGTGATTCGAAGGCAGAACAGTTGTCGACGTTTTGATATGAATGAGGTATTGGACAACGTAACATCTTCTCGACTAGCGTTTGACCCAGGTATACTATATATGGGTGAGTAATTCGTTGCACTGCTGGAACAGGGGGACAGACGTACCCTTTTACGCGACTTCGCCAAACCAGTCTTTTTCCGCTCCACCATACGTGGATCACGCCTCAATAGTTTAGCTGCGCGACAAATGGTCACTCAGTTAGTTTGTGTGGAAATGGGTATCGCAAAATTGTGTACCTCTTCTCAAGAGAGCCTCCAGCGCGGGCTCGTGTGCGACCAGACCTTTCGAAATACCGTGCGCAAGAGCGCCAGATTGTCCTGTGGTGCCCCCACCACGAACGATGCAAAAGATGTTGTATGCCCCAAGCACTCCGGCGATCTTGAGGGGACGGATAATACGTTCGCGATCGGCTGGTAGGGGAAAATATTCTGCAAGAGGGAGGTTGTTGACAAGAACAGTTGTAGGAGTGATAGTAATGTCTGTGCGTTTGGGTGGTGACGGTGTGGGTCGTGGGGGATCAAGTCCGAATATTTCTTCTAATGATTCCTCGGAGACGAGTTGGAGTGTAGCTTCTGATTGTGATTGTGGTTGGACGGAAATCATCCAGACTCGTGCCGTACTCGTCTTCCGCTTTCCATACGTATATGACCGTCCGTACTCGTCCAACCAGACCTTTTTTCTCTTGCCCCGTTTCAAAAATTCATCCTTGTTCCCACTCTCAAACATATTCACAATCTGCTCAATCCCCTGTGCAAGCTCCATACATCCCGCAGTAGTCGCAATCCGCAGATAATCGTTCAGTTCGCCCAGCAAAGTTGTAACTTGGCGATAACGCGATGTGGTCATTCTGCTTTTGAACACGTCAGACATTTCCTCCTTGTCTTTCCAGACAGATACAAGGGAAGGCAAGCTCGCTCGGGCGAATTCAGGAAGGGGGAGGAGTTGTAGGGTTTTGAGGGCGCTGCGGGAATGCTGGATAGCGGCTTCGAGTTGGAGGACTTGGTCGTAATAGACAGGACGTGCAGTATAAAAGCTGGGAGACTCCGGCTTGAACTTGGGTCTTTCATCTTCTTTCAAAAATTCCTTCTCTTCTTCCTCGAACCTCCCTGCTCCGCGGCCTCTGCCTCTGCCTCTGCCTCTGCCTCTCCCCCTGCTTCGACTCCCTCCGCCGTGCCTAGCGAATTCCGGGTTCCCTCTGAAACTTGAATTAACATCACGAAATTGAGCAGGACGGACGAATGGGTATGCCGTGGAATAAGTACGGTGGAGTGCGTATCGCACAGGTAGCCGCAGAACATTCATCGCAACTTGAAGTTTGAAGAAAAAAATGATCAGTCACGTGGTCAATACTACGGTTTCCAGTGAGTCGTTCGCGTTCACATTCAAACATCCATGAGCTCGACAGAACAAAACTTCTCTGGTGCACTGGCAACATGGAGAGGTACATCATGACGCTATACGTTCTTGATATCGAGCTCAAATGGCGTTCTTTCTTAGACATCAATCTCTCTGAGCTACAGAAAACGTTGGATGCTCAAGGCATTGAACTCGTTGACAATCAAAAGGAGAGTGTCGTTGGCCGAAAGGCTTTGGCAGACAAGACTAAAGGTTAGCATATTCGAATACTTTACAGTTTGACCCGATTTAACCATGCGTGGCACTGCCAGAGTTCAAGAAAATTCCGGACGAAGAGAAGATCATTGCCTTCAAGGGCCTACTCAAGGGTATATATGCCTCCGCACGGCTGGTATCAAAGCTCACGAACATCCATGTACTCTAGCGTATCAGACGGAAATCGATAATCTCACAAAACGGTCAAAGACTTCCGAAAATGCCTTCTTAAACGTGTACAAAGCTCTAGCGGAAGCTCCCGATCCCTACCCTTTACTTGAGGGTGCAGTTGTATGAACCATTTTTGAACGTATCCCCTTATTCCCATCAGTTCAATGATCGACAGGACCAAACAGTCAAAGTCGCCGAAGCCCGTGACCTAGAACTTGGATTGCAGCGTCTCCGAGACGAGAATGCTGAGCTACGGAAGCGCGTTGGTGAACTCTCAAGTGTCGAAACCGCCAAGAAGAAGGTGGAAGCCAGGGTAGAGCAGTTGGAACAGAAAGTAAGTTCGCTGTTTCCTTGCACGTGAATTTGTTAATATTTAAGGCCATTTGACGTGTAGATGGACGACATGATCCAGGAAAAGGTAGTACAGAAGGAGAATGAGCTTAATGCTACGTATGATGAGAAGCTGAGGAATTATGAAGAGCGGTGCGGATGCAAGTACATTCGACTTTCACTGAGTTGCTGATGATTCTGGACACAGTGAGCAAGATCTTCAGCGTCAAATATCGTTGACCAAGAACCAGCTTCGCGACTTGCGTATGTTTAACGACTCTAATCAGGCCAAACTGATAGACCACAGCCAGCGCCAGGGTAAAATAAATAAGTCAAACCTCAAACATTGCCTCACAAAACCTATCATTCCTAATAGATCAAGAAGTCGTTGCCAAACTTGCTGAAGTTGATATGATTGTCGCAGATCTGGAACGTGCCAACAGCCGTGTGGCTACGGTAGAAAGACGCAACGTATGTGTTGGTCAACTAGCACCGTGTGATTCATTCACATCATCGTTGTAGGAAATGTTACGTGCCGAGATCGAGGCTATCCGAAGCGGAAATGACACATCCGATCAGTAAGTTAAATGCATGTTATCCCTCGCCTTTCTTGACTCGAATAAATGTTGTGTTGACAGTGTCAAGGATCTCGAAACGCAGGTCTCAGAACTCGAAGCCGAATCAGAACGGGTATCCCAGGCCCTGGAGGCTCAGAAACTCGCCACATCGGAGACAGAAGCGGCTGGGAACAAGAAGACAGAAGAGATCTCGAAGGCGATTCAGAAAAAGGTTTGTCTGCGGGTTTTTCCTCCCACTCCACCCAACATCAATTGAAGCTTCCTATTTCTTCTAGGCTGCGGAGGTAGATCAACTGAAACAGCGGCTAAATCAATATGGAGACTATGATGAGATTAAGCGTGAATTGGAGATCATGAAGGTTTATGACAATCCCACCCACCAAGCACGTCAATTATGCTGACCCTTATTCCTCCAATAGTATGTCGAATTCGCCGGCCTGGACGAGGGTGCGGAGGATAACGATCAGCTCAACGGCCACCATGAACTTGGATTACAACTCCCTAATCCCAACGCCAGAAAGGCTAATGCTCAGCAGGGAAAATCCCTTGAGGCCCTCCTCGCTACAAAGAATAAACGCATCTTGGAGGAACTAACCAAATTCCGTGTATGTTCTTTTTTATCGACTTAATTTATTCCCCTGATTGACCATTTTTTCTTTTATAGATTCTCCACAATGAGCTGGAAGCGTCGTTGCAAGTGGCTCAAAACCAGCTCGATTCCACAAACTCGGAACTGGAGAAGCAGAAGATCCTAAATGAGAAGCTGGAGAATGATCTTCTGTCAATGGATAACCACAAACCGAATGGTGATGCCCCGACTTCTGAATTGGGGGAACCTGACATTTTGGCGGGCTTAGACCTGGGCAGGAAAACATCCGTGAGTTATCATGAAAGTGAGTTTGACATCAATTTTTTATGATGTCAATCACAGGATTCCCCCGCCCGGTCAACGCCGATACCGTTCACGTCGTCAGCAGACACCTCCATCCTCCCTATCGTAACTAGTCAAAGAGACAGATTTCGTCAGCGCAATGCCGAACTAGAAGAAGTCAGTGCATTTACATTCGTCTATCACCTTCCTTCCCATCCTGACCTGTTCATATATGTACACAGGAGTTACGCAAACAATTCCAGATAATCTCAGAGCTTCGTACAGAGATCAAGAACTTGCAATCCGACAACCTCAAGTTGTATGAGAAAGTACGGTATATGCAGAGTTATCGGGAAGAGGCTGGATCAAGGCCATTAACTATGCAACTCGATCCACTCCCAGTTCCCGCAGGACGCCCTGATGATATGAGCAAGTATCGCGCGAGGTATGAAGAGGCTATGAATCCATTTGAAGCTTTCCGGGGTCGAGTTCGTTTATTCTACCTGTGGTTGCGTGTTTTCCTGCTAAGTTTGATTTATCACGCACGTAACAGGAAGCAACACGGGCGTATCAAAACCTCAATCCCGTAGAACGGGGCGTACTCGCGCTTACGCGAGCAATCTTAGGCAATCGCCGTGCACGGACATTCTTCATCTTTTATGCACTTGTTCTTCACCTCCTGGTCATGTTCACGACTTACGAATGTACAACATCATCAGGAACACAGTTGCAAAAGCAACCTGGTCCATATTATGGTTCGTAAAGTGCAAATGCGACTAATAGAGGTAATATATATTGATTTACACTACGGACCTTGCATGCAATATATACATATATGTGTGGGTGAGGGGATGTGGTTGTGGATGTGATGAAACGTGTATGTAATGTCCTTAGGCACGACTCGGAGGTACCTTCTGAATCTTACTGTGATGGAATGCGAGCGCCCGGTCGACAGCATTGAGAATCGGTTTCATCGCCTATAAACACCTGATCAGCAAAATATGATATAAAGTCGAGCAAGGGCCTTTCACAATTTCTACCCGAGCTGGGTCTACCCCTTCATGATGGGCTGTTCGAATCAATGCATCAACTTTTTCTTGAGTCTTGGAGAGGTATCCGATCATTTTGGCTGCTTTGGTCGCCCTTTGTGAAGGAGCAGCCACAGCTAAGGTTTGGAGCTCAAGCGGTGGGTACATGACAGACCAAAACTGACGCAAAAACTCGTTGGCGGCTGTCTGACACGTCGTCATCTGTCTGAAGAGACCCTCTGGTATGTCGTCTATAGGACAAGGGGATTAAAAAACTGAAAAAGTCGGAGCAAGAAAGAACTAACTCTTCCTCGATTTGACATCTAAGCGGGCCGTAATATTTTGAGTCATAGAAAGAAGAGCAGCATCACCAGATTTCCGTTCAATTTTGAGCTGCAGAATAATTCCACACCAACGCGAATTGCAGGGGGAGAATAGGCACCCATACCTGATTAAGGTTAGTATCCCAATGGTGCAAATTGACCTTTGCTTCGCGGATAATAGCTTTGATGTCGAAGTTCTGTAAGCCTATTAAGATTAGCCGTCAATTTAAGCCAAAAATCAACTCGCCTTTTTCGCAGCTTCTTCCGTATAGGTAAGACTCGCCATTCTACCGTCAAAGTATCGTTGTCTATCCTGCATTTCAAGAATGATGCCTGCCGATGCCTCGGGATCGTGCAAGTCATCGAGATCTATTGGATCGTAGGAGGTCTACGATGATAGCCGATTGCCTTGAATGTAATGTATATTTGACAGAGGAAGAACCTCGTACTTCTCCTGAATCTGTTCTCCGCCGTTTTGTTGCTGGGGCGTCACCTCTGCATGCGCTTAAAATTCTGTATGGGGAAATATATAAAATAGGATGCTTACAGGGCTGAATTCAGGAGTCTTTCAGAGTGTTCATTGAATTTTCGGATTAGTGGCAGGGCACCTCGTTGTCTTCCCGGTTGCATTGTGATGTCTTTTTCGTTGCCAGTCTTGCAAATTCATGAGTCGTCAGTAAAATATCTACAAATTGATATTACCTCTCCATGATCTTCCAGAGTGGCACCAAGGTCCACAAAGAGCTCGACTCCATCGGTCCGCTGGCGTCGCGGTTCCAATTCTAAAGAGACCACGAATGAAGAGAAGGGGTTGCCAGACATAAGTCGACACGCACCATCATCATCCTTTTCCAAATATTTGTCGAGAATCGGGTCGTCCTTTACAACATGTTGTGAAGCAGAAGACCGTATGGAAGCGCGGTGAGCGTTGAAGAGTTTGGACTGGAAATACCGTCTCCAGAAATCCTCTTCGGATAACTTCATTTGAGCGATTCAACAAGACGTGAAAGGCTGATAAGAACACAAGGGTAGCCATACTTTATTTGGGACGTTATCGCTATATGCCCTCGCTACAACAGGGTACTCGTCAAATATGTCATGAACCAGCTGGGGGGTGATGCGGATCTTGATTTCGCCGCCTTCGACAGTTTCCGGACGAGGATCAACCAGTTGTCCCGGTTTTCCCTTGCGTTGGCTCTCAGATGCAGCTTCTGCGAGAAGGAGGTGCTTTGAAGTCATAATGAATCAGAATTATGGGAGTAGACCAGAGCTAAGGATTCACTTCTCGACCGTCCCAAAATTCTGCTTCGGTAATCTGGCCACTCATGACGAGATCCCTATGCAAAGAGCCCAGGTCAGGGTTGCTCATGAGAACTTTTTTGCGGAGACGAAAATCGCTCGCGGGGTCATTTCCGGGAATTACTGGAGTGGTCCTCTGGTCACTGGAAACGGAAGCGGCTCTCGAGGTGGAAGGTCGCGATGGAGCAGCTAACGGTCTCGGAGTAGGAGCATTGGATGCATGAGTAGAGGTAGGAGTGGAAGCGGTAACGGGAGGTCTCGGAGCAATGTCTAACGAACTTCGGTTACGACTTATGATATTGGTGAGTTCCTTTTTGAACTTTTCGCGCTCACTGTACGCGACAGGTTGAGGCGAAGTGAACGTGAAGTTATGGCCAGTGTCATCGCCGACTAATCCGAGTTTCAATCTGACCTGTGTAGCGCCCTCTTTGCTGCAAAATAAAGCTTTAATCACAAAATAATGAGTCGCTCGCGAAAATAATGGAGAGGTCAAAAAAAAAGACTAACAAGCGGCTTCAGAATACGGAACGCGCACAGAAGGAGCTTTTTTCCCATCCTGAGTCCATTGGAGATATGCATCAGTGAGCTCTAGCGAGCCTGATGTTTTTTTGTATGATGCCTTGGCCGTACACACTGAGGTAGGCATATAGCCTGCTCAGTGCTAGCGCTGTGGCTAACTTGAAAGCCCAGCGTTTAGGTAAGCGAACAGTACTTTTCGGACGCGGGAACTACCAGATGAAATCTAATTTCATCTTCTACCCATGTCCTCAATAACTAGACAGCTTGTAGTATTCGATTTTGACTGGTCAGTCTGATATATTCATTCCATCGTCTTTGGCTCAACAGTGTTTACTAGGTCAATGGCCGACCAGGACACAGATAGATGGATATTCGAAGTTCTAGCCCCAGACATTCGCCGCAAAATGAAAACCCTCAAAGCGGAAGTCCAATGGACTGATCTCGTGTAAGGGACTGGTGATTTACCACCGTCATCTTACGTTCATCTTCTGTCGCGGATGAAGGGCACAGTCGTTGCAAGAAATTCATGCTCGGGGAGTGAAAAGAGACGAGATAGAAGACACTCTGAGGATCATGCCCTTCGTATGTAGACGTTCCATCCGTTTCATGGAACCGTCTAAAACTACTGGTGATTTCAGCATCCTGCGATGGTTCGTGGGGTTACAAACCTGAAAGCTACTGGCAAAACAACCTTCTTGTGCTTGTCAAATGCCAACTCCGTGTTCATCTCCACAATCCTGGAGGTGCCACGCAAATCCCATATTTTCCAGAAGTCCATTGACCATGTTATATATCCAGTCGAAAGGCCTTCAGAACCTGTTCGAGGAAATCATTACAAACCCAGCAGAATGGGATCCATCTGGACTCCTCAAGGTACATCGCAAGTTAAATCCTCAAGGACCCCAACACAAATGCAGCGTCGGATGTAGTCCCAACATGTGCAAAGGTTAGGTTAATCCGTTACTCCCACATACATCGGCTGATGATTTCTTCAGGAGAAGAACTGGACGCCTTCCTTGTACGGCACGCTCCTGCTTATGATCGTGTCATATACATAGGAGATGGCACCAATGACTTTTGCCCTGTCCTCCGCCTCAGAAGGTTCGGGTTTTCTCCCACACTTCTTGAGACGGTGGCATTTATGCTTCTTTTGCCCCTAAGCCAAGACATAGTGCTCTGCAGAAGCTTCCGGGGTCTGGAAAAGCGCATCGCGAGGGAAGGCGAAAAGCTCGGCTTACGCTGTGAGGTTCAGTACTGGACTGGCGGCTGGGAAGTTGAAGAAATGTTTAACAATCTGTAAGCGAGTCGCCTCCTGGCTTGGCATTTCGATATCATTGCATAGATAAAATATTACGAGTAGCGGCATTATTCCTCAGTGGTTGTGGAAAGCTGTTTTCAGAACGGAGAGGTAACAGCAGTTGAATGGACATCGCGGCATGATGAAAGATGCGTGAGGCTGGCTCACATGTTGAATTGCAGTAGTGTTCGTGCTCAAGGCTAATGAAGAAGATGAGACTTGCAGATTTGAGGCGTTACGTGAATGGGGGATATTCGACACAAGAAAAAGCAAATAGAAAGAAATACTAGCCACTCGCAAATCATCTAGGCCATACATCCATTCCGGTCCCCCTTCTCACGTCCTTAGCCCCAGACATGGGTTGCTGGGACGCATCAGACGCAGAGAAGGGATTGCGCTGCTGACCACCACCTGCTGATGGTCCCGCAGAAACAACACCGGCGCCGTAAAACGATGGCGCCACAGTCTGTGCTGGAGGAACGACATGCCTAGATGACGTTGACGACGTTGCTGGATTTGGGTAGGACTGATACTGGTCAGGCTGCATGGGGACAAACAGATTACCGATATCCGTTCGTCGATCGATTGAGTCAAAGGACGATGTAGGGGATTGTTGCGGCTGCGAATAAGTTGCCGCGTAACGATTTCCTGACGTCGTCGCATTGCTGGTATATGTCTGTGCTGGACTAGATATCACACCACCGGACCCGTACATGGCATTCGCTCCATCACTACGAGCAGCCGACCGAACATTGGACATGACAGCGTCTCGCCGATTATTGTCTTCATCCACGACGATAGTCTGAGGATGGTATGAGTGCGCCAGCTTAGAGGGAGGCGGGGGGTACCGATTCGAGTTGGTT
>Ga0210402_10005743_pt1 | contig 11075 bp, 12 predicted proteins | sample IncBWC7MmetaG_FD_161055 | JGI IMG/M metagenome (GOLD analysis project Ga0210402, IMG submission 161055) | Forest soil microbial communities from Barre Woods Harvard Forest LTER site, Petersham, Massachusetts, United States - Inc-BW-C-7-M | ecosystem: Environmental > Terrestrial > Soil >... | reverse complement strand
GACCTATTCGGGACCGATCGGCGTCATCATCGACCCGACGTTCAATCTGCGCAAATACAGCTCGCTGCCCTTTGCCTCGACGCTCAATGGGAGCTGCACCAGCGTTTGCCCGGTGAAGATCAACATTCACGAGCAGATCTACAAATGGCGCCAGATCATCGCCGAGCGGCACCAGCTTCCATTTGTGAAGCAGGAAGCCATGCGGGTAGCAGGCAAGATCCTGGGCAGTCCGAAACTCTACCGCGCGGCGGTCGAGACCGCCGGCGCGAGCCTCGAGCATCTCCCCCGGTTCATGATGTACAGCCGCCTGAACGCCTGGGGGCGGCAACGCGAAGTGCCCGAGGCACCGCAGTCTACGTTCCGGCAGTGGTATTTGAAGAACCGGGGCAAGCCATGAGCACCCGCGACGACATTCTCGCGCGGGTGCGGAAGAACCAGCCGGCGCCGCAGCCGATGCCTTCGGTTCCGACATTCGATGCGATGGCGGGCACTTTGCTTGAAGACTTCAAGGCTGCCGTGGCGCGGATGGGCGGAAAACTCGCCGACGCTCCCGCCGATGGCGATCTGGACGCGCTCGTCCGGCGCCTGTTTCCCGACGCCAAGGTGATCTGCTCGGCGACGCCAGAAGTCGAGGGTAATCGCCCTCTCGACAGCGTGCAGAGCCCGGCCGAGCTGAGCAACGTCGACGTGGCCATTGTGCGGGCGAGATATGGGGTCGCGGAGACAGGCTCGCTGTGGCTGACCGAGAAGGAGTTCAAGGTGAACACGCTGGGTTTTCTGGCGCAGCACCTCGTCGTCCTGCTGGACCCGGCCCGCATCCTGGAGAACTTGCATCACGCTTATCGCGAGCGAGCCCAGTTCGACGCCGGCTACGGCGTGTTCATGACCGGGCCGTCGGCTACCGCCGACATCGAAGGCGTGTTGATCCACGGAGCGCAAGGCATCCGGACGCTAACGGTTGTCCTGGTCGCGAGCCGCTAGCAAGCCGCGCGTTCGACACGCTTAGCCGCAGAAGGTGGCGTCAACGCGCGCGCTTTTGTCATAACCGAGGCGCACATTCATCCGTCCAACGCTGCTCCAGCACCACCGGCAGCGGCGGCTTTGTTCTCGCCAATTCAGCTTGCGGCCGCCAACGTGTTTGGCGGTGATGAGGTACGCGACGGCCGCGGCCTAAAGTCCCTAATACTTGCCATGCTGCTTGTAGATGTAATTGGTGAGCTCGACCGACTGCATCGACAAGCGCCGTTGAATCTGATGCACCGTGCGGACGATCGCGCGCATCACGCGATAGACAATCTCGGCATGCGCCGGAAGCAGCGATTCGAGCTTCTCGCGCTCGAGCCCGAACACGCGCGTGGACGCAATCGCGACAAGCGACGCGTAATGTCGGGTACCGTCGAGAAAGCCGAGCTCACCGACGAGGTCGCCGGCGCAAAGCGTAAAAAAAGTCACCTCCTCGACCGTCCCCGCATTCTTGACGACGCCGAGGGCGCCGCTGACGATGACATAGAGGTGATTGTCGGAGGTTCCTTCCGCGACCAGCACGTCGCCCGGCTGGAGATCGCGAAATGCCAGGCTATCCGCCAGCGTACGCGTTTGCTCATGCGAAAGCTCGGTCGCCAGCTGCGAGACGCGCAATGCGTCGACAATGGCTTGGTCGGTCATGATCTTGTTCCTGAGGTTGGAAGGGGGTTCCCCCCGGTGCCGGGCTGCTGCCGACCCAATACCTTCTCCGCCTGGTTTGCAAAGGCGTCGATCAGGTTGCCTGCAATACCGTCGAACACCCGGCCGGCGATCCTTCCGACGAGCGGGCCGCCGAATTCGTAGCGCAGGGAGAATTCGATCTTACAAGCGTCAGGCGTCAGCTCGGTCAACCGCCATTCGCCTTCAAAATGCCGGAACGGACCTTGCTCCAGGTGGATCGCCATCCAATGAGGGCGTCGTTTGGGATTCCGGGTTCTAAAGCTGAATTGGAGGCCGTGATAGTCAATGGTGATCTGTGCGACGACCACGCCTTCGTCGCGGGTGAGAATCGCCGCTTTGGCGCACCACGGAAGAAACGTCGGGTAATGCTCTGCCGCTTCGATCAAGTCGAACATATCGCCCGCGGAGTGGCCGATCAAGGCGGATTTTTGAATCTCCAACGAAGCGGACCCGAGGTAGTCGACGACAGGCCAGAATAGCCCGCCGCAAGCTCGAAGAATAGCTGTACTCTGTGCCATGCCCGGCGCAAGCGGGTAGTCGCCGCGCGGCGTCAGAGGAGAAGCGGCTCCATCCAGGTGCGACAATTGGTCGCACCTGTTGCGATGGCCGATCGAACGCCGAGTCATCTCCGGCCGAGCCCATACGTTAGAATGAAACGCGGCAGGCCGGAACGCGCTGCAAACGGATTTCCGGCACCGAGACATCCTGCAAGCCAATTTGACCAAAGGAGCAGACATGAAAGTGATCGCGATGATGACGGTCGTATCGATCGGACTGGGTGCGGCGAGCGTTGCCAATGCGCAGGAAGCGCTCGCCAAAAGCAGCGGCTGCCTGAACTGCCACGCGGTCGATAGCAAGAAAATCGGTCCGGCCTTCAAGGATGTTGCCGCGAAGTACAAAGGCAAGTCCGACGCGGAGGCGACTCTGGCAGCCGAGATTTCGGCCGGCAAGGGACATCCTGCGGTCAAGGCGAGCGGCGACGACGTCAAGACACTGGTCAAGTGGGTGCTATCTCAATAGGCTGCCGAGCGTAGGCTGCCCAGCGGCCCCCCGAAGAAAGCCGGCGCACGCCGGCTTTCCCATGTCTTTCGCCTGAATGGCTTTGTTGACCGGGGCGAAGTCTCGTCGTAAAGATCTTCCCCATCGAGCATCTCTGAGCACCTGCGACCCGAAGGTGCTCCTGGGACAACTTTAGTGCAGGTATTGCAGCCCGGCGTTGACCACGATCAATGTCAAGCGCTGCCGAAGCTCCGATGATACATGCCAGACTGCGACATTTCGCCGCAGCCCCGAACCGGACTGTTCCGAGCTTCCACAGTTATGCACCGGATCCGATGTTTCTAATCTCATGGATGCTTGCTTGACGCCGAACATGCAGCCGTCGGAAGCTCCGCGCCAGGCATCGCGGGTCGGTGGGTCTTCCGGTGTCCACGTTCGCGGAACTGAAGCGGAGCTCGGCTCGAACGGGCGCGTAGCGGTGCCGCCTGCGCTGCGGGCCAGCGTGCGGCAGCTCATGGTGCTGCGCACCATCGCAGTCAGCGGGCAGGCAGCGGCGATCGCGACCGCCTGGTTTCTCGGTGTGTCGTTGCCTGTGGCGGCGATGACGTCGATCGTCGGCGCCTTGATCGTCCTCAACGTCTTGACCTGGATGCGTCTGCGCGGGTCGCGGGAAGCGAGCCACGCCGAAATTGCGGCACACCTGGGATTCGATCTGGCGGCGCTTACCCTGTTGCTGTTCTTTTCGGGCGGCGCCACCAACCCCTTCAGCCTTCTATTTGTTCTGCATGTTGTGTTGATGGCCCTGCTGCTTCCACCCTTGGCAGCGGCGATCGGAACCATGGTGGTTGCCGCATGCTATGTGGCGCTCACCCGCGCCCATGCGCCGCTCGAAATGGGTTCCGGCGATGCCGTGCCCGCGCACCTCCTGACCTTCGGGTGGCAGCTAAGCTTTGTGTTGACTGCCGCGGTCGTCGCATGGTTCGTGGTGCGCATTGTTGTGACGCTCCGCGAGCACGACCGGCTGCTGAGCGAAGCGGCGCAGAGAGCGCTGCGCGACGAAGCGGTCCTTCGCATCGGTGCGCTCGCGGCCGGCGCCGCGCACGAGCTCGCGACGCCGCTCACGACGATGGCAGTTGCTGCCGGTGAGATCGCACGCAACACGGACTCGCCATCGCTCCAACACGACGCCGGCATCTTGACTTCACAGATCGAAATCTGCCGCGAGACGATCGCTAATCTGATGGCGGCTGCGGGTCATGCGCGTGCCGTAGGCGGAGGACGTGAACGGCTCGACCAATTTCTCGAGTCGATTGCTGCCCGATGCCGGACGATGCGCCCGGAAGCGAACATCATTTGCGATTGGGACAGCGTGTTACCGGCTCCAGAAATCTTCGCCGAACAGGCCTTGATGCAGGCGTTGCTGGCATTGCTTAACAACGCCATCGATGCTTCGCCGAAAGACGTACACTTCACCGGCTACCGGGAGGGGGATGCACTGCGAATTTCCATTGCCGACCGCGGCAGCGGCTTGTCTGCTGGCGATCAAGGCAAGCTGGGGCGGACGTTCTTCACCACCAAGCCCACCGGCAAGGGCACGGGGCTTGGCGTTGTTCTCGCGTCGCGTGCCATCGAGCGGCTGCGCGGAACGCTGTGCTGGGAGGACCGGCCCGGAGGCGGTACGCGAGTGAAGGTCATGTTGCCAATGGCTTCATTGAGTCTCGAGGCACATGCATGATGGCTCGTCGCACCAACCAACGCGATGACAAGGCCAGCCTCTTGTTGGTCGACGATGACGCCGCTCTTTGCGACACGCTCGGACGGGCCCTTGCGAAGCGCGGGTTCGACGTCAAGACCGCTCCGACCGTGGAAGCGGCGAGCAAGCTGGCAAGCGAAAGCCCGCCCGGGTACGCGGTGGTCGATCTGAGGCTGCCGGACAAACCGGGACTCAAGCTCGTATCGACCTTGATCGGCCTCGACCCCCATACTCGGATCGTGGTTCTCACCGGCTATGGAAACATTGCGACGGCCATTGAGGCCATCAAGCTCGGCGCAACGTATTACCTCTGCAAGCCGGTGGACGTCGACGACATCATCGCCGCGTTTGGTCACAATGTGGGTGATGATGAGACAGCGGCGAACGAGAAGCCCATGTCGGTCAAGCGCCTGGAATGGGAGCATATCTGGCAGGTGCTCCGGGCGCACAATGGCAACGTTTCACAGGCGGCGCGGGCGCTATCGATGCATCGCCGCACGCTTCAGCGCAAGCTGGCCAAGCGTCCCGTAAAGAATTGAACCGTTGTCATTCGTCGGGTGCCGCATGGGCAACCCCCTTGTGGCAATCGATGCAGGTCGCTGCCTTCGCCAAGAACTGTTGATGCATCGGCTGCACGAATTCTTTCTGCTTGGCCACGACCTCGGTGTTGAACTTGTGGCAATGCTGACAATTCTCGGAATTGTTTTCCTTGAATTCGGCCCAAACCGCCTTGGCCAGGCGGAGGCGTTCTTTCTTGAACTTCTCTTCGGTGGAAATGACGCCGCGCGCTTCTTCGATGGCGTCGTGGATGCCGGCCTTGGCCTTGTACCACAGCAGCGCGGGATAGCGGTCCGGGATGTGGCAGTCGTGACAGGTCGCCTGGACACCGGTGGGGTTGGCGTGATGCCCACTTTGTGCGTATTCCTGCGCGACCCATTGCATCGAGTGGCAGGCACCGCCGCAGAACTCGTTGGTGCCGGTCGCGGCCACCATGAGTTGCGTCCCGATCGTGCCGCCGGCGCCGATCAGCAAACCCACGACTACCAGCGCCAACACGGACCATTTTGCACTCGGTGTGGAAAGTCTTCGCCACACGCCGGAGACAAAGCCAGCTCGCCGCACTCCCGATTCATCATGCTCCACTGTCATCGCCTTTCTTTCAATCGTCACATCCAGCGCGAACCGCGTGCCTGCGGTGACCTAAGACGCGCTGCGTTCGAGCCGCCATCGTCATGAAGGAGTTGCTGCGACGCCGAGCCGAGTCAGCAACGCTCACCGACCAACCGCTTGAGCGCCGTCGAGTCAAGTAGTTTTACCGCGCGGCCCTGCACTTGGATCAGACCTTCTTCCTGCAGGCGCGAGAACAGCCGGCTGACGGTCTCCAGTTTCAAGCCTAGATAACTGGCGATTTCTTCGCGCGTCATGCGCAGCACGAATTCGCTGGAAGAGTATCCGAGTGTCTGAAAGCGCTGGGCAAGGTTGAGCAGGAAGCGCGCCAGCCGCTCCTCGGCTCGCATGCTGCCCAACAACAGCATCATACTCTGGCCGCGGCAAATATCGTTGGAGATGAAGCGATACAGATTGCGTCGCAGAGCGATCACGTTGTGGGCCAGCTCGTCGAGCAGGTCGAAGGGCAGAACGCACACTTCACTGTCCTCGAGCGCGACTGCCTGAGAGGCATGGCGGTCATTGCCGATGCCGTCGAGCCCGATTATTTCTCCGGCCATATGGTAGCCCGTGATTTGTTCGCGACCGTCCTCGGTGAGCACCACGGTCTTGAACGTTCCCAGTCGAATTGCATACAGTGCGGTGAAAGGATCGCCGGGCCAGAATAAGCTATCGCGCTTTCTTATTCGGTTGCGGTTGCAGGCAACTCGATCCAGCTGCCGCATCTCTTCCGGCGCCAGAGCGAGTGGTGAGCACAACTCGCGCATGCTGGAGGAGGCGCCATGCGGCCTGAGCTCGCAAAACGGAATGACGTTTGGCGATGCCGGCGACGGCATGTTCTGGCGACTGGCAAGAATCGACATGGTATGGTCGGGCGTTCGAGTCTGCGTCGTGGAACCCAGAGGAAATGAGTACTACGGAATCTTCAGCCGGCTCGGCGAGCTCCGCGCGAATTATCCAGAGGGATCGTTCCCAAGGACAAGAAGTTATCAGCGCAACCGGTCGACGACTGCGCTTTTGACGCTACTCCCTGTGAGGAATACGGTCTGTCCCCTACCCGACATAAGAAAGCAAGTGTGTGCCAACGGGACGCAGGCGCGAGATAGGTGCGGCAAATTGTCGCACGACCGATGCTTGTTAGTTTCGTCGCTCCGGCCGACGCGCGCGTTGCTCGCGGCAAATGCGGTCACGCAATGCAAGGGGCCGCTTGCGCCGCTCCCGATTTGATTTGGATCAATCGAGGAGGGACGACACGCCAGTATAGTCGTTAAGAATGCTTGGCGCGTTGATCATCGATTCTGCTGCGCCGGATTCATGAGTCGAGGCAACGCTTCGAAATGATGGCCGGCAACACAATTTGGAGGGTTAAAGATGGGCAAGTCTCTGGTCGATGTTGACGACGTGCTGAAAACCTTGGCGACCGAATCGGTCAAGCAGGGCGAGAAATTGCGCGCAACCGTGCGCGATATCACGCTCAAGGCGCTGCAGGCCCGCGAACTTTCGCTCGTCCAAATCAAGCGCGTCTTGCGAAGTGTTACCGCTGGCGTAAACGTCGGTGCCGCCGGCGCCAAGGTGGACGTTGATAAGATCCTGACCGAAGCGCTCGCCGGTATGGATGCAGCGCTGCTCAAGGCGGTCCAGGCGAGCGCGATTGCTCTGCAGCGGCTTGGCTTATCCGACGGGGATTTCGAAAAGTCGAAATTGAAAAAAGCGGTGGACGACCTCGATCGGCTGGAAGCCGAATTCTTGAAGACGGTCAGGCAGACATCCAGCAACGCCGGTGAGAAAATCAAGTCGCAGTGGGGCGCGATACTCAAGAAAACAAGCGTTAGCGGGACCGAAGCCGGTGCACGTGCCACAGCAACCGTTGCAGCGTTTGGCCAGCGAATGCAAAAGGCAATGCGAGAACAGCGTACGGAGAGCGCCAGGACCGCGCATCGGCTGGGCCAGAATTTTGGGACACTTGCCAGTGGCGTGCTGATCGGGCTGACGGAAGGCCTGCACAAGACGACCTCGTCGAAGCCCGCGGCTACCAGGAAGGGCAGCTCGAAGCGGAAGCCCGCGGCTACCAAGAAAGGCAGCTCGAAGCGGAAGCCGCGCGCTGGAAAGTCCACCAAATCGGTTGTGGGCGCGAAGAAACGGAGCAAACGCTAGCATCTGGTCCATTTCATCGAGCGGTGCCATCTTAAGGACTGCAGAAAAAGAGGCCGATTCAAACACAGTTCAGCACAACCACCCCGGCAGATCACTGAGGCTTCCTCATTGCTAACAGCCCTGTTGTCCGACATCCACGGCAACCTGGAAGCGTTGAATGCCTGTCTCAGGCACGCGCGAGATCGCGGCGCGGAAAGTTTTGTTTTTCTCGGCGATCTCGTGGGTTATGGCGCAGATGCGTGCGCGGTGGTCGAAGTTGTCGCCCGGTACGCCGCCGAGGGGTCCGTGGTTCTCAAGGGTAACCACGATGAAGCCGTCGAAAAGAGCGGCGGCTATTTCAACGAGGCGTCGCGGGCCGCGATCGAATGGGCACGACAGACGCTTAGCCAGGAGCAGAGACGCTTCCTGGCGAAGCTGCCGCTCGTCGTGCGCCAGGGAACGATCTGCTACGCTCACGCTTCGGCGGCGGCGCCGGAACGCTGGGACTATATCGACAGTCCGGCGGCAGCCAAGCGTTGCGCCGACGCCGCCGACGCCACATACACCTTCTGCGGTCACGTTCACGACCAGGTCCTGTATTTTGGCAGCGCCCAAGGCCGGATGAGCGAGTTCCGCCCCTTCCCGGGGACCGCGATCCCGGTGCGCAGTCATCGCCGCTGGGTGGCAATCGTCGGTTCGGTGGGTCAACCGCGCGATCGCAATCCGGCCGCCGCCTATATGCTGTTCGATCCCGAGGGGCAAACGCTGACGTTCCTCCGCGTCCCCTACGATGCGGCCGCTGCCGCCGCGAAGATCCGTCGATGCGGTCTACCCGGTTCACTGGCGTATCGCGTGGAACTGGGAATCTGAGCTCGCGGTTCCGCCGACACCGACGATCATGCCAGGACGCTTTCATTCCGGCGACATCCTCGAAGGCTGTCGCGTCGGTGAGTGCATCCACGAGGGCGGAACGGGGTCCATTTACCGCGCAACCGCTCTCGCGACCCAGGACCCGGGCTTCCCGATGGTGGTGAAGGTACCGTTTCTCGGCCACGGCGAATCCACGATAGGGATCATCAGCCTGGAAATGGAGCAGATAGTGCTGGCCAGACTGAGCGGCCGCCACGTTCCGCGCTTCGTCGCGGCGGGCGATATCCGCGCGGCACCTTACATCGTGATGGAATGGATCGAAGGCCGGAGCGTCGCCGAGACCGCCGCGCAGGCCCCGCTCCCGCCCGATGACGTCGCGCGCATCGGTGCCGCGCTCGCCGACGCGGTGCACAGCGTGCACCTGCAGGACGTCATTCACTTCGACGTCAAGCCGGAGAACTTCCTGTTGCGACCCTCGGGCGAGGCCGTGCTGCTCGACTTCGGCTTCGCGCGACACGCGCGCTATCCCGACCTGCTCGCGGAAGAGAGGCAGTTCGCGGCAGGCTCAGCGGCCTATGTGTCGCCGGAACAGCTGCAGTCCGATCGCAGCGACCCGCGCAGCGATCTCTTCGCGCTCGGCGCGGTGTTCTACGAGCTTGCCACCGGCAAGGAACCATTCGGCGTCCCGCAGACGTACGCCGGAATGCGCGATCGGCTGTGGCGCGCGCCGGTACCGCCGCGAACCCTCAACAATGAAGTGCCGCAATGGCTGCAGGAAATCATCCTGCGTTGTCTGGAACCCGAAGCCGGCGCGCGCTACCAGTCGGCTGCGCATATCGCGTTCGATCTTCGCCACCCGGAGCAGGTTGTGCTCGGCGAGCGCGCGAGCAGGGCCCGAAGCATCGGCGTCGCTACGCAGGTCGGACGTTGGTGGCGCGCGCGACATCGCGACGACATGCGCCGGCGGCCACGTCGATTGCCCATGCATGTGCCGGTTATCATGGTGGCGATCGATACCGAGCATCCGGACGACGAGCGCCATCCGGCGCTGCAGTCGACGACGCGGCAGCTTGTTTCGCTCTACCCGGAATTGCGCCTCATGTGCGTATCCATCGTGCGCGCTCCGGCAATCGGCGAAGGACCGGACGATCAGGACACTACGACGGGCAGGCATCTCGAGCACAAGACGCGGCTGCGGCATTGGATGGAACCATTGGGCTTTCCCCAGGCCCGGATATCGTTGCACGTCATCGAGGGCGCCAATGCCGCCAGCACGCTGCTCGAGCTCGCGCGGGCGAACCACGTCGACCTCATAGTGCTGGGGGCGCCGGCCGCTTCGCAGCGCGGGCTTGCATGGTGGCGTTCCGTCGCGTCAAGCGTCACCGCCAACGCGCCCTGCAGCGTGCACGTCGTGCGCGTCCCTGAGCGACGGCCGGAAATGGAATAGCAGTCGATGTGACGGCCGCGCGGCGGTGCGCCTAAGCTGTTTTAGCTACGCTCGCAACGCCCTCCATTGGGTCGCCTGCCGAAAGGCACACTGTGCCGCGCACGGGCCTGACCCGCGTCGACGCGGCGGAAAGCACTATCCGTCCGCATTCTCCGCGGCATTTTGAAACTCGCGACGGCGTTTTTATGACCGGCCCCTCGACGATTGCCGATATTGATGGCGCCCTCACCCACGGCGTGCAGGGCATCCGCAGCCTGACGGTAATCCTGTTGGCCGAATGAGCGCATCGGGCTCCCGCGTTGTCAACTGTCTCAAATCTACAACATATGCGACCGACTAATCCGCGGATTTGCGCTAGGTCATGATGAGTCAAGCGAACCGACCCAATACTGAGGCCATGCTGCCTCCTCATCGCGCGGTACGCGAATGACGCCATTGCACAGGGAACGGCCGAAACGTCTGCGCCGATCGACGATGATGGAGGCGTCTCGGGCGCGAGTATCAGTGTTGGGCGGTACGCACCGGCGGGAGGGTGAGGCAATTTGCCGCAGGCCGGGGTTTCCTATGTCCGCTACTTTACATACCGCATAAATAGCGCCGCGCATACTCGAAACGCCCCTGGGGGCAGATCCTGATGCTATTGCCTGTGTATGCGCGGAAGGTCAGTGCCGCCTTGCGTCGCTGCTACGAGGTCCGGAGTACCGCGAATCAAAAGTACTTGCAATTAAGCACTAGCTCGAACAGGGAGAGACAAACGATGAACGCGCAAAAGATCATCGGTTTGGGAGCCTGGGTCGTGTGTTTCGTCGCAACTTCGGTTGCGGCAGCGGAAGATCCGGCGCCACAAGAGACGATGGCGCAGAAAGCGCTGGCACGGGATAAGGTTTGTACCGTCTGCCATAACGAGAGCTGGCGCGTACCCGTCCTTTCGCTCTACCAGACGCGCCATGGCAACAGGGCGGATCCACGAGCGCCTAACTGCCAATCCTGCCATGGATCAAG
>Ga0210402_10005742_pt1 | contig 11076 bp, 12 predicted proteins | sample IncBWC7MmetaG_FD_161055 | JGI IMG/M metagenome (GOLD analysis project Ga0210402, IMG submission 161055) | Forest soil microbial communities from Barre Woods Harvard Forest LTER site, Petersham, Massachusetts, United States - Inc-BW-C-7-M | ecosystem: Environmental > Terrestrial > Soil >... | reverse complement strand
GCGCTCCCAGGCCAAACCCCGCGGACGCTCCGGCGGCCGCCCCGACGACTCCTCCGAGAGCCATCCCGACGCCCGGTTGCTCGGCATCGTCCTCGGGCGGCTGTGCATGGCCGCGGCTGACGGGAGCGTCGATCGGCAGGAGCATCTCGACGCGCCTGTCCGGGAAGCCCGCCTTCTTGAGGTCCGCTGCGGCGCGCGCAGCGACGGAACGCGATGCAAAGATGCCGACGACTGGTTCCATTGTTTGGCCTCCAGCTCCCGATGGAGCAAGGTTCGCGCCAGGCCTCCTCAGGCACGATTCGTGCTCTTTCGGAGGGGCGGAGGACGAACCATGCCGACCTACACGCTTCCCGACCTCAAATACGACTACAGCGCCCTCGAGCCCCACATCAAGGGCCAGATCATGGAGCTCCATCACGACAAGCACCACGCCGCCTACGTGAAGGGCGCGAACACCGCCCTCGAGCAGATGGACGAAGCCCGCGACAAGGAGGACTTCAGCCGGGTCGCGGCGACCGAACGGTCCCTCGCGTTCAACCTGTCCGGCCACGTTCTGCACTCGGTCTTCTGGCAGAACCTCAGCCCGAAGGCGGGCGGGAAACCGTCCGGCGACCTGGCGCATGCGATCACCGAGGACTTCGGCAGCTTCGACCGGTTCAAGAAGCAGCTGACGGAAGTCGCCGCCAGCATCATGGGGTCCGGGTGGGGCGCGCTCGTGTGGGAGCCCGTCGGTAAGCGCCTTCTCACGACCCAGATTTACGATCACCAGTCCAACCTGAGCCAGGCCGGCATCCCGCTGCTCGTTCTCGACGCGTGGGAGCACGCCTTCTATCTCCAGTACCAGAATCGCAAGGCCGAGTACCTCGAGGCGATCTGGAACGTGTTCAATTGGAAAGACGTGCAGGAACGGTTCGAGAGCGCGCGCTCCCTGGATGTCGAGCTCGCGGGAGCTTCCAGCTCACGATGAATCTCGAGAAGACCGCGGCTCCGGCTTCTTCGGAGGGCCGGGGCCGCGCGACGCCTCGCGCGACAAGGAGACTTTCATGAAGTGGATGGGGCTCTACCTGCTCGGCTACGTGTTGCTCATCGGCGCGGCACTCCTGACTCTGTGGAAGACCGGGATCCCCGCCTCGATCCCGCCGTTCTGGCTCGGTGTCGGGCTTCTCGCCGCTCTGGGCCTCGGAATCATGGTGGCCGTGGCCAACAGCGGGAAGAAGGAGACGATCGACGTCAATCGGGGCTGACGCGTCGCTCGCGACGCTGCCTCCCCGCATGGCATGATCCGCCCATGCAATGGATCACCTGGCTCGGCCTCGCGGTCCTCGTCGCGGCCATCGCCGCCATCACCGGCTTCAAGGCAAAGGGGACCCGGCCCGTCGCGAACACCCGCCTGATGGCCGTGGGGCGGTTCATTCTTCTTCTCGTGATCGTCATCTTCGCGTACATGGCCTATAAGGCCCATTCCGGCGGGTAGCCTTCGCGCGGGTCGGCCCTTTTCGTCCTTCGCGAGAGAAACCCGGCCGCGCCGCGGGCGTACCTAACCGCATGAGATTCGCCGCCAGGTTCGGGCTCTGTGCCGCCACGGTCTTCGGGAGCGCTCTCGGCCTCGCCGCACAGAGCGAGCCCCTCAAGACGGCCGTCTCGAGGAGCCAGCTCTCCTCGACGCTCGACCGCGTCATCCCCCGGCTCATGAAGGATGGCGACGTGCCCGGCGTGTCGCTCGCGGTCGTCAAGGACGGCCGCGTCCTCTGGCGCCACGACTACGGCGTCAAGGACGCAAAGACCGGCGCGCCGATCGACGAGGACACGATCTTCGAAGCGGGCTCCCTCTCGAAGCCCGTCTTCGCGTACGCCGTCTTGAAGCTCGTCGACGCCGGCATCATCAAGCTCGACACGCCCATCGTGAAGTACCTTCCGGGCGATTACTCCGACGACCCGAGGCTCGCCCTGATCACGCCGCGCCACGTGCTGTCGCACACGACGGGCTTTCCCAACTGGCGCGAGGGCCGCGACCTCACGATCGCCTTCACGCCGGGCGAGAAGTTCAGCTACTCCGGCGAGGGCTTCGTGTATCTCCAGAAAGCCGTCGAGCACGTGACCGGCCAGACGCTCGGCGCGGTGATGAAGCGGCTCGTGTTCGTGCCGCTCCAGATGAAGTCCTCCGCCTACAGCTGGGAAGACCGCTTCGAGAGCCGCAAGGCCACCGGCCACGATGGCCTCGGCGAGCCGCAGGGCATGAACCGGCCGGCCGAGGCGCTCTCGGCGGCGACCCTGCAGACGACGACGCAGGACTACGCGCGCTTCCTCATCGCCGTTCTCGACGGCACGGGGCTCAAGCGGAAGGTTCGCGAAGAGATGTTCCGGCCGCAGATCCGGCTGGACGAGGGCTGCACCACCAACTGCATCGACAGAAAGTCGACCGGCCGACTCTCCAAAGAGCTCGCGTGGGGACTCGGCTGGGGGCTGCAGGAAACGGCGGACGGGCTATCGATCTGGCACTGGGGAGACAACGGAAATTTTCACTGTGAGGTCGTCGGCTATCCGCGCCAGCGCTTCGGGGCCGTCGTGTTCACCAACGGTGAGGATGGCCACGGCATCATTCCCGACATCGTCCAGGCCGCCGTGGGCGGCCAGCAGCCCGCGTTCGCGTGGCTCGCCTACGAGCGGTGGGACTCTCCGGCCCGGACGTTCCTCAAGGACGTGCTCGCCCGCGGCGACGCCGCCATCGCCGACTACCGCGCTCACCGGACCCAGGCCGGAGCGACCACACTCACGCAGCAGCAGGTCAATCGCGTCGGCTACGGCCTTCTCGAAAAAAAGCGGACGAAGGACGCCGTCGCCGTCTTCGAGATGAACGCCGCGGACTTTCCGACGTCCTGGAACGTCTACGACAGCCTCGCCGAGGCCTATGCCGACGACGGCCAGCGCGAGAAGGCGATCGTCAGCTACGAGAAGTCGATCACCCTGAATCCGGAGAACGGCAACGGCATCGAGCAGCTCAAGAAACTCCGGGCCGGCGGCGCCGCGCCCTGACGCCGTGTCCTACTTCACCTCGACGGCAACGCCCTTCTTTGCGCCGGCCACCTCGAGCCGCACGCGGCCGCCGACGTCTTTCGCCCGCAACTCGACCGACGGCGCGCCCGCGAGCTTCGCTCCGCCGAACATGCACCGGGCGGCAAGCCAGGGCATCTGCATGACGAACTTCGAGCCGTCCTTGCTGGTCGCCTCGAACGTGAAGTCGTCGTCGTTGCGCGTTCCCGTAAAGGTCCCGCCGTCGTCACCCTTGCCGGTGAAATGCCCCTTCCGGCCCGCCCGACCGAGCGCTTCGATCATCTTGACGCCTTCGTCGTTGGCCGGCCGGTTGGCTTCACACTGAAAGTTCATCGTCCCGCCGCTCGACGCCAGCCACTGCCACGGGATGGAAATCGCCAGCGTCGAGGGCTCCTGCCTCTCGGTCGCGGCTTTCTCCGGCCTGGCGGCCTGAGCCTGCTCAGCGTCCATGGGGGCGGCGACGCCGGCGATCCCGACCGCCAGGGCCGCGGCGCCCAGCGCCCGCGCCATCGAAGAGTCACGCATTGCAAGATCCTCCCATCAGGACACAACGCGAAGCGGCCCGGAATGTTCGAAACGCCCCTGGCGGATCCGAGGCGAGAATCCTGTTAGAGCCAATCGCGGCCCGAAGTTTGCAGGTTCAGTGGCGTGAAAGGGGGTAAAAGTGACCAACAAGAAAACGTCCTCGAACGAGGACCCCCTCCGGACGCCGAAGACCGAACCCGAGGGCGAGCGCAAGCACCGCAAGCACGGCTACCGCGGCTATCCCAACCAGCCGGCGGGCGGCGGCGTCCACACGGGGAGCGGTTTCGGCGGCGTCGGTTCGACAAGCGGCGGCTCGAGTCCCTCGGACTCGGGAATCATCAGCGAGCGCACCCGGGAGGACGCCGAGAACGACGAGGAGTCGGAATAGCGTCGAGAGTCCCGAAGCGGCCGATGCTTAGCCCTTCCTGCCGCTCGCCGCCTCCCTCTCCCCCCGCAGGGGGAAAGGATTGGGGTGAGGGGCTGCACCGCCGAGGTGCTAGTCGTTGCGAATCACCTGCCCACCCTTCATGACGAAGGTTACGTGCCGCACCGTGTCGATCTTCTCGAGCGGATTTTCGGACGTCGCAACGATGTCGGCCGCGAATCCCGGCGCGATCGCGCCACGCACCTTCTCCATCCCCATCAGGCGCGCCGCATTGACCGTCATCGCCTGGAGAATTTGCTTCGGCGCCACGCCCGCCTCGACGAAGCTCGTGATGAACTCGATCGAGAGCGTGCCCCGCGTCTCCCCCTCTTTGACGAAGCAGACGTCCGTGCCGAACGCGACGGGCGTGCCGACCTGGTAGGCGCGCTTCAACCGATCCACGACCCATGGATGGTACTCGTCCATGCCCATCTCGTGCGACGCCACCGTCGTAAAGTCGGTGCCGACGAGAAAGACGCCCTTCGCCTTCATGAGCTCGAGCGTCGGCGTCGTGGCGCGGTACGCATGCTCGACCGACGCCACGCCGCCCTCGGCTGCGATCCGGGAGCCCGCATCGGTCGCGCAGTGCGCCGCGACCTTGAGGCCTCCGGTTGCCGCCTCCTTCACGATCGTGCGCACGTCCTCGACGGAGTAGAGATACGGCTGATCGTCCACGACGATCTTGATCACCTTGGCCCCGAACGCGATGTTCTCGCGGACGGCCTTGCGCATCTCGTCCGCCGTGTCGGCGTAGAGGTACTCGGGCAGGGTGATGTCCGCTCGCTCCGGCGGGATCCCGTGGTACTGCCCGCCATACGGCGCGATGATCCTGCCCGCGTTGACGACCGTCGGCCCCGGCACCAGGCCGTCCTCGATCGCCCGGCGCAGTGCCGTGTCCGCGTAGTTGCCCGCGTTGCCCACGTCGCGCACGGTCGTGAACCCCGATCGCAGCATGTCGCGCGCGTTCGCCACGCCTTCGATCGAGCGGTACGCGGTCGTCTCGATGGCCGTCGCCGCGAGCAACGACCGGAGAAGCTCCTGGAGACCGACGCCGCCCTGCGTCTTGAGGTTCAGGCAGAGGTGGGTGTGGACGTCGAAGAATCCCGGCAGCACGGTCCTCTTCGACAGGTCCACGACCGTGGCGCCCGCCGGAATCGCCAACCCCGGCCCGACCGCGGTGATCTTTCCGGCCTCGATGAGGATGACCTGATCGCGGGCCGTCGTCCCCGAGGCCGGATCGACGAGCTGTCCGGCACGAATCGCCGTGACCTGCGCCGCAACCGAGGTCGCGACGAACACCGCGACGGCCGAAAACCAGATCCACGTCTTCTTCATTGCGCTCTCCTGTCCAGCCGGGGTTTGAAGGATCAGACCACGAGCGGCCGCGGGACGTCCAGGCGGGCCGAAACCGAACCGGGAAAAAGAAAAGCGCCCCTAACCCCTGCCCTCTCCCGGCGGGAGAGGGAAAGGCGGGGGCGCTGCCGCGGGAACTACTGCTTGTCGTAAGCGAACGTGCTGGTGATCATCTTGCCGGACGCGTCGGCTCCGCTCGTGGTCAACACGCGGCTCTTGCCATCGGCGGCGAGGACGATCTTGCCGGTCACGGTGACCTTGCCGGCCTTCTTGTTGGTGAGGGTCATCGTGTTGTCGTCGACCTTCGTGTACGCGCGCGAGTCGGCGTTCGGGTCGCCGACGATCGGGTAGTCCTTGCCGTCGAACTTGCCGGTCCACTCGTTGTGCGACGGCTTGCCGTCTCCGAGGACGCCGTCGACGGTCACCTTGATGCTGTCACCCGCCGGGGCGTAGACGACGGTGGTGTTCTTCGGCGAACCGGCCGCGATCTTCGACTTGGACTCGTTCAGTTTCCAGGTGCCCATGTTCGCATCCGCGGCGAACGCGAGACCGACGACGGACGCAAAGAGAGCCAGGGCCGCGAGAGTGGTACGGGTCTTCATGAATCCTCCTCATATTCGAAACAAAGGCGTTCCGAATCGTTTGAGCGGCGCATTGTATGTCGGGCCGGAAGACCAGCCCGGCCCTCCCCTTCGGGGGAGGGAATCTTCAGCGGTCCTTGTCCCGCCTGACCGTCACCTTTTTGCCGCGCACGCCGGACGTGCGGAGGGCGCGAATGACGTCTTCGGCGATCGCCTCGGGCACCTCGACGAGCGAAAAGCGCTCCGAGATCTGGATCGAGCCGACCTCGCGGGGAGGGACCTTCGCGACCTTGGCGATCAGGCCGACGAGGTCGCCGGGCTTGACGCCGTCGGCCCGGCCCGAGCCGATGAAGACGCTCGCCAGGTTCTCGCCGCGCGACTTCGACTTGAATCCGCTCCCGGCTCCCCGAGCCTGGGGCGGCGCCGCGACGGCGGGGATCTCGTGCTCCTCGCCTTCCGAGCCGGAGCCCGCCGCGGACGGATCCGCCATCTTCACCGCCGCGGCGGCCACGTCGAGCGGGTCGAACTCCTCGGCGAGCGATTCCACGACGACGCGGTAAGCGTCGAACCCGCCGGCGAGCAGCGACTCGCGCAGCGACGCGCGCGTCAGCTCGAGGCGCTTCGCCCGCAGGTCCGCGACGGTCGGAACGCTGCCGATCTCGATCTTCTGCTTGATCGCCCGCTCGATGTTCTTGAGTTGCCAGTGCTCGCGCGGCTCGGCGAGCGTGATCGCGACGCCCTCGCGCCCGGCACGCCCGGTCCGGCCGATCCGGTGGACGTAGACGTCCGGAGACGACGGCACGTCGTAGTTGACGACGTGCGAGAGGTGGCCGATGTCGAGACCCCGCGCGGCGACGTCGGTCGCGACGACGAGCTCGAGAGTTCCCGACCTCAGCTTCTTCATCACGCGGTCGCGTTCGGATTGCGAGATGCCCCCGTGCAGCGACTCGACGCGCAGTCCGCGGCCCTTGAGGGCCTCCGTCAGGTCGTCCACCTCGAGCCGCGTCCGGCAGAAGACCAGCGCCGCCGTCGGGGACTCCATGTCCAGCACCCGGCCGAGGGCCGCGCGCTTGTGCCCGCGCGCCACGACGTACGCCGTCTGACGAACCTTCGGCATCTTCCCGGCGGCCGTCGTCTCGCGCGCGATGGCGATCCGGACCGGATGCTTCAGGTGCTTGGACGCGATCGTCACGATCCGCGGTGGAAGGGTGGCCGAGAAGAGCGCCGTCTGCCGCTCTGACGGCGTCGCCGCCAGGATCGCCTCGAGGTCCTCCGCAAACCCCATGTCGAGCATCTCGTCGGCTTCGTCGAGGACCAGCGTGCGCAGCGCGTCGAGCCGGAGCGTCTTGCGGTTGACGTGATCGAGCGCCCGGCCGGGCGTCGCGACGACGACGTCCACGCCGCGGTGGAGCGCCCGCAGCTGCGAATCCATCGACGCTCCGCCGTAGACCGGCAGCACCCGCACGCCGACGTTCTTGCCATAGCGGAAGACGGCCTCGGCCAGCTGCATGGCGAGCTCCCGCGTCGGGACCAGGATCAGCGCGAGAGGGGCGCCCTTTCCGGGGACGGCCGCGATCGCGTGAAGGATCGGCAGCGCGAAGGCGGCCGTCTTCCCCGTCCCGGTCGCCGCCTGGGCCAGCACGTCGCGTCCCTCGAGCAGGGGCGGGATCGCCTGCATCTGGATGGGAGTGGGCTCCTCGTAGCCGAGGGCCGTCAGCGCGGAAAGCAGGCGCGGGTCCAGGGACAGCGAGGCGAAGGCGGGAGGTGGTGTCGTCGGCATGGGTCCATTCTGACCGAGTTCCGGCGAATCGGGCCGGCTCGGTCCTTCGGGTCCTGGAGGGTCCCCTTTCCGATCCAGTCCGCGGCTCTAGCCCGCGGGCTTGCGCGCGTAGGCGGCGTCGAAGACGGCTTCGAGGCGGGCGTTGGTGCCGCGGATCTCGTCGATGACCCGTTTGGCCCAGTCGAAGTACTCACGGCGGCGCTCGAGGTTCCAGTCGGCGGGCGGAATGTCCACCATGTCGCGGAGGTTCGCGGTCTTGTCGGCCAGCTTGACGAGCTTGGCCTTGCGGGAGATCCCCGCGGCGTGCTCGATCTGGAGGCGCTTGCGCTCGGCCTTGCCGAGCGACATGTCGTCGGTGACCTCGAGGACGATCGCGGCGACCTCTTCGCCGAAGAGCTCCCGCAATTCCTCGGGCGTCGCGCTGGTGTCCTCGATCGTGTCGTGCAGGAGAGCCGCCGCGAGGACGACCGGGTCGTCGACGCCGCCTTCGTTGGCGAGAATGTTGGCGGCCGCGATCGGGTGGTGGATGTAGGGGGACTTGTCCTTGTCGCGGCGCGGCTGGCCGCGGTGTTTCTTTTCCGCGAAGGCCACGGCGCGGAGGATGAGGCCCGGAGAGCTGGACGCGGGAGCGGTCACGGTCGATCGGGAGCATAGCCGAACCTGCCGCAAGTCGCGGCGCTGGCGTCCCGATTGCAGGTGTAGCCTCTTTGCATGGCCGACCGGACCTCCCCTCCCATCCCCGCCGCCGAGTCGTGGCCGAGCCTGCCGCTGGAAAAGTGGAGCGACACGTGCGCCACGCTCCACCTCTGGACGCAGATCGTCGGAAAGATCCGGCACGCGCAGGGCCCGCACCTCAATCACTGCTGGGGCGACACGCTCTACGTGACGGCCCGTGGCCTTACGACGTCGCCCATTCCGTACGGGTCGCGGGTCTTCGAGATCGACTTCGACTTCATCGATCACCGGCTGCTGATCCGCACGGCCGAGGGCGGGACCGCGGCCGTCCCGTTGCGGCCGCAATCCGTCGCGTCGTTCTATGCCCAGCTCTGGAGCGAGCTGGCATGGCTCGGCCTCGACGTGCGGATCGCCCGCAAACCGAACGAGGTCGCGGACCCCATTGCCTTCGACGAGGACAAGCGGCACGCCTCGTACGACCCGGACTACGCCAACCGGTTCTGGCGGGTGCTCCTCCAATCGGATCGTGTCTTCAAGCGCTTTCGAGCCCGCTTCATCGGCAAGTGCAGCCCGGTCCATTTTTTCTGGGGAGCCCCCGACCTGGCCGTGACGCGGTTCTCCGGACGCGTCGCCCCGGAGCACCCGGGCGGCATTCCGGGCCTCCCCGACCGCGTGACGCGCGACGCATACTCGCACGAAGTCAGCAGCTGTGGGTTCTGGCCGGGGGGCGGGGCCATCGCGTACCCGGCGTTCTATTCGTACGCGTATCCGGAACCGGCCGGCTTCGCCGACGCGCGCGTCGAACCGGGCGCCGCGTTCTACAGCCCCGCCTTCCGGGAATGGGTGCTCCCGTACGACGCGGTGAGAATGTCGGCGTCGCCCGACGACGTCCTTCTCGCGTTCCTCCAGGCGACCTACGAAGCGGCGGCGAACCTCGGCGGGTGGGATCGCGCGGCCCTCGAGCGGCCCTAGTCGCACCCAGAGCCGAGCCTCCCACCGCCCGTCCATGACCAAGACGTCCTTTTCCCCAACCGGCCGGTGGGTGCTCGCGGCGTCGATCCTCGGATCGAGCATGGCGTTCATCGACGGATCGGTCGTGAGCGTCGCGCTGCCCGTCCTCCAGGAAGACTTCGGCACGACGGCCGCGAGCGCGCAATGGATCGTCGAGGCATATCAGCTCTTTCTCGCCTCCCTCGTGCTCGTCGGCGGTTCGCTGGCCGACCGGTTCGGCCGGCGGAAGGTCTTCTCGATCGGGACCTTCGCCTTCGCCGGCGCCTCGCTCGCGTGCGGTCTCGCTCCGAACACGCTCACCCTCATCGCGGCGCGGGCGGCGCAGGGCATCGGCGGCGCGCTCCTCGTCCCGTCGAGCCTGGCGCTGCTCGGGGCGGCCTTCACGCCGGGGGAACGCGGCCGCGCGGTCGGCAGCTGGGCGGCCCTGACGGGCATCGCCGGCGCGATCGGGCCAGCCCTGGGCGGGTGGCTGGTGCAGGCCGTGTCCTGGCGTGCCGTCTTCCTCGTCAACCTCCCGATCGCCGCGGTCGTCCTCTGGATCGCCCTGCGCAAGATTTCCGAGTCCCGCAACCCCGCGGGCGGCCCGCTCGACCTCGCCGGAGCGGGCCTGGCGACGTTCGGTTTCGGCGCGATCGTCTATGGCCTCATCGAGGGTCCGGCGCTGGGCTGGACGAACCCGCGCGGCTGGGGCTCCATCGCCCTGGGCCTGGCCGGCCTCGGCGCGCTGGCCGCAGTCGAACACCGCACGCGCCACCCGATGGTGCCGCTCCGGCTCTTTCGCAACCGAACCTTCACCTCCGCGAACCTGCTGACGTTCTTTCTCTACGGAGCGCTCGCCGCGACCTTTTTCTTCATTCCGTTCGTCCTGATCCAGGCGCGCGGTTACACGCCGGCCCAGGCGGGAGCGGCGATCCTGCCGCTCGTCCTCATCATCGCGGCACTGTCCCGGCCGGCCGGCGCCGTGGCCGACAGGTTTGGACCCCGCCTGCCTTTGACGGTGGGCCCTCTCGTCTCCGGAGCCGGATTTCTCCTGCTGGGGTTTCTTCCCCCATCCGGGTCTTACGCCGCGACCATGCTGCCCGCGCTTTCGGTCCTCGGCCTCGGCATGGCCATCACCGTCGCTCCTCTGACCGCGACGGTTTTGAACGGCGTCCCGAGCAAGGACCAGGGGGCCGCGTCCGGCATCAGCAACGCGGTGGCGCGCGTGGCCGGGCTACTCGCGGTCGCGGCCTTCGGCATCCTCGCGGCTTCGAGCTTCAACCGAGCGCTCGATCGGGGCCTCGACACAGCCCGCGTCTCGGCGCAAACCCGCCGGCTCATGGCCCCCGAGCGCGCCAAGCTCGGCGCCGCGAAGCCACCCGCTGGAGCGTCCGCGGCCGAAGCCGAGGCCGTCCGGGAGGCCGTCAAGACGGCGCTCAACGGCGCCTTCCGCGTCGTGTCGATCGGCTGTGCCGGTCTCGCCCTGCTCTCGGCGGCCAGTGCCGCGATCGGCGTCTCCTCGGCGAAGCCCGCGCGCGCCCGGGAAAAGTAGGCTTTCGGCCTCAGCGGGGCCGATGCTCGGGGCCCCGGTACCGCCTGGCGTCGGCCTCCGGAGGCCGGAGCCCGACGCGCCGGCGCGCCTCGAGGATCCGGCCGGGCCGGCCGAGGTCCTCCCAGGAGACACCGTTGACGGGAAG
>Ga0210402_10005741_pt1 | contig 11076 bp, 9 predicted proteins | sample IncBWC7MmetaG_FD_161055 | JGI IMG/M metagenome (GOLD analysis project Ga0210402, IMG submission 161055) | Forest soil microbial communities from Barre Woods Harvard Forest LTER site, Petersham, Massachusetts, United States - Inc-BW-C-7-M | ecosystem: Environmental > Terrestrial > Soil >... | reverse complement strand
CTACGCCATCCAGCTGATCGACCCCAAGGCGATCGACAAGGTGGCCAGGCTTTACTCGATCCAGCACATTTTCGAGGACAAGCTGATCTACGCGCCTGAGCGGCCGTGGTCGGAACTGGTGATCGACCAGTGCGCCGTTTTCCCCAACGCCAAGCACGACGATCTCACCGATACCGTGAGCCTCTGCCTGCGCCACCTGCGCGAGATGAACATGCTCGAGCGAGGGCTCGAAATCACCGCTGCGCTCAACGAGGAACTGCGTTACAAGGGGAGGCCGCCCCAGAAATTGTATCCAGCCTAGGGGCGCCGCGGCCCGCACCCTTGGCATCATTGATGGAGGCTAAGTTGTGCGACTATTCACTTGAAGCCTACAAATCTCAGGACGCCGAAGTTGGCGCGAAATACAAACTGCATCGCTTCCCGTCGGGTACTTTCGGCCTTCAGGTCGAAGGCACGGCCAATGAATATGGCTGTGGCACCGCGGCCTGCCTGAAGGAAGGCAGCAGGCTCCTGGTGTCCGGCATCGCCAGCACCTGCCCGGCCGGCGAAGGCATGGGACCGGTCGAGGAAGTCATCTTCGTCAAGGTCGACAAAGATGCCAACACCCGGCACCACGATGCCGTGCGCTTCAGCAACGATCGGATCGTGACCCTTCAGTCGCTGGGTGCCGGCGCCGAGATCACCCTTCTGTCGCTGCCCGAGGAGAAGCTCGAACAGCCGCATGTCGAAGCGCCCGAGATGGTCGACGCCGACTGACGATTTCCCCGGACCGTCATTGACGGTCCGGGTTCTATGCTGTTAAGCTGATTGGATGATTACCACACCTGCCCAGGCGACCGTCGAGCCCCGCGACATGGTCACGGGCGGCGGCGAACGCTGGTGGCGCGTCAATGTGAGTACACCGCCTGGCTGGCCCAAGGCTGCCAGCCGGTCCTACTGGATCAAAGCATTCACCGATGTGCAGGCGGGGCAGCTCGGCCTCAATCGTTTCAGCGAAGAGATCGACGGAAGGCCGCAGGGCCAGATATGGATGGGATGATGGATCAGTTCCTGCCGCCCGATGACAACGACTACACCAATCGCGATCGCCAGCTGCCTGTGCAGGTCGCCATGCGGCAGTTCTTTCAGGGCGGCTACATCTACGATGCGCTGCTGCGCGTCACGCAGTCTGTTCTACCAATCAAATCTGTGCATGAGAAGTTCGACATTCAGCTCAAGCCCGGCATGACCTACGAGACCTTGGGCTCCGACCTCTCGACCCTGCATTTCTTGCAATTGCTGGTGCGCCTGACCGGCGCTAGGCATGTGTTGGAGATCGGCACCTACATCGGCGTGTCGGCGATGTTCCTGGCCGAGGCTTTGAAAATCAACAATGGTTTTATCGTTACGATCGAGAAGGGCAAGGAATTCGACAAAATAGCGCGAGATAATTTTCATCGTAACGGTATGTTGCATTGTATTGAGCCGATTCTCGGCGATGCATTGGCTGTCGTAGAAGATTGGCGCGGCGCTGCTGCGCGGCCTTTCGACATGATTTTTCTCGACGGCGCCAAGCAAGACTACGCGCGACTTCTCTTGCCGCTGCTCGACCTTCTCCGACCCGGCGCCCTGCTCGTGGTCGATGACGTCTTTTGCCAGGGCGACACGCTCAACCTGGAACCGACGACCGACAAGGGCCGCGGCGTGCGCAATCTGCTGGACCAGGTGGCGAAGCTCGAGGGCTTCTCGCCGGTGATCCTGCCCTATGGTGACGGTCTGCTTCTGCTACGGAAGCCTCATGGATGATTTGACCCAGCGCATCATCGCCGAAGTGCGCCCCTACACCATGGTGCCGAACGAAGGCCTCGCCACGACGATCGAGCTCACGCTCGACGCCATTAAGGCGGATATACCGGGCGAACTCGTCGAATGCGGCGTATGGAAAGGCGGCTGCAGCTTCGCCATGCTGCTGGCCCAGCGCTACGCCTTTGGCGAGATCAAGCGACCGGTCTGGATGTATGACAGCTTTCAGGGCATGGGCGCGATCAGTCCGCAGGACGGCGAGCATGCGCGCTGGTGGAAGCAGCGCTCGCTTTCCGGTGCGCCGGATCCCGACAAGCAGAATTACTGCGCCGCGCCGCTTGACGAGGTGAAGGAAGCGATCAGGCATTTTGATCTTGAAGATCACACCATCTTGCGCGCCGGCTGGCTGCAGGCAACGCTTCCGCTGCGGCCCAGACCGCAGCAGATCGCTGTGCTGCGGGTGGATTGCGACTGGCATTCTCCCGTGAAGTGCTGTCTTGATGAGTTAGTACCGTTGGTGAGTGTTGGTGGACCTGTGATCTTAGATGATTTTGGTATTTGGGAAGGCGCTACACTTGCGACCTACGAATACTTGGCTACGAATCAGCGGCCATGGCCGATCCAATCTGTGCCGAACGGTTGCGGGGCGTATTTCATAAAAGGAAATGACACATGGTAGCGCGCGCTCTATCGCTCGATGCAATCGCTGAAAAATTATTCGCTAAATCGATCCCCGAACCTAACAGCGGTTGTCGCCTGTGGGAGGCATGCACTGACACGACTGGCTATGGTCTTGTGCGCCATAACGGGAAGCAGCGCGCGACGCATCGGTTGTCGTGGTTGGTGCATCGCGGGGCTATTCCTAAAGGTCTGGATGTGCTTCACAAATGTGACGTGCGGCAGTGCATTAACCCGGATCATCTGTTTCTCGGTACACATACTGACAACATGCGAGACATGACCGCCAAGGGGCGACATGGGATGACAACTTTAACGGAAGATGATGTAAGGGCAATTCGCGCGGCTTCTGGTACGCAACAGGCGCTGGCTGATCGCTATAATGTCAGTCAGTCTATTATATCGGATATCAAAATAAGAAAAAGCTGGAAGCATTTGTCGTGAGCATTCCCCATCATCCCCTGATCGATGCCTGGTATCAGGAGGAACTTGCTACAGGTCACTATCAGCGCGACGATGCCGGCGTCGTCATGGGTTTCCCGCTATGGGGCGAAGCCTACGTGCAACGCTTCCTGAACTACATGCTGCCATCCATGATGGCGCCGCCCAATCACAAGGCGCTGGATGCTGCACGTTGGGAGCTCGTGCTTTACGTCGATCGGCAGACGGCGCAGAGCCTTGAGGCTGTATCGGCACTATGGAATAGGCCGATCGGCTGGCGTCTGCTGCCTGACGATCTCGCCGATCTGCTTCACCGCAGTCCTGAATGGAAGTACAGCCTGATGTCGGCGGTCCATAACCTCCTGATCCATCAGGCGGCGCAAAAGGGCGCCGGCTTCGGCATGGCGGTGTCGGACATTGTCTATTCGAGCCGCTATTTCGAGCGCCTGCTGGCGCTGGGCCAGACGCACGATGTCATCGTCCATCAGGCCTTAATTGTCAGTGAAAAAGCAGCGGCATACGAACTTGATGCTCTAGCCTGGGAAGGCACGCTGGAGATCTCTGCGCAGGAACTCGGCACTCTAGGCTGGTGGCGTGTTTGTGGCCTGATGAAGAGCTGGAACATGAACGACATCGAGGATCCGAGCGAAGGTGTGCCCGGCACGCACTTTGTGCTGTGGCGCGGCCAGAACAGCATTCGCATGCATTGTCCGCACCTCACGCCGGTCTGGCTCAGCAACAAGGCCTGCCGCGAGGTGCCGACCGATATCAGCGACACGCTCGACGCGCGCTTCCTGGGCGATGCGTACATGCCGACGCTTGACGACGACATGACGCTGATCACGATCGACAATTCGCGCGATGCGCCGGCCGACAAGGCGACTTTCGACCTGTTCAGGCATAACCTGCTGGCGCATTTTGCCGCCTGCATGTCGCAGTTCAAGGTGCCCTGCATGGTACCGACCCTACCGGCGACCGACGGCTTCCTGCCTGACGACGTGATTGAGCAGCGTTTCCAAAAACTCTGCGGACTTTTAGGAGTGTGAGTATGGATATCGTCGCCTGGTACACCAAGGAGTATCTCGAAAAACGCTTCTATCGTGGCTCGCCGCGCCTGGTCATGGGCTGCCCGCTGTGGGGCGAGACCTACACCGAGTGGTTCATGAAATACTGCCTGCCGTCGATCCTGGCGCCGGCCAATCGCAAGGCGCTTGACGCTGCCGGTTGGCGGCTGATCCTTTACACCGATCAAGATCAGCTTATTGACTATTTACCGGCGGGCGTTCCGATTGAGATCAGAGGACTGCCTGAAGGCTATGCCGAAGCCATCGCCGAGAACGGCCACGAGAAATTCAAGATCGTGGCCGTTGTGCACAACCTGCTGGTCCACGAGGCCGGGCGCTATCCCGAAGCCGGATTTCATATGCTGCTGCCGGATCACGTCTATTCCGAGCGCTTCTTCTCCAATCTCTTGTGGCTGGCGTGGAAGCATCCGGCGATCGTGCAGACTAGCCTGACCTGCGTGGAAGCGGATATCGGGCCAGTGCTAGAGTTTCATCGGCAGCCTGATGGTTCGCTGACTGTTCCAGCAACGAGGTTAGGTACTTTGGGTTCGCTGACGATGACTCCTCAATGGCGTTCATGGTGTCTTAGCGATAACGAGACGTTAGAGCAGATGCCCAACACCGATTTCATCTTCTGGCAGGGTTACGACCATATCCGCATGCATTGCGCCCACCAGAACCTGATGTGGCTTTCCCCCAATCGCTGCCGCCATGCCGATACCAATGTCGGCGGCACGCTCGATAGCGAACTGCCGCGCTACACCCACAACTACTGCTTCTCGCCCCAGGTCGAGGACGACATGGGCTTCATCGCCCTGTCGGGCGGCGGCGAGCCCGCGCCGATCGTCGATTTCGCCAAGTTCCGCAAGGATTTCTGGGCCAACCTGGATGGCAACAAGGATTTCGAGAAATACGTCCGCACGCCCTGTTTCCTGCCCTGTGAACCGGCCGATGGCTTTCCAAGCGGCAAAGAGCTAGACTTCAAGTTTCAGCAGGTGATGCGGAAACTTGAAGAGGTCTGATGGCACCCCCGCTCGACGCCGGCCTGGTCCCCAGTTCTGCCGAGGATGACGGCCCGCTCGAGGTCGAGCTTTTAGACCACGAGCCGGGCGAGGATAGGCCTGTCACCGACGATGACGGCAATATCCTGCGCATCGAGCATGCCGACGGCGAGATCACCGTCAGCGTGGACGGCAACCCGATCGCCCGGCTTAACGACAATCCAAACCCGCCCAAGTGGTTCGACAATCTGGTCGATCACATCGACAGAATGCAGCTCGGCATCATCTGCAACGACCTGATCGATGGCGTGAAGCAGGACATCGAGAGCCGCACCGAATGGATGGACCAGCATGTCCAGGCCTTCAAGATGCTGGGCTGGAAGCTCGAGGTGCCGAACCAGACCAGCGACGCAGCCGACGGTGCGGTCGACGGGACGTCGACCGTCCGTCATCCCATGTTGCAGGAAGCCGTGCTGCGTTTCTGGGCCAATGCCGATGCCGAGATGCTGCCGGCTGACGGCCCGGTCAAGGTGCGCGACGACGACAATAACGGCGACATGCCACGCGACCAGCTGGCGGCCGCCTACATGACCGATTTCAACCACTTTTTGACGGTGGTGGCCAAGGAATTTCAGCCCGACACGTCGCGCATGCTGCTGAAGCTCGGTTTCGGCGGCGCCGGTTTCAAGAAGGTCTACTACTGCCCGCAGCGCAATCGCCCGGTTTCTGAATCGATCGATGTCGAGGATCTGATCGTCAGCAACACCGCGACCAGCCTCGAGACGGCCCGGCGCATCACCCATCGCATCATGATGGCGCCCAATACCGTGAAACGCATGCAGGTGCTGGGCATCTATGCCGACGTGCCGCTCGGTATACCGGCTGAGACTGATTACGATCCCCTGAAGGAGGAAAAGGCGGCGCAGCAGGGCGTGCGCATTTCGACCATGCGCGCGGAGGATCGTGATCGCGAGATCTGGGAAATCTACTGCGAACGCAACATCGCAGGCTTTGAGCACAAAAAGGGGCTTGAGGTACCTTACCGCATCACCATCGACTACTCGAGCCGGCAGGTTCTGGCGGTAGTGCGCAACTACGACAAGGGCACCGAGCAGCTGCCGATCCCGCTGATCCCCTTCGTGATGTATACGTTCGTGCCTGGGTGGGGTTTCTGGCCGATCGGCTTGCTCCACATTATGAGCAACCTGACTAATGCCAGCACGGCGGCGTGGCGCATCATGCTCGATAACGGCATGTTCGCAAACTTTCCCGGTTTCCTGATTGCCCAGGCTGGCATGCGGCAGGAGACATCGGTCATTCGCGTGGCACCGGGCAGTGGGGCTGCCGTCAACACCAACGGCATGCCGATCAAGGATGCCGTGATGCCGCTGCCTTATAAGACCGAGGGCCAGGCGGCCCTGATGGCGCTCAACCAGGACATCGTGGGCCAGGCGCAGCGGGTCGGCATGACGGCCGAGCTGCCGGTGTCGGAGGGTCGCGAGGATACGCCCGCCACCACCATGCTGGCGATGATCGAGCAGGCTCAGAAGCAGTTGCTGGCCGTGCACAAGGGCCTGCATCGGAGCCAGGCCGAGGAATTTAACAAGATTGCCGACGTCTTCCGGAAACACCCCGAAAGCTTCTGGCAGTGCAACAAGCGACCTGCCCATCCTTGGGATGAAGCGACCCTGATGCGTGCGCTCGACGATTGCAATCTCGTGCCGCGGTCCGACCCCAACACCGCGAGCCAGATGCATCGGCTGGTGAAAGTCGCCGCGCTAAAACTGCTGGAGAGCCAATCGCCTCCGGGCATGTTCGATCCGATCGCCACCAACACGATGGCCATCGAGGCGATCGGGTTTTCCAATCCGACACGCTTTTTTGCGCCGGTCAGCGCCATGGGTCAGCCGACGCCCGAGCAGGCGGCGCAGAACCGTGAGCTCGACATCAAACAAGCGTTGGCACAAGCCAAGACGGTCGAGACGCAGGCCAAGGCGCAGCAGATCCAGGCGACGGCAGGACTGGCTAACCAGAAGTTCCAGCTCGAGAGCGTGCTGGGCGAAGGCGACATGAAAATTAAAGCCGCGAAGACGCAGGGCGAACTGGCGCTTGACCAGCGCAAGGCTGACGACGCCAGGGAGAAAGACTTGATCGCCGAGCGGGTTCAGCTGGTCGATGTCGCCCAGAATTTAGCTGTCCACCCTGAGAGCGCCGGCCTGGTCGAGCCCCTGATCCGACCGGCATTCGAGGACGTACAGCGCCGCCAGAACGAGCACGAGGCCAAGAAGACGGCCGGCCTCGTGCCGCCGGGTATGTGATGAGTGCGCTGGATTTTTATGTGGTCTACTGGACGCTGGATGGTCAACGTCATTCCGCAGAACATCTTGGTTTGTTGCAAGCTCAAAGGGATTTAGCGCACGTATCGAGATATGAAAACGTGGAAGATCCCGAGATGACGGGGCCTTTCACTTTTTCGGAATTGCTGGATATACGTAAGGCGATAGGTTTGTGATGGACGGCGAACTGCCTCCCGACGATCAGTCGCAGCGCCAGCTCTCGCCAGTCGGTCTGTACAGCCATGCCGCCGACGTCGTTCAGAAATTCCCGCAGATGCGCGGCACGCCGCAGCAGTTCAAGGCGATGCTGACCAAGCAGGGCGTGAAGCCCGACGAATTCAAATACTCGAATTACGATCAGGCGTTCGCCGGCAAGCCGATGGTGACGCGCGACGAGCTGGCGCAGCATTTCAATGCGAGCGTGCCACCCGTGCAGGAGACGACGCTGGGTGGTGCGCCACATCACGATTACGACGGCTTGCTGACGCATTCTGGCAGCGAAGCGCCGACTAAATTTCACTCTTATACCCTCCCCGGCGGCACGAACTACCGCGAGACGCTGCTGCATTTGCCGCCTAAGTACGGCACATGGACCAATGGTGATCCTGTCACCGCAGAAGATATCGCGACGCCACATGGACGCGATACTGCGGCGCGGGTGGCTGGCTACAGTGACGACACATATAGCTCATCGCACTGGGACACGCCCAACGTGCTGGCACACCTGCGCATGTCTGATCGCGCGCTGCCCGGTGGCCAGAAGGCGCTGCACCTGGAGGAACTGCAGTCGGACTGGGGACAGCAAGGAAGAGAAAAAGGGTTCGAAGAAGATCGACAGCGCAAGCTCGATGAACTGATTGCCGCTGAGAAGCGTTCAATCGTAGCGCATCAGTTGAACAAACCAGATAAAGCGCAGCGTCTTGCTGAGTACAATGAACTGGAGAAAAAGTACGGAAAGCATGTTGGCAGTAAAGGTTTGCCTTCCGCCCCCTACGTCGACAGCACGCAGAAATGGGTCGATCTCGGCCTGAAGCGGGCGCTGCACGAGGCGGCGAAGGGCGGCTACCACAAGCTGGTGGTGACGCCGGGCGAGGAGCAGGCGAAGCGGTACGATCTCAGCAAGCACATCAACGAGATCCACTATAGCGGTAGCAACTTGGTGGCGCGAGATCATCAAGGCAAAGACGTGATGAACCGCACGGGTGTTTTGCCGGAACAATTGCCCGAGATCATTGGTAAAGAGGCGGCCGAAAAACTATTGAACCAGCCGAAGAAAGGCACCTTGCGTTCGCTACACGGTCAGGACTTGAAGATCGGCGGCGAAGGCATGAAGGCGTTCTACGACAAGATGCTGCCGGCTGCGCTGGAGAAGCTGGCGAAGAAGCACGATCCCGAGGCGAAGGTAGCCCTTAATTCCTCGATTAAAGCTCCCGCGCACTCGAAGGCTATTTACGAAGGCGAGCGCCATCCCGAATTATTTAAAGCGCATTCTCTCAATATCACACCTAAGATGCGCGAGAGCATCTTGAAAGGCCAGCCGGCCTATGCCGGGGGCGGGCGCATCGGCTTCGCCGAGGGTGGCGTGCCCGAGCAACCCGATCATCCGGCGCGCATCCCGACGCGACTGGTGACCAGCAAGAAAGGCGGTGGTCTGCCGACCGACAATGTCGACATGGCGGCCTTCAAGTCGACGCCCGAACTCTATCAGAAGAACGTCGACCTGGTGCGCGACTACCCCAATACGCCCAGGCGCATTGCCAAACAGCCGCACGACAAGCTTGCCGAGCAATTCATCGAACACGCCAAGAACAACCTTTTGGATCTGCACGACCGCGTGCCCGATGCCGTGAAGGCGCGCAGCAAGCTCTGGTACAAGGGCGCCAACAGGATCGTGAAAGACCTCGGCCAGCAGTACAAGCTGCCCGATCACTCGGTCGCCGGCGCCATCGCAGCGCTCAGTCCGCAGAAGGACTGGTTCCAGAATGTCAGTCTCGCCAAGCGGGTCATCGAGGCGATGCATGGCGGCGGCCGGAATTTCTATGCCGGTTTCACCACGACACCGGCGATGGAGGCTACGTTCAAGGGTCGTAGTTCGCTCAACAAGCCCAAGTACATGCCGCTGCTGGACGCGATCAAGGGCAAGTCATTGCATGATCTCGATCAGACGGAAGGCAGTCCGCACGAGAAGGCCGCGCGCAAGGCGCTCTGGATAAGGCTGCATGACGAGACCTACAACAGCCCGAGTTATCCCCTGGTGACGCCGGAAGGCAATTTTGGCGAACCGGTGAAGACCAAGGGCGGTGCCGAGCGCAAGGCCGGTTGGGGTTCCTTGACGGAAATAAGCAAGGCGATCCGCGCGCTCGAGGCGGCAAAAGATCCGAGCCAGATCTCGGCGCTGATGGGCGAGAAGCACAAGGTCCGCAATTTTTATAACAACATGCTGGACCCTGACGCCAGGCATGGCGACGTCACGATCGACACTCATGCTGTGGCTGCCGCGCTGATGCGGGCGCTGGCCGGGAAATCGACTGAGGTGGCGCACAATTTCGCCAATTCGACCGCGCCCGGTGTATCGGCGGCTGGCGGCAGCGCCATCAGCGGTATCCAGGGTACCTATCCACTCTATGCCGAAGCTTATCGTCGTGCTGCCAAGGAGCGCGGTATTCTTCCTCGTGAAATGCAGTCGATCACCTGGGAAGGGATCCGCAGCATGTTCAACGACACCTTCAAGTCGAACAAAAACAACGTGAAGGCGATAGATGATATTTGGGAGAAGCATCGCAGCGGGAAACTTACGCAGAAACAGGCACGGGAGCAGGTCTATGCCTTCGCCGGAGGACTCAAAAATCCAGACTGGTTTTCTGGACATGATGAAGCGCCACAACATTCCCCTGACCAGGGAAAACTACCTCGACCTGGTGTATCTGGGTCAAGCACCGCAACACCTCTCGGCCGAGGAAGAGGACGAGCTGCCGGAGCAGTTCCGGCTGCACCACCAGCCGAAGTAGCGCCGGAACCGGTCCTGGCGAAAGCCGACGGAGGCGTTGTCGACGCCGCTCCGCACATGCATGCCGGCGCCGGGAGTGGCGCCGGACGGCTCGAGAAGATGCATATCCAGAGCGGTGATATGAGCCCGGACCAGAAGCTTCTGCCGCTGATCTCCACGCCATTCATCGACAAAGCGATCGAGCGGGCTCAGGAGCCGCCGCGCGAGGAGTACAAGAACGGTGGCGTGGTAGCGAAACCTGAGAATAACGTCGAGGCGCTCGAGCGTCTTACTGGCATGGTTGCGCATCAGGGCGAAACGATTGATAAATTGACCAGAATCCTGTCGTCGCCGCAGGTCTTTGAGCGCGATGACAAAAACCGTGTGAAGCGCGTCTATCGGGAAATGCCGCGATGAGAAGCAAGCGAGATCAGCAAGGCGAACTACTCATAGATCACACCTTTTCGCCCGGCGTCACGCCGGAATGGGCTGCGGCGCATGGCGCTACCGGGCCGATCGTCGGCGCCGGCAAGAAATACGAAAGTGGCCTGCTGAACTGCAAGCATTGCGGCAGCGATGTCATCGCTCATCCGCTGCGCACCCGCGAACGCGAATGGTGCTGGACTTGCGATGCGTATATCTGTGACAACTGCGGACTGCTTCGCAAGCTGAATGGCTACGTGCACAGGACCGCAAGGCAGGAAATGGAAGAGATTTTCAATCGCTATCAGAGGAGCTTCTGAACCATGGGTACATCAGTCTTTGAAGTCGGCGCCCTTACGACCGGC
>Ga0210402_10005740_pt1 | contig 11076 bp, 9 predicted proteins | sample IncBWC7MmetaG_FD_161055 | JGI IMG/M metagenome (GOLD analysis project Ga0210402, IMG submission 161055) | Forest soil microbial communities from Barre Woods Harvard Forest LTER site, Petersham, Massachusetts, United States - Inc-BW-C-7-M | ecosystem: Environmental > Terrestrial > Soil >... | reverse complement strand
GCGGATGGTGGGGCGGGGGGGGGGGGGGGGGGGGGCGGTGGGGGGGGCGGGGGGGCAGGTTGGGACTCGGGCGCAGGCAGGTGCGGGGACTCAGGAGGCGGGGGCGGAACTTCCAGTCCCAAGTCCAGGGGGACCGGTGCCGGCGCGTCGCTCATTGGGGCGTCGCTCATGAATCCCTCTCGACCAGCGCCGCCGCCAGCAGGGGCACCATCAACTCATGATGGCCCGTAATCGCGTAGCCCTTGCCGCCCGAAGTGGCGCCGCCTGAACTGGCGCCGCCCGAGCCGGCGTGCGGCCGCTCCACCACGTTGACGCGCGGGCGGTAGTGCTGCAGAAAATCGAAATTCGCGGTGGTGAAACCGGCCAGCGGGTGGCCCAGATTGCGCACCGCCGAGATGGCTTTGAGAAACACCTCCGGCAGCACCACGGCCGAGCCCACGTTCAGATAAACGCCGCCCCCGTTGAGGTCCGTCACACAGTTAAGGTCCGTCACACAGGCGCAGAACAGGCGGAAGTCGCGATGCGAAGTACTGCCAATGGCCGCCGCATCGGCCGCCGGGTGGGTATGCGGCGTGTCCGTGCCTATGGCCACGTGCACGGTGACCGGTTTGGCGTGCCGGTACGCCTGCATCAGCAGACTGGCGGCGGCGTGCTCCGGCGCGGCAATCCGTTCGAGCCATCGGCCCAGCGATTCGCCCATACCCAGTCCTTCGCGGTCGCCGGCAGCGATGGCGCGGTTCATTTCGCGGCCGGTCTCTTCGGCCGAACCGAAACGGCCATCGGGCAGCACGGCCTCCACATCTTCGCTGGTCTGGCCTGCCAGCGCGATTTCAAAATCGTGGATGGCAGCCGACCCGTTCATGGCAAACGCCGTGACGAAACCGCGCCGCATCAGGTCGATCAGCACCGGCGCCAGGCCGCATTTGATCACGTGGCCGCCCATCCCAAAGATGATGGCGCGCCGGGCGGCCCGCGCCGCGGCCACCGCTTCCACCACGGCGCGAAACCCGTCGGCGGCCAGCAGGCGGGGCAGCGAATCCAGCAGGCCGTTGACGCCGGAACCCTTGGCATACGCGGAAGCGAAGTCGCTGGTCTTCACCTTCCCGCCGCGTTCCCGCAGGCTCACGGTCTTGAGGTTGGCGAAATCCAGCGGACGCTTTTCGTATATGCTCATTCGGCCCTGTTGTCCTCAGCCTACACCGGCGGTTGTTGCGGACGGCGAACGGGACGGAGTATCTCCACATCGCCTCCGATTGTGACCCCGCGCTGGTTGCAATAAGCGAGGACCGAGGGATGATAGAAGTGGCGATTCAAGGTGCAAAGAACATCCGCGCGCCCAACCACGGCGATATGGACCACGGGATCGTCATCGGCATCCGAGGGGACAACAGCCGGCGCCGGTCCTGGAAAAACAGCCTCCGAAACATGCCGTGAACACAGGTAGCCAAGATACTCCATGACCTCATCGTCGCTCAATCTGGTCGCCGTACGTACACGGGGGTACGAACAAGCCGCAGAAGTTCTTTCGTCGGACCCTTCGACCTGGCTCCTGCCCGAACCAAGATGTTGGTATCCAGAACAACCCTCATTTAAGGCTGTGCCGGACGTGATGGGCACCTTCGTCGATAGCCAGATCCATTTCTTCGTCCGGCAAGTCTTTGACTTTCCCGGCACGGCGATCCAGGAAGTCCTCCAGTTGGCGCGCCACTGCCCTCTGATCGGCCAACGGCAACCTTTGTCGGGGGGGGACAGCGCTGACACTGACCTCTTCATCCGCAGCGATGGCCCTGCCGAGAAGTTGCTCCACCGCGGCTCTCACGGCGGCGGGCAAATCACCCGCTCTTTGAATAGAGACGTTCTGCATTCAAAAAGCCCTCCCCGGTTTCGATAATACCTCTTCCATGACGTCGCCGGGCTGGGACCTCCTTGGATCTCTGCTCTTCGACTTTGTCGGACTTCTGAGGTCCGCGCCATCGGCCAACAAGGCTTGCAACTCGTCGCTGGAGAAGGCCACGAGCGCTCACGCATTTAATCCGGCCAGATTTCCTCGAACGATGGTTGGGAAGACGCTGGGGCAACCAGATCGTTGAGTCGACGAAAATACGCTCAAGTGGCGCAGCCAGTTTCCGGTAACGCCGTTTATCACATGGCACACGGGCTGTCAACCGTCGCTTGGCTTGAGATGCCGTTCCGAAAAATCATTAAAATAAAACCCTAAACTATTGTTATCGTGAAAATGGCCACGTGCTACAATCTCACCGGGAGGAAGTGTGAAGAAGCTCCTTGGAGTCGCACCATTGCTGTTAGCGCCCTGCCTTTGGGCCGCCAGTTATACCTACACGAGCAACACTTATACGACGGTCGTCAATTACACGAGCTGTACGGCCGGCACGTGCGAAACTTTCACGACCTCGATGAAACTCACCGGCACTTTTGCCACGGTACCTTCTTCGCTGCCGCCGAACGTCACCCTTCTGAACATAGCGGCCATCGTAACTTCTTTTTCCTTTAACAATGGGATCACGGCGTTCGCCAGTACAGTTCCGAACACAAGGGTCTCTGCGTTCCAAGTCTCCACGGACAGCCAGGGGCAGATCACCCAAGCTCTCATTGACATACAACTCTGGATGACTGGCACTTCCCCGCACGTTGCTGGTAACAGGTTGGACGAGTTCGTCATTGTCGAGAATGATAATGCCTACGGTAACTCGATTTGCGGGAGCGTCGGAATCAGTCCAGATGGCACACCTGACACGTGTTTGACTCCCGGACCCGACTCTGCGTCCAGCTTTGCACACGACAACTCCAATGGCTCTTGGGTCACCAATCTCAGTCCTACAGTTCCCACGTTGTCTCAGTGGAGCCAAATCCTGCTCGCCGCACTGTTGGGAGTCGCTGGCTGGATCATGATGCGCCGCCGCTTGGCCTGAAGCCTCCGATCAGCCCATTGAATGCTAGCGGTGAGACAACTTCCTTGACGAAGTATAAATCGCGCTTTCTAAGCCTCGAGTTTCGGGAGACTGCTCTTCTGCTTGCCCGCATGCGATCACCACTATATCCGGCGGATCTCCCGACGTCGGGGCACTTGAGTGGGGTTACCGGAAAGGGGCTCTCTCACACTTGGCCGTCTAACGCCCAAACCGCCGAACTGGCGAGGACCTGCGGCGGTAGCGGCAGATTACTAACGACAACGCGCCAGGGTCCGGCAATGCACATGGACGTTTATGGCGTAGAAACGCCCGCCGGCCTCCCCCAGCCGGCCTTTGCGATCTGGCAACAAGTCGCCCGAGACTGAATCTGCGAGCCGAGGCGTTTGGGGACCACGGCCATGGGCAGGGGCGTTGTCGGCCACCCCGGGTCGTTGCCTGGGGTCTACGAACGCAGCTCCGCCGATCCAACCCGGCCGTTGCCCAGCACCTTGCGCAGCGCCTCGCCGGTATAACTCTTCTTAGATCGGCTCACCTGCTCCGGAGTCCCGGCAGCTACTACCTTACCGCCATACTCGCCGCCATCGGGGCCCAGGTCGATAATCCAGTCGGCGGTTTTCATCACGTCGGTGTTGTGCTCAATCACCACCACCGTGTTCCCCAGCCCTACCAGCCGCTGCAGCACGTCCAGCAGTTTGCGGACGTCGTCAAAGTGCAGGCCTGTGGTGGGTTCGTCCAGCAGGTAAAACGTGCGCCCGGTCTGGCGCTTGCTCAACTCCTTGGCCAGCTTGATGCGCTGCGCCTCGCCGCCCGAAAGCGTGGTGGAGGATTGGCCCAGGTGCACGTAGCCCAGGCCCACGTCCAGCAGGGTTTGCAGCTTGGCGCGGATCTGCGGAAAGTTTTCCATCAGCGGCAAGGCTTCTTCCACGGTGGCATCCAGCAGGTCGGCAATCGAGTAGCCCTTGAATTTCACCTGCAGCGTCTCGCGATTGTAGCGGCGCGCGCGGCAGACATCGCAGGTTACGTAGACGTCGGGCAGGAAGTTCATTTCGATGCGCTTCAGCCCGTCTCCCTGGCATGCCTCGCATCGGCCGCCCTTCACATTGAAACTGAAGCGGCCCGGCTTGTAGCCGCGCTCGCGGGATTCCGGCAGCATCGCGTAGAGATCGCGGATGGGCGTGAAGAGCCCGGTGTAGGTTGCCGGGTTGGAGCGCGGGGTGCGGCCGATGGGCGCCTGGTCGATGCGCACCACCTTGTCCAGAAGCTCGATGCCCTCGATGGAATCGTGCGCGCCCGGTTCTTCGTGCGAGCCGTACACTTCGCGGGCCAGCGAACGATAGAGAATCTCGTTCACCAGCGTGGATTTCCCGCTGCCTGAAACCCCGGTTACCACGGTGAGGACCCCCAGCGGGATCTCCACATCGATGTCCTTGAGGTTGTGCGCGCGCGCGCCGTGAATCGACAGTTTTTTCCCGGAGGGCTTGCGCCGCTCGGCCGGAATGGGGATTTCGAGCGCGCCCGAAAGGTAGCGTCCGGTGAGCGAATCCGGGTTGCCGGCGATGTCCGCCGGAGTGCCCTGGGCCACCAGCTTGCCGCCCAGGCGTCCGGCGCCGGGGCCGAGATCGATTACGTAATCGGCGCGCTCGATGGTCTCGGCGTCGTGCTCCACCACCAGCACCGTGTTGCCCATGTCCCGAAGGTGCGCCAGCGTTTCCAGCAGCCGGTTGTTGTCGCGTGGATGCAGCCCGATGGAGGGCTCATCCAGCACGTAAAGCACGCCCCGCAGCTTGGAACCGATTTGCGTGGCCAGGCGGATGCGCTGCGCTTCTCCGCCCGAAAGCGTGGCGGCGGAGCGCTCCAGGCTCAGATAGTCCAGGCCCACGTCCGAGAGGAACTCCAGCCGCCGCCGGATCTCATCCACCACGCGGCCGGCAATCTGCGTTTCCCGGCTGGTCAGCTCCCAGTTGCGCACCGTCATCAGGGAGCGAGCGATCGACATGGAAGTAAACTCCGCAATGGCGAAGTTCTTCACCCGAACCGAAAGGCTGGCAGGCCGCAGCCGCTTGCCGTGGCAGGCCGGACACTCGGCCGGCGACATGTAATCCGTGAGCCATTCCTTGTACGCGTCGGAGGATTCCCGGTAGGTTTCGTTCAGCACCCCGAGAATGCCTTCGAATCCGTTGCCGCCTTCCAGCAGCAGCGCGCGCGTCTTTTTCGGCAGCTCCTCGAAGGGCTTCTTCAGGTTCATGCGGGAACGCTTGGCGAACTCCTCCAGGCGCTGCTGCATCGACCACGAACCGGCTCCAGGGCCCAGACCGCCATCCAGCAGCGGCTTCGACGCGTCCACAATCACCTTGTCCGCGTCGAACGTCCATTTGCTGCCCAGACCGTGGCATTCCTCGCAGGCGCCGTAGGGGCTGTTGAACGAGAACGAGCGCGGCTCCAGTTGCGGAATGCTGGTGCCGCACTCCATGCAGGCCAGCTTTTGCGAATACAAACGCTCCTCGCCATTCACCACCGCGATCAGCACCAACCCGTTGGCCAGTTTGGTGGCGGTTTCGATGGAAGCTTCCAGCCGCTTTTCAATTCCCGGCTTCACCAGGAGGCGGTCCACCACTACCTCGATGGTGTGGTTCTTGCGCTTGTCGAGCGGGATGTCTTCGTCCAACCCCCGCAATACGCCATCGATGCGCGCCCGCACGAAGCCCTGGCGCGCCAGTTTTTCGAGGTCTTTCTTATACTCGCCCTTTCGTCCCCTGACCACCGGCGCCATCACCATAATGCGGTCTTCCGGTTTGAGCGCCACCACGTGCTGCAGAATCTGTTCGGTGGTCTGGCGCGAAATTTCGCTGCCGCACACCGGGCAAAAGGGCACGCCGATGGAGGAATACAGCAGGCGCAGGTAGTCGTAAATCTCGGTGATGGTGCCCACCGTGGAACGCGGGCTGCGGCTGGTGGTCTTTTGCTCAATCGAGATGGCCGGGCTCAGGCCGTCGATGGAATCCACATCCGGCCGCTCCATCTGGTCCAGGAACTGGCGCGCGTAGGTGGAAAGGGTTTCCACGTACCGCCGCTGACCCTCGGCGTAAATCGTATCGAAGGCCAGCGAGGATTTCCCCGATCCGCTCAGACCCGTGATAACCGTCAGCGTGTTGCGCGGGATCTCGACGTCGATGTTCTTTAGATTGTGCTGGCGCGCGCCATGCACGGTGATCCGGTCCAGCATAATTGGTGGGGGGTGGTTGAGTGATTCCTATTGTCGCGCGGCTTGTGCCAACTCCGCAAATTGGGTATAACAGGGCGAGGCCACACAACAACAGGCGATGGTCAAGTGCGGACAATGCGGCGGAAAGCTGCGGCGGGTCCACCGGACGCTCTTCGAGCGCTTTAACTACATGGCTGTCTACGCATGCCAGGAATGTGAGCGTAGAGAGTTCGCGCCGCGCCGGTTCCGGTATCACCTGGGCCCAGCTTGCCGCTGCCCGGTCTGCGGAACCTTCCGTGTGGTGCGCCTGAGGCAGCGCGACCACATCGACCGGCTCCACGGCGGTTTTCTGAATCTGCTGGAGCGGCTGGTGGGAGGCAACCGGCTCTACCATTGCCGGTGGTGCCGGATGCAGTTCTACGACCGCCGGAAAGTGACCGGCGAGCTCCCATTGTCTGAGCCGTCCAAACCGTCCCACCCGCCGGAAGAGCGCCCGGAAGTTTCCGGGACCCCGGATGCAGAACCGGCTAAGTAGTGCTTCGCAACACCGTAGTGCTGCTCAACACCGTAGTGCTGCTCAATATCGATCCTCACGAAGCCGGGCGGCGGCTCGACCATGTTCTGCAACAGCGCCTTCCCGAATTCAGCCGATCGCGGATTCAGGACTGGATCAAGAGCGGCCGCGTCCTGGTGAACGGCCTGGCCGTGCGCGCTTCCTGCCTGGTGCGCGCGGCCGACGCCATCCGGGTGGAACCGGCCGAGCCCCCGCCAATGGAAGCCGCGCCCGAGGCCATACCGCTGGTGGTGCTGTACGAAGACGGGGACGTGGTGGCCATCGACAAGGCGGCCGGCATGGTGATTCACGCCGGCGCGGGCATCCATTCGGGAACGCTCGTGAACGCGCTGTTGCACCGGTTCGCGGAGCTCTCGAGCGCCGGTGGCGCGTGGCGCCCGGGAATCGTTCACCGGCTGGACCGCTTCACCAGCGGGGTGGTGCTGGTGGCGAAAAACGATGCGGCCCATCGCAACCTGGCCGCCCAGTTTTCCGGCCGGCGGATTGAGAAGGTGTACCTGGCCCTGGTGCACGGCAGTCTGAAGCAGGAGACTGGCCGCATTGAGAAGCCGATCGCGCGCGATCCGGTGCATCGTACGCGGATGACCGCGCGCCTGGCCACGGGACGCGCCGCCTGGTCCGAATACCGCGTGCTGCGGCGTTGGGCAAAATTCACGCTGCTGGAAGTGCGGATTGGAACCGGGCGCACGCACCAGATCCGCGTGCACCTATCCAGTATTGGCCATGCGGTGGTGGGCGATACCCTGTACGGCGCCCCGAAGATCGAAGATCATCCTCCGTTGGGCCGCAACTTCCTCCACGCCCACCGGATTCGGTTCCACCAGCCGTCATCGGGTGAAGAGGTAACGGTGGTGTCGCCACTGGCCGGGGAACTGGAAGAGTGGCTGCAGGGACTGGAGTAGTCCGGCGCTACCCCAGCACAGCGATTCACCTGTAATGTACTCTGAAAGAAGGGAGTCGAGCCGATGGAAGTCCACTTCTCACCTGAACTCGAAGCGAAGCTGACGCATTCAGCCGCGCAGCAGGGCCGCAATCCCGACGATCTCGTGCAGGACGTTCTTACGCGCTATTTCGAGGAAGAAGCCCGCTTCGTCGAGGCCGTGAAGCGCGGCGAGGAAGCTTTGCCGCGAAGCGGATTTCTCACCCAAGAGCAAGCCGGCCAGCACCTTCATGGGGCATCGGGTGCGGCACTGGTCGCGGTGATGCAGGCCTCGCCGTATAGAGATATTGACCTTCAACCAAGGCGTGACCGCCTGCCGGTGCGAGACGTTGTTCTGTAAATGCCCTGGCTGCTTGATACCAACGTAATTGTCAGAACTGCGACGGCCAAGGCCTGAACCGAAGGTAGTTGCATTTGTTGCTGACCGCCCGCTTGCGAGCCTGTACATCAGCTCCGTTACTCTCGCTGAAATTCGCTTTGGGATTGAGTTGCTAGCCGAACCGCATCGCCGGGCCGAACTGAACGACTGGCTGGCGCACAAGGTAAGGCCGATGTTTGAGAACCGGATTCTTCCGGTTAGCGAAAACATCATGTTTAGGTGGCGGTTGTTGGTCGAAGAAGGCCGGAAAATGGGGCACACCTTCTCTCAGCCTGACCTCATCATTGCGGCAACCGCCATAGAGCATGATTTGACAATCGCCACGCGTGACCGCAGCAACTACGATAAGGCGCGGGCCTCTGTCATCAATCCTTGGGAAATGTAGGCCCCCGCCTTCTCGTATTCGTCGAGCGAGGTCCTCGTTGTTGTGGCACCGGTCGGGCGAGCTCTCGAGCGCCGGTGGCGAACCTAAAACTCCACCCGCAGCCCCGTCCGGAACGCGCGGGCCCCGGTGGGGTCCAGCGGGTTCGATGCGCCCGATACGTTCGACGAACTGCCCACACTGCTGATCACGCCCACGGTGCCCACCTGGCTGATGTTGAGCGCCGGGTCGGAGTAGTTGGGATGGTTGAGAATGTTGACGGCCGTGATCTCAACGCGAATGATCAGCCGCTCCTTCGGCCGGAACGCCTTGAATAGTCCGGCATCCCAAACGTGGAGCGTCGGCCCGACGATCACGCCGGGGCCGGAAGTCCCAAACTGGCCCGGCGCCGGCGGTCCGAAGGCGGCCGGATTGAACCACTCATTGACGCTGCGCTGGCTGGCCGGCAGATTGGGGTTCGAAAGGATGTTGGGCCGGATGGTGACATTGGTCGGCGTGGCGTTGGTCGTATAGGCCGTGCCGGCCGGGTCGGCGCCCGTCCACAACGGCGTGAGGAAACGGCCCGAGTGGTAGGTGTAAATCACCGATGTCTCCCAGCCGCCCAGCAGCCCATCGGCGAAGCGGCTGGCGTTGGTCAGGAACCGCTTGCCCTTGCCCACCGGCAGCTCCCAAATCACGTTGCCGGTGACCGAGTTCTTGGGTATGTCGATCCACGGCCCGCGCTCGCGCGAGCGGTCATACGCGTTCTCGGGCGATCCGCCGCGTTCCAGGTCGCCGATGTCGCGCGCCAGTGTATAAGACAACTGATAAGTCAGACCCCTGGCGCCGCGCCGCTTCACTTCGGCGGTCATCCCGTTGTACTGATGCCCGGCGCCGTTAGTCAGATAGTTAATGGTGGGATAGGCCGGAAACAGCCTGGGCTTGACGATGAAGGCAGCCGTACTGGGCAGCGGCTGATTGATGTTGTAGTTATAGTCCCCATGCCGCGTGTTAGTCCCGATGTAAGACAAACGGAACGCCGTGCTGCCCTGCTGGTGCTCGATGGTGGCGTTGTACTGCATGCTGTACGGCACTTTGATATTCGGGTTGACCGCGGTCGGCAGATTGACCGTGGCCGGTCCACCGGTGCCGCTCGATGGGAACACCAGCGGCAGAATCACGTTCGGATTGACGGCCGGGTTGGTGTACGCCGGCTGGTCGATGGCGAACGGGATACTGTTGCTCGACGCCGTCTCCGGCACGATGTCATAGAAGATTCCGAAGCCGGTCCGGAACACCATCTTGTTGCCGAAGGGTCTCCAGGCCAGGCCGATGCGGGGCGCGAAGTTATTCTTGTCCGTCCGGATCAGCGCGGCCGGCAAGCCCGCCTGGCTGGCCGTCTCCACCCCGACATAGCTTGCGGGCAGCAGCGAACTTACTTTCGACATGCTGGCGTCGGGCACCACGATCTTTCCCGACCCCACGTCGAAAATGGAGTTATATCCATCCGTATTAGTGGCCGAAGGATGCAACTCGTAGCGCAGTCCCAGATCCAGGGTGAGTGACGGCGAAACCTTGAACTCCTCGGTGACGAAGAAGTCATACGACCAGCGCAGTTCGCGATCCACGAAATTGGGGAACGATCGGGCGCTGGTGGTGGGAATTCCCAGCAGGAAATCGGCGTAGGGGTAGCCCGTGAACCGGTTGGAGAAGGTCACGGCGCCGAACAGGTTGGTGGGCGCCGTGCCATCGGCATACAAGGTGCGCGCCACTACGAACCCCGCCTTCACCGAGTGGCGTCCGCGGTACCAGCTCAGGTTGTCCTGAAACTGAAATACCTTGTTCTTGAAACCGGGGCGCCGCCAGACCTGCTGCGTCAGGTTTTGCAGACCCAGACCGCTCCAGGTCACCTGCAACATTCCGGCGATATCCGGCAGGTTGGGCGCCAGGCCGGTGAGGCCAAGTTCCTGAACCACGTTCGGCCCGTTTTGGGCGCCGTTGCGCGGCTGATCGTTGTAGACCGCCCCCCAGCGGAATTCGTTCAGCAAATTGGGCCGGATGGTGCGGCTGTAGGAAACGTTGGCGCCCTGATTTTCGCGCTGGTTGTCGATGCGCCCGATGGTGGGCAGGTTGTCGTCCCAGCCGCGCGAATACTGCTTGGCCCAGGTGAACCGCCCGAACAGAAAATCGCGATCGCTGAATCGGTGGTCAATCCGCGTAGTCCAGTAAGTGGAGGGATCGAACGGGCGGTTCAGCACCTGGCGGAAGTTCTGGCTCGAAAAAATATTCGTATTACCGTAGTTCGGCAGCGGATAGAACAGGTCCTGGATTTTCTGGGCGACCGGGTTCAGCCGGCTGGTGGGGATGATGTTGCCGGGGAACGGCGTGTTGGCGCTCGACGGATCCTTCACCGTGGTGCCCGGCAGCAAGCCCGAGAAGTCGCCGTTGCGCCAACTCGCCAGCGGTACCGTGGGGTTCACCAGATCGTGGATTCCGCTGCCTTTGCCGGTTTCGTACGAGAAGAAGAAAAACGTGCGGTTCCTGCCGTTGTAGAGGTGCGGGAAGTAAACCGGGCCGCCGATCGTAGCGCCGGGGCTGTGAGTCACGCTGGCGCTCCCGGTCTGCGCGAACGGATTGCGCGAGACCAATATCGGCGTCTGGTAGTAATCGAAGCCGCTGCCGTGGACGTT
>Ga0210402_10005739_pt1 | contig 11077 bp, 9 predicted proteins | sample IncBWC7MmetaG_FD_161055 | JGI IMG/M metagenome (GOLD analysis project Ga0210402, IMG submission 161055) | Forest soil microbial communities from Barre Woods Harvard Forest LTER site, Petersham, Massachusetts, United States - Inc-BW-C-7-M | ecosystem: Environmental > Terrestrial > Soil >... | reverse complement strand
AGGCCGTCGCTGGCTTCCCCGACCACCGCAATATCACGTGCGTCCTCGAGGATGCGTCGAAACCCGCGGCGGACCAGGCTGTGGTCATCGACGAGCAAGACCGAGATCTTATTGGACATGCGACTCTGCTTTCTCTATAGGTGCTTTCAGACGAACCAGCGTTCCGCCCTCCGCGGGCCTGAGAAACTGGATGCTTCCACGCAACAACTCCGCGCGTTCGCGCATCGCTACAAGTCCAATGCCTGATCTTGTAGATTGTTCCACAAATCCTACCCCGTGGTCTTCAACCTCCAGTTCCAATCCTGCGGGGAAGAAGCGAAGCCGCACCCATGCCTGGCGCGCTCCAGAGTGGCGTGCGAGATTATTAAGGGCTTCCTGCAGGATGCGGTAAATATGAACTCCAACGCCGCCATCGACCGAAAAGGGCGTTCCCGATTTCTCGTAGGATATTTCAATTCCAGTTTGCCTTTCTACCACGGGAATGTACCAATCAATCGTACTCTCGAGACCGGCCTCGTCCAGCATGACCGGATGCAGCGCTTGCGAAAGGCTGCGCACCTTATCGAGCGTAGATTGCGCAATCTCAGAAACTTCACGCAGCTCAAGGCGCAGCGGCGAGTCTTCGGGGACATGATTTCGAGCCCGGCTGAGCATCGAGCCGATCGCGGTCAGGATCTGGCCAAACTCATCGTGCAGTTCGCGCGAGATGTGCAGCAGAGTGGATTCCTGGGTAGAAATGAGTTTCTGCGCCAGCTCGCTGCGTTGCTCAGAAAGCGCGGCGAGTTGCGCGAAGAGACGGCGGTTGGAGTAAATCAGATACAAGCTGGTAAGCAGGATTGCGCCGAGGATTGCCGCAAAAAATATGTACACTTGCCGCTGCACGCGATCGTAAATTCTTCCAATCCGGAGGGCCACCTGTTCTTCACTTTCATTGTTCTGCACCAGCAACCGTGCCACTGCCGTGCTTAGCGCTGCCTGACGCGCCTGCAACGAAACCCGGATCTGGGCGCGCGCATCGTTCTCGTTGCCATCGCGAGCAAGCGCAAAGGTACGGTCGACCGCGTCCCAGAATTGGGTTATCGAGTTTCCCAAGAATTGCCTTTGCTCGGGGGTACGCTCGGCCACGGCGACCTGCTCTTCAAGTTTGAGCGCATCATTCAAGTCAGCGCGAATGCGTTCGAACTGAGCTGACCAAGCCGTGAACGGGTAGGGTTCGTCATTGTCGAGCATGTCGCGCATGGCCAGCGCGAGTGAATTCAAATCGTTCTGGATGCGCAGTAGTTGGAGCGAGTCTTTTCGGTTCCGCCCGGCAAGATCGTTTTGCAGTTTGCGAAGACCCGAAATCTGCACCGTGATGTACCACGAGTAGGCCACGACCGCGACCAGAGTAATAATGAGCCCCAGGAACAGGCCCGGGGTTGGGGACCGACTGGACGAAGGCGATTGAAGCACGACCTGAGGATATAACGCACGCGAATCAAGTGCCAGCGTGGTAGTTTTGCGTATCCGCGCGATCACCATTGGCTACTGCTTTCATATTATTGACCGTGGGTTGGCGATCTTTATAATCGCGTAACTCCGGTCGGGGCAACAAAGTTTGTGGGGACGAAGGTTCTGAATTCGAAGGGCAAGTCGGTAAGAACGCGGTTGGTTACGGCTTTCGCCGTGCTCGCGCTTTTGTGGATCTTCGCCTGCGGGGCGTTGTACGCGGTCATGCGGCAGTCGCCGGAGAAGTTTGCACGAGTCATGGCCAGAGTTCCCGGTCCGGTCGCGTTTCTCGTGCTTCCATTCGAAACGTTGTGGATGCGCGCCCGCGCCGGCACGCTGCAAATAGGTGATCACGCGCCGGACTTTTCTTTGACCAAGCTAGACAAGAGCGCACACGTACAGCTGTCCGCGCTGACGGCTCAAGGACAGCCGGTGGTGCTTATATTTGGAAGCTACACTTGACCTCCCTTCCGGCGGGAGGTTCCTGCCCTCAACAAGCTCTATAAAGAATACGGCGACAAAGTTGCGTTCCTGGTCGTCTACATTACCGAAGCGCATCCCAGCGACGTCTGGCAGATGCACAGCAACATCGAAGACAAAGTTGTCTTTGCCAGTCCGAGAAGCGAAGAAGAGCGCGGCTTTGTAGCTGGCGCTTGTGTACGCAAGCTCGGAATAGAGATTCCCGCGGTGCTGGATGAATTTGGCAACTCAACCGAGCAGGCATACACCGCGTGGCCAGACCGCCTTTACTTGATCGACTCCACAGGCCGCGTGGCTTATAAGAGCAAACCTGGTCCGTTCGGCTTCAACGCCGATGAGTTGAAGACCGCCGTGACTCGGGGGATGCGCTCTACGGAGGCACGGTTCGAGACGGAGAAACACGACACTCCCTGAGCCTGCCTACAGGCTTCTCTGTACGAATAACTTTCATTCTCGTTCGGAAAAAACCTCTAATCCTTTTAAGTGGTCGTGCGATCTGACGGCTATGTGCTTGGCATCGCGAGGCTGGAGAGTGGCACGGCGCTTGCTAGCTTAAGCCTCGCAGGATCGTAATCAAAAACGGAGGAAAGACGAATGAAGAAACTAATTACAGCAATGGCCACGATGGCGCTAGCGATGGCACTCTCTGGGGTCGGCTTTGCCCAGCAGGATCAGTCAGCGCAGCCCAGCACACAGCCATCGACTTCGGATACGCAGAACACGCAGCAGCCCACCGCAGATCAGCAAGGGACACAGCCACAACAAAGTTCGCCGGACCAGGATTCGTCGAGTTCCATGCAGGCCAACCAAACCTCGTCTTTCAGCGGAACCGTGGTGAAGGCAGGTGGCAAGTATGTGCTGAAGACCAGCGACATGAGCTACCAGTTGGATGATCAGCAGAAAGCAAAGAAGTACGTAGGCCAGCAGGTAAAGGTAAGTGGAAGCCTCGACAGCAACACCAGCACCATCCATGTTTCAGACATCAGCCCGATGAGCTAGGCTGCGCCGACAACCGCACGAGGGGGCTTTAGGCTTTGCCGATAAAGCTCCCACTTTTTCTTTTTTATCGTCCTCTGGTTTCCTATCGATCCCGCTGCAGGTTCGAACTTCGAATAGTCTGAGCGCGCGTCACTTCGCAAAAATAGTCGGAACTGACATCGAACACTGATCGCCCGATAGGACCGAAACCTACCAAAACACAAGCGGAGCTGCGCAAACTGCGGTAAACTTCTTGGCGCAGACTTCCAGCTACTTGTACCCTCCTCAAGCCAAGACGGCTCGCTGTTCCGGAACACTGGATCAGACTCTTTCTTTCAAATCCAGGAGACATCGATGCGTATCGTAAGATTTGCGATCGTAGTCGTTCTACTTTCCCCCGTGCTCGGCATCATTCATGCCGACGCCCAGGGCGCACCCGCGTCACAGAGCACGCCTAAGCTGGAACACTTCGATATCAGCATGGTGGATAAGACGCTCGACCCGTGCCAGGACTTCTACAAATATGCGTGTAGCAAGTGGAATGCGGCGAATCCCATTCCTGCCGATCAGGTGGCTTGGGGAACTGGCAGCGGCTTGCAGTACTGGAACGAGAATATCCTCCGCGACGCCCTGGAGAAGGCGGCAGCACCAACCAGCAATCGTACTGACTATGAGCAGAAAATCGGAGACTATTGGGCTGCCTGCATGGATGAATCCGGAATTGAGGCCGCGGGGACACGCGATTTGAAACCCGAACTGGAGCGGATCGCTCAGATGACCAGCAAGTCGCAACTGGCCGATCAGGTGGCCCATATCCACCGAGCCGTTCCAGGCGCATGGCAAGGCGACGACAACCAGAGCCGTGCCGCGCTCCTGGGCTTCGGTCAAATGCAGGATTTTGACAACGCCAGCAGAGTCGTGGCCGCTATCGATCAGGCCGGCCTGGGATTGCCGAACCGCGATTTCTACATCAAGGATGACGACAAATCCAAGGAAATCCGGGGCGAGTACGAGACCCATATCAAGAAGATGCTGGTGCTTTCGGGAGAAAGCCCGGAACAATCAGCTGTCGATGCGAAGACGATCATCGCAATCGAAACCGCCATGGCGCAAGCGCAGATGGACAATGTCACGCGGCGCGATCCCAAGAACTTGAACAACAAGATGAGTTTGGAGCAGGTGCAGTCACTGACTCCTTCGTTCGACTGGAAACACTACATCGAGGTGGTCAGCGCTCCACCTTCTTCACCGCACTACATCGTGACTTCTCCCAACTTTTTCCGCGGCCTCGAACCATTGATTCAGCAGCATTCGGTAGATGATTGGAAAGTTTATTTGCGCTGGCACCTAGTCCACGGTTCAGCGCCGTATTTGAGCAAGGCGTTTGTCGACGAGAATTGGAATTTTTATTCACACACTTTGCAGGGAGCGAGACAGCTGCAGCCTCGCTGGCGCCGCTGTGTACGCGCCGCCGACCGCGATCTGGGAATGGCTCTGGGACAGGCATACGTAGCGGCAGCCTTTCCGCCGGAGAGCAAGCAACGTACGGTCGCGATGGTGCATGACATCGAACACGCGCTGGACCAGGACATAACGACCATCGACTGGATGCAACCGGCAACCAAAGAGCAGGCGAAAATCAAGCTGCAGGCCATCGAGGACAAGATCGGATACCCCGACCACTGGCGCGATTATTCCTCGGTGAAAGTCGGGCGCGACAGCTATCTCAACAATGTTCACGAGGCAACTACTTTCGAGTTTCACCGGCAACTCAACAAAATCGGTAAGCCGGTTGATCGCGAAGAATGGACGATGACGCCACCGACGATCAACGCATACTATGATGCGCAGTTGAATACCATCAATTTCCCCGGCGGCATTTTGCAGCCTCCATACTTCGACAGCAAGATGGAGGACCCAGTTAACTACGGCGCCATCGGTATGGTTATCGGACACGAGATCACGCACGGCTTCGACGATGAAGGCCGCAAGTTCGACGCTCAAGGGAATCTGCGCGACTGGTGGACAGAGGCGGACGCCAAGGCCTACGACCAGCGCGGACAGTGCATCGCCGACGAGTACACCGAGGAAATTCCCGAGGCCGGAGTTAAACAAAACGGACACTTGACCCAGGGCGAGGACACCGCAGATAACGGCGGGCTGCGATTGGCGTTTATGGCGGTAACGAACAAACTGCAGTCGGAGGGCAAGTCGCTCGACGCCAAGGAAGCCGACGGCTGGACACCCCGGCAGAAGTTCTTCGTCTCCTACGCCTACTCGTGGTGCGAGGAACTTCGTCCTGAATTCATGCGGACCATTGTGCTGACAAACCCTCATTCGATTCCGAGATACCGGGTAAACAATGTCGTCTCCAATATGCCCGAGTTTCAGGAAGCCTTCTCCTGCAAGAAGGGTTCGCCCATGGTGCGGGCTAATCAGTGCAGGGTCTGGTGAGAACTTTTCTTGTACACGGAAATACGCCAAGATTGAAATGGAGGAGCGATTCAATGTTGAAGAAGCTTTTGCCCCTGGTGAGCTTGTTGATTGCCTTTTTCGCGTTCGCGCAACAGGCGCCCACTCATTTCGACGGTAAAACCTGGTGGGATTACGTAAAGGTTCTTGCTGACGACAATATGGAAGGTCGTGAGACCGGCAGCCCGGGGCTCCAAAGGGCGGAGGCTTACGTCGTCGACCAGTTGAAGCTGGCGGGCCTTCAGCCTGCGGGAACGGACGGCTTCTATCAGAAGACTCAATTCCAGTCCCGGCAAATCATCGAAAAGGATTCGAGCCTCGCTCTGGTGCGCAATGCCAAAGTTGAGCCGCTTATCTTGGGCGAAGATGCCTTTTTCAATACGCGAGTTGACCTTGCGCCGGAGGTGAAAGCGCTGCTGGTCTTCGTTGGGTACGGTTTAAGCATTCCCGAAAAGAATTATGACGATCTTGCGGGCCTCGATCTAAAGGGCAAAGTAGCGGTAATTCTAAACGGTACACCCGCGGACATCCCTGGCCCTTTAGCATCTCACTATCAGACTGCCGTCGAGCGCTGGAAGACCCTGAGCAAGGCCGGAGTCATTGGTGTGATTAACATCGCGAATCCGGCAACTATGGACATTCCCTGGTCTCGCATGTCGGTGAACCGTACTCATCCCAGCATGACGCTAGTGGGTGCCGAATTCAACGAAACCCAGGGTGAAAAGCTTGCTGTGATCTTCAATCCCGCGAAAGCCGACGATCTCTTTGAAGGCTCCGGCCATACTTTCGAGGAGATTTTGAAAGTCGCAAAAGACAGGAAACAACTTCCGCGGTTCCCCCTGACTGCTTCAATCGAGGCGAAAGCCAAGATTGAAAAGACAAATTTGGAGTCGGCCAACGTCGTTGCAAAACTCCCCGGCAATGATCCCGAGCTTAAGAACGAATATGTCGTGCTTTCCGCTCACATTGATCACATCGGCATCGGCGAGCCGATTAACGGCGATCGCCTTTACAACGGGGCCATGGACAACGCCTCCGGAAGCGCGTTGCTGCTTGACGTTGCAGCATCGCTGAAAAAATCGCCGGAAAAGCTCAAGCGCTCGATTCTGTTCCTGTTCGTCACGGGAGAAGAAAAAGGATTGCTCGGCTCAAAGTATTTTGCGGCCCATCCTACGGTCGATCCGAAATCCATGGTAGCCGACATTAACGTGGACATGTTCTTGCCCATTGTTCCTCTCAAGATTCTCACCGTGTTCGGGCTGACCGAGTCTGATCTTGGCGACGCGGCCCGAGAGGTGGCGCAATCGTACGGTGTTACGGTTCAGCCTGACCCGGAACCGCAGCGGAATCTCTTCATTCGCAGCGATCAATACAATTTCATTCGACGCGGCATTCCGGCACTGGCCATGGGCGTAGGCACGACGCCCGGCTCCCCTGAACAGAAGACTGTCAAAGACTGGCTCACCCAGCGCTACCACGCGCCCTCCGACGATTTGAATCAGCCAGTGGACCTGCAAGCGGCTGCGCTCTACGAAGAAATCATTCGAGGACTCATGATCTCCGTCGCGCAGAATCCGCAGCGGCCGCAGTGGAAGCCCGACAGCTTCTTCCACAGATACGCCCAGGCGGCCGGCGAATAGATCAGCCAGGACCCTACAGCTACTGCGGCGTAGCCTGAACGTAGACCTTGTCAGCGCTCACCAGTTCCGCATTCGGCACCTCGGTCTGAACTTTTACTCGCTGCATTCCCGCCTTTTTCTGTGCCTTGGGGACAAAGGTCAGCAAATACTGATGGTTTAGCTTACGCGAAGTGTCCTCCAGATAAGGAGCGAACGAGACTGGCGGAGCGGGACCGGTAAGGTAGTAACTTTCGCCACCAGTCTCGTCGGAAAGTTGGGAAAGATAATTCTGTCCCCAGTAAGTGCGCCAATAACTGTGGCCGTAGTGTCCGACTCCAGGTGTGTAAATGCTGTAAACGATGACCCCGGAGCGTTGGGCTTGTTCGATTACCATATCGACATAGCCGTTGTCGGGACCGCTCCCCCAGTATTGGTCGATGCCATCGGTGATCATCAGAACCTCACGACGTTCGGTCGCGGGCCAGCGCTTAATCAGATCCCCCAGCGAAAAGTACGGACTCGCCGAGGCGCCAGGAGTTCCGCGAGGCAGGCGCAACGCTTTGCTAGCCAGCGCGTGGTCATTGGTGAGGTTCTGTACGACCTGCGCAATTCCGTTCGCCATATAAGCGACTCCGATCTTCGTGGTCGGAGGCTGGGCATTGATGAACTGACGGATATCATCCAATTGCGATCCCAGGCTGACGCCGGATGAATCGTCCAGCAGAACGAAAAATTCCAGTCCCGCATGGTCTTGCTGGAGGGGCAACCAACCGGTTACGCGATCCCGATCGCGGCTTTCGTAGACCATCACGTCGTCGCGAGTAATGTCAGGCACGTTCGAGCCATGGCGAGCTTCGACGGTCACCACTAGGTTCACGGCGGCTCCGGTTGAGGCCGCGCCTTCCTGAGCATCAACCGATTGCACGCCGACCAACAAGCTGGCCACTACGATCAAAACCTCAAACACAAGACAACTCTTGTTCATGGAGTTCTCCTTTCAACCCCAAGCATTCCCTAATAGTTGAGATGCCAGACAGCGAGCAAAGGGGGCAAAGACTTGAATTTCCGGCCTGCAAAAACCGTTCGCTTTTGTGGACTCATCAGAGCTCTTAGCACCATCTGGGTCGGAACTTTTACGGGACATCGCCTTCGGATTCGTCCACGGCATCCATTCATCTTCCAGTTACTGGCCTTGCGCTTTTACCCTGTCGCCCACGATACTGGAGTTACACAAAAACTATGAAGACTAACCTTTCTTTTGCCAATCCCGCAGAAGTTGAAACCGAGTGTCTGGCCGTGGTGGTTCTCGATCAAGGATCCAAAGATAAAACCGAACTGGTGATCGAAACCAGCGACCGGGCGATTAAAGATGTCACAGCCGAAGTAATGGCCAGCGGCGAAGTTACGGGCAAGATATTTGAAACTACGCTGCTGCATCGGCCGGCAAAGTTGAAGGCCAAGCGCCTATTGCTGCTGGGCGGTGGCAAAGCCAAGAACTTTTCCGCCTCCGAGTTGCGCAAGTTGGGTGGCGCCGTGGTCCGCTTCCTCAAGCCGAAAGGCATTTGCAGTTTTGCCTTTCTCGCGCCCCAGAGTATCAAGAGCGACGAGGCCGTGAAAGCGATTGTGGAAGGGGCCTTCGTGGGCAACTTCGATCCCGACACATACAAGAGCGACCGCAAAGATCAAAAGATCGACTCGATAACGGTTGTCGGCCGCGGAGACCAGGCTCAACTTCAGAAGGCGATGGACGAGGCTCACGTGGTTGGCGAGTCGCAAAATTTCACTCGTGACCTAGTGAATGAGCCCAGCAACCGCATGACCCCAACCATCCTGGCGGAGCGCGCCCGCAAGATGGCGCAGGAAGTTGGCCTGAAGGCCGAGGTCTATGGAGCCGACAAACTCAAAGAATTGAAGATGGGGGCCTTCTGGGGTGTAGCCCAAGGTTCTGATGAACCGCCTGCGCTGATCGTTTTGGGCTACGAACCTGCAGACGCGCCTCCGACCCCGGTCCTCGGCCTGGTTGGAAAGGGCGTCACATTTGACACGGGCGGTATCTCCATCAAGCCCGCCGACGGCATGGAAAAGATGAAATACGACATGGCGGGCGCTGCCGCCATGATTGGCGCCATGCGGGCCATTGCGCTGCTAAAGCCGAAGGTTCGCGTAACGGCCGTTATTTGCGCCACGGAAAATATGCCCTCGGGCAAAGCGCAAAAGCCTGGCGACGTACAGATCGCCATGTCCGGAAAGTCGATCGAGATTATCAATACTGACGCCGAAGGCCGACTGGTGCTCGCTGATGGCCTCTGCTATGCCCGCCAGCTTGGTTGCACCCACTTGATCGACGCCGCCACCCTCACCGGCGCCGTTGTGGTTGCGCTCGGCTACGTGAACGCCGGAGTGTTTGCCAACGACGAGAAAATGTACGAGCGCTTCGATCGCGCACTTGAGAAAGCAGGCGAGAAATTCTGGCGACTTCCACTCGACGACGAATACAAAGAGAACATCCGGTCAAACATTGCGGATATCGTCAACTCGGGCGGCCGTTGGGGCGGCGCGGTGAACGCAGCCATGTTCCTCAAAGAGTTCGCCGAAGAGACGCCGTGGCTGCACCTCGACATCGCCGGCACCGCATGGATGGAAGAGAACAAGCCCTGGATCGCCAAAGGTCCATCGGGAATTGCGGTGCGGACACTGATAGAGTTCGCCAGAGAATTTAACCACTAGTCCCGTGTGGGTGGCGGAAACCAAGCCGATCATGCAGCCTATTCGTGAGTCCCTGCATCTGAAGCTGCGCTGACTATTCCTGCGAAAGTCAGCACAGCAACCATTCTGCAGACGTGGGGGTCCTTCATGAGAACACTGTTTGGTGTCGGCCTGGTCGTGCTGGTTCTAGGAATTCTTTCGTTTTTTGTGCCCGTACCGCATTCGGAGCATCACGGCGTCAGCGCCGGCGATGTCCACCTCGGAGTAACTACCCATCACGAAGATCGGGTCGCTCCCGCCCTTAGCGTAGCGCTGGTGGTGGTCGGAGCAGGCATGATGATTGCCGGACGCGGAAAGAGCTAGTGAGCGTTTGCTGGCGGGCGGCCCGCCGAGGTTAGGCGAAGAGCCAGCCTACATCGCCGTTGGAATCGATATTCCCATCACAGCTAACGCGCGGATCAATTCGCGTTTGACGATTGCGACCGTTGCGAGCAAAAACTTTTTTCGGCTTTCATCGGGCTCAGCGAGGATAGGATGTCGGTGATAGAAAGCGTTGAAGAGTTGAGCCAACTGGAATACGTGCTTGGCTAAATAAGCTGGCTCGGTAGTTGCGATACATTGTTCAATCACATAAGACGTCTTCGAAGAAGCCAGCCACAGCTCCCAGATCTGGTTCCCATCTGCACCGTTCAAATATTTCGCATATTCGTCTGTAGAGACGTAGCTAGTTACGTCTCTACAGAAAATGTCTGGATCGAGTCCGCCTTTTCGAAAAATGTTGTTGGCGCGCACCACCGCATATTGCGCATAAGGACCGGTCTCACCTTCGAAGCTCAGTGCCTCCCTGAAATCGAACGCAATGACCGAGGGCTTGGTGAACTTCAACATGAAATAACGCAGCGCACCAACCGCAATCTGGGTAGCAACAGTCCAACGTTCAGCGTCGGTTAGCTGGGTATGGCGCGAATCGACTTCTTTCTTCGCCGAGGCGATTAACCTATCGATCAAGTCATCGGCCTTCACTCCGAAGCCTTTGCGGCCAGAGACTTCGATGTAAGAACGAGTCTTGTCCTCCTCGGAGAGTTGATATCCCAGTTCGGCGGCGCAACGCGGAGTGAGCGCGACCATCTCATAGGAAAAGTGCGTATAGTGATCCGCCTGCTGGTTGTAGCCAAGTCCGCGCAGCGCTTCGACCACGGTGGTCTGGGCCTCGGCTTGCCGCGCGTCGATCACGTTGTAGATCTCGGCCACGTCGCCAAAATGCGGATGCTGAGGTACACCTTGGGTCGTCGAAATCCAACACTCATGATCGTTTGGATAGTGATAGAACTTGC
>Ga0210402_10005738_pt1 | contig 11078 bp, 7 predicted proteins | sample IncBWC7MmetaG_FD_161055 | JGI IMG/M metagenome (GOLD analysis project Ga0210402, IMG submission 161055) | Forest soil microbial communities from Barre Woods Harvard Forest LTER site, Petersham, Massachusetts, United States - Inc-BW-C-7-M | ecosystem: Environmental > Terrestrial > Soil >... | reverse complement strand
TCATCCGCAAAGCTGCGAAGGGTCGTGTGCAAGTACTCATCGGGCCGGCGGGCACACTTTTGGTTGCCGGTACCATCAGCGGTAGTTCGCGCAATTTTCCGATAGTGAGTTACTTTCTGCGGGACTTTGGCCGTTTTCCCACCGCTGGCGGCTTCCCAGTGACACCTGGCGCAGTGACTTATGAAGTGATGCTCAGCGGTGTCGACGCGAGCGGCGGCAATTTGAGCTCAAAAAAACGGGGCCCTTTTGCCTTGGCCGCAGGTTCCATCGTTGACATTGATCTTGAGCTTTAAGGACGAGCGACGAGCCTTGTCAGGGATGACTGAACGAGGAACCCCGTTGGAATAGAATCCGAGAGTACATATGATCAGTCTGAAAGGGAGTTCGACAATCGCTTGTGCTGGCGGTACCCGGGGCGTACGCCGCAATAGTGGAGCGAGCGCCGCTCCATCCGCTCGCGAATGGATCCCAGCCGCGCACACGTTCGCTTAAGACCTACGCGCTCGATCGATTGCATCGCGGCGGGCAACGCGCCTCCTTTTGCAGAAGCGCTTGAGGAGTTGGATAAACTGCCGCCGAATTTCACATCAGGCGAGTTTCTGATTCTCGAGTTTAAACCCAGATGTTTCGCAACCATAGAGATGGCCGCTCAGCCATCGAGAGACGCGTTAGCGGTAGCGCGTGCGGATCATGGATTAGCACAGGCGTATCCCCAACGGACACCGCGTTTGCGGCTATCTCAATTGTTCCGATGACTCTCCAGTCACCTGACGGTATTGGTTTCGTTCGTATCTAGCTCCAGTTCTCATTCTTCTCACCCACCGCGCGTGCGCTTCAAATATTGCTCGTAACGCTCCCGGGCAGGCGCAATCGCAGCACGCCCCACTGCCGCGAATTCTGCGCTTCCCGTCTCGTATGCCAGCAGCTCGGCGTAGGCGCAATCCACCTCGTTTTCGTCGTCCTGAACGAGAGATTCGTGGTAGCGCCTGAATGCAAGACGGGCTCGGCGAAATGCCAGTCGTCGCGCTTCCGGGAGACCATCGCGGTTCAGCCCCAGAATTTCTATCGTCGCCTCACCACGGGACGTCTTGTATCCGATCATCCCGTTCGGATCGTCGAACACGAGGTGCTCATTCGGATCATCGCGCCAGGGATTGAGAAGCAGCGGCTTCTCGCGCAACACCTCGCGGACACTGCGTGCCCACGTGCCGCTGGCGACTGGAAACCGGTCCCACTTGCCACTCGCGAAACCTTTCGGATCCGTGCCAGGGCGATTGCATGCGAGGCACGCCGGTAACAAATTCTGCCAGTAGTAAGCGAGCCAATAGTAACCTGGGTGAGGTTCTTCTTTCGAAAAAACCGGCTTTCCATCTCGCGTCATGACGCGCCCCTTGGGGCGAAAATGCTCAACGTCTCCGGCGCGCTGCCCAGGCACGATCTTGATCTCGCAATATGCGCATTTCTGATGAAAGGCGTCCAGAAAGCGCAGGCGTTCCTCTTTGTAGAGGTCTTCGTCTATCAATTCAGCGGGTTTGGCGGCGCTCGAGCGGATCATTGCTTTGGTGGCCGCGCGCCCGCGTCTCACCCAATCGAGCCATTGGGCATCTGCTGGTCGCTTGAACTTTACGCGGATCACGGCGGACCCTCCTTCCTGCCCAGCACTCTGGCCATGCCGGCTTCCACACGGGCTCGAGCTTCGGGCGTGAGGTCTTTCTCTATCTCCATGTCAAGTACGTGGTCGTGTACAGTCGAGGCCCGTTCTCGCTCAGACGCCCGCTCACGCTCGGTTTCACCACCCAGGGTCCACCGGTTGATCTTCGCTCGCAGCGTTTCGAATTCCGATCGCTCGTCCTCCGTGCGCTCCTTGCCGATGAGCTCCGCGTAACGGCGAATGTCATTCTGTTCTCGTTCCCCTCGCGTCGTAGTAAGGCCAAAGAGCGGGCTGGTGAGCACCTGATCCGCACGCATGCCCGCGAAGTCGACCTCATCGGAGGCGCGTGAAATGTCGATCTTAGAAGGCTCGCCAGGATCGCGTCGCGCAATCAACACGCTATCGGACTCGAGCCCGACGACAACGAGCGGCGAATGCGTGGTCGCAATGATCTGGACGCCCTGGAAATGCTTTCCAACCAACCCCACAAGCAGACGCTGCCACGCGGGATGCAAATGTGCGTCGATTTCATCCACAAGCACCAACGCGGGCTCATTCTGCGGCTCCTTTGAGTCCGGGTAGATCTCGTACATACGCTGCAAGAGAGTACCAACCCAGCCGATCATCGAGCTCATCCCTTGGCTTACCTGTTCGATCGGCACAACGCCATCGTCTGTGTTAACGAGGACGCGCCAGCTGCCGGTTTCGACCCCACAGAGAGAAATTTCCTCACTAGGCGTCAGATCACGGAGAATCGCAAAAAATGAATCGAGCAGGGGCGATGTTGCAGCGCCGTGTGCAGAGCCCGCCTGCACGTACGCGTTTACGATCCATTGCTTCATGTCATCGAACCGTGCATCTACGCCGCCTCTCAAAAGCGGAAGAAGATCACCCACCTGCGGCTCAGCGCGACCAGGGCTCGATGGGCCCTTCGAATCATGCAGTGAGACTCCTCGCAACGGTGGAAAGCCGAGCACAACCCAACGACCTTTCTGCAGCGCGGTCAATACACGACACTCAACACGCACTCTATCGAGTTCCTTGACTAGGCGCGTTGCGTAGATTTCGTTACCAACCAGTAGCTCGATCAGCCCTTCAACCTCACCGGTCCGCAGCAGACGCGCGGCAAATCGCTGCGCATCGGCATCGTCGCCGCAAAGACCGAGTGCTATCGCCTTCAAGATAGTCGACTTGCCCGATGCATTGTTGCCGAGGATCACATTCCATCCCGCTTTGAATTCGATCTCGATGCTCTTGAAAGGTCCAATGTTCTGCAGTCGAACTTTCGACAGCTGGCGAGACTCGATGCTGGTGCGCGCAGCGACATCAGATGGCGCACGTCTTTTACTCATGTCGGCGAGTACAGCGCGCAACATGGCGTGCCCAGGAGTGCGCAGATACTCGATCAGTTCCACTTTGAATTTTTCACGTACGCGATCGGCAAGCAGGTTCCAGTCGCTCAGTGCGGGCGGACGCACGACGAGTGCGAAAGACTTAGGTCGCGACGGGCTATCGATCCGCCCCAGAAATACGTCAATCTCCTCGAGCGATGCGCCGACGAAAATCAACGGGCGCGATCCCGCGATGCTGCTTATGAGCCTCGCAAAGACTTGGTTGTCGCGCAGGGCTCTTTCCCGCTCCCCTTCAGTAAATAACAGCGGCGCGTCCCCCGTGGGTGTACCCCACAAATTCAATACGAAGAAAGGATCCCTCCGGATCACGTCCTCCAGCTCCCGCGAACCCAGCGTCAGCACAATCGGCGAGCGCTTGCTGAATGCCGCCGCCAGTGCCGGATCCCAAGTGCTGGCAAGAACTGCGGACACGTTGAGTTCGGTCAGTTCGGAATACGGCACACTCAAGTTGCGCGTCAGCCTAAGTCCGCTCCGTTCCTCATCACGTCCGAACATTTCCAGCAGGGCCGCACGCAAGTCCTCCTTTCCGATTCGGCGCGCAATGAATTCTGCTGCATAGTCGAGCTTGCTAGTGCTGATGGCAACGTCGAGCGAGCGCCGCTCGGCAGAGTTCGGCGTAGGCTTTAGACGAGTTAGCAGTCGACGCAACAGTTCGGCAAGGACAGGCGCACCCGCAATCTCTCCAACGTCGGCGCCGGCGTAGAGCACAGCGTGGCCACCCTCGAGCGTGGCAATAAGATTCTCGGGAATTGATGGAATCTTGTACGGCGCAACCGCTTCAGTCTCGCCGGCCGCATCTGCCAAGGAAGAAATGTGGTCATCGTCATCATCGTCATCATCGTCGTCATCATCGTCATCGTCATCGTCAGAGGAATGGCGCTTCTTCGGGCTTCTTAGTCTGTCTCCCCTCACGCTATTTGATATCCTAACTTCTTCTAGATCCTTTTCGAGTTTGCTCGCGCGCGAGGACGACGATTTTGCAACGAGAAGGCTCCAAACCGTAGCGGTGATAAAAATCAGAGTTGCGACTGCCGGTAGCGCCGACTTGATATTCTCCCAAGTAAACCAGCTCGTCATGGGTCTCGCTTTCCAAATGCGTCACGCGGCGGAGGCTTTACGATTATCCGTGACGATCCTTTATACAAATAAGGATACCGCCAAAGCAGCATCGACTGATACCCGGACAAAGCAGATAATTGTTTGTGCGCCGCAACCTCGGAGAGTATCTTTCCACGAATTTTTCACATTTGGTATTAATTATGCAGTCGCTGGTTCGAGACGACCGCAACACGTTCCAGACGATACTCGACAAGCATTGGTCCAAAGTCCGCAGGGCCCGGTAAGGGAATTTGCTTCAAACTACATTGGGAGTGTTTACCCGATGTTCTCTTGTCAAAGGATTTCTCTGCGTGGAAACCAAAGTACGACTTTCAGCGCATTGTTGCGCAACTAGCATTTTCACGCGGGCCCAATCAATTGCCTTGATACCATTCTTTCGTATCGAAATAAGAACGGGGATGGAGGAGATATGAATTTCCTTGCATCGATGAACTGGTTTCAGATTTTGAATTAAGCTGGGCGTTCGAGTCTCCTCAGATGTCAGACCGAGTCTGAGCCAACCCAGATCAAGGCCAACCATATTTCCATCACGTGAAGCTCGATAGTTCGAGAGTGCTGTGCCGAATTTGTGACCAACTCAGATTGAGTGTGCCAGGGTTGTGCCTTGGTTGTGCCTGGGAAGGGGTGGTTCCGTTGCATTAAGGGGCATTGTCGTACAATTTGGACCTCTACGAGACGCCCAAATGACCAGGCCTATAGTCCGTGATCCCATCTACCGCCGAGGTCGCTTCGATGCCGAAATCATCGAGCTGTGCGTCCGCTGGTACATCACCTACCGGCTGAGCTATCGAGATCTCGTGGCGATGATGCTGAGCGCGGAATCGTCGTGTCTCACACCACGATTCATCGTTGGGTGATTCGCTATGTGCCGGAATTTGAGAAGCGCTGGAACCCCTTCGCCCGACCCGTGAATAATTCATGGCGCGTCGATGAAACCTACATCAAGGTCCAGGGCAAGTGGAATTATCTCTATCGGGCTGTCGACAAGCACGGCAAGACGGTGGATTTTCTGCTCCGCCCGGATCGCAGCGTCGCTGCCGCACAAGCCTTCGTCCGCAAAGCACTATCGACGTGTTTACCGCGGTGGCCGCCCAAGATAACGCTCGATGGCCGGCTTCTGCGGCGGGAGGATCCGAGGTGGAAGTTCGTTCAGGTGCGGAGTAGCCAACACCTCAATAATCTCATCGAGCAGGATCTGCAGCTACGTATTATCCTGTGTTTATTACACCGAAGGTATCAATGTCAAATTCCAAGGTGGAAATTGGGCCCGATGTCTCGAGCGGCTGCGTCGCAGCAGCCTTGGGGACCCGCCATTCATCGAAGAGTCGTCTAGTCGAGCCACGTCACCGACTGGATGGTTCTTCAGGACCACTGCGGAAGTTGGACTCGAATTCCAAAGTAGTCGAAGAATTCGAGATAGGGACTCAAACGCCGCGCCAGTCATCCACGCTGTTCGCAAGGAACGGCCGCCGGCCAATCATTCCTGCACCTCGTGCCAGCTACATTGCCTCGGCTCACTGCTACACCGCTAGCGGGCTGCCGATTCTCTCCTTCAGTACCACTTGGGTGGTACCCAGCGAGCCCTCAACGCACTCGGGGCTGATTTTCATTTGGAATGGCATCGTATCCCCTGACGGCACGTGGGTTTTGCAACCAGTACTGCAGTGGGGGGACAACGACGTCTCGGGCGGCCATTACTGGCAATTGGTGAGTTTCTACGCGAGTACGGAGTCTGATTTCCATCACTCCAGCGCCGTGCGCGTGAACCCCGGGGACAGCGTCACGGGTCTCGTCCGCCAGACGGCCGAGCAGGGAGGGCTATTTTCATACACGTCGGAGTTTGTCGGGTTTCCACAGACGGCTCTCAGTGCCAATAACGTGGGACAACTCGCTAACTGCTATGAGGCACTGGAAGCCTATGCCACTCGGGCATCCGATCTGCCCACCCGAGAAATCCAGATGCGGGCCATCGACGTGAGGACGAGTGCGGGTTCCGAAACCGTCAAATGGCAGCAGGGGGCCTCAAGTCTAGTGGATTACGGTGAACATACATTCATCAGGATCAATGGCCAGCAAGCGGAAGTCGATTTGTACAGTTACCGTTTGAAGCAGATGGCGGTCCTCAGTGTGGAGGGGCGACTGCACGTGTTCTACACCAATCCTGCTGATGCCATCTATTACCGTCGACAAGAATTACCGAATTATACCTGGGCGGACGATGAGTCCGTGGGGCCAGGCAACTCGGCCAAGCAACTTTGTCCCGTGGTCCTCAGCAGCGGCTACGTGGCGCTTCTATACGTGGGAACAGACGACAACATATACGTGAATGAGCATACTAACCTGGGATGGTTCGGCGAGAGGAAGCTCGGCAGCCAGGCAAAGCAAATCGCGGCGGCCCTTAATGCAGACGGCCGACTTGAGGTCTTCTATATCGGTATGGATGACAACCTGTATCACTTTTGGGAGGAGTTCGGGGGCGCAATCAGCGATCATGAGGCGCTTGGCGGCTCTGCCAAGAGCATCGAAGTGGCTTCCAATGCCGACGGTCGATTGGAGCTCTTTTATATTGGTACGAACAATGTGATCTACCACAATTGGCAACTGGTACCCAATGGCAACTGGAGCGGCGAGGCTACCTTCGGGACGCTGGCTAAGCAGTTTGCGATTGGCAAGAATCAGAACAAGACGCTGGAACTCTTCTACGTCACGCTTGACGACCAGCTGTATCACAACTGGCAGACAGCACCTAACAGCGGATGGAATGGAATCGATAATTTTGGAGAGACTTACGCCCAGCAAGTATCGGTGGGCAATGATTTAGCCGGGCGACAGCATTTGTTTTACATCGATCCAAACGGTCAAATTTATCAGATGGTGCAAAACGACGTGAATTCTGCGTGGGGCGCGCCGCGTGAATTTGCAGGTCCGGCCAGCCAAGTGGCCGTCGCCACTAACGCAGATGGCCGGGTCGAAGTGTTTTACGTGGGTGAACAGTTGGCATTGTTTCAGAAGTGGCAGACAGTTCCCAACCTAGATGTGTGGAGCTCGATGTATAAGGTCTAAGCAAGCAATCGTTCAGTCTGACGCGAGCAGAGCTGCCTCAGGAGTGGCAGTCCAATCGCACCACGCTGGTCGTCTCGATGCGTGGTAACGATTCATCTTTATCATCCACGGCGTTTGGGCTTGAAACGGACACGACGGTGCCGCTGCTTCGTTCGCACCCGATCACTCTAAAAGTGACATCGATCGAAAATGCAGCACTTACCTTGGCCGTTCGGGTGCCCACACCTAAATCCCAAAGCAGCTTCCCATTCTCAACCCTGGCCGGGGTCATACTGGACCGGACGAGGCTCAGCACATGCGGGTCGAAGTGAAGTTCCAGGGGCGCGCGTTTCACAGACGCGGACGAATCGATCCTCGCCTCAGTCGCTATGGTGACCATTTCCCCCTTCCGCGCTGGGGCCGGGCGGCCAGCGATCCCTGCAGCGATCCACAGCCACGGCGCTCGCACCACCCTCGGGGCGCCGCTGACGTAGAGCACGCAGGTGGCGGTGTGCGCGGTCGCGTGCGCCACCAGGGAGACCTGTTTCAGCCCCGGACTTTGATTGGTGTCGACCATCCAACCGAAAGACGCTCGTCCCAGCGCATTTGACGTGGTCGTTCCAACCAGTTCGTTCCCGACGAATACGTCGACCGCCTGCATCGAAGGCACCTGGTTGCCGTCGATGATGACCTGTTCGCCCACAGAAACGGCTGCGCTCGAAACGGCGCAGGTGGGGAGCTCGGGCGGCCTCAACGATATCAAGGCGCCTTCAATTCCGCTGACGGGTAGAGTCGACGCCGATCGACTCCCGTTGATGCGCACGGTCGCCGCGATGCGCGCGGTGCGCAACGACCTCCAGAACAAACTATTGGGAATTTTGGTGGCCACCTGTGCCCACGCGACGGGCTCTCCCTCTAGCGAAACGTTGTAGGCCGAGGAAGTCACACCACGTCCTGTGAGCGGAATAAATTGGCCCTCCCGACAGTATTCAAGCGTGGTGTCCGTCACGTTCGCGCGGCCGCCCTCTAGACCTTGTACGGTAACGCTGACCAACATTTCGCCGCCTCTGAAGGCCTCTTTGCGCCCGACCGGTCGATATTCACAGCCGGTGGCCGAATTCCCATCCTCGTCGAGGAAGAAAATGTACTGATACCGCTGTCCCTCACGCATACGACCCGACAGACGCGCCGCAATCTCCGTAGTACCTCTCGACGGTGTCTGCGAGAGGGTGAGGCTCGCGAAGGCGACTTCAGACTTCGCGTCTCGTCGCTTGAGTGCGTTAGGCTGGATTGCAACGACGGTGCCCCAAGGGTCCATGCCATTCGTCGTTACGCTGCCTGGAACGAGAGGCGCCACATCGCGAGCAGTCTCCACTTGAAGTGGGCGAAGCGCACGGCAGATTCCTTCCCACACCATCAGGCTCGAACATCCTGAAGGCTGATCTCCCAGTAAATCCTCCTTGGGACTGTCATTGGCGTCGACGCCCAAGGGGTCACAGAAGCTGTCATATTTCCGAGGACCAGGAGTCGGAGGCAGCAGCCCGTCGTGATTGTTGTCCAGTCCATCGCCGTGCCCCAATAGCAAACTATGTCCGAGTTCGTGCGCGACGACGACAGCACTGGCGTCTGAATCAGAACTAGTCAGGTAACTTATTCGGTTACCGCCATTCGGTAGTGGGACAATTCCGGAATATTCAGTGGGATCGGCCGTGGCGATGAAAAGTTGCGGGCTGACATCGTCGTACCCGAGCGTTCGCGGCGCCACGCAGAGTGCAGCGCTCTTGGGTTGACCTTGGATTAAATTGTCAGGCCTGGGCGTCACTCCGGCGGTTGAACTGTTGAAATTTTGTACATTCAGAGCAATCGTCCCCCTTTGACCCGGGTACATGGCCGCCCATGCTTGTTCGCAGGAGTCCCATCCTGAAGTGAGGTCCGCATTGAATATCCCGAGCGTCACCGAGCCGTCTTGTATCGTGGGATCAGGGTTTGCCACGACGGGGAAGTGGTCGGCGGCCGCGGCGCGGAACGCGATGTGCGAATTGCTCTGATCAATCCACACCTGCGAAGTTGCGGTGCGGAGCAACTTCAAGAGTACGCTATCAGTGGTGGAATTACCGGCCGTGAAGTTTTGACCGCTGGGAACCGTGGTGCCATTTGCTGCAATGCTTCCGGCGAGCGCACACCATCGGACGGGTACGGTTATGAGATCCTTGCCTATTGAGGGATCGCTGAACACCGACGCTGCCGAATCCACATCCCCGGTCACGAAGACGGTATGTTCTCCCGGCGTCACTGTCCCGTTCGAGGTGACCACCGCGATTCCCGTCGGCTTGTGCACCACAGGCACCGTGGCGAAGATGTTGTGGGTAAAGGCATTGATGACAGCAACAGAGTCCTTGTCACGCTGCGTCACGAACAAATTCCCGGTCGCCTGATTCATCGCGATGGCCCAAGGGCTACCTTGGATCGGTGTCTGCGCGGCGATTGTGAAGGGATTGGTGCCCGACAATGTGACGAGCTGCGAGTCCGTGGTGATGTAGAGCTGACCCTTAAGCTTTGGATCAGTGGACGTACTGGCGACGATCTGATGAATCGTGCCGCCAATCGATAACGACCCGAATAATGATCCGTTGGCGGTGACCAACTCGACCAGGGTGCCATTGGCCATACCAATGACGACCCCGCCGCCCGCCTCATCCACCCATAGCGCAGTGGGTGCGTTGCTCAGCTTCACGTCAGGCTCGAAGGCGAAAGGGGCCTTGCTCATGTCGACCACCTTCAGTTTGTTCTCGCTCGGCAGCGCGACATACAGATGCTGAGTCTTCGAGTCTATGGCGACTACGCCAGGCACGCTCTGCAGCGGGATCACCACCGGCACGGTGGAAGAGCCCATATCCACCAGATTGACCACCCCCGGAGCCGCGCCACCCCGAGTGGGTGCGAACAAAGTCTTCCAGACAGGATCGATATTGAAGCCCGCGACGTCGCCACCCAATGGTACAGGTCCGTTCGGCTGCGTGAGCGTCCCAGGGTCGAACTGGCTGACAGCGTTTGACACGGAGATATAGACGCGGTTGCCGTCCTGCGCATAGGTTACCGCCGTCGGGATGCCGCTCAGCGAAATCGTCTGAACGCCCGACACTGCGACACTGGGATACCAGATACCAGCGATCAAGAGGCCGCAACACAGGGCTCGAAATACAACTTTAATCATACCGCCTCCTTGCGATTACAATGGCGGCCGCACTCGGGAACGAAGCGCGAAGGGCCATTGCCCGGTACTCTCCCTTGCCGCATCATCGCTTCCCCAACTTTACTCTAGTCCTATCGGCCGCATCGTCAAGTTTGCGTGTGCTGTCGATTTCCCCATCGGTGCTCAGTTCGCGATGCCTGCCCGACAGGCCATTTCGATGTCGGGTGACGGTGGCTTTGGGATGCTCATGGGAGGTTTGTTGACCGTGCGGCAATCAAGGCTCCCAATAAAGATTGTCATCTTCAACAACGGGCTTCTGGGCTTCGTCGATATCGAGATGAAGGCCGGGGGCCTGGGAAGGGGTCGGCAAGCGCTGCAAGTGATTGATTTATAAACCCCTGGAACACCCGGCAGCGGGCTGAAAATCCGCGTGTCGGGGGTTCAATTCCCTCCCTGGCAAGTATTGATATCTATTGCCATTGGGGGCAACATTGGACGCATAAGACGTTTTTTCTCGGAGGGCCATACTTTGAGCAGCAGTCTCAATGTGCAATTGACTGATGCGCTTCGCAAGTACGTCGATGAACGGGCGAGCGATAAGGACGTGTACGCGACGCCGAGTGAATACATCCGCGACCTGATCCGCCAGGACATGCAAGAC
>Ga0210402_10005737_pt1 | contig 11079 bp, 14 predicted proteins | sample IncBWC7MmetaG_FD_161055 | JGI IMG/M metagenome (GOLD analysis project Ga0210402, IMG submission 161055) | Forest soil microbial communities from Barre Woods Harvard Forest LTER site, Petersham, Massachusetts, United States - Inc-BW-C-7-M | ecosystem: Environmental > Terrestrial > Soil >... | reverse complement strand
AGTACGTTCTGGTTCAGAGCGGCCTTGGGCAACGGGTTTGGGCTAGGCACAACCCGCCACTGCTTGCCGTCGAAATGTTCCACCAGGGTTTGGACGGAACTCGTAGCCTGGTCCACCGACACGCCAACCGCCCAGATATCCGTCGGCGAGTTTGCTGACACCGCCGAAAGTAGATTACCGGTCGCACTCCGATTAGGGCTGGGAACTACGGTCCATTTCTTTCCGTCCCAGTGTTCGATCAGGGTCAGGACGGCTCCGTTGGAGGCTGGTTGATATCCCACAGCATAAATATTGTCCGCTGCAAGTGCGACAAGGCCGTTTAGCGAGGAATTGCCATTTGTGCCCAGCAGGGGTGTAGGAACCACCGTCCATCGTTGACTATCCCAATGAATCATCATCGGCTGCAGGTTGACGGTTGTGCATGTGAACGAGAAACCGGTCGCCCAAACATCGGTCGCAGATACTTCAGCTACGCTGGTGAGATCGTTCCCAGTGTTGAAGCCCTGGCAAGATCGAGGGGAGCCCGGATTCGGGCTGGGTACATCGGTCCATTTGACTCCGTCCCAATGCAGCGTTAAAGTACGCGAGAAATTAATATTGTTGTCATTCTGAAAGCCGACGGCCCAGGCATCCGACTTCGAAAAAGCAGCAACCGCGTTGAGCGTGTTGCCTTGAGCATTTCGGCTGGGACTCTTCTGAATCTTAAAAACGGAACTTTGGGCCGATGAAATAATCGCGGTGCCGCCCGTCATGAATAGGCAAAGCAGTGAAAATAGCGAACGGCGGATGCGGGGACACCGCGCGCCTGTAAATCGAATCATTGTGACCTCCGGGTCGCATGTTAAAGACGCCGAAGGCCAAGGTTGTTATGAAAATGTAAATAAATCGTAATCTGTGCGGTGACAAGCGACGCCGGCCCATCTTTGTGCTTCGACGTCCCTGACCGCGTACCGCTATCGCGCTCTCAATCGAAAATCAAAACCGCCGAAGCAATCACCGTGCTCCACAGCCCGCGCTTATCACCAACCGCGGACTGAGTAATGTTCGCCGTACGAACGATCTTGTTCGAAATCCGGTAAATCTCTTTCTTCTCGTCCCAGGAGCGGTCGGGATCAAATTCCACATTCAGCGTTGTAGCCAGCATTTCCGCCGCAAGCTCCTCGGCATACTCGCCCGCCGAGTCGTCGGTTTCACCAAACGAATGGTGCTCGCTGAGGTAGCCATAAGTGTTGCGGTCGGCCGGAATCGCCACGCCGATGCTGGCCGCGAGCAGGCGATGCGGCTCGCGCGTCGAGTTCTCCGCAACCACCGCGAAAACCACTTCTCCAGGACTCAAATACTTCAATCCCTGGGAACGCGGCACCAGCTTGCACTGCGGCGGGAAGATGGATGAAACGCGAACCAGGTTTTGCGCGGCGATGCCGGCGTCCCGCAGCGCCAGCTCAAAGGAAGTAAGGCGCTCCCGATGTTTGCCGACCCCCTTGGTGAAGAAAATCTTCTTCGGGACCATGTCCTTTCCCAATTCGTTGTTCCTCCGATAGTCAGATGAGGGTCAAATCTAACATAGCGAATTGTAAAGGGAATATGAAAATTGGTTCGCAAGACAAAAAATCTTACGATCCTCGAATTCGGATTACCGTCCTCAAGAAGCCAGCCTATTTGGCCGGGGCGACTGAGCTGACTTCGATGGTGTCGCCGTCAGCTTCGCCCTGCACCGTGGCCTTCGCAGCGGCCAACTTGTCGAGCTTGTCGAGCGTAGCCTTGTCCTTCACATCCAATGTGTACACTTTATCTCCCACGACGAGGGCGTACTTTGAGCCTTTTTGGACGCAGGCGCGCAGGCAGGAGGCGTCGTCACCGGCCATCATGTGCTTCGCCCCGCACATGGCATCGCTAACGGTGCCCGTGAAGGTTTGGGCCTTGCCGGCGAATGCGGCTGGAACCATGGCTGCGACTACCAAAGCGCCAAACAGGGAAACGGCTAACTTCCGTGTAACTGTCATGAAGTCCTCTTTCTTTCTGAATTAATATGCACTGTGCTATTTAGATGTTTCTATTTGAAAGGCGATAGCACTCCGCGTCAAGGAGTTTCGCCCGCGGCGCTCATGATTTCGGATCGAAACGCACAGTCACGTCAACCGTTTTTTCGTCGTGATTGAGTGATTCGCGGACGCTGGTTTTCCAGTCGCTCGTGATGGCAAATTCTTTGTCTTCTTTTTCCAGAAATCGCTTGGGATAACTTGAGTCGTAAGTGTCTCCCGGGCGCAGCTTCCAGTCATCCTGCAAGCGGGCAGTCGTGCGCGAGTCGAGCCCTCGAATGTCCAGATCTCCCATGGAATAGACGTCTCCCTCCTGGATGCGCAGCACATATTTGACGCTGGAGTTCGCGTCGTCCATTTCACGGTCCGGCCGGATATTCACCGCCATGTATCCGTGGCTGCCGTAGAGTTTGTTCATGGCTTCGATATCGGTATCGAACTGCACGGCATTTGCCGGCTGCTCGAGTTTTGCCTGGATCAATGGTCGCAGAACATCGGTTGGGCAGGCCTTGTTGCCCGCGAAATCGACCGCGGTCAGTTTGTATTGGCGTCCGGGATCAACCGGGAAAGTCACATCGACGGTGGTCTCCTGGGGGCTGTTCTGAACCACAGTCGCCTGAGCGTCGCCGAACGTCGCTTTCAAATATCCCTGCCGGAGATAAATCGGGAGAAAATTCTTGTCCTCTTGAGCACGAAGTATCGAGCGCAAGAAATCAGCGCCTTCCAGCTTTTTCGCCGCAGATTCAAGCAAAGGCAATTCAGCCTCACCGGCTCCGGCAAAAGCGATGTTGCGGATGTGAATCTCGGTCCCGGTTACCGTGAAAACGAATGCTTCGATCGGGCCATCCTGGTGGGCCGCGCGAAGATAGTCGACCTTGCCTTGTACATTGTGTTCGATCAACAATCCTTGCAGGGCGTTCGAAACCTCGTCTGCAAGGTCACCGCCAGCCGGGAGTTGCCCTTGAAATAACGGAACCTGGGCATGAATCTGGTCGAGCAGTTCCTGATCCGAGAACCAAACCAGATTGTCGAAGCGAACGGGAACCAATTGTTCCGCGTCCTGGACCTGCAAATCCAGCTTGGTGCCGTCCGCGGAGTATTGAAAGCTGTACGTAACATCGCTGAAAGCACCGGTTTCGCCGAGGACCCGGGCAGCTTTTCTAAAATCGTCTTCGCTGACGGTCTGCCCGATGTGTAAACCGCTCGCGGCGATGACTTCTTCCGATTTGTAGCGTTTCGTGCCAGTGATCTTGACAGAAATGAGTTTGAAGGCCGCAGGCGGAAGTTCCTTGGGGGACTGCTTTCGCGGAGCCTGGGCGAGCGCCGAGGATAAGCAGAGACACAGGACCACCAATGGCAATTGAAATCCAGAAATTCGCACGCGGAGAGATTTTAACCCAAACGGTAGCGCACGCTGAATCAATGCCCAGCCCTATTCGACGAAACGCTTGCAGTGGAGATTTGTGGAGCGAACCTGGCGCGTTGTAAGTGGCTGGGGTAAGTCCGCGCCCGGCGCCATCAGATGCCAGGCTTCACGAAAAATCTCTAGGCGACCGCTGCCCCGTTCGCGCCCAGAAGGATAGAAGGCCAGAACAGCTGAGGCTGGCAGACAGTTAACTGGGATTACATACCAAACGTTCTCCGCAGCGATATAGGCGACCAGAAAATCAATTTCTTCTGCGGTGTAGGGTATCTTATCGCCGTGCGTACTTCGCAGCCGATAGATCCCCTCGACTAAGCCAAAAATCGATTTCACCTGCACCCGCCAGAAGCGCTCGCCAGAGTCAAGGATGAAGTCGTAGCGTTCGCTATCTCCGTGCGGCCTGGCCACGCCAAAACCCAGGCTCGCTGCTTTGTGCAGAAACGCAAGCTCAGCCAACTCGCCCTTCTCTTTGGTCTTGAGAGGTCCGCGGACAAGGGGTGCGATCGGGCGTGTTCGCGCGCAAGATTGGCTCGATTTCTTCCTCATTCCGACTCCAATAAAAAAGGCGCGAGCCGGAATCCCGGTCGCGCCTGCTTGTTTTTGCTCCTATTTCCAGAATAGCAAACTGGAGGGGGTAAACATGACATGATTTCCAGATTTATTTTCCGAGCCGAATCAGTGGCTTAGAAGAAAATGGGCGGCTTAGGGGGCTTGACAAGTTTTCGGCAGAAAGGCAGTTATTGATGTTTTGACCGATCAGCCCCTGAACTCCGTCATCGTCAGCTCCCTCCTTAGACGTGTCATCCCGAGCGAAGCGAGATCGTTCGCAAGCGAACGATCTCGCGGAGTCGAGGGACCTTGCGTTTCGATTTTGTTCCCGGATGTGACATTCATCACAGACGCACGCGATGTCAGCGAAGACAATCCACACAAGGTCCCTCGACTTCCGGATGACAGTTCGTTCGCCGCACATGCGCCGAGAACATTGCTACTACGTCTACATGGTGCAAAGCGCCTCCCGCCGCGCGCTTTATATCGGCATGACCAGTAACCTCATCCAGCGCGTGTTCCAGCACAAAACTCACGAACTCGAAGGATTCAGCGACAGCTACAACGCTGTCCGGCTGGTGTACTGGGAAAGTTTCGACGATGTGATTAAAGCTATCAACCGGGAGAAGCAACTCAAGAATTGGCGCAGAGAGAAGAAGCTGTGGCTGATCGCAAGAACGAATCCAAAGTTCAGAGACTTGGCAACCGACTGGTCCAGCCAAGAAACCCTCAAAGCACAGCAGTCCTAAAGCCCCACCAAAGCTCCCACGCATTGTCATCCCGAGTGGAGCGAGATCGTTCGCAAAGCGAGCGATCTCGCGGAGTCGAGGGACCCCGAGTCCGCCTGCAGCGCGACAGCCACATCAGGGAATTTCCACGTTGCTCGCGTGGGGACGGGTGCCCTCGGGAGCCTGCCCTGAGCGAAGTCGAACGGGCCATGCGGAGCAAAGCTCCGCAGCGCACTTGACTGCGTGGGGCGCGCTCAAAACGGTCCTTCGTCATCCTGCGGAGGGTCAAACGGCAACTGCATCTTCTTCTCCGCCGCTGGCTTTGCTTTCGGCGCTTTCTTGAATGTCACTTCCAGCAGGCGCTGATACTCGACCCGTTTGCCCGCGAGCAGTTCTTCGATGGTGAGAATCTGAATGCGCGGATAGCGGTCTTCCAATCCGGGAGGCTTGTAGAATCCGGCTTCGGCAGCCTCTTTCAGCATGGGCTTGGTGGGCGCTTCCATGCTGATGAGCACGCCGATCTGCGCTTCTTCGCGTTCGATGACGCCACGCAGGTCGCGCACGTACGAAAACGAGGTGTTGACACCGAAGCCTAACTGTCGCTGAACCGCAATGCCTTCGCGTGTTTGTTGAGAGAATCGAGAGCTAGTTCTGTTCCGAAGTCTCCGTTCTCTTCGCTCTTTTCCTGGGCCTTACTCTCAGTTGACTTCGGATAGAATTCCTTGAGGAATTCTTCGTAACTCGTGAAACGCCTCACGGGTTTCTGCTCTAGTTGGCCAGCGACTTGGTCCGCCATATCACTTTGCCTCATCCTTGCGGTAGTAGTTAGAGAAGAAATGTGCATTCAGTGGGGGTTCGAAATAATGTTTTCTCTTGATCCAAACAAAACCGTCACCTTTGGAGATTACCGCGACATCAATCGGCAACGTTACGGTATCGGTTTCCACTGAGGTCATTCTACGCTTGAAAGCGGTTAAGTTCACAAGCGATTCGGCCATGGCCGCTAGGTCTTCTTTCGGAAGGGACGCCACGCTATCGATGACGGGGCCGATGAACTGCGTTTGGCGGTAGTCCTGGAGCCCTTTGGTGAAGTCCTGCGCAAGTTTGCTCCCTAGCTCAATAAGTTCCTTTCGGACAGACTCCTGTAGTTCCGCGCTGATCTTACCGTCCAAGGCTGCGGCAATTTTATCCGGATATCCTTGGCTGAGGAGCGCCGAGACATATCCCTCAACTGCTTCTCGGTACTTCGGGTCGACTCCTTCCATAAAGCGGTTCACCATCTCTCGTTGGGCGAACGGTACCACCGATGCGGTAAGGCCCTTCCCGATCTTCTGACGGTTCGTTTCAACGTACCGCAGTTTCTTATTTATGACGCATTCGCATTCGTAAGCAAGCAACGTTGGGAACACATCCTTCTCACCATAACCAGCGATCACAACTCCAGAGTACTCTGGCCGAGCGAACTTCTTGCAGAGAATAAGCGCACCAGCCTGTCGCAGTTGCTCCTGACAGTCCCCAATCGGCAAATTTTCAAAGACCTCCGCAATGGCGTCTTGGATATCCTTCCCGCAGTTGCGGGCACACGCTGCAATGTCTCCTGCCCAAAACTCGGAAGATAGTCCATTTTATCGAGTTCAGTGAGAAAGTCTGCCACTTCTCGCGCACCAATGTGCTGACTTGCTCCTGGTCTATCGACCCAATCGACTTAATCACTGACTCGACGGCCTTGTCGATCCTGTTCTTTAACCGGTAAAGGCCGTAGCCGAGATAGTTCGATGCGCTCTCATGCTGCAAATCGTCTGGGAAAAGGATGTTCTCGCGCTCGAAGAAGTTAATGAAGTCTGAAGCGTACTCCTCCAGACCGTCGTACCTCTTATCATAAAGTTCAGCGCGGTACATCTTGATGATCGTCTCCCAAGGGATCTGCATGAAATCGGCCGAGCCGTACACCATCACACCGACTGGCCTGTATTTCGAAAGCGTGAAAAGCTTGTTAACTGTGTTGTATATTTTCTGGCCGCCGGAAAGCTGCAAAGTGACGGCACTGTCAGCAGCCATGGCGACGGCGTTTCTGTTTAGAATTGCTATCTCAGCGGTCATAGGACGTTCACCGCAACACTGTCAACAGAATTGTAGATCGCGGTCCGCAGTTGGCTGGCCCCTCGTAGGCGCGCTCGGCGTCCACGTTCCACTCCCAGGTGTCCTCGAAGGCCATGATCTGGGAGCTGGAGCGGGTTCCGTCCTTTTCGGCGAAGAGCACGTTGTAGTCCTGGCGGCTGTTGAAGGGTGGGTCGAGGTAGATGAGGTCGACGGACTCGTCCTTGATGTGCTGGCGCAGGACTTCGAGATTGTCGCCGTAATAGAGTTGGTTTTTCTCCACTGCGGGAAGATTCTAGCGCGGATTGACTGTTTGCGTAATTGCTGGTTTGTGTGCGTTGTGGGAATGCCTGGCGGCGTTATTGTGGCGCGAGCGGCAAGCAGGTCCCTCGACTCCGTAGCTGATTCGCTTCGCGAAACAGCTGCTCCGCTCGGGATGACAATTTGTAAGGGCGGAAATGACCCGAGTCCTGGCTAGCGTTTGCCTGCGGCCTGGGCGTCGATGCCTTTGATCTTTACGCCGATGTCGATGAAGGCCAGGGCGGCGCGGCTTAGGGCTTTGTCTTTGCGGAACACTAGCGCGAGATCGCGGCGGATCGTGGCGTCGGAGATGGGAATGGCGGCTAGCGCGTTGGCGCGCATATCTTCGAGGACGTTTGAGCGGGCGATGAAGCCTAGTCCCGCGTCGGCGGCTACGAAGCGCTTTAGCAGTTCGCTGGAGTCGAGTTCCATGGTGTATCGCGGCTTGAGCTTGCGTTCGTAGAAAAGATTTTCCAGCGCGTCGCGGGTGTGTCCGATCTTGGGCACGACCAGGGGAAACTTTGCGGCTTGGGCGATGGTGGCTGACTTCATCTTGGCCAGGGGATGCTGCGGAGGCGCGATAATTACGAGTTCGTCACGATGGATCAGTACAACCGTCAGGCGCGCGTCGGTTACGGGAAGGGAAACTACGCCGAAGTCCACTGAGTTGTCAACGACGGATTCCAGAATCTTGGCATAGTCCGCGCGCTTGATGTTTACGCCGACGTTCGGGTACTGCTTTTTGAACTCGGCGAAAACCTCGGGCAGGATGTGCAGGCACGTGCCTTCGTTGGCGCCGACCACGATCTCGCCGCGGGGCACGCGCTCGGTTTCAGCGATGGCGGTGAGCATGGTCTTGCGGGATCCCACTATTTGTTCGGCGAATTTCTGGAAGAGTTTGCCTGAGGCGGTGACCGAGACCTTCCCGCCGGAGCGGTCTAGCAACTTCGCGCCCACCTCTTCTTCTAAAGACCGAATCTGCGAGGAGATTGCCGGCTGAGTGCGGAAGCGCCTTTCCGCGGCACGGGAGAAGGAGTTGAGCCGCGCAACTTCGAGAAAAGTTTCGAGCTGGTCGAAGTCCATAGCAGCAGTTTTGGGAGCGTTCGGGGCGCGGGGGGAATTGTAGCAGGATTGTCGGGCGCGCTATTTGTGAGTCAGAAACGAGGATCGAGTTTCGCGTGGCCGGGGAAAGCAGATTCCTCGTCGCTTTGCTCCTCGGAATGACAAGACAATTTTGAGGAGTGACGAAGGAGGGTTTGTTGGTTGCAGAGACGTAGCTAGCTACGTCTCCACAACAATAGTTATTGCTTCAGCAGTTTTTCGATTGCGGACGTTACTTCCGGGGAATCCGGGGTCACGGCGGGTTCGAAGCGTTGGACTACGTCGCCGTTACGGTCAACCAGAAACTTGGTGAAGTTCCACTTGATGTCTCCCGTGTGGGACGGGTCAGCGTCTTTGGTGAGGTACTGATAAAGCGGCGCCTGATCCGCTCCCTTGACCGAAATCTTGGAGTACAGAGGGAAAGTCACGCTGTACTTTCTCGAGCAAAAGGTCTTGATCTCGGCATTCGTTCCCGGCTCCTGCTGTCCAAAGTTGTTCGCAGGAAAACCAAGAATCACAAATCCCTGATCTTTATACTTGTTATAAATCGCCTCAAGACCCGAGTACTGGGGCGTAAAATCCGCATTGGCTGGCTACGTTGACCATCAGGATTACTTTTCCTTTGAAATCGACCAGGGGCATGGGTTTTCCGTCGATGTTGGGCAGGGTGAAATTGTAGAGGTTCGAGGCAGCGAAGGTTGAAGTAGCCATAAGAATCACGAGTCCTGACAAGAGATATTTGCAGAGGTTTGCATTGCGCACAACGGTCATTCTTTCTCCTTGGCGCTGCTGGTGGTTGATGATGCGATTTCGATAAGAATACCGGAGGGAGTTGCGGTGCACAACTTTCGCTGCGGAATCAAGCTTATCGCACCGCGCGCTAGATCCCTCGTCCATCTGCGCTGGCCTCGGGATGACGGCCGGTGGGGGGGCCTGCTCTGGTCCCGTTGACGGCCGGTGGGGGTGGTTCCGGCGTAATTGGCGCTAGGTATTATTGTGTTCGTATTCGGACACTTGCTTCCCATGAATGGACAGAACGGGCTCATTGAATCGTGCTTTGATTGGTGGTAAGCATATGGGGGTAGGCAACTTACGGGACCGGAACAGTGGTCTTGCGCGTGCCATTCTCTAAGGCAAATGGATATTGCTCGCCCATCGGCTGCGGGAGAACGCCGTCGCCGTCGAATCATATATGCCGGCGTCGGAATTGTGCTGGTCGCTTTGGTGACCATGGGTCTTTCCCGATTGAAGCCGGCGGCGCCAACGGTTGAACGGTCCACGGTATGGGTGGATACGGTGAAGCGCGGATCGGTGTTGCGGCAGGTCCGCGGTCTGGGAACCCTGGCTCCGATGGAGGGTTCGATCCAATTTCTGCCGGCGATCACCGAAGGGCGGGTGGACAAAATTCTTGAGCTTCCCGGAGCTCAGGTAAAGGCCGACACCGTACTGCTCGAGCTCAGCAATCCTCAGTTGACACAGGAGGCGCTCGATGCCCAGTGGAAGCTGAAGGCGTCCGAAGCCGATTACAAGAACCTGGAAGTGGCGCTGGCGAGCCAGGTGTTGGCGCAAAAATCGTTGTCGGCACAGGCACAGTCGGAGTACAGCCAGGCCAAGATGCAGGCCGACATCGATTCTGAATTGGCGAAGCTCGGAGTGATCTCGCAATTGAGCATGAAGGTTTCCAACCAGAAAGCGGAGCAGTTGTCTACACAGAACGACATCGAGAAACAGAGGCTGGTGAATAGTAGCGAAGTGCTCAAGGCGCAACTGCAGGCCAAGCAGGCTGAGGTGGAAGAGTTTCGCGCGCTAGCACAGCTGAAGCAGAACCAGCTCGATCACCTGCGGGTTCGTGCCGGGATCGATGGGGTTTTGCAGGAACAGACTTTGAAGATCGGACAGTTTGTGACGCCGGGTACGACGCTCGCTAAAGTGGTGCAGCCGCAGCGGCTGAAGGCAGAGTTGAAGATTGCCGAGACCCAGGCGAAAGACATTCAGATTGGCCAGCCGGCGTCGGTGGATACACATAACGGCGTAATTCCTGGTCACGTTGTGCGGATTGATCCGTCTGTAGTGAATGGGACGGTGACCGTAGATGTGACTTTGGACGCCAAGCTTCCGCAGGGGGCGCGGCCTGACCTGAGCGTGGATGGAACCATTGATCTCGAGAAGATGGACAACGTGCTGTATGTAGGACGTCCGGCGTTCGGGCAGGAGCAGAGCACGGTAGGAATGTTCAGGCTGGAGCCCGATGGAAGTAACGCCGTGCGGGCGCAAGTGAAGCTGGGCCGCAGTTCGGTGAATACGGTTGAGATTCTGCAGGGGTTGAAAGAGGGCGACCAGGTCATTCTGTCCGATATGTCTCGCTGGGATTCTTACGATCGCGTTCGCCTGGAATAGGCTGAACGCTGAAAAGGGGAAGGAACTTCGATGGCCGACGCAGGCACAATCATTTCGATGGAAAACATCACCAAGGTGTTCTTTACCGATGAGGTGGAAACCCATGCGCTGTCCGGGATCCACATGGAGATTCGCAAGGGAGAGTATGTGGCGATTGCGGGGCCGTCCGGCTCGGGCAAATCGACGCTGCTGGCGCTGATTGGACTGCTTGATTCGCCGACGGATGGGACTTACGTGCTGAATGGACACGCCGCCGCGAATCTCAACATCAGCGAACGTTCGCGCATCCGCAATCGCGAGATCGGATTTATTTTTCAGAGTTTCAATCTGATCGGCGATTTGACGGTGTACGAAAACGTGGAACTGCCACTGACTTATCGCGGCATGCCCGCCAACGAGCGAAAAGAGCGGGTCCACAACGCCCTTGAGCGCGTCGGGATGAACC
>Ga0210402_10005736_pt1 | contig 11081 bp, 7 predicted proteins | sample IncBWC7MmetaG_FD_161055 | JGI IMG/M metagenome (GOLD analysis project Ga0210402, IMG submission 161055) | Forest soil microbial communities from Barre Woods Harvard Forest LTER site, Petersham, Massachusetts, United States - Inc-BW-C-7-M | ecosystem: Environmental > Terrestrial > Soil >... | reverse complement strand
GCGCATTGGCTTTTGACCGCACGAATGCCGACCGCGAGCGGCTCGGTGAGCGCGGCGTGCTCCGACGCGAGACCGTTCGGCACTTCCAGCAGCAAGGCTTCCGACAGCAGCATGCGCTCGGCATAGCCGCCGATATTGTCGTTGGAATAGCCGATGCCGACCGGCCCCGTCGGCGTCAGCAGCGCCGGCATCGAGCAGACGCGCGTACCCGGCTTCAACCTGCCCGTGGTCGAAGGCCCGCAATCAAGGATTTCGCAACAGAACTCATGGCCGAACACGATGTCGCGCGTGAGATCCATCGGCTTGCGACCGGGAAGACGTTTGCTCATCTCGACCATCCGATGCGCGTGCTTGCGCGCGTGCAGATCTGAGCCGCAGATGCCGCAGGCGAGCGCTTTGACCAGCACCTGCCCGGCGCCCGGCGCAGGTTCCGGCAGTTGGTCCACGACGATTTCGCCATTCCGGAAAATCGCAGCACGCATGAGCATCTCTGCCTTTTTGGGCAGACCTCATAGCACGACGTTCACCAGTTGTAACGCATCACACCCTTCCCGGCATAGGACTGCGAGATACCGGAAAACTCGCCCTCGAACGTCGCCGCCGCAGACCAGCCGTTGAGCCAGCCCATCTCCGCGGATACCGTGGTCAGCGCGGACTCATGCGCCTGCGCGGCGCCGTTGACGATGAAGGATGCGCCGGGCAAGGTCTGGAACACCGCCGTGACGTTGCGGTCGGTGTTGAAATCATGCGCCCAGGCAAAGCGGCCGCGCAAGGTGAGGACGCCGTTCTGCATGGCGAAGGATCTGTCGGTGCGCACCCCGAGCTCGGTCCGCGCCGCCGTGACATCCTTCGCCGCATAGTTCAGCGCAAAATTGCCGGTGCCGGCGACGACCTGTTCGGCGTAGGCCGGCAGGCTGAAAATGGTGAACTGCCCGGCCGCATAGGGCGTGAGGCCCATCCAGGGCGTCGCGAAACGATAGCCGCCCTCGAGGCGGCCCGACCACGCATTGGCATTGAACTCCGCACGCAGGTGGTCGACGCCCGCGATCGTCACGGTGCGGTCGGTGGTGATGTCCTGCCACCCATAGGCCGCCGCCGCGGTGACAAAGGCCGCGCCAAGATTGCCGCGGACGAAAGCGCCGGCCTGGAACAGGTCCGATCGCCCGCCGCCGAACCCGGTCACCGCAAAGTTCGTGCCGCCGCCGGCCAGCGCAAAACCTGCAAGAAGCGACGGCGAAATCCGGTAATCGGCCCCGGCAGCGAAGCCGAAGGCGCGCGTGGTCGCCGCGTTCGAACCGAGCGCGGCGTTGCCGTCGCTATTGGCGCCGCCGCCATAGGCCGCGCCCCACACGCTCCAGCGGTTGTCGAAGGGAGCGTTCCGCGCGGCCGCGGCCTTGGTCGGAATGTTCGCAAAAGCACGCGCCGCGCCCGGCTTGCGCGCAGCGTAGGCCAGCGTGCTGTCCTCTTCGACGTAGCCCTGCGCGCCGCCGCCGGTCGCTGCGCCGCTGCTGCGGCCATCGATGAAGGGATCGGTGAGCAATCCGAGAAACAGGTTCATCGCCTCGAACGTCGCGGCTTGCGAGCCGGTCGCGACTTCACCCGAGGCTTGCGTCAGGCCTGACGGCGTCAGCGAGGTAAAGACGGCCGAGATGCCGCCATTGGCATTGAAGAAATTGGCCAGCGTGCTCGCGACATTCTGCTGGTTGACGTTGAGAGTGTTCTTCGCGCCGTAATCGAGGGCAAAATTCAGGATGGCATCCGTTGCATCCGTCGCGACTGTGCCGACGAGACCGCCCGGCGCTGCGACGCCGTCAAACGCGCCGCTGACACCGCCTGCGGCGGTCAGGATCGTATACCTTTTCATGACGGTGCTGCCGGGCGCAAAGGCCACCCCGACATTGCCGCCGAGCGTAGCCGTCCCGCTGACCCTGGCGGATGTCGAACTCGTGGAGCTGAGCTGCACGAGGTAAAGTGCGCCGGACTGGAAGGCGAGATTGCCCTGCACGGTCGTGGACGTGCCGAAGCCACTGCCCGGCAGGAAGATGCCGCCGCTTGCGATCGTGGCGTTGCCGAGAATGCCCGCGCCGGTCAGCGCGCCGCCGGCATTGACCGTGGTCATGCTGGAGGAGGCAATCGAGCCTTCGAGATCGAGGACGCCGCCACTCACCGTCGTTGTGCCGGTATAGGTGTTGACGCCCGAGAGCGTCAGCATGCCGCTGCCGACCTTGACCAGCGAGCCCGACCCGGGCGAACAGCCGCAGGAATCGACGATCGTGCCGCTGACCGTCGTGGATAGATTGTTGCTGCCGACGATCAGCGTATTGCCGGGGCCGATGATATAGGTGCCGGAGCCCGCGATCGAGCCGGCCGTGATCCGGCCGTCGCCATTGGGCCCCACGCTCGCCGAGAAATCGACGAAACCGCTCCCGTTGGTGATGAACTGCCCATTCCCGCCGCTGCTCCGGTCGAAGAATGCGACCGCGCCGGAAGCATTCGTGATGATCGTGGCGTTGCCGGCAGTCGCGAATGCGTCGAATTGCAGCCGACCACCGGCATTGTTGGTGATGGTCGCATTCCCGGCGGTCGGCGCGTCGGATCCGCCGAGCGAGAACGGCAAACCGAACGCGATCAGCCCGCCATTGCCGTTGACGATGACCGCATTGCCGGCCGTGCTGTTGTCGAAGAAGCCGAGGCCGACCGGGACGATGGTCCCGGCCGAACTGTTGTTGGTGATGACGGCGTTGCCGGCCGAGCTGTTGTTGAAGAACAGCGAGCTGCCGCCGGTCGCCAGATTGGTGATGTTCGCGCTCGCAGCCGCGCTGCCGTCGCGGAAGACCGTCGTGCCGCCGAACTGGTTCGAGATGGTGGTGCCGGCCGCCGTGGTCGCATTGAGGAACCGCGTCTCGCCACCGTCATTGGTGATCGAGGTGACGGCCGACATGTTGGCATTGAAAACCTTGAGCAGGCCCTCATTGGTGACGGCACCGACGATCGACGCGGTGTGACCAGCGTCGCCCAGTTGCAACGTGCCGCAAAAGCAGACCGTGGTGGCGCCGGTGTAAGTGTTGGCGCCGTTGAGCACCACGACGCCACCGCCGCCACTGTCCTGCACCGTCAACGCCCCGGTGCCGCCGATGTTGCCGTTCAAGGTCAGCCTGACGCCATTGGCGTCGATGACGTTGCCGGTCGCCGTGTCGCTGATGTTGAAATTGTTGCCGAAGGTCAGATTGCCCGATCCCTCGGCCTGAAAGATTGCGGCCGAGAGCGTCACCGTGCCGGAGCCGACCGCGTTGTTGTTGCCGACCACGAGGGTGCCGAAATTGCCGACGGTGGTGCCCCCGCTATAGCTGTTGTTGCCGGACAGGACGAGGGTGCTTTGGCCGGTCAGTTGCACCTGCACGCCGGCGACGGTCTCGCCGATCGTGTTGGCGATCGTGATCGTCTGACCGGCATTGGCGTTGTCGATAAGGCCACCCACGCTGCCCGCTTGGCTGAAATTCAAAGCCGCACCGCTGATCGTGTAGGACTGCGCGCCCGCGGTGAAGGTCCAGGAATTGGGCGAGATCGCCGCACCATTGACGGTCACCGTCGCCGAACCGTTCGCATCGAAGATTGCCGATTGCCCCGCCGCGACCGGCGGTGCGCCGGATGGCGGGTTCGACCAGTTGGTCCCGGTCCGGTAGAGACCATCGTCGGTCGTGCTGCCGCTGCCCACCCAGGTGAAGCTCGACTGCGCCTGCGCGAGATTCGGCAGCAGAGCAAGGCTTGCGACAAGCGCGCCCGCGCGCAGCGTGGCAGACCCTGCGCGCAGCCGATCGTGCACCTGCGATGGTGATCGAAGACTCAGACGCCAATCCCCAGCCCCGTGACCGGCGCTCTTCAGGCGCCATGGTGACCCAGGGTAGCATGGGTTTACCGCGCGATTTGAAGGAGGCCCGCAAAATCCCGGTTCGCAAGCCAAAGATGGGCCTTTTCCGCCTCGACCGTTGCGTCCTGGCAACAGTCAGGGCAGCCGTTGCCATCCGGCGGAAAACGCATCACGCGTTCGGCGAGGACTCACCCGCCACGGTCAAAAGCTGCGAGCGCCGCACGCGCTCGCGATGCGCGGTGTAGAGGCCGCTTCCGACGATGAAGACGGCGCCGACCACGGTCCAGAGATCCGGCACCTCGCCAAAAATCAGGAAGCCGAGAATCGAGACCCACAGGAGCTGGGTGTAGGAGAATGGCGCCAGCACCGATGCATCCGCATAGCGGAAAGCGAGCACGACGATCCACTGCCCTGCGGTCGACGCCACGCCGATCAGGATTCCGAGCAGGATGTCGTTCAGGCTCGGCGCCACCCAGGCGAACGGCACCATGGCCGAGAGGATGGCAACGCCGGCGATCGATGAATAGATCATCGTGGTGGTGGCGTGCTCGCGGCCGCTCATCATCCGCGTCATGATCAAGGTCACGGCCCAGCAAAACGCCGAGACGATGGGAAAGAACGCCGCGGCATGGAATGCGCCGGTGCCCGGCCGCAGGATCACCAGCACACCGAACAGGCCGACCGCCGTTGCCAGCCAGCGCCGGATGCCGACTTTTTCAGAGAGAAAGATGATCGACAGCGCGGTGACGAACAGCGGCGAGACGAAGCCGGTGGCGGAGGCTTCCGCAATCGGCAGATAGCGCAACCCCGTGATGAACAACAGCGACGAGCCGAGCAGCGCGGCGCCGCGCAGCAACTGGAATCCCGGACGGGTCGATCGCAGCGCGTAGAGCGGCGTGCCCGGTACCATCGCGGGCACCATGATCAGCGCGAACACCAGGAAGCGGATCCAGGCAATCTCGATCGAAGGCAAACCCGCCGAGAGGTATTTTGCCGTGACATCCGAGGTGCCGAGGAACACCGTCGAGAGCAGGATCAGCGCGATGCCCTTGAACGGCCGATCCGCGCGCGCGGGGGCGCGCCGCACGGCCCGCTGCTGCGCGGACAAAGGCATGGATGCGCTGTCGAGCCTTGCGGCTGCAGCTGCGGCGGGCGGTGGAGTCACGGTCTAGCTCGGGATGACGGTCGAATCGGGAGACCTGAAAAAACGCTAATTGCCCGAGGTGAACAACAGCCGAAAACAGGCAGCCGATATGCGCGATTGGGCAGTTCGGGGCTTCCATTGCAACACTTCGTTAAGAAGAGTGTCTTGCTACCGGTCGATCAAACCACGTTGCGCTGTCGTCCCGATAAAGCCGCGCCCCCTCTCCCCGCTCTTGCGGCCGCTTGCGGGGAGAGGTGAACGGAGCGGGCGGAAGCAATCGACCGTCGGCCCGAAGCAATCATCGCCTCACAACATCGGCAGGCTGCGCGGCTGCGCGCCACGCGGAAAGGCTTGATCGAGCGCCGCGATCTCCTCGGCCGTCAACACGAGATTGCCGGCCGCGGCATTGTCGGCGGCATGCTGCGCCGATGCCGCCTTCGGGATCGCGAACAGAGCGGGCTTGCGCGTCAGAAAGCTCAGCGCGACCTGGCGTGGCGTGGCCTGATGCGCATCCGCGATTTTCTGCAGCACTCCGCCGGTGCGGCCGGCAGGCTGAGGAAAATCATTGTGACCGAACGGCGAATAGGCGACCACCGCAACACCGTGGCGTTCGCACCACGGAACCACTCCGTGCTCGATGGCGCGTTCCTTCAGATGATAGAGCACCTGATTGCAGGCGATCTTGCCGTCGCCCGCGACGCCCAGCAGTTCGTCGAGGTCGTCGACGTCGAAATTGCTGACGCCCCAGGAGCGGATCTTGCCGGCGCTCAAGAGTTCCTCGAACGCAGCAACGGTCTCCGAAAGCGGAAAGGCGCCGCGCCAATGCAGCAGATAACAATCCAGCCGATCCGTTTTCAGGCGCCGCAGCGAGCGCTCGCAGGCCGCGATCGTGCCGCGGCGCGAGGCGTTGCTCGGCAGCACCTTCGAAACCAGGAACACCTCGTCGCGGCGGCCGGCGATCGCCTCCGCGATCACGAGTTCGGCGTCGCCATACATCTCCGCGGTGTCGAGATGGCCCATGCCGAGGTCGAGGCCGCGACGCAGCGCTGATATCGCAGCAGCGCGATCGCCGCGGTCGATGTACCAGGTGCCCTGCCCGATCACGGATGCGCTCTGGCCGTTGCGGCCGAATGGTTGTTGTCTCACGCTTAACCTCTTGTCGTTCTCAGTGATCAAGGACGCCGACGTCCGCAACCAGCATCGAGCCGGTCGTCGAGTCCGTGATGTAGAGCCGATCGCGATTTTGTCCAACGATTGCGACATTGATGCAGGCCGGTGCCCACTTTCCGAAGTGACTGCCCTTGCGCCGGAACTGGTCCGGCATCGTCGGAAAGGTCTGGGTTCCGATCAGCTTTGACGGAGTTTCCAGATTTGGCGGCGTTTCCAGATCATGCATTCTTGTTGGCCCATCCGTATCGAGCGGGCGCACCATAGAGGAGGAAATCCCCGGCGTCGATTGCGGTGCCACGCGGCCGTGATGACGGGGCGATGCGCAGCATCGAGTCCGGAACGAGCGACCTGGCGCTGTCGAGCTAACCCGCCGCCGCGACTTGCTGCGGGCGGGGCCTGGCCTCCGCCTCGGCGATCAGCCGCTTCATCTCGGGGATGCAGGAGCCGCAATTGGTGCCGGCCTTCAGCCGCGCACCGAGCTCCACCGCCGATTTCGCGCCGGCGGCGATCGCATCGCAGATCGCAGTGCGGCCAACCCCGAAGCAGGCGCAAACGATCGGACCCGAGCTCGCCAGACCCTCACCCGAGCGGCCTGACAGCAGCATGCGGCGTGCGTCATCGCTCAAAGCCTCCGCCGCAAACAGACCCTTGACGACCTCCCAGTCGCCGGCATCGCGCGCGGGCCCCAGGAACAGGCAGGTGTCGATGTGATCGCCGGCAAAACTCGCCGCGCGAAACACGCCGCCGCCAAAATCGCGATATTCGGCGACATCGTCGCCGGCGATGGCCTTGAACCACGCCGGCCAGCGCGCGAGGTCCGCATTGTCGGCGAACAGATAGCCGTAGCCGCCCGTGGTCGCGGTGCGGACCCACCAGAGATTGTCCGGCAGCTTGAGCTGCCTGCGCGACAGCGCGAAGCCGCGAAACACATAGTCATACGGCGTGATCGAGACCGGCGTCGCCTTCCCCTCGGGCTGGCCGGAGAACGGATCGGTGAACGCCGTGACCAGCGCGCCGACCCTGGCATGTGAGGCGGTGTCTGCGTTCCAGTGAATCGGCGCGAACAGCATGCCGCGCTGCTGCCGCGCGCTGACCACGACCTTGAGAACGCATTGCCCGTAATCGGTGGTCACGCGCGCAAAACTGTCGTCGGTAACGCCGTAGCGCGCCGCGTCGTCCGGATGAACCTCGACATAGGGCTCCGGCAGATGCTGGCCGAGCCGCGGGCTCAATCCCGTGCGGGTCATGGTGTGCCACTGGTCACGGACGCGCCCGGTGTTGAGCCTGAGCGGCCGCCCCGCATGGGTCTCGGTGCGCAGCGCCGGGACCTCGGGCGCGACGAAGCGCGCCTTGCGATCGGCGGTGAAGAACCGGCCGTCGGCGAAGAAGCGCGGCGAGCTCTCCACGCCATCGCGCACCGGCCAATGCACCGGCGACATCCTGTCGAAGGCGTCGTCCGACAGCTGTGTCAGCGCCCCGATATCGAAATCGCGCGAGCCTTCGTTCTCGAAGGCGGAGAGCCGCGCATGTTCGCGGAACACGTCGGCCACGGAGCCATAGTCGAACGCGGCCTTGAAGCCGAGGCGCTTGCCGACCTCGCTCAGGATCCACCAGTCGGGCCGGGCCTCTCCCGGCGCCGGCAGGAAGGCGCGCTGGCGCGAGATGCGCCGCTCCGAATTGGTCACGGTGCCGGACTTCTCGCCCCACGCCTGAGCGGGGAGCAGCACATGCGTGCCGCTGTTGACGGTGTCGTTGCAGCGCACATTCTCCGAGACGACGAAGAGTTCGAGTTTTTGCAGCGCCGCGCGCACGGCATCCGCATTGGGCAGCGAAACCGCCGGATTGGTGCCGATCACCCAAAGCGCCTTGATCTCGCCGCGCGCGATCGCCTCGAACATCTGCACGGCCTTCAACCCCTCATGGGTGGCGATGCGCGGCGCCTTCCAGAAGCGGCGGACGCGATCGATCTCGCCCGGCGTGAAACCCATATGGGCGGCGAGCTGGTTGGCAAGCCCGCCGACCTCGCGCCCGCCCATCGCGTTGGGTTGCCCGGTCAGCGAGAACGGCCCCGCGCCCGGCGTGCCGATCCGGCCCGTCGCGAGATGGCAGTTGAGAATGGCGTTGACCTTGTCGGTGCCCTGCGCCGACTGATTGACGCCCTGCGAATAGAGCGTGACCACGCGCTCGGTCTTGAGAAACATCTCGAAGAATGCCGCGACTGCCGGCTCGCCGAGCCCCGTCGCGAGTGCGGTGGCGGCAGCGCTGGGCGCGATGCTGCGCGCTCGCGCCAGCGCCTCGTCAAAGCCCTGCGTGTGGTTGCCGATATAGTCGCGATCGAGCACGCCATTGTCGGCGAGTTGAACGAGAAGCCCGGCGAACAGCGCGGTGTCCGTTCCAGGCTTGAGGCCGAGAAACAGATCGGCATCCTCGGACGTATCGGTTCGGCGCGGATCGATCACGACGATGCGGGCACCGCGGCTCTGCTTGTTGGCGAGCATGCGCTGGAACAGCACCGGATGGCACCAGGCCGCGTTCGAGCCGACCAGCACCAGGAGATCGGCTGTGTCGAGATCCTCATAGGTGCCGGGCACGGTATCCGCCCCGAACGCGCGACGATGACCGGCCACGGACGACGCCATGCACAGCCGCGAATTGGTATCGACATTGGCCGTGCCGATAAATCCCTTCATCAGCTTGTTGGCGACGTAATAGTCCTCGGTCAGCATCTGCCCAGACAGATAGAACGCCACCGCGTCGGCGCCGTCGCGGGCGATGATGTGCTGCAGGCGGTTGGCGACATGGTCGAGCGCGTCGCTCCAGGCGACGCGCTCGAGGACGCCCTTGCAGCGGATCATCGGATGGAGCAGACGGCTTTCGAGCGAGAGCGTCTCGCCGAGTGCCGAGCCCTTCGAGCACAACCGCCCCAGATTGGCGGGATGCTCCGGATCGCCCGAGATCGCGGCACCGCCCTTGCCGTCGGGTGTGGCGAGCACGCCGCAACCGACGCCGCAATAGGGACAGGTGGTCCGCGTCGCGCGCAGTGTGGAATCGACCGCCGTCATGTAAAGATTCTCGCTCACGCCGCTTTCGACGGCAGGGCGAACGTCCGGCCGAACATCATATCGGTGCGGATCGCCGCGACCGGCTTCCGCTCGCGGATCAGGTCGAGATACCAGAGTGCGTCCGCGGTGTCGCCGATCAGGACCGCGCCGGTGAGGCGGCCGTCCGCGATCACGAGCTTCTTGTAGGTGCCGCGCTTCCTGTCGCTCAGGACGATCGCTTCGCTGCCGTCCGCGCCCAAGAAATCGCCGGCGGAGAACACGCCGACGCCGGACACTTTCAGGTTCGTCGCGACCACGCTGCCGCGATACTCGGCGGGCCGTCCGGCGAGATGCTGCGCCAGCACGCGCGCCTGCTCATAGGCCGGCTCGACCAGCCCGTAGCAGATGCCGCGATGCTCGGCGCACTCGCCGATCGCGTAAATGTCCGGTGCTGATGTCGCGAGGTGGTCGTCGACCAGGATGCCGCGCTTGACCGAAATCCCCGCCTCCTGCGCCAGTGCGACGTTGGGCCGGATGCCGGCTGCGAAAATCACCGCATCGGCATCAAGCCGCAGTCCGTCGGCGAGCTCGACGCCATCGACGTGGCTATCTCCCATGATGCGCGCGGTATTCGCGTTGAGCAGTACTTTGATGCTCTTGCGTTCGACCAGCGTCTTCAGGAGATCCGCGGCCGGCAGGTCGAGCTGCCGCTCCATCAGGCGGTCCATCAGATGGATCAGGGTCACCGGTGCGCCGGCCTTGGCGAGGCCGTAGGCCGCCTCGAGCCCGAGCAGTCCGCCGCCGACCACCACGACGCGCTTCTTCTTGGCGGCAAGCGTCAACAACAGATCGACATCGCGGGTGTCGCGAAAGGTGTGCACGCCCGCGAGCTCGCTGCCGGGAACGTTCAACCTGAGCGCGGTCGAACCGGTCGCCAGCACCAGGCGGGAGAACTCGACGCTCTCGTCGCCGGCGATCTTCAGCTCGCGGCGGCCGACGTCGATCTCGGTGACGAGAGAGTTGTATTTCAGCGTGACGCCGCGATCGCGCCACCATGATGCCGGCTTCAGCTCGATGTCATGGGACGCGGTCTCGCCGGCGAGCACGGAGGACAACAAGACGCGGTTGTAGGCCAGCCGCGGTTCGGCGCCGATCACGGCGATCGCGTAGCGGCCGAGGGAGGTTTTCGCCAACTCGTCGACCAGGCGCGCGGCGGCCATGCCATTGCCGACGACGACAAGCGGTTCACTCATCGCGCTTTCTCACTCCGCCGCTTCACTACGGCCATAGGCGACGGAGATCATGTAGCCGGACAACGTCGCATAGGCCGCGCTCCAGGCCGCGGCGAGGTCGGGCGTCCAGGCCTCGCCGAGCCCGTTTTCCAGGGTCCACAACAGCGCGGCACCCACGACGGGATAGTGCTCTGGTTTCGCGCCATACGCGACATGCCGCGTCGCCAGGGCACTGGCCGCGGGCAGGATCGATTCCAGATTGGAGAGACCGTTTACCACGACCGCGAGTGTCGCCATTAGTTTCTTGCGCTGCTCGGTCATGTCGGCCGGGAACATCGCCTTGACCGCAGGCGCGACCTCGAAGAGGCGATCGTAGAACATTACGGCCGCGGCCTCCGATATCGGCGCGACCTTGGCGAAGCTCTGCTGCACGAGTGCGACCTGTTCGGGTGTCATGTTGCTCTCTCCTTCGCCCTTGGTTGCCTCTCCCCGCTGGTGCGGGAAGAGGCGGGAACGGTTACACCCGCGCTTCGGCGAGGCTGGTCGCAGCCGACGCTTCAGGGCTGCGGCGCAGGTAGTACCACCAGGTCAGCGCCAGGCAGGTTGCGTAGAAGCCGAGATAGATG
>Ga0210402_10005735_pt1 | contig 11081 bp, 14 predicted proteins | sample IncBWC7MmetaG_FD_161055 | JGI IMG/M metagenome (GOLD analysis project Ga0210402, IMG submission 161055) | Forest soil microbial communities from Barre Woods Harvard Forest LTER site, Petersham, Massachusetts, United States - Inc-BW-C-7-M | ecosystem: Environmental > Terrestrial > Soil >... | reverse complement strand
AGGCAAATGGCGGGACGGCCCGGCGCCTGTGCAATACGGTCGAGGAGACGCCGGGCGGCCGTGTCCGCCAATGCCTCGGCGTCCTGCGTTACGACAAGCTGCGGTCTACGCGCAGGCACCCTTTTCCCCCGATTCAATCGGTCGCCATCGGCGTCCATCGCGCGCGAGGAGATGATCCGCCTCAGGCGGACCTTCACTGCCGGCCTTGTAGGTCGCTAGACCCTCCCCACCCGCGTTGCGCCACGCATCCAGGAACGGCTGCACCACGCGCCAGCCCGCCTCGATGCCGTCGGCGCGCTGGAAGAGAATCGCATCGCCGATCATGCAATCGTAAAGGAGCGTCTCATAGCCTGTGCTGGGCGCGGCAGCGAAATAGTCCGCGTACCTGAAGGTCATTCCGACACCTGTCAGACCAATCGAAGGACCCGGCACCTTGGCATTGAACTTCAAGGTGATGCATTCGCTTGGCGCAATCCCGAGCACCAGGAAGTTCTGCGCCAAGCGGTCGACCGGAGTATCGCGAAACATCGCAAACGGCGCCTGCTTGAACTTGATCGCGATCTCGGTCAACCGCGCGCGCAGGGCCTTGCCAGTGCGCAGATAAAACGGCACCCCCGCCCAGCGCCAGTTATCGATCATCAGCTTGAGGGCAACATAGGTCTCGGTCGTGCTGTTCGGGTTGACGTCCTTGCTCCTGCGATAATCTTCGATCGCACGATTGGCGACAAAGCCCGCCTGGTACTGCGCCCGAACCGAATTGCGAATGGCGTCGGCCTCGGTTTGCACCTGGGTGGCGTCGAGCAACTCCGCCTTCTCCGCCCGCACCGCGCCTGCCTCGAACCGCGCGGGCGGCTCCATGGCAACGAGCGATAGCAGCTGGAAGAGATGATTGGGCACCATGTCGCGCAAAGCCCCGGTGGCGTCGTAGAAACGGCCGCGGTGACCCACGCCGAGCTCCTCGGCCACCGTAATCTGCACGTGGTCGATGTGATCGCGGTTCCAGATCGGCTCGAACAGGCCGTTGGCGAAGCGCAGCACCAGGATGTTCTGGACCGTTTCCTTTCCGAGGTAATGATCGATGCGATAGATCTGATGCTCGTGAAGAGCTTCGAGCAGCTTGCGATTGAGCTCTTGTGCGGAAGCGAGATCAGTGCCGAATGGCTTCTCGATGATCACGCGGCGCCAGCTGCCGTTGCCCTCGCGGGCGAGCCCGGTTTCCCCGAGCCGCCGGGCGATCGGCTCGAAGGCTGCAGGCGGCGTGGCCAGGTAGAACAGGCGATTGCGGGGGCCGTTGCGTTTCTCTTCAATACGCGCGAGTTCCTGACCCAATCTCTCATATGTTGCCGGGTCCTCGGATCCGCCGTCGAGGTACGAAACACAGCCGAGCAGTTGCTGCACGACCGCAGCATCAAACTCGCGCGTCCCGAACTGGTGCAGCGCCTTTTCCAGACCGTCGCGGAAAGCTTCTGTCGGCAGCTTCGTGCGCCCCACCCCGACGATCGAAAAGGCGGCCGGCAACAGCCCCCCGGCGGCGAGATTGTACAGCGCGGGCATGAGCAATCTGTGGGTCAGATCTCCTGACGCGCCAAAGATGACAAACGAGCACGGATCCGGCGCCCGCACCGAGGCAGCTGCGTTGCCCGCGTTCATCGGCGAGCTCCGAGAAAGTCGAGCCACACCGATTGATAGAGCAGCATCGATGCGTGCCCGGCGGAAAGCACGAACCGGTCGCGGTTGGGCCACAGCGGATCGGCGGGATCGTAGCGCAGGAACTCCTGCCATAAGACGTAAGCAGCGGGGGCGAGAGCCATCGGCGTTCCGGGATGGCCGGAATTTGCTTTCTGCACCGCGTCGATGGCCAAGGTCCGGATGGTGTTGATGCAGGCCTCATCATCGACGTGCGCGCGATGCGGGGACGCCTCCTGCACGCTGCGCGCGCGCGTTGAAGGAGCTTCACTGGTCATGAGATGCGAAGTCCGTAAAGCACATCGGCATAATCGACGCGATTGGAAAATAGCGATCTTTACAACTTTCTACAACGTAGTGCGTTCCCCGCTGAGCCACATCCACGCCCCACGGCATCGTGATCAGCCGGTCGCGCCCATACGCCCCGCTGCTCTGCAGGTTTTTCCTATATTAGACGCACGGTGCCGGCCAATAACAGCGGAGAGTTCGGATGGCCAAAATCGATCTCGCCTTTCTCGCCCGCCAGAACGAGCGGATCATGGCCGACAACGCGAGCATGCGCGACGAGCTGCGGGTTCAAACCGCGATGATTACGCGGCTGGATGGCACCGTCGCCGGCCTCGTGCAAGAGGTGCGGGCTACTCGCCGCATCTTGCCTGGACCCCGCCTCGCCTCTCGGCAGGTTTCGTCTCGTGACTGAGATTATGCGCCGTGTTGATCAGCGAGATGTGGGAGAAAGCCTGGGGAAAATTCCCGAGCAGGCGCTGTCCCGCCGCGTCATATTCTTCCGATAGCAGTCCGACATCATTGCGGAGACCAAGAAGCCGCTCGAACAGACGTTCCACCTCTTCGGCGCTGCCGAGCAAGCAGTAAGCATCCGCGAGCCAGAAGCTGCAGGCGAGGAATGCCCCCTCCCCAGGCGGCAGGCCGTCGTGCGAGCGGGTCGTGCGATAGCGATGCACGAAACCATCGATCAAGAGATCGCGCTCGATCGCCTCGACGGTCGCGCGTACCCGAGGATCGGCAGGCGGCCGGAAGTGCTGACGCTCTATGAAGAGCGTTCCAGATCGGACTTGAGCGCCTTGAGAAAGCGAGCCGCCTCGCCGCCGGTGACAACGCGATGGTCGAAGGTGAGCGAGAGCGGCAGCACGCGCCGCACGGCGGGCTGTCCCGCATGCGCCACTACGCGGGGAGCAACCCGCCCGGCGCCCACGATCGCAACCTGGGGCGGAACGACCACCAGGTTCGCAAAGAGGCCCCCGATCATGCCGAAGTTCGAAAGCGTTATGGTCGCGCCGCGAAGCTCCTCCGGCGGAATCGATCGCGCCGCAGCGTCGGCCCGCATGCGGTCAAGCCCCGCGCGCAGATCCTTGGCATCGCGCTCACCGACATTGCGCAAGACCGGCACCAGCAACCCACCTTCGAGATCGACTGCAATCCCGATGTCGATGCGGCGGATGAGACGCCGCTCCCCTGCTTGCGCATTGTACCAGGCATTAAGCGAAGGCTCGGCTTTGGCCGCAGCGGCGATCGCGTGCACGAGCCGAATGGTGATGTCGTCGCCCTTTTTCCAGTCCTCGACATCGGCCTCGTCGGTCACCGTGGTCCGCGCCACCTCGGCATGCGCCGTCGTCATACGTTGCGCCATGGCGCGCCGCATCCCCCGCAAGGGCTCGGCAGGACCGGCATCCACCATGCTCTTGGCCGCGCGTTCCACGTCCGCTCGAGTAATGGCACCGCCGGGGCCGGTTGCCTGCACCAGGTTGAGATCGACGTCGAGCTTGCGCGCGAGCGCGCGAACCGCGGGAAGAACTTGGAGCGGGCGAGCGCGTGCGGGCTCCGCGCTGGTCTCGCGCGCGGGGGTGCCCTTTTCGCCGCGGTCGATCTCGCCGACGACGGTCCCGGAATCCTCCTGCTGACCTTCCGCGAACTCGACCAATGGCGACCCCACCTTCACCACATCGCCCTTGCCGCCGAACAGCCGAGCGATACGGCCGCTCTGAGGAGAAGGGACTTCCACCACGGCCTTGTCCGTTTCGACTGACACGAGCGGCTGATCGGACACGACGTGATCGCCCTCGTTCACGTACCAGGCCACGATCTCCGCTTCTTCGAGGCCCTCACCCAGATCGGGCAGATTGAATTGGCGCATGCGGGAACCCCGTTCAGCCAGATTGGCAAGCGTTGCGCGCGGCGGCGACGATGCGGCCGACCGAAGGCATGTACTCCTGCTCGAGGCGGGGAAGCGGCACGATCGTATCGTAACCAGTGACACGCACGACCGGCGCGAGCAGGGATAGGAGGCCACGTTCCGCGATCAGAGCCGCGATTTCGGCGCCGAACCCTCCCGTCCGAGCAGCCTCGTGCACGATCACGCAGCGGCCGGTCTTCCCGACTGATGACAGCACCGTGTCCTCGTCGTAGGGCTTGAGCGTGGCAAGGTCGATCACTTCCGCATCGATGCCGTCCGCCGCAAGCTCCTCGGCAGCGGCAGAGGTCTCCTTCACCATCGCGCCCCAGCTGATCAGCGTCACATCGCGACCTTCCCGCAGGATGAAGGCGACATCGAGCGGCAAGGCCTCGCCGTCATCCTCGACGTTGCCTTTTGCGGCCCGGTAAATGCGGGTGGGCTCCAAAAAAACAACGGGGTCAGGATCGCGGATCGCGGCGAGCAGCAGACCGTAGGCGCGTTCCGGCGATGAGGGCGTCACGACCCGCAGCCCTGGAATGTGGGCGAGCATGGCCTCCGTGCTTTCCGAGTGGTGCTCGGGCGCGCGGATGCCCGCGCCGTAGGGGGTGCGCAGGACCATCGGGCAGCTCAGGCGCCCTTGCGTTCGCGTCCGCATGCGGGAAGCATGATTCACGAGCTGGTCGATGCACGGATACATGAAGCCCATGAACTGAATTTCGCAGACAGGCTTCAACCCCTGAGTGGCCATGCCGACGCACAGCCCGCTTATCAGCAGCTCGGCAAGCGGGGTATCGATCACGCGATCGGCGCCGAACCGCTGCTGCAGGCCGGCAGTGGCGCGAAACACGCCGCCATTGACCCCGACATCCTCGCCCAGCACGACCACGTTCGGGTCTTCGTCCATGGCGCGAGCCAGCGCCAGAGTGACGGCTTCGACCAGCGTCACCTCAGCCATCGGACCTTCCCTGCCGACTGCGTTTTAGCTGCTCGCGCTGGCTGGCGTATACCTTGGGAAGCTCGGCATACAGATAATCGAACATGGTCTCCGGGGCGCGTGGGCCGACCGCCAGGTAGCGCTCGACCGCCGCTTCCACGCGCTGCTGGCAGTCTGCTACGAGCTCCTCCTCGTCCGATTTGCCCCAAACCTTCTGGCTCACCAGGTACGAACGCAATCGGGCGATCGGCTCCTCCTTCCATCGGGCTTGGACTTCCTCTGCCGGGCGGTAGCGTCCCGCATCATCCGCGGTCGTGTGGTCGCTGAGCCGGTAGGTCAGAGCCTCTATCAGCCGCGGCCCCTTTCCGGCGCGCGCGTCGGCGATTGCGTCGGCCATCGCGGCGTGCACCGCAATCACGTCGTTGCCGTCGACTTGCTCGCCGGCAAAGCCCGCGGCAATGGCTTTCTGTGCCAGAGTTTCGGACGCCGTCTGCAGCTTCAGAGGCACCGAGATAGCCCATTGATTGTTGTTGGCGACAAATATGACGGGCAGCTTCCAGACGCCGGCGAAATTCATCGCTTCCCACAGGTCGCCCTTCGATGTCGCGCCGTCCCCGAACAGGCAAACCGCAACCCGCGGCTGCTTGCGCAAGAAAAACGCATAGGCGACCCCCGCCGCGTGCGGCGCCTGCGATCCGACCGGAATACAGTACGGGAGATCATGTGCCGGCCCGGATGAGCGATTGCCGCGCTCGTCGCCGCCCCAGAATAAAAGGATTTCCTCCATCTTCATGCCGCGCCAGAGCAATGCCCCGTTGTCCCGGTAGGACGGAACGATAACGTCCTCCTCCCGCATCGCACTGGCGACCCCGACGGAGACCCCCTCCTGTCCGAGCGAAACGGCATACGTACCAAGCCGGCCCGTGCGTTGCAGCGACACCGCCTTGAGATCAAACGTGCGGGTGAGCACCATTCCGCGGTAAAGCGAATGGAGCACATCCGCATCCGCTGCGAATGCCGGCAGCTGCCGCAACACTTTGCCGTCCGGTGCAAGATATGAGCGGCGGCGCACCTCGAAGCGCGCGATGACGGGCAGCTCCTGGTCTGCTGTCGCCGATTGTTCAGTCACGGCCGAATTCCTCTCCGAGAGCTCGACCGAGCTTACAGGCGCAGCGCGCATTGCGCATCAATCCGTAGGGTGCAACACGCGGGCGCATTCGAGGTCGGACCGGCGGGTTACGCTGGCGACCCGGCTGGCGCCGACTCGCCCGCTACCCGCCCTACACAGTGAGCCACGCGCGCATTCTGCATCAAGCGAAAAAGTACAGCCACAGCACCACGAAGACGAGCACCACGCCGAGCAGGCTTACGATCAGCACATATCGGACGTTATGGCCTGTCACGCCCTCGCGGGCCTCCGTCGCACTTTTTACAATCCGTTGATCGCGCTCAATCATTGCAACCTAATCCTCATGATTCAATCCGAGTTGTTGGCGTTGAATATGCGATCGATTCGGCCGGCCATGATGAAATCGTTTTCATGCAGCCCCTTGATCTTCTTCGTGCGCAGGGAAACCGTCGCGTACCCCCAGCCGAAACTGATATCCGGATGGTGGCCCTGTGTTTCCGCGAGGTCGCCAATGCGCTGCACGAAGCTCAGCGCCTTGCGAAAGTTGGCAAATCGGAAGCTCCTCTCGATGCGGTGCGCGTCATCGCGAAGCTCCCAGTCCGGCGCCTGAACATGGAGCCGCTCGGCGTCTGCTTGCGTCAGGGGCGGGATGCCGCCCCGGCAGGGCGTGCAGGTCTTCTCCGCAAGGTTATCCATCATCGAGTCATCTCCGCGTCGTTCTCACCGAACGATCTCGCCGAATACGATGTCGAGGGAACTTTCTTGCAGGCATGCGAGTTCCGAGCGGAAACAGGAAAACGTGAACAGACGCGGCTTCTCGCGAGAATATCGGCAGGCGTTTTGAAGGCATCGTAGGGCGGGGTTAGCCAGAAATCGGCTGCGCCGATTTATGGCGTAACCCGCCGCGTTCCGGAGGATTACGCTGCGGGCTACCGGCTACAGCCAGTAGCGTTTCGCTGATCCGCCCTAAGTGACCCTGTCAGCCCCATTCATCAGGCCATGGAAGGGCTGGTGCACGAAACCGAAAAGATGCTCGGCATCCTGAAGGGGAACGAGCTTCGTGATGCCGGACTCATCGCCTCGGCGCAGAAGCTGGAACACTATGAGATGGCGGCGTACGGCACTGCGGCAGCCCTCGCCGGGCAATTGGATTTTCGCGACGACCAGCGCACGTTGCATGTGAGTCTGGAAGACGAGAGACAGGCAGATCTCCTGCTGACCCCCCCGTACACAGTCAGTCACTCGGACTCTATTCGAGCGGAACGCGGCATAGTTCAGTCTGCCCATTGCTGCCGAACACGGAACCGCAAGTGCAGTGCGGGATTGATTATCGATCAGGCACCCCCCAAAACAGGAGAGGCAAACCGTGCAGACCATCGATGTTCAGGATTACGCGCGTCAGCTGCTCGACGCACAAGGTTTCAGGGCCATCGCTCAAGCTGCGCAAAAGGCCTCCGCCTTCGAAGCCCAAGGCGACGCCGAGCAGGCTCAGACGTGGAGACGCATCGAAGCGGCATTGATCGAAATGCGCGGGCCGCACGAAAGCTGAACTTGCCACGACGAGGCCCGCTGATCGGTTCAACCTTTGCGAGCGCAGGATGTACCTTCCTGCGCCACCCATCAGTGCGGGGTCAGGATTTCCGGCGCACCAGTGGTCCGATTCCGAAGTTCGCCAGTGCTCGGGTCACGTTCAGGTGCGAACTTCGGAATCTAAGGACCACTAGCAACTTTATGATTCTAGTGCGGTTTCTGAATTTGAAGTTCCTAAACGAGCTTGCGCCCAGTAATGATAGGAACTTCAAATTCACCGCACCAGTCTCAAAGCGGATCCCTTGTGCAAGGCGACATGGTCGGTCTTGTCGCTCTTGATCTCATATTGAGGCGCATCCTTGCTCGCGTGGTGGACATATCCTTTGTAGTTCACGTTTTTCGTGTGTACTTTGATGATGCGGCCGGTGACCCGCCCGGCTTCCGAGTTCCAGCTCACGTGGTCATGCAGCTTGAATCTTTTGGGCGTTATTTGCTTCGACGATTTGCGCATGGCCGTACTTTGAGCGCAAACGACGAAACACGGCCCGCGGTTCCGGGTGGCATAGCCAACCGGGGATCCCAGCGATGCTGGTTGGCTATGATCCCATTCTCTGATACGCATCAAGCTTGGCGGAATGAATGAGTTCCATGCGGTTGCCAAGGAGTCCGACACCCGCGTGGATCACGTTCTAAACAGCTGGTTGGCCCACTCGCCGCTGATTGCGTCTCTGGAGATCACGATGGCGGAGAGCAGGAATTACACCGGCGGCTGCCACTGCGGCGAGGTCCGTTTCGAGGTCACAGCCGACATCAGCAGCGTGGTCTCCTGCAACTGCTCGATCTGCCAGAAGCGGGGCGCGCTGTGGGTGTTCGTCCCGGCGGACAAGTTTGCGCTGCGTGCGGGCTTGGAGGACCTGAAGGACTATCAGTTCGGCAAGAAGACCATTCACCATGAGTTCTGCCCACAATGCGGTGTCGGCGCATTCTCGCGCGGGCGGACAGCACAGGGCACAGAGACGGTCGCGGTCAACGTGCGTTGCCTTGACGATCTCGACATTACCTCTCTCACGCTGGTGTCGTTCGACGGCCGCAACCTTTAAGCTAGTTTCAACGCTCATAGAAGAAAACGTCCGGATGCTCGCGACGCCATTCCTCGTGGCGTTCTCGGTGCTCTCCAAGAATAATTCCAAGGCGCACGCATGCCCGCCTATCGCCGTCCGCGCAGGCCACGCGAAGTCCCAGCATTCGCTCGCGAAGCTCGTCACGCGGAGCATGCCGTTCCGGGCCGGGTCTGATTTCGACACCACCAGGACCAATACGAAGGGATTGAGCAAACAATTGGCCGCCCAATCCCATCAACAGAATTGACGCTGCGAGCGTCAGATGCACCAACCGCATAGTCCCCTCCCTGACGAATCGGCCATGCTGCATAGAACCTAGAATAGTGATTCGATCAAGGGACCGCTGCTCTTGCTTGCCCCTGACCCGGGCATCACAAGCCCGAAACCGGTTCCCTCCGCGACCAGGGCGTAATCGGCGACACCACCATGGGTGACCGCGCAAGCTGAACCAGTCGATCGCGATCGATCAGGCCAAGAGCATCATCTGCCACCGACATGGCTGCTAGCAGCGGACGCGGACTGCAATCTCGGCCTGCTCGAGCCGGTGCGAAACGTGCCAGGGACAAACCAGGCGTTCTGCGACATCGACCAGGACAAACAGCACCGTCCCGATAACGCCGAGCAGCAATATCGCCGCAAACACGCGCACTGTCTGGAACATGCCCTGCGACTGCATGATCACAAAGCCCAGCCCCTCTTGCGACGCTACGAATTCTCCGGCGATCGCGCCGACGAGCGCCAGCGAGATGGCTACTTTCATTCCTGCGAACATATGCGGCAAAGCGCCAGGTACACGGATCTTGAACAGAATCTGCATCGCAGAGCTGCGCATCGTTTTCATCAGATCAAGCGCACCGGGATCGGCCGAGCGCAACCCAAGCACGGTGTCCACCACGATGGCGAATATGGCGATCAGAAACGAGATAGCCACCTTCGATTTGGCGCCGGTGCCGAGCCAGATGATGAAGAGTGGCGCGAGCGCAATCTTCGGGACGCTGTTCAGCGAAACGAGCAGGGTGAAAAGCGTGTTCTCCAGCAGCTTCGAGTAGGTGATGCCGACCGCGGCGATCACGCCCACCAACACCGCAAGCCCGAATCCGAGCGCTGTCGTGAACAGCGTGTAGCCGCAGTGCTCCAGATACCAGCGCGGCTCGGCACAGATCTCCGCAAGCACCAGCGAGGGTGCAGGGAGGAAATAGGTGGGAAGATTGAACAGCCGGCACGCCCCCTCCCAGAACAGCAGGAATCCGACGATGACCGCAACTGTTCGCAGCGTTTGATTTGACATGCCAGTGCCTCAAGCTTGCCAGTGCTCACACACGCAGGCTGCCACGCATGAGCCCCATTTGTTCGAACAGCAGGCGCGCTCTGCGGCAGAGGCGCGCAAACTCGCCTGTTTCGCGGATGGCCAGATCGCGTGGACGCGCAAGATCAACCTCTATGACATCGGCGATGCGGCCCGGCGAGCGCGACATCACCACCACCCGGTCGGCGAGGAAGACCGCTTCCGTGATCGAATGGGTGACGAAGACAACCGTCTTGCTGTCTGCCATCCAGATCCGTTGCAGCTCGAGATTGAGCTCGTCGCGCGTCATTGCGTCAAGCGCGCCGAAAGGCTCGTCCATCAACAGGAGAGTCGGGTTGAGCAGCAATGCACGGGAGATGGCGACGCGCTGGCGCATACCGCCCGACAGCTCCCAGGGGTAGCGATGCTCGAATCCGGCAAGCCCGAGCATCGTCAATGATTGCAGCGCACGCTGCCGCCATTCCTGCAGGTTGAGCCGATAGACCTCTACCGGCAACAGTACGTTCTGCAAGACGGTGCGCCACTCCAGCAGAACGTCGCGCTGGAACACCACGCCCAGATTGTCGGGTGGACCGGAAACTACTTTCGAGTCGATCGAAATAACGCCCGCGCTTGGCTGGTCCTGTCCCGCAAGGCAGCGCAGCAGGGTCGTCTTGCCGCATCCGCTCGGCCCAAGAATGCTTATGAACTCGCAGGAGCGGATCGCAAGATTGATATCGCTCAGCGCCGGTACGTCGCCGCGGACCGAGCCATAGGTCTTGGCGACGTTCTTGATCTCGAGGAATGGCTGTCCCTTGCTTGCAGCCGGCGCCGATTGCAATGCGCCGTGCACGACATTCATTTGGCTCGACCGATCTGGTCCGAGATGAACTTGTTGGCGTACATGTCCGCGGGCTGCATGTCCGCCTTTGCCATCCCGACCTCGCGCATGACCCGCAGCGTGTTTTGCCAGTCGGTTTCCGCCTGCCAGCCCATCGGCTTGCCTTTGGTCGCAGGCGTTTCGAAAAGTGGCATAAAATCCTTCAATTGCGCGAGCATGATCGCTCCATCGAGCCGCATGCCCGGCCGCTGCGCGAGGATTGCATCAATCGCCTCCTGCTCGTGTCCGGCAAAGATATAGACCCAGGTCTTCTGCTGAACCTCGACAAATCGCTTCAAGATGTCGGATTTGGCACCGATGGTGT